>Ga0302279_10002191_pt1 | contig 26454 bp, 13 predicted proteins | sample III_Bog_N3_3_FD_194541 | JGI IMG/M metagenome (GOLD analysis project Ga0302279, IMG submission 194541) | Peat permafrost microbial communities from Stordalen Mire near Abisko, Sweden - III_Bog_N3_3 | ecosystem: Environmental > Terrestrial > Soil > Wetlands > Peat | place: Sweden: Abisko... | reverse complement strand
CGCCCATCCCTGCCCCGCCATGACCAAATTGTCCCTCACCACGCCCGACCAGGTGAACGCCGGCGACACCGTCAAGGCCGTGGTCGAACTCGCCGACGCCAACGACGCCAAAATTGACTGGCAGCTTTTCCGCGAACAAGGCAATTACGGCGTGCAAGGCACTGGTGCCGCCGCGACCGCCTCCTATCCCGAGGCCATCGAGAAGAACGGCGAAAACGAGGTGACCATCAAGATCCCCAAGGCAGGCGGCGTTTACCGGATTTATTGCTACGTCCACAACACCACCGGCGGTGCCGCCGTGGGCAGCCTGCCCGTGAAAGTCAAAGGCTCCAAGGTCGCTTTCCGCGCGCCCGCTGTTGAAGTTCCCTTTGTGGTCTATGCCGACGGGATGCAGAACGCGCCCTACATCGCGACCGGCTGGATGGGCGACACCAAGGCCGTCAGCATGGATGCGGAATGCACCAATAATCCGCACAGCGGCAAGACCTGCCTGAAGGTGGATTTTAACCAAGACAAAGGCTGGGCCGGCGTGATCTGGCAGAGCCCGCCAAACGACTGGGGACTTAAGCCCGGCGGCTACGACATCAGCGCCGCCAACCGGCTCACTTTCTGGGCACGCGGCGCCAAAGGCGGTGAGAAGGTTAAGTTCGGCATGGGCATCATCGGCATCGAGAAACAGTTTCACGACTCCGGCAAAAAGGACACCGGTGATGTCCGGCTGACCACCGACTGGAAGCAATACACCATTGACCTCAGCGACGTGGACCTGCAATGCATCAAGTCCGGTTTCTCCTGGACGCTGGGCGGCCAAGGCGCCCCGCTTACTTTCTATCTGGACGACATCCAGTATGAGGGCGATGCACCCGCCGGCACCAAATAGCCCCGACCCCGATTCCGACCACCGGGAACGGTGAAATTTCATTTCCGAATTTGAAACGGCGTCCGCGTTGCGTTAAAATCTCCGCGATGAAAGGCAAACTACTCCTGCCGGCGGTGTTCGTGGTGACGTTCGCGTTGTCGCGGATTCCGGGCCTGCTGCCGCCCAACTTCAGCGTGGCGTATGCCTTCGCCTTTTGCGCCGGCGTTTATTTCCCGGGCGCGCTGGCGTGGCTATTGCCGCTCGGCGTCATGCTGTTGACCGATGTGGCGCTGAACGTCTTTTATTATCACGAACCGCCGTTCGCCTTATATCTCGTGTTGAACTACGCGGTCTATGCGCTGCTCATCGGGCTGGGCAAACTGGTCGGTCGCAAAGCCTCCTTCTTCCGGCTCGTCCTCGGCGGGCTGGCCGGTGCCGTGGTCTTTTACCTCGTCACCAATACCCTCTCGTGGCTGCAGGACAGCGCCTACGCCAAGACCATCGCCGGCTGGATCCAGGCGCTGACCCTCGGCCGACCGGACTGGCATCCGACCACCTGGGAAATGTTCCGCAACACCCTCCTGAGCGGCGGCCTCTTCACCGCGCTGTTCGCCGCCGCCGCCAAGCTCACCGCCGAATCCCCCGCCGACAAGACCGCCGGCGCGCGCGCCCCCGAAACCAAGGACGAAACCGAAGCCGAACCGGAGGAAGCGAAAGCATAAAAAGTTTTGAGTGTTGAGTGACCTGTGACGAGCAATAACAAGTGATTAGCGATCTCAAATCGTATCCGACGGCCGCCCCCGGTCATGTGATGCCCGTCACCCGCCGCGCGCCCTTCAAGATTGGTGTCCTTTCCGACACGCACGGGTTTCTCGACCCGCGCGTGGAGAAGATTTTTGCCGGCGTGGATCACATCCTCCACGCGGGCGACATCGGCGACGCGATGATTGAACTGGAATTGAAGTTCATCGCGCCCGTCACCGTCGTGCAGGGCAACGTGGATGCCGGCCTGCCGTTCAAGCTCACGGAAATCGTCACGCTCGCGCAGAAGAAATTTCTCATCCACCACATTGTCAACCCGTGGGCGCTAGCCGAGACCGTCGCGCACCAACTTGCCAAGCAAAAGCCGGACGCCGTCATCTTTGGGCACACGCACCGGCCATTTGCGCAGGTGCTGGACGGCGTGCTCTTCTTCAATCCCGGCTATGCGGGCAAGCCCAAACTCGGCGCGGAACGCAGCGTGGCCATCCTGCAGGTGGTCGGCCGGGAAATCATGCACGAGTTCATCTCGCTCTGAACTGTAGCAATTCACGTTGACATTGGCTGTTAAGCTCATGGTCATGAAAGCCTTTGTCCCAATTTCATTATGAAATGCTCTATATGCACTTTTGCAGCCAGTAATGACCAAATGCAGCAAAAACAGAAACGAATATAACCATCATGGTTATTAACTGAATCAGCGTTTGCAAAACATAGCTGCAACCAGCCAAAACGCCATCTTTTGCGCCAAAGCAAGCGCGCTAGCCGGACTACGCTACGCCCCGAACCATTGGAGCGTTTATTCCATCGCCGCGCGGTTTCAATGCCGAAGATTGCCAAACTTACACGCCCAATGGCACCACCCGCCAAACCGTCTTGCCGCCCTGCCCGTTTTGCGTTAGCTTGCGCCCATTATGGATGCCACGCCTTTGCCTTCCGATTCGACCCCGCCACCGCTGTGGCAGCCGCCAGTCATCACGCCGACGGGCAAGCCGCGCAAAAACCGGGGCTGGATGGTCACAGCCATCATTCTCGCCGTGCTGCTCGGTTTCGCCGGGCTGATCATCATGGCGCAGTTCGTGGCGCATTCGTTCGGCTTCAACCACAGCCTAAAAACAGTTGGCGCGCGCGAGGTTGGGCCGAAGCTGGAAGAATGTCTTTTGGAGGACAATGATTCGCAGAATAAAATCGCCGTCATCACCGTGGACGGAATCATTTCCGGCCATGTGGATGACGAGTCCGGCAACAATCTGGTGGACGTGATCCAGGCCCAACTCGACCGCGCCAGCGATGACAAGCGGGTGAAGGCCGTCATCCTCAAAGTGGATTCCCCCGGCGGTGAGGTGCTGGCGTCCGATGACATTTACAAGGCCATCCGTGATTTTGAAACGGACGAACCCGACGACCACGGCAAGCCCGGCCGCAAGGGCAAGCCGGTCATCTGCTCGATGGGCAGCCTCGCGGCGTCCGGCGGCTATTATATTTCGTCCGGCTGCCGCTGGATTGTCGCGAACGAACTGACCATCACCGGCAGCATCGGCGTCATCATGCACGGCTGGAACTATCGCGGCCTGATGGACAAGGTCGGCGTCGCCCCCATGACCTTCAAGAGCGGCAAGTTCAAGGACATGTTGAGCGGCGAACGCGAGCCGTCCGAAATTCCGCCGGAGGAACGCGCGATGGTGCAGGGCTTGATTGACGAGACCTACGGAAAATTCACCAACGTCGTCGCCGAGGGCCGCAGCGCCGCCCACGCCCTGAACAAAAAGGACGGCGCAGCGCTCGCGGACGACTGGCTGAATTATGCCGACGGCCGCGTGTTGTCAGGCTCGCAGGCGCTCGACCTCGGCCTCGTGGACGAGTTGGGCGACTTTGACGACACCGTGGATCGCGCGCTGGAAATCACGCACCTCGACTCGGCCAACCTCGTTGAATACCGCGAGCGCTATGACCTCTCGAATTTTCTCTCCATGTTTGGCCAGAGCGGCAAGGCGCACGACATCAAGTTGGATCTCGGCGTTGAGGCACCCAAGCTTCAGGCCGGCCTGATGTATTTTCTCTATCAGCCGTGAGAAAAACCACCCGCGCCGCCACCCATCTTTACCCCGCGATTGAGCGGCAACTAAGAAGCCACCACGGTTGTGCATCCGTAGCTCAATTGGATAGAGCGTTTGACTTCGGATCAAAATGTTGGGGGTTCAAGTCCCTCCGGATGCACCAATAAAATCAAAGCGTTTTTGACAGCCAATCCTTTTGAACGAAAAAACAATTTAGTCCGTGGCTTTTCAGGCTTTGCATCATTGACAACACGCCCAACGCCTTGTTGCTTTGCCAGAATTGCTTCACAAACCGAGGTCATTGACTTAACTTGATGCCGCATAAGCCAAGACAGTCCGGAAAGCGACGCAGCTGCCAATGCGCTGCCAGCCACACGACTTTGACATTAATCCCCATGAAAAAATTCCTCGCCCTGACCTCCGCCCTGCTGCTGGCCGTTTCAGCCAACGCGAAATTGACGCCGGTGGATTTGCGCTGCGATTACGCCGTGAATCCGCTCGGCGTGGACTCTGCCGGCACGCGCCTGTTTTGGAAATTGGCAGGCAACCAGCGCGGCGCGCGCCAGACCGGCTACCAAATCATGGCCGCCACTTCCGCGCAAAATTTATCCGCCGCGAGCTGCGACTTATGGGACAGCGGCAAGGTGGATTCCGATGAGACTATTCAAGTTCCCTACACCGGCAAAAAACCGGATTCGTTCCAGCAAGTTTTCTGGAAGGTCCGGGTGTGGGATGAAAACGGAAAGGCCTCCGTCTGGAGTCAGCCGGCGGCGTGGACGACGGGCGTTTTGCATGCCCACGACTGGCACGCGCAATGGATCGGCGCGCGGGACACAAATCTTCCGTCGCTGCTCCTGCGCCACGAATTCACGGTGAAGCCCGGACTCCGGCGCGCGCTCGTGAACATCTGCGGTCTCGGCCAATATGAATTGACGCTTAACGGCAAAAAAGTTGGCGACGATATGCTTTCGCCCGGCTGGACGAAATACGACCGGACCTGCCTTTACGACACGCGCGACATCACGACGGATTTGAAACGCGGCAACAACGCCGTCGGCATCGAACTCGGCGACGGCATGTATCACATACTGGCGACGCGGTTCCGGCCGCCCGCCTGGCGACCCTACTCGTTTGGCCCGCAGCAAGCCATCGCGCAAATCCGTCTGGAATACACCGATGGCACGGTGGAATTTGCCGGCACGGACGAAACGTGGCGCGTCGCGCCCGGCCCGATCACTTCCTCGTCCATTTACAGCGGCGAAGATTTCGACGCGCGGCTCGCGCAGCCCGGCTGGGACGAAATCAATTTTGACGCTTCAAAATGGCAGCCGGCCATCGTCGTCAACGGGCCGGGCGGCGAACTGCGCGGGCTGGCCTGCGCCGCCCCGCCGATCCGGGAGTTTGAGATTCACCAGCCCGTTGGGTCGCGCACGCTCACGAGCGGCGACGTGATTTTCGACCTCGGCCAGAACGCCGCGCACGTCCCGAGAATTTCCGTCACCGGCCCGGCGGGCAGCCGCGTGCGCATCATTCCGTCCGAGCTCGGCGACGGCATGGTGAATGGCGGTTCGCTGGGCGAGAAACCCCGGAGCGCCATCTGGTGCGACTACACCAAGGCGACGGACGGCACGGAGACATGGTCGCCAAAATTTTTCTACATCGGCTGCCGTTATTTTGAAGTAAAATCTTTTCCAGCGAAGGGTGAAACCAATTTGCCCGCCGTGAAATCCATTGCAGGCGTCGTCGTCCAATCTTCGTCCGAACCCGTCGGCGAGTTTGAATGTTCCAGCCCGTTGTTTAACCGCATCCGCGACCTCGTCCGCTGGGCGCAGCGCAGCAACATGATGAGTGTAATGACCGACTGCCCGCAGCGCGAGAAGCGCGGCTGGCTGGAAGAGGACCACTTGAACGGCCCGGCGTTGCGCTACGAATTCGACCTCGCCCAGTTGTTCACCAAAATGTTGAACGACATCGCCGATTCACAACTCGCCAGCGGCCTCGTGCCAACCACCGCCCCGGAATACACGGTTTTCAGGGACCAAGGCCAGTCCAGCGAACAACGCGGCATTTTTGGCGATTCGCCGGAATGGAGCAGCGCGTTCATTCTCGTGCCTTGGCAGCAATACGAGTTTGACGGCGATCTGAATCTGTTCCGCCTCCACTACGCCGCGATGACCAACTATCTCGCCTACCTCGGCAGTCGCGCGACCGATGGCATCGTCAACTACGGCCTCGGCGACTGGTATGACCTTGGCCCGAAGCATCCCGGCGTCGCGCAGCTCACGCCCATCGCGCTGACGGCGACGGCGTTTTATTATCAGGCCGCGGAAATCATGGCGCATGCCGCCGCGCTGCTCGGCCAGGACGGCGACGCAAAACAATTTTCTAAACTCGCGGAAAACATCCGCACGGCGTTCAACCATAGATTTTACAACGCGACCAATCACTTCTACGCGACGGATTCACAGACGGCCAATTCCATCCCGCTCGTCATGGGCCTTTGCGAGCCGGCGAACCGCGCCGCCGTTTTGGAGGCGATTGTCGCCGACGTGCGCCGGCGCGGCAACGCGCTGACCGCCGGCGACGTCGGCTACCGCTATCTGCTCCGCGCGCTGGCCGAGGGCGGGCGCAGCGACGTGATTTTCGACATCAACAACCAGTCGGACAAGCCGGGTTACGGGATGCAGCTTAAAAAAGGTGCGACCAGCCTGACCGAGGCATGGGACGCCGGACGTGACTCGTCGCAAAATCATTTTATGCTCGGCCAGATTCAGGAATGGTTTTACCACGACCTCGCCGGCATCCAAAATGCGCCGGACACCGCGGGCTTCAAAAAAATTGTCATCAACCCGCAGCCCGTCGGCGACGTGACTTGGGTGAAGGCCAGTCACAATTCCATCCGTGGGAAAATTGCCAGCGACTGGAAACGCGACGGCCATCAATTCTTTTTAAACGTGACGATTCCGGCAAACACCACGGCCACAGTTTTTGTGCCGGCCCAATCGGCGGACAGCGTGACGGAAAGCGGCCGACCGGCGGCGCAAAGCGACGGCGTAAAATTTCTGCGCGAGGAAAATGGCCGCGCCATTTTTGACATTGCTTCCGGCGAATACAGCTTCAAGTCACAGGATTGAACCGGCGGCAACGGAGCAAACCGGGCGGCAGCGGGTTGGCTTATTCCGGCTTCGCGAGTTGCGACGGAACCAATCCATTTATTTCACCACCGAAAACTTACCCGGGATTTTGCCGTCGCCTTTCTGGGTTTGGACGATGGTCTTGGCCGCGCGGGCGGCGGAAAGTTGCTTCCGAACCTCGGCCGGCGGCACGCCAGAGTTCAAGGCCAGCGCCGCCGGCAGCGTCCATTCCCCGTCCGGCCAACGAATCGTGTTTGTCATGATTTGCCACTGTGGCGCATTCCTGCCCGGCGGACAACCAAAACCGCCTTGTTGCTGGCGAAATGGGGTTCAAATGAGGCGCTTAGATACACCAACGGCGTTGCAACCTGAACCCACGCAGCAGCGATGAAATTTTCGGCAAAGGCATTGATCTGGTCGGCGAGCGCCTGATCGGCGCCGTCATCGTCCGGCTTTTTGTCGAAACCGCGTGCGTCGGCACAATCCGTCTCGTATCCTCCACCGGTTGACTTTGAATGCCTATGACTTCATCCATTGAACAGTCGCCGGCGGCGATTGCGCCAGCCGCCCTCAAGCGCAGCGATCTCGAAATCAAGGACGCCCAGCTTATTTTCGGCTCCATCTGGCGGGAGTTGGAGGCGGAGTTCGGCCACGAGCAGATGCGTTTTCCCAAGGAAATCATTCTGCTGGGCGGCGCACCGGGTGCCGGCAAGGGCACCAACACCGCCTTCATCGCCAAGGTGCGGGGCCTGACCTGCCAGCCCATCGTGATCAGCTCACTGCTCAAGTCGCCGGAAGCCCAGAAGCTGAAGGATGCCGGCAGCATGGTCGGCGACCGGGACGTGATCGGGCTGGTGCTGCGGGAATTGCTGCGCGCGGAATATCATGACGGCGTCATTCTGGACGGTTTCCCGCGCACCCATGTCCAGGTCGAATGCCTGAAGCTGCTGGTGGACAAGATGCACGCGCTGCGCCGCGAATTTTACAACACGCCGTTGAGCATTCATTTTCGCCAGCCGACCATCCACATCATGGTGCTCTTCGTGGACGAGAAGGAATCCGTCGCCCGCCAGCTCAAGCGCGGGCGCGAAACCAAGGCGCTCATGGAACTGGCCTCGCGCACCGCCGACAGCCCGCTGCCGGAAGACCGGCCGACCGACCACGATGAATCGCTGGCCCGCCGGCGCTACCGCGTTTTCAAGGAACAAACGTGGGAAGCCCTGCAATCGTTGAAGGAGATTTTCCATTATCACTTCATTAACGCCCAGGGCCCGGTCGCGGAAGTGGAGGAAAACATCCTGCACGAACTGGAATACCAGAGCACGCTGGAACTCGACTCGCGCACGGTGGACCGGCTCCGGGGCGTGCCCGTGGCCAGCCAGATCATCATCCACGCCCGGCAGGAACTGGTGAAGCGGCTCGACAGCTACGAACTGGAGCACAGCGCGCTGTTCGCCGGCGTCGTCGCGTTCATCGAGGAGAAGATTCTGCCGATTGTCCTGCGCCATGCCATTTCCGGCACGGCGCATATTAACACGGAAGACAAGCTGTTGGATGACCCGCTCGCGCTGGCCATGTTGATTGATGTGTTTTCGGAACGCGGTTATCACGCCGGCGTGGACATCCACCGGATTGAAATCCCGGATCACATTGAGCTTACGACCGGCAATGTAACTTGCCGAACCAAGAAAGTGTTTCGGGTTGAAATCCGGTTCCAAGGTTCGGAAATCCGTCGCGGTTGAGCGACGAGAGTGGGCGCAGATTTAAAAAACGTATCCGCTCATTTTATTGGCACCATTTGTCTCCCGTTGGAGACCGGGCCACGCGGTCAGCTATCATGGTTCAGGCCAGAAGTTCCTGGATTTCTTCCCAGTTAAGCGATGCGGCAAATTCCTCCTCGCCGCTGATGGTGGCCTGAATGATCTCCCGCTTGCGGTTTTGCAGAAGCAGGATTTTTTCCTCCACCGTGTCACGGGTGATGAGTTTGTAGCTGGTCACGACCTTGGTCTGCCCGATCCGGTGGGCGCGATCCGTCGCCTGATCTTCCACCGCCGGATTCCACCAGGGATCAAAATGAATCACCGTATCCGCGCCCGTCAGGTTCAGGCCCACGCCGCCGGCTTTCAGGCTGATGAGGAACACGGGAATCGCCGCATTGGTTTGAAATTCCTCCACCACCGCGCCGCGATCCGTTGTGGAACCGTCGAGATAGCAAAACTCAATTTTCTCCGCCGCCAGCCGCTCCTTCAACAATGCGAGCATCCCGACAAACTGGCTGAACACCAGCACGCGATGGCCGCCGTCAATGACTTCCTCAAGCAGTTCGCCGAACAAGTCCAGCTTGCCGGACGCAGTCGCCGGCTTCACGTTGTCCAGTTTCAACAGGCGCAAATCGCAGCACACCTGCCGCAGCCGCAGCAGCGCGGTCAGCACCACCATCCGGCTCTTGGCGATGCCCTGCGCGCCGACGGCCTCCAATACTTCCTTGCGGCTGGCCTCGATGACCTGCTGATAAACGCCCCGCTGGTCCGGCGTCAATTCGCAGAACGAAACCTGTTCCAGCTTCGCTGGCAAATCCGCGGCGACATCACGCTTCAAACGGCGCAGCATGAACGGCCGCAGCCGCCGGGCCAGCCGCGCTTGCGCCTCCGCATTTTTCTCCTTGGCGATGGGCAGTTCGTAACGCTCGCGGAAATCTTTCGCTGTGCCAAGATAGCCTGGCATGAGAAAGTCGAAGATGGACCACAAATCCAAAACGGAATTTTCCAGCGGAGTGCCCGTCAGCACCAACCGGTGCTTCGCGCGCACCGCCTTCACCGCCTGCGCGTTTTGCGTCTGGCGGTTCTTGATGTGCTGCGCCTCGTCGAGCACCACGGTGTCGAATTCCAGCCCGCGATATTTCTCCGCGTCGCGGCGGATCAGCGCGTAGCTCGTGACCACAATATCGCTGGCGGCGATTTCGTCGAAGCGCGCGTGCCGGTCCGGCCCGTGCAGCGCAAGGATTTTCAATTCCGGTGTAAACTTCTTCACCTCGGCCAGCCAGTTGAATACGAGGCTCGTCGGACAAACGATCAGATGAGGATGGAGGATGGAGGATGGAGGATTGGTGTTGGCAGTTCGCAATGTCCTAAAAAACGCCAATGTTTGCAGCGTCTTTCCCAGCCCCATTTCGTCCGCGAGTATGCCGCCAAAGCCGTTGGCGCGCAAAAAGTGCAGCCACGCCACGCCTTGTTTTTGGTAAGGCCGCAGCACCGGCTCCAGGTTGCCGAGCGGCGGACATTCCAGTTTCGCCTCACCGCTTTGCTTCGCCGCCCGCTCGCGCCAGGCGGCGGGAGCCTGGACTTTCCAATCGGCGTGCTGCCGCAGCGTGGCTTCGAGAAAACCCGCCTGCTGGCTATTGATGCGGTAGCCCGCCGCATTTTGTTGCGGCGCGCAGTCGAGCAGGACTTCCTGCAACTCCTCCACCGCGCCGGTGTCAATCACCGCCAGCTTGCCGTTCTTCAACCGCGTGTGGTTCTTCCCGGACAAAATCAGCCGCTGGATGTCCGCCGCTGAAAAAGTCTCGCCGGCGTTGGTTGCGAACACGACGCCGAGATCAAACCATTGCACGCCGGACGACGTGATTTGAAACTGCGGCTCCACGCGCTCAAGGTTTTTCAGCGTGCGGTTTTCCAACTGCTCGTCCAACGTCACATTCCATTCGCGCTGGAGTTTTGGAAATTCCCGCGCGAGAAAATTTAAGACGGTATTCTGTCCGGCCAGTTGCAATCTCCCGTTGGTATCGGGACTGGCAAAGCCGCTGCGTTGCAACCGGCCCAGCGCCGCGCCCTCGGCCGCGAAGTCGCGCGTCGAATAGCGCGTCGGCACTTCCGGGTCCGGCAGCCAGATATTTTCATCGGCTGCCGTCACGCCGACGGTCATGATGCGCGCGCCGTAGGCGCATTGCAGCAGGGCGCTCAACTGCGTGAGCCCGCCCTTGAGCGCCAGCAGAAAGCGCGGGGCCTGCGGCGCGAGCGAGAAATCTTCCAGCTTGAAATTCGCCTCCAGTCCGCCCGCCGCCGCCAACTGCGGCCAGCGCCGGCTCAGGAACTGCGGAACCTGTGCGCGCGTCACACGCACGGGCGCGCGGAAAATCTCTTTCAGCTCCGCCGGCAGGCCCAGCGGCTGCAATGAATTATTTTGCCAGACCCAGTCGCCTGCCGTCGCCAGCGCCGCCGGTTTGTCTTTCAGCGCCAAAACAATTTCCCCGTTCGCCTCCAGCGTGGCGCGGAGTGGTAGCTTCAGCAGCTTCTTTGTGACTGTGACCGCGCTGGCTTTTCCCAGCGTGATGTTTTCGTGATCCACCAGCAGCGGGATGAGCACGGCGAAATCTTTCGTCTCCAGTTGCAGCAGTGCGGGCGTCTCGCCATTCGTCAAGATTTCAAGCTGTTCGATGATGGCGTCGTCTGGTGGTGAAAAGGCGAAGGTGCGTCCTTTCGGCAGTGCATTGAGCGGACAACGTCCGCCACCCCATTTCGCCTCCAGCACCAGCATCACCTTGCCGCGAGTCAGCGCCTGATCAAAGTTTGGCGGCAGAATGATGAATAATTCAGCCGGTTCACCGTCCGCCGCGCGCAACAGCGTCGGGTTTTTTCTGGCTGGCAGAGCAGTAGCCGGCCGCGCGGGCGACTGAATCGCTTCCGGCTTCTGCGCCTTCAACCAATGCAGCCCGACCGCGACGCCGTGGGCGCAGATTTTGCCCCATTCACGCGCCTCGCGACAGTTGCAGAGGTTTTCGATGTCCACGGAGTTGTGGATCACCAGCGAGCCACGAAAGGTCATCCCATCGCCTTGCACCACGCCCCGCAACAACGGCGGCGCCCAATACGAGCTGGCGACCTGACCCTGCGCCAGATAGGCGCGGGCGCGTTTCATCACGTCCCAGCCGGCGGCCTCGGCGAGCAATGCTTCGGTCAGTTCAACAGACATTGGCGACAGTATGCCCATACCCGGTGCCGATGAAAATTATGAATCGCATCTAGCGTGCCACCAAGCCGGAGGTTTGCAGCAGTTGATCCAGCCGCTGGGGCGAGACCGGCACGGCGGTGCCCAGTTCCTGCGCGAACAGCGAGACTTTGTATTCCTCCACCATCCAGCGAAATTCTTCCACCAACTGCCGCACGTCGGCGGATTTCGTCGTCTGGTCACGGAGAGCTTTCAGCTTGGCGAGGTAGGGCGCGATGAGCTGGGCGCGCTCCTGGTCTTTCACCGGATTCAACTTCGCCCGTTCCCGGCGCGTGGCGAGCGCCTTGAGATAGCGCGGAACGTGCTCGAGCCGCGCAAAGGGTATCTCGGCCAGAAAAGTGCGCGGAAGCAGGGTGTCCAGTTCCTCCGCCCAAATGTCCGCCGGCTTGGCGGCCGCGCGCGGGACGAGGTTTAAATGGCTCAAATCGGCAAGGGTCTTGGTCTTCGTCGTCGGCAAAGGCGTCGGCCCGCCGCGCAACAGAAGTTCATGCCGCGCCCGAAGGATGACGCCGACCTGATCCACCAGTTTCATGGCAAGACCGGGAATCGCCAGGCGGGTTTGTTGCACGGCGGCTTGAAAGTTATCCTCGTTCAATACCGGAAAAACTTCCGTCGGCAGCACGTGGCGCTTCAGGTTTTCAAAGGCCGTCTCTTGCAATTCCGCCACCGGACAGAAGTTGGCCGCCAGCGCGTCAAAGCGGTTCAGCTCCCGCAAATCCCGGTGCAGCCACGCGAAATCCTTGGCCAACGCCAGCTCCACGAGTTTTTGAATGCCGCCCAGCGTCGCCTGCCGCGCCAACGCTTCCGTGCGGAACAGGCGCAGGCTCACTGCCACTTTTTCGGCCAACAAGCCGGGCCACGCATAGGTGGGCACCGGGCCGGTTTCGCTGACGGTGATGCGCGCGGGCAAGGGGCCGAAATTCCAAGTGGTGATGCCGGTGCGTTCCCATTGCTGCGCGACGCGCGACCAGGCGGAGTCGTCCGGCGCGGGCTTGGCCTGCACCTGTTCCAGCTTTTGCCGGAGCACGCCGAGGTCGCGGCTGGTGCCGAGGGTTTTCTGGTCGTTGCCAAGGACTTCGATGCGCGGCCGCAGGTGCGCGGGAATCGCGCCGGTGGGCCACGCGTCCAGCGGGATGGCCACGCCGTAGCGCTGGCGGATGAACCGCGCGAGATCCGCCTGCAACGATTCGCCGGTGGCCTGGAGTTCGCTGACGATTTCCGCAACCTTGGGCGGGAACGGCTGCAGTTCGCGGCGGATGCCCTTGGGCAGCGCGCGCAACAGTTCGTTCACCAGTCCCTCGCGCAGTCCGGGCACCGACCATTCCACGCACGACTGCGAAACGGTTTGCGCCAGACCAAAGCCGAGATTCACGGTGGCACCATCATGTTCTTCGCCGGGCGAATAGGCGTAAGCCACCGCCACCGGCTGGCCGCCCAGCGGCACGGCATCGGGAAACGCGTCGCTGTCGAAATCCAAAGCCGCGCCGCCGGTCAGGTCCGCTTCCGTTGCGCAGAGAAAATCCGGCCCGCCGGCGTCGCGGATGAGCCGGTTCAGGTCGTGCACCGACGAGACGTTCTGAATTCGCTGCGCGTAAAACTCAAATAGTTTTTCATCCAGATTGCCGAGGTCATGACGGCGCACCCGCGTCTGCCACGTCTCGATTTTCTGGCGCACCTGGCGGTTATGTTCGAGGAACGCATACTGCGGCGGTAAAGGCGGCGGCTGGTTGGTAGAACGCAAAATGCGCGTGTCGTCCTCGTCACCTTCATCGTCTGTGACTTTGCGGCGGGTCGGCAGCAAGTCATCTTCAACGAGCGCGGCGCGGATGAAAATATCCGTGGCCTCCGGCGGATTGATGTTGCCGTGCGAGACTTTCACCTTGCGCACTTCCAGGCCGTAGAGCGTGGTGCGTTCCTCGACCAGCACATTGCCCGCCGCGACGCTCCAGTGCGGATTCTGGTATGTGGTTTTGCACAGATGCGGCGCGAGCTGGACGATCCACAGCGGGTCAATGCCCGCCACCGTGCGCGCAAAAAGCTGCGACGTCTCGACGATTTCGCCGGCCACAACCCACGGCGGTTGCTGCGTGGACGCGGGCTTTTGAGAAGACTGGTTCGCATTACGCGCAGCGGGTTTCGGCTGACGCTCGTTGCGGTCGTAAAGCGCCGAGCCGGGGAACAGCGCGAGCATTCGGTTGCCGGTGCCCTGATACTGGTTGCGCTCCTTGCGCAGCGCGACGTGGCCGAGCAGGCCGGTGAGAATCGAGCGGTGGATGGCCGCATAATCCGCGTTGCTCTCGTTCAATTTGAAGCGGCTCAAATCCTCGAGCGCCACGTGCAGTTGCGCGTGCAAATCCTGCCACTCGCGCATGCGCAGGTAGGAGAGAAAGTTTGCCTTGCAGAATTTCCGCCGCTGGCCTTGCGAGCGCAGCCGCTCCCACTGGTCGTGGACGGCGTCCCAGATTTTTAGCAGCGAAAGAAAATCCGACGCCGGATCGGTGAAGCGTTTGTGCGCGGCGGCGGCGGCCTCCTTGCGGTCGAGCGGACGTTCGCGCGGGTCTTGAATGCTCAAGCCGGCGGCGATGATGAGCAGTTCGCGCGTGGCGTGTTCGTGCTGCGATTGCAGCAGCATCCGCCCCAGCGTCGGGTCAATCGGCAGGCGCGAGAGATCGTGGCCAAGCTGCGTGAGTTCGCGCTTTTCATCCAGCGCGCCGAGTTCCTGCAACAGCAAATAGCCGCCTTGAATTGCCGCCGGCGGCGGCGGATTCACGAACGGAAACGTCTCGATATCGCCGAGCCGATACGCCTTCATCCGCAAAATGACTTCAGCCAGATTCGCGCGCTGGATTTCCGGTTGGGTGTATTGCGGGCGCTCCGCGAAATCTTCTTCGCTATACAGCCGGATGCACACGCCGTCCTGCACCCGGCCGCTGCGGCCTTTGCGCTGGTTGGCGCTACTCTGCGAAATGGCCTCGACCGGCAACCGCTTGGTGCGCGTGCGCGGATTGTAGCGGCTCATGCGCGCCAGCCCGGAATCAATGACGTAGCGGATGCCGGGAATGGTCAGCGACGTTTCCGCGATGTTCGTGGCGACTACAATCTTCCGGTGCGCGCACGGCGCGAAGACGCGTTGCTGATCCGCCGCGCTCAACAAGCCGAAGAGCGGAATGATTTCCGCCTCGCGTCCGAAGCGGCCGTCCAGCAAATCGCACGTCTCGCGGATGTCGCGTTCGCCGGGCATGAAAATCAGGATGTCGCCGTTGCCCGGTTCGCAAAGCGCGGTTTCCGCCGCGCGCACGGCAGCGTCCACATAGGTGATGTCGCCGCGTTCCTCCGAGTCCGCGTCGAACGGCGCATAAATCACTTCCACCGGATAAAGCCGACAGGAAACTTCGATGATCGGCGCATCGTTGAAGGCCTTGGAAAAAGTCGTCGTGTCAATCGTGGCCGAAGTGATGATGAGCTTGAGATCATTCCGCTTGGCGAGCAGCGTCTTCAAGTAGCCCAAGAGAAAATCAATGTTCAAGCTGCGCTCATGCGCCTCGTCAATGATGATGCAGTTGTATTCCGACAGCAGCGGATCGCCTTGCGTCTCGGCCAGCAGGATGCCATCCGTCATCAGCTTGATGTAAGTCTGCGCGCTGCTGCGGTCGTCAAAACGAATCGTGCAGCCGACCTCGCGGCCCCACGTCACCGCCAGTTCTTCCGCGATGCGCCGCGAGATGGACACCGCCGCCACGCGCCGTGGCTGCGTGCAGCCAATTTTCGCCTCGATCCCCTGCCCGGCTTCCAGGCACATCTTGGGAATCTGCGTGGTCTTGCCCGAACCCGTTTCGCCCGCGATGATGACCACCTGATGCTCGCGGATGGCGGCGACAATATCATCCTTGCGCGCGGTGATGGGCAGGTCCGGCGGATAATTTAATTTCGGAACGTTGAGCCGCCGTTCCTCCCGCAGCGCGACCGAAGCGCGCGCTTGGGCGAGCAGCCGGTTCAAGACCGCGTCGTGCTGCTGCGGATGGAGCCGGTCGCGCAAAAGCCGAACCATCCGCCCCCCCAGATGCACCCAGTCGGGCAGCATGGCTTGAGGCAGGAGCTTTCGAATCTCGTCAACGCGGGCATCCTTCATTTCGGAGCCAGCGAGTGTAACCCATCCCCGGTGGCTGGCAAATCCTCTTGGCGAAACCTAACAAACAAGCTGGGCGTATGGGCAGGAGGTTTTGGGCCGTTCACCAGACCGATTCCCATTAATCTCAATGCCAATTGTGATACCCGCCGCCATGATACCCACCACCGTAATAATAGCCGCCATGGTAATAGCCCCCGTAGTAATAAGGTCCATATCCCCACCAACCCCATGGCCAAGGATTGACATACACATACGGGTAAACATAGCTGCTTTGGCTTACCGCAGTAGTAGCTTGAGCCGGCGGCTTGCTGGCGGTGTTGATCATGGCGTTGAGGACGGTGTCACTGACCCCGGCGTTTTTTAGGGCGATGATTTGGTCGGACGTCAAAGCATAGCGCGCGCTGGAGTTTTGGATCTGGCTCACAATGACCGCATCGCTGACATGCGCCTGCACCATGGATTGAACTTCCGCCAAAGTCGGTCCCGGCGGCGGCGCAGTGACCGTGTAAGTGCGCGTGACGCACCCGGTCAACAGGAGTCCCGCCAGCGGCCACAGGTATTTTATCTTCATGTTGAAATGTAGCCCAAGCCGGTAGCCGTGGCAAATTGTGGAAGGATCCGATTCCTCGTTCCGCAGAGCCTGACGCCGCCATGAGTTCGGCGCAAATTGCAGGGCGATGATTGCCGGTGCGACAGGTTTTGCCGACTGGACTTGCGACCCGAAGCCTTCGGTTTAGGAACGCTTCGGCGCGAAACTGTTGATTGAACTGACCGCCGGCCTCTGGAACAACAAGCACGACATCAAGACCGAAACCAATTACGAGCCGAGCGGCTGCGCTAGCAAACCTGCTACATTCATGAAAGTTACCGGGGGATTGCCAAGTTGCTGTTGGAAATTAAAACCGAGGAGTGATGCCGGCTGCGGAAACTTCAGCGAATCTGATTTCACCGGCTGGCCCCATTTGTCTTCCGTGAGAGACCGGGGCACGCGATCAATCTGACCAGCGGCCGGAAAACCGGTTCTCCGGCCAATTGTTGTTCGCCACCGGCGCCAGCGTCTTCCGCTGGTCAATCAGCACAACCAGCATTTTACGCGTTTTGATGACTGAGTAATGTTTATGGCTTGAGCCGAACTACAGCTTGTTGTGAATCCTGATCTTGGGAAGTTTTTCCGACACCTAAAGGCTGCCAACCGCCACCCAAGGCTTTTATCAAAGCCACTTCCGCCACAAGCCGTTGGCCAGCCAATTGGACGACGGTGCGCTCGTTTGACAGCGTGACACTCTGGGCCGTAGCCACATCCAGATAGGTGTCTAACCCGGCCTGATAACGATTGTTCGAGATATCCAGCGTGTGCTGGGCGGCCGCGACGGCGGCGCTCTGAGCATCGAACTGCGCGGCCAGCAGGCGTTGCGCCGAGAGTTGGTCCTCCACTTCTTGAAAAGCGGTCAGCACGGTCTCACGATAATTCGCCACGGTTCCGTCATACGCCGCCCGCGCCGCCGCCAGTTGTGCGCGATTTCGTCCGCCAGTGAACAGCGGGAAATTGACGGACGGACCCAGCGCCCACACCCGGCTGGGCCAGTCAAACAGGCTGTTCGCGCTCAAAGACTCGTAACCGGCACCGCCATTCAAATAGACTTGTGGATAAAAGGCACTTTTCGCCACGCCCACGTCGGCGTTGGCGGCGTTCATCCGGCGTTCGGCGGCGGCAATGTCCGGCCGGCGTTCCAACAATTCGCTCGGCAAACTCACCGGCAGGTTTGGAATCGCGTTCGTCATTAAATTATCGGGCGCAAGCTGAAAACCGGTGGCCGGCTGGCCGCAAAGCGTGGCGAGCGCGTGCAGCAAAGTTTCCTGCTGCAACTCCAGCGCGGGCAATTCCGCCTCGGCCACGCGCAGCTGAGTTTCCGCCTGCGCCACATCCAGATCGGAGGCGATGCCGCCCTGACGCCGGTTTTGCGTCAGCTCCAGCGAGCGGCGATAAGTCGTGATTGTGTCCGCCACCAGTGCGTGTTCCGCTTCGAGCGCGCGCAGCATGAAATAGTCGCTGGCTACTTCCGCCTGAAGCAAAAGTTTGGCCGAGGCGAAATCATCGGCCACCGCCATAAAATGCGCCTGCGCGCTTTCGCTTTCCCGGCGCACGCGGCCCCACAAATCGAGTTCCCAGTTCAAATCCAGCGGTGCCATAAACGTGTTGTAGGTGTAGGCTGCGCCGGCAGCTTTGCCGTTTTGAGGCGCGTTAAAGCTCGTGCCCTGGCGGACGTAGCTGGGTTGGGCCGAAAGCTGCGGGAAAAAATCCGCACGCGCGACCTTGACCAGCGCGCGAGCCTGCTCAACCTGCGCCGCCGTCGCGGCCAGATTCTGATTATTCGTTGCGGCCAGGGATTCTAGCCGGTCCAACTCCGCGCGATCAAAAACTTTCCACCACTCGCCGCGCGGCAAACTGGCGGACGGCTGCGCAACTTTCCACTCAGAATAATTTGTCGCCGAAACCGTCCCGGTGAAGGCCGCCGGCACCGGCTGCGAGGCGATGGCTGGCGGCTGGTGATAGTCCGGTCCGACGGAACAGCCCGCGATGAAAACCAGTCCGGCTGCAAAAATGAAAAATTGCTTGTTCATTTGTCCGCCGTGGGTTTCACCGGCTCCGCCACGCGCACTGCCAAACCGCTCGCCAGCGAATCCGCCGGATTCATGATGACGCGGTCGCCAGCCGCAATGCCTTCGAGAACTTCCACCGTCTGCCCAAAATCGCGACCAAGTTTCACGGCGCGGATTTCAACTTTATTGTCAGCATTGACCACGCCCACGCGAATGCCCTCGGCGCGGAACAGCAGCGTGTTGGCCGGCAGCGTGAGCGTGGGCGCGGCGACACTGTCGGTGAACCGCACCTGCGCGTAGCTGCCGGCGAGAATGTCACCGCGCGCATTGTCCACCTGCAATTCCGTCAGCAGCGTGCGCGAGCCGGGCTCCATCGCGCCGGCGGTGCGGACGACTTTGGCGGTGATTTTTTTCCCGAGCGACTGATCCAAGATCAATTCGGCGGTTTGTCCCGGCGTGATGGCGCGCGCCATCGTCTGCGGCACGCGGACATAAACGCGCAGCGGATTGACCTGCGCCAACCGGAAAAGTTCGTTGCCGCTTCCGGCGGTGATCAACTGGCCGACATCCGTCCGCCGTGCGGTGATGGTGCCGTCGAACGGCGCGGTGACGCTGGCGAAAGTTTTCAACTCTTCAAGCCGGTGCAAATTGGCGAGTGCGGCGTCGAGGTTTGCTTTTTTCAATTCCAAGTCGGATTGCTTCTCGGCGGTTTCCTGTTCGCTGACGCTGGCGGTCTTGAGCAAATCCGTCCAGCGCGCCGAAGTGATTTTAGCCAAATCCAGCGCGGCCTGGTTCTGCGCCACCTCGGCCTTGGCCTGCGCGAGTTGCTGGTCCACTTCGGGCGTTTCAATTTCCGCCAGAAGCTGTCCATTGGTGACCGCCGTGCCGATGTCCACCAGCCAGCGTTTCAAATAGCCGCTGGCGCGCGCGTAAATTGGGGCTTCCACATAGGCCTGCACCTCCGCTGGCAGCGGCACGCCGAAATCGCTCTGGCCCGGCGACGGCGAAACGACCGCGACCGTGGTCACCGCCAGTTCCTGCGTTTCCTGCCCGAGCGCGCGGCGGCTGAACCAGCGCGGAATCAGGCCGGCAGCCAGCCCGATCAAAATGATGATGATGGCGACGACAAGGACGCGACGCAAACGGACGGGCGCCGCCGCTTTGGGTGCGGCCCCGGATTCCTTGGCAGAAAGTTTTGGATCAACCGGATTCATAGAAATTTAATTAGGTCGTGGCATCGGGACTTGGCAGCGGGCCGGCGGCGGCATCGTCTGCCGCTTTGCGCTCCGCAATTTTGTGGTGCATGAAACTGAAAACCACCGGCACGAACAGCAGCGTCGCAATCGTCGCGACGAATAGCCCGCCGATGACGGCGCGGCCGAGCGGCGCGTTTTGCTCACCGCCTTCGCCGAGGCCGAGGCTCATCGGCAACATGCCGATCAACATCGCCGCTGCCGTCATCAGCACCGGCCGGATGCGGCTGACGCCGGCGTCGAGCGCGGCGGCAATCGGGTCAAGGCCGCGCCGCAAACTGTCGCGCGCGAAGCTGACGACGAGCACGGAATTCGCCGTGGCCACGCCCATACTCATGATCGCGCCCATGAGCGCCGGCACGCTCAAAGTTGTTTGCGACAAAAACAGCGCCCACACCACGCCGGACAGCGCGCCGGGCAGCGCGGTGATGATGATGAACGGATCCAACCAGCTTTGAAAATTTACGACCAACAAAAGATAAATCAGCGCGATGGCCATGACGAGACCGACGCCCAGGCCGACAAAGCTGTTGTGCATCGTTTCCGCCTGACCGCGCAGCACGGTGAAACTGCCGCGCGGCAGATCTTTGTTCGCCTGATTCACCAGCGGTTGAACGTCGTGCAGCACGCCGCCAAGGTCGCGCCCGTCCACGTTGCCGAAAACATCAATGACGGGCGCGACGTTGTAATGCGTGAACACCGGCGGCACCGTGGTGCGGGAAATGGAGGCGACATTGGCGAGAATCTGGCCGCTGCCCGCGCCATCCGTGCCGGCGTTGACAGGCGAGGAATTGAGCGTCTCGACCGAGTCCATCGCGTATTCTGGCACGCGGGCGTTGATGAGATATTGCACGCCGAATTTTTGGTCCATCCAATAAGACGGCGACACCTGACCGCTGCCGCTCAAGCTTAACAAAACCGAGTTGGCGACGTTCTGTTCGGTCAAGCCTAGTTCGGCGGCTTTGTCGCGATCCACCTTCACGTTTAATTTCGGCAAGTCCGCCGGCTGATGCACGCGCACGTCCACCGCACCGGGCACGCGGCGGATTTGATCCACGAGGCGTGCGGCGATTTCACGATTCTTTACCTGGTCGCGACCGACGATCTGAATATCAAATGGTGCGGGCAGCCCGAAATTCAACGTCTGGCTGACGATGTCGGCGGGCAAAAAATAAAACATGTTCCCGGGAAAATCGCGGTTCAAAACCCGGCGCAACTTGCGAATGTAATCCTCCGTCGGCGCGTGGCCGTGATTGAGCGCCACCAGAATATCCGCGTCACCCGGTCCGATCACGCCGCTGGTATTGTAGCTCAAATTGATGCTGGAATTTGGAATGCCGATGTTGTCCATGATGCCGTGAATTTCCGACGCGGGAATTTCGCGGCGGATCGCGGCGTCAATCTGCGACGCGAGCCGGATGGTTTCCTCCATGCGCGTGCCGGTGCGGGCGCGGACGTGCAGCATGAATTGTCCGGCATCCACGCTCGGAAAAAAATCTTCGCCCAGCTGCGTGACCAGCAGCCACGAGCCAACGCACAGGCCGAGAAAAATCAGCGCAAACGGCGCGCGGTGCTCCAGACACGTTGCCAGCAATACACGGTAACTCTCACGGAATCGGTCGAAGCCGTTTTCAAACGCGCGCTGCACGCGGATGAACGGAAGCACGAACGCCGGCGCGTGGCTGTCGTCCTCGTGTTCGCCGTGCAGTTCGACGTTGCGGTAAAACCACATTACCAGCGTCGGCACGAGCGTCCGCGAAATGACGTAGCTGGCGAGCATCGCGAACACCACCGCCTCGGCCAGCGGCACGAACAAATAATGCGCCACGCCGGTGAGAAAAAACATCGGCACAAACACGATGCAGATGCACAGCGTCGAGACAAACGCCGGCAGCGCGATTTCCTGCGCGCCGTCGAGAATCGCATCGTCCAAAGGTTTGCCGGAAACCATGTGGCGATGGATGTTTTCAATCGCCACCGTGGCATCGTCCACCAGAATGCCGACCGCCAGCGCCAGACCACCGAGCGTCATCAGGTTGATCGTTTCGCCAAGCGCGCTCAAAATGGCAACCGAGCTTAAAACTGAAAGCGGAATGGAAAGCGCGATGATCAGCGTGCTGCGCCACGAACCGAGAAAGAGCAAAATCATCAGCGCTGTCAGCGCCGCCGCAATGACCCCTTCGCGTAACACGCCGTTGACCGCCGCGCGGACGAAGAGCGACTGATCGGCGAATTCCTTCACCTGCAAATCCGAGGTGACGCCGGCCATGATGCGTGGCAGGGCGGCCTTGGCGTGCGCGACGACATCCAGCGTGGAGGCCGCGCCGCTTTTCATGATGGTGAGCAGCGCACCACGCACGCCGTCCAGGCGCACGGCGTTCACCTGCGGGTTGTAGCCGTCGTGAACCTGCGCGACATCGCGGAGCCGGATGGTTGCGCCGTTGACGACCTTGACTGGCAGATTGTTCAAATCATCAATTGGTCCGACGGTGCCGTTGACGCCAATGTCGTATTCCGTGGAACCGATTTTTGCGGTGCCGCCGGGTAAAATCAGATTTTGCGCATTGATGGCGTTGACGATGTCTGTCGGCGCGAGATTTTTGGCCTTGAGCGCCGGCAGGTTGATGTCCACGGAAATGACGCGCGTTTTTCCGCCATAGGGCCAAGGCACGAGCGCACCGCGAATGGTCGAGAACCCGATGCGCACCTGGTTCGCCGTCACGTCAAACAATTCCTGCTCGGACATTTTCGGGCTGCTGAAGCAGTATTGCAAAATCGGCACGGTTGAGGCGTTGTATTGGATGATCAATGGCGGCGTCTGGCCGGGCGGCATCTGGCGCAAAACCGTTTGCGCAATTGCCGTGATTTGCGCCACCGCCGCCGGCACGGACGCGCCGGGTTGCAGGAAAACTTTGATGACGCCGATGCCGCTGTAAGAGGTGGATTCGATGTGCTCGATGTCATTGACGGTGACACTTAACGCACGCTCATTGGCATATACCAAGCGCTGCTCGACCTCCTGCGCGTCCAGCCCGGGGTATTGCCAGATGATGCTGACGACGGGAATATTGATGCTGGGAAAGATGTCCACGGGCGTGCGCAGCAGCACGAATGGTGTGAGCAACACCAGCAGCAGCGCGGCCACCACAAACGTGTAGGGCCGGCGCAGGGCGAGACGGACAATCCACATAAATCTATTTATTGCAACCAGCTGTTCGACCGCTTGTCGCGGACGGACCAGCACTTCGGTTCATTCTGCTCCAAAATCATCCATCTGCCCAATACAAGTTTGGTTGCAAATTGATGGTTTTTAGTTATCAATCCAAGGTTGTCATGGAATTACGACACTTACGATATTTCGTGGCGGTGGCTGAGGAATTGAATTTCCGCCGAGCCGCCGAGCGATTGCGCGTAGCCCAGCCGGCGGTCAGCACCCAGATCAAATCGCTGGAAGGAAAGCTGGGTGTGCGCTTGTTTGAACGGACCACGCGCTCGGTGCTGCTGACTCCGGCGGGGCGTGTGTTTCTCGACGAGTCCCGCCGTGTGCTAGTCGCGGCCTCGCAGGCCGAGCAGTCGGCGCACAAGGCGCATCACGGCATCGTTGGCACGCTGCGCCTGGGCGTCATTGCGCCGGCGACCAGTCCCCGGCTGGCCAATGTGTTGCGGCATTTTCATCAAAGCTTTCCCGGCGTGCAACTCGCGCTGATGGAATTGACGAGCCCCGAACAGTTGCGGCGCCTGCGTGCCGGTGAACTGGATTTCGGATTGCTGCGCCCGCCAGTCAATTTTGCCGAATTGGAATGGCGGTTTGTTGATCAGTTGCCGCAAGTCCTCGCCGCGCCCGCCGGTCACCGTTTGACGACTAAACGGAAATTGGAATGGAAGGATTTCGATGGCGAAGGCTTGGTGATGATCCAGCCTGGACAACAGCATGGGTTTTACGATGCATTCCTTGCGGCCTGTGCCAATGCTGGAGCCAAGGTGCATCCCGCGCAATATGCCCATGACATTCAAATCAAAATGTGGCTGATCTCCGCCGGATTTGGGGTTGCTCCCACAACGTCCGCACTTTCAGATGTTAAGCGACCTGGGCTTGTTTTTCGGCCCCTGCCGCCCGGCCTGCCGCCGGTGGAAACCCTGCTGGTCTGGCGACGTCAGGATGCGTCACCCATCGTCAAAAATTTTCGAGATTGTTTTATTAATGCCAGCAACCAATACAAAGCATAGCAACTATCAGGCAATCGTCGCTGACTGTAGCGCGGATACATTTTTGATTTTCCTATTATGTATTCGCTCCCGCCACAATCGCAACCGATCCAAGTAAAGATAAACCACCGGTGTCGTGTAAAGTGTTAGCGCTTGACTCATAATCAAACCGCCGACAATGGTGATGCCCAGCGGCCGGCGCAGCTCCGCACCGGTGCCGTTGCTCAAAATTAGCGGCAGCGCGCCGAAGAGCGCCGACATCGTGGTCATCAAAATCGGCCGGAAGCGCAAACAGCAAGCCTCGTAAATCGCATCGCGCGAATTTTTGCCCTCCTCGCGTTCCGCCGCCAGCGCGAAGTCCACCATCATGATCGCGTTTTTTTTCACGATGCCGATGAGCAGCAGAATGCCGATGATGGCCATGATGCTCAAATCCGTCTTGAAAATCAGCAGCGCGAGCACCGCGCCGACGCCGGCCGAAGGCAGCGTGGAAAGAATCGTGATCGGATGAATGTAACTTTCGTAGAGCATGCCCAGCACGATGTAAACCGCGATGAGGGCCGCGAGAATTAGAAACGGCTCGGTCGCAAGTGATTGTTGAAATGCCTGAAGCGTGCCGGAAAAATTACCATGAATTGTTTCGGGCATTTTGATTTGTTGTTCCATTTGCTGAATCGCTTTTACCGCGTCGCTCAACGCAAATCCCGGCACGAGATTGAACGAGAGCGTAACTGACGGGAATTGTCCCTGATGATTCACGGAGATTGGCGCGGTAGTCGGCTCATAATGCGCGACGGCGCTGAGCGGAACCATCGCGCTGCTGTTGGTCGCGTGCAGATAAATGCCGTCGAGTCCCTGCGGGCCTTGCAAAAATTGCGGGGCGGCTTCCATGACGACGTGATACTGGTTCAACGACGAATACATCGTCGAAACCTGCGCCTGTCCGAACGCCAGATAAAGCGTCTGGTCAATCGTCTGCGGCGAAATGCCCAGCCGCGCCGCCGTTGCCCGGTCATAAACCAGCGAGGCCTGTAGGCCGTTGTTTTGCTGGTCGGTGTTCACCTCGGTGAAGCCGTGCAGTTTTTTCATCTGCTCCAGCAGGATTGGTCCCCATTTCACGAGGTCATCCAGAGTTTCACTTTGAATTGTGTATTGATATTGCGCGCTGCTCTGCCGCCCGCCGATGCGCAAATCCTGACCGGCCTGTAAAAACAGCGACGCGCCTGGCACCGCAGCAAGTTTCGGCCGCAGTCGCGCGATAATTTGGTCCGCGCTGACCTTGCGTTCGTCGAGCGGTTTGAGCGCCATGAAAATAAATCCGCTGTTGGCCGCACCGCCGCCACCGGTGAAAGCGACGACATTCTGCACTGCCGGATCATTGGTGATGGCCCGGACAAACCGCACCGCCGCTGATTGCATGGACGGAAACGAGGCATCCTGCGAGCCTTGAATGCCGCCGGAAATCGTGCCGTTGTCCTGCTGCGGAAAAAATCCTTTCGGGACGATGACGAACAAATAAATGTTCAGCGCAATGGTCAGCAGCAGCGTCGTCAGCGTGATTGCCGGATGCCGCAGCACAACGGTCAAACTTCTTTCGTAAGCGCCGAGCAGGCTGGTGAAAATCTTTTCGCTGAAGCGGTAAAGTTTTCCGTGTTCGTCCGGTCGGCGATGCCGGAGCAGCCGCGAACACATCATCGGCGTCGTCGTCAACGAAACGACCAGCGAGACGAGAATGGCCGTAGACAGCACGACGGCGAATTCGCGGAACAATCGGCCAACGATGCCGCCCATCAGCAAAATTGGGATGAACACCACCACGAGCGAAACGCTGATGGACAGCACGGTGAAGCCCACTTCCTGCGCGCCTTTCAGCGCCGCCTGCATTGGTTTCAAACCCATCTCCAGATGTCGCGTGACATTTTCGATGACGACAATCGCATCGTCCACCACGAAGCCGGTCGAAATCGTCAGCGCCATCAACGACAGATTATCCACGCTGTAACCGAACAGATACATCACGCCAAACGTGGCGATCAGCGAAACCGGCACGACGACGGCGGGAATCAGCGTCGCGCGCGGGCTGCGCAGGAAAATAAATACGACGAGAATGACTAGGCAGATGGCGATGAGCAGCGTGCGTTCGATTTCGCGAACGGACGCGCGAATCGTCGTTGTGCGGTCGAGCACCACATCCAATTTTATGCCGGCGGGAATGGAAGCCTTGAGCGATGGCAGCTCGGCTTTCACCCGGTCCACGGTGTCAATGATGTTCGCGCCGGGTTGCCGCAGAATGATCAGCGGGATCGCGGGCTTGCCATTCAGATAACCCGCCGCGCGGACATTTTCCACGCTGTCCTGCACGTTGGCCACGTCAGCAAGCCGGATGGCCGCGTCGTTGCGAACGGCGACGATCAGTTTTTGGTAGTCCACCGCTTTGAGCAACTGGTCATTC
>Ga0302279_10002189_pt1 | contig 26462 bp, 22 predicted proteins | sample III_Bog_N3_3_FD_194541 | JGI IMG/M metagenome (GOLD analysis project Ga0302279, IMG submission 194541) | Peat permafrost microbial communities from Stordalen Mire near Abisko, Sweden - III_Bog_N3_3 | ecosystem: Environmental > Terrestrial > Soil > Wetlands > Peat | place: Sweden: Abisko... | reverse complement strand
CACCGACGAGGACCCGCGGTGGACCTTCACGCCCCAACCGGCCTTCGGCCAGGAGCCCGACCTCGGACTCGACCGGCCCGACAACCGGGACCGGCCCGAACCCGTGCCCCGGACCTGAGGGGCGCCAGCGGAGGACGGGGGCCGGGGGACGGGGGGCCGGGGGCCGGTGGGCCAGGGGGGCGGGGGGCCGGGGAGCTACACCTGATGGGCCGGGCACCACCACGACGTGCGGCCTCTACGATTCCGGACATGAGTACTCCCGTACCCCCCGAGGGAACCGTGGTCATCGTCGGCGCCTCTCTGGCTGGACTACGCGCCGCCGAGGAGGTCCGACATGAGGAACACACCGGACCGGTGATCGTCGTCGGCGAGGAGGTCCACGCCCCCTATGACCGGCCGCCGCTGTCCAAGCAGGTGCTGTCGGGCAAGTGGGATGCCGAGAGGATCCGTCACCACACACCCGACGCCCATGATGCGTTGGACCTCGAGTTCCGGCTGGGCCGGCGGGCGACCGGACTCGATGTCGCGTCGCGCACCGTCGCCCTCGACGACGGGAGCGAGCTCAATTTCGACGGTCTGGTCATCGCCACGGGTGCAGCTACCCGTGCCCTGCCGGGCACCGAGGGGATGGCGAACGTGTGGATGCTGCGCACCCTCGACGACTGCCTGGGGATCCGGGCCGACCTCGCCGCCGCCGGTGACGCGCCGCGGCTCGTCGTCATCGGCGCCGGGTTCATCGGGTCCGAGGTGGCGGCGACCTGTCAGGGACTCGGTGCCCGGGTCACGCTCCTCGAGGCCCACCACACGCCGCTCGCCCGGGTGCTCGGTGACGAGATGGGCCAGATGTGTGCCGATCTGCACCTGGCCAACGGCATGGACCTGCGGTGCTCGGTGAACATCGACCACCTGGAGTCGGACCCGGGTGGACCGGATCCGGTGACGGTGGTCTTGGACGACGGGACGCGGCTTGGGGCCGACGTGGTCGTGGTCGGAATCGGCGTCACGCCGTCCGTCGAGTGGCTCACCGGTTCGGGCGTCGAGCTCGACAACGGGGTGCGCTGCGACGGGTCGCTCTTCGCCGCCGACCGGGTGGTGGCTGCCGGAGATGTGGCCAACTGGACCCGGCCGACGACGGGCCGTCCGGCTCGGGTGGAGCACTGGACAAACGCAGCGGAGGGCGGGGCGGCGAGCGCCCGCAACCTCCTGGCCGGTGCCGCCGGATCGACACCGTACGATCCGGTGCCGTTCTTCTGGTCCGACCAGTACGCCACCAAGATCCAGATGATCGGGCTCCCCGGCCCGGACGACGATGTCGTCGTGGTCAGCGGGTCCGGAACGGAAGGGAAGCTCATCGCCCTCTACCGATCGGGCGACCGGCTGGGTGCCGTGCTGACCCTGAGCCAGCCGGCCAAGCTGATGGGTTACCGGCCGCTGCTCGCTGCCGGGGCATCGTTCGACGAAGCGCTGGCCCACGCCAGGTCCTGAGCGCCGCCCCGCACGGGATCGCCGCCCCGCACGGGATCGTCGCCGCCCGCTGTCCCGCCCCCGGCACGACCGTCGCCGCGGCCACGACCCGGCCGCCGCTTGGGGACCGAGCGGAACCGGTGGCTGGCACCCAGGGCCCGGTGGATCTCGTCCACTGACGGCTCGATGCCGCCATAGGTCGCCCGTTCGACGAGGTCGGTCGCCTCGAGCAGTCCGCCGGCGTGGTCGGGTGCCGCTCGGGCGAGGCGCCGCCCATAGTTCGAGAGGGTCTCGTCGTGATGCCGTGGGCATCCGAGTCGGGCACCGCCGCGGGCGAGGTCCTCGGCAACCTGGTGTGCCCAGGTGGCGGGTCGCCGGATGCGGCGCCGACGGAACCACAGCACGGCTCCGGCCAGGACGGCGATCGACGCGATCGGCACCCAGGGGAGCCGGGCCAGCGCGTGGCTGATCGAATGGGCGAGCACCGTGCCCGGTGCCGGGTTGGCCAGTGGCACGTTGGCCGTCGGGTCGAAGTCCTGCCAGCCGTAGCCGGGGAACCAGACCTGGACCCAGGCGTGGGCGTCCTTGGCCTGCACGTCGTAGAGGTCGGTGATCGGGTTGTAGGGGCCGGGGACGTAGCCGACCGCCTCCCGTGCCGGGATCCCGAGGCTGCGGAGCATCACCACGGTCGCGGTCGAGATCTGTTCGCAGTATCCGCGACGGGAGCCGAAGAGGAAGGAGTCGACGGCGTCGGCGCCGGCCGGCAGGGGCGGGATGTCCGTCGTGTAGCGCACGTGGGACGACATCCACTGCTCGATGGCCGCCACCTTGTCATAGGTGCGGGGGCCGCTGACGTCGGTGGTGGTCACGTTCCGGGTGATCGAGGCGGCCAACGTGGTGACCCGGGGATCGGCGTGGGGGAGCTGCAGGTAGCGCTGCTGCTCGTCGCTCCCGAGCGGCGCGGGTCCGCCGAGCTGGGTTCCTCCGACCGCCGGATCGGAGGAGGTCGCGGGCACCGTGGCCTGCCGCAGCTGGTCGGCCCCGGCCGACGCGTCGTTCGAGACCACCGTGTAGATCGTCCCCGCACCCATCGACTCGGAGGAGGCGATGGTGCCGTCGGCGGTGACGTCGACCGAGCCCGCCCGCAGGTAGACGCGCTGGGCGTCGTCGGCGTGGAACACCAGGTTGGTGGCGCCCGAGGCGACATAGTAGGTCTGGATGTCCTCCTGGCCCGAGGACAGGCTGGCCACCTGGTCCGGGTAGGTCGGGATGGTGAACGGTGAGCCGGTGGTGAGCTTTTGCACCCGCGGGCCGCTCACCGGATCGGCGGACTGGACCCACGACTGACCGTTCCAGAGGTCGAAGGTCTGGGCGATCCAGTAGTTGGGCCGGGTGGCCCGTACCCGCATGACGACCTGGTCGCTCAGGGCGACCCGGTCGGCGGTGTCGAGGGACGTGGCGAACCCCAGGAACCCGCCTACCCGGGTGCGACCCGCCGGGCTGGCGGCATGGGCGGGCAGCGAGCTGGAGCCGTCGGTGAGGTTGGTCGGGTTGTCGACCGGCGACGACGACCCGGGCGAGGAGGTGAAGATGAGCGACGTGGACACCTTGGGCGCCGGCAGGACGGCGACCAGCGCCACCGAGGCGAGGGAGACCAGGACGGCGGCGGCCACCAGGGGACGCCAGGGGACACCTGCCGTCTCCGACAGCGACTGCCACATGGCGACCAGTCCCCAGATGCAGCAGGCCACCCAGGCCAGCACCCAGATCCCCAGCGCGAGATCGACCGACTGGGCGGCGGCCACGGCCATGAGTGCGGTCGACCCGGCGAGCGAGTAGGTCACGTCCCGTCGCGACGGAACATCGAAGGCGTGCGTCGACAGGACCCAGGCGAACAGCACCGCCAGCGGCGCCTCGACCGTCGAGATGTCCCCCGGTGTCGCGTTGTGGGTGACGGTGAGGATGAACCAGACGAAGCCACCGATGGCGCACAGGGCCAGGATCGGCTTGACGCCGGGCCACGGATCGGCCCGACGGCGGTAGGCGACCACGTTGCCCACCACGGTGGCCACCACGGCGAACAGGGCGACGGCCGGACTGAGCAGCGCCTCCGACCAGCAGGCCCCGATCCCGACCAGGACTGCGGCGACCGAGGCGGCCCGGAACGACACGGAGTGCTCGGGTGGACCGGGCCGGTTGACCTCGACGAACCGCTGCCACAGGGTCACGAGGGTACCGCCCGGGCCAGTCACCGCCCCAGATCGAGCGTGCCGGCCACCGGTCGGACGACCCGTCCCGTCGGTTCGTGGGAGGCGAGCACCACCGCCTGGTGCCGGGCCAGGCAGTCGGAGATGCCGGCCATCACCCGCTCGGCCTCGGCCTCGGCCAGGGCCGGTTCGCGGGGGAGGACGAGATCGACGAAGACCGGGTCGTCCGTCGGACGCTCGGATTCGCGGACCATGAGCATCCCGGCATGCGACGTGGCCGGCCAGTGCACGGCCCGTCGGGGGTCGCCCGGGGCGTAGGGGCGGATGCCTCGGGGCTCGCCGATCACGGTGGGGACGCGGGGCGCGGCCTCGCCCAGCGAGTGGTCCGCTGTGGCGAGTCCCCCGTGCATCTCGCCGACCCTCGGTGCCACGTGGAACAGGTGGGGGAGCGGGAGCTCGACTTCCCGGGCCCACCAGAGGAGACCGAACGGGGCACTCGAACCCACTTCGACGACGACTGCGTCGAGGACCCCTCGTCGGCCCGGCAGTAGCTCGACCTCGACGGCCCGGGATCCTCGCTGACCTCCTCCGGACTGGCTGTCACGACCCCCCGGGAACACGGGTCGGATCCGGACGGGGCGGTCTGCCTCCACGGTGATGTGGGTGGGTTGTCCGACGCGCCCGTCGAAGGGTGCCGCCGTGCATCGGATCCGGACCCGACGGGCCGGCCACACCGGTGCGACCAGGCCGACAAGCAGGAACGCCCCGAGGAGCGCACCGACGGCCTGGACCCAGCCCGACCCGCTCGAGTGGGCGACGCCGGCCCATGCGGCCATGGTGATGATGCTGCCGGCCACCGGTCCGATCCAGGCCACCGGGTGGACCTTGCGGCGGAGTCGCAACGTGCGGGGGATGGCGGGGGAATCGGCCGGCCGGCGTCGTCCGTGCAGCTTCCACGAGCCGACGGTGCCGAGGGCCAGGGCGCTGGCCCCGATGACGATGCCGACTGGTGCCGCCTCCGGGCCGAACAGGGCCCGCGAGACGATCACGCCCAGCAGCCCGGCGGCGATCCCGACCAGCGCGGCCTGGACACCCCGCCAGCGGGACGGTGTCCGACCTGCGGGGGCGGAGCTGCTCACGTGGTGGGAGCGGGGGTGTCGGCGATCACGCGTCCGACCAGGAGGGGGCCGTCACCACCGGGGCCCTCGGCGATGAGACGGTGCGACAGACAGGCGATGGCCACGGACTGGACGTCCCCGGGGCTGACGTAGTGGCGGCCGGAGAGGACGGCGTGGGCCTGGGCGCTGCGCAGCAGGGAGATGGCGGCTCGGGGACTCGCTCCCAGTCGCACCGATCCGGTGGTGCGGGTGGCCCGCACGAGCGCTACGGCGTACTCGGCGACGGCGTGGACCACGTGCACGCCGGCGGTGGCGTCGATGGCCCGCTGCCAGCGGGCGGTGTCGGCGACGGGGGTGAGGGTGTCGAGCGCGTAGCGCCCGCCGCCGTGGAGCACCAGGCGGGTCTCCACCTCGGCGTCCGGATACCCGATCGACGTCGAGAGCCCGAAGCGGTCGAGCTGGCTCTCGGCCAGCGGGTAGGTGCCCAGCTGCCCCACCGGGTTCTGGGTGCCGATGACCAGGTGGGGCCGGGGGAGCGGCCACGATTCACCGTCGACCGACACCTGCTGCTCCTCCATCGACTCGAGCAGCGCGGACTGCGTGCGGGGAGGCGTCCGGTTCATCTCGTCGAGGAGCACCACGTTGGCGAACACGGGGCCGCGTCGGAATTCCCAGGTCGCGGTGTCGGGTGAGTAGACGGTGACCCCCGTGATGTCGGACGGGAGGAGGTCGGGATGGCCCTGGACGCGCGACAGCTCGGCGCCGAGCGCGGTGGCGAGAGCCCGTGCGAGGACGGTCTTGCCGACACCGGGCACGTCCTCGATCAGGAGGTGGGCACCCGACAGGGCGGCGATCACGGCGGTGGTCACGGCCTCGGGTGTCCCGAGCAGGACCCCGGACAGGGCGCCGTGGAGCTCGGCGGCCAGGGTGACGGCGTCGTCGAGTCCGTCACCCTGCGCTGTCTGAGCCTCCGGGACGAGGACCGGGACCGTACGGGGGATCGGGACCGGACCCGGCAGGTCGGACCCGCCCCATGTCTCGATGCCGGTGGTCATGGGGGTCTCCTGCTTCCCCGGCCGGGGCCGGTGGGGTCCTCGGGTACGGGACCCGGGTAGGTGGGGGAGCGGCGCGACGGAGGCTCCCCTCCCAGTGTAGGGGGGGTGTTCGCGACTCCACAACGCACCCCCCACCGGGACGTCACGTCCCCCGGCGTGACCGGTGGAATCATGTGGACACGTGCGGGACGGGCACGGTGCCGGGTCCAGCCGGGTCCCACCGGGGCACCCGACAGTCGTGCGCCGGACTAGAAGTCGATGCCGGAGAGCTCGGGGATGGCGCCCTCGGCCCGCGCCCGGGCCGCCAGCCACCGGGTGCGTGCCGCATCGCGCTCGGCGTCCGTCCGGGTGGGCTCGATCACGGCCCGGGGGGACCAGGCCGCAGCCACGTCGTCCTCGTCGGCCCATGTGCCCACGGCCATGCCGGCCAGGTATGCCGCACCGAGCGTGGTCGCCTCCAGGACCGGGGAGATCTCGATCGGGCGTCCGCACGCGTCGGCGAGCGCCTGGACGAAGACGCCGTTCGATGTCATGCCACCGTCGACCCGGAGCGCGGCGATGGGCAGGCCCGAGTCGGATTCGGCGGACTCCAGGAGGTCCGCTCCCCGGTGGGCCACGCCTTCCAGGACGGCCCGCACCAGTTCCGGACGTCCGCTCCCCCGGGTGATACCCGTGAACGTGCCACGCGCCCCGAAATCCCACACCGGGGTGCCGAGGCCCAGCAGCGCCGGCACGAACCACACGTCGCCGGTGTCGGCGCAGTGCGACGCCACCCGCTCGGAGTCGGCGGCGTCCTCGATGATTCCAAGGTCGTCGCGGAGCCACTCCACGCAGTTGCCGGCCGACAGCATGATCGCCTCGATGCCCCAGGTCACCCGTCCCGATCGTCTCCAGGCGATGATCGGGATGGTGCCGGCAGGCCCGCGCAGGGCCTGAGGCGCCCGGGTGGTGTCCAGGCACTGGTCGAGCATCCCGCCGGTGCCGAAGGTCGCCTTGGCCTGGCCGGGCCGGGTGCAGCTCTGCCCGATCAGCGATGCCTGCTGGTCCCCGGCCATTCCGGCGATCGGCGGTGCGCCGACGAGTGCGGTCGCCGTGCCGAGGACACCTGACGAGTCGACGATCTCGGGCAGGACCGCCTCGGGGATCCTGAGCGCGCCCAGCAGGTTGGCACTCCAGCCCGAACCGTCCCCGTGGATGAGCCCGGTGACCCCGGCGTTGGAGGCATCGGTCACGTGCAGCGCCCCGTCGGACAGGATCCAGGCCACCCAGGTGTCGATGGTGCCGAAGGCCAGCTCCCCCCGCTCGGCCCGTGCCCGGTCGGGGTCGGCCGCGTCGAGGACGGCGGCCAGCTTGGTTGCCGAGGCGTTGGGGGCGACACGGATGCCCTGACCCTGCAGCTCGAGGCAGGTGCCCACGGTGCGCAGGTCCTGCCAGCCCAGTCCGGGGCCGACCGGCTCGCCCGTCGTCCGGTCCCACACCAGCGTGGACGCGCGCTGGTTGGCGATCCCGACGGCGTCGACCGGACCGCCTTCGGCCAGGCAGCGCCCGGCGACGTCCCGGACCGCTCGGGCGATGGCCGTGCCGTCGAATTCGACCAGACCCGGGAACGGGGTGTCGGGGAGCACGGCGATGTGGTGGACGTGCTCCACGGACGCATCGGGCCGCACCAGGGCCCCCCGCACCCCCGAGGTGCCCACGTCGATCACCAGGATGCTCATGGCCAGGGCACCGGCCCGAAGGGGTTGGGGAGGCCCAGCTTGCCGGGATTGAGGATGCCGTGAGGGTCCAGGGTCTCCTTGACCGAGGCCAGGACGTCGAAGGCCGGACCCAGTCCGTCGGCCAGGAACCGGCCCCGGTTGAGCCCGATGCCGTGGTGATGGCTGAGGGCGCCGCCCGCAGCCAGCGTGGCCCGGGTGACCTCGTCCCAGGCCCGTCGGTAGTAGTCGCCCACCCAGGCGTCCCGCCCGGTCGGCCCGTCGGCCACGTCGTCGGGGGGCCGCCCGGCGAAGGTGAAGTAGAGGCAGGCGCCGTCGGAGTAGGCGTGGCTCTGGTGGGACGAGGCGACCAGGGTTCCCGGAACGCCGGCCAGCGCGTCCAGGACGGCCAGGTAGAGGCCGGGCAGGACCGACCAGCGGGCCGAGACCTCCACGGTGTCGACCACGACACCGGCGCGCCACAGGGGCGCCAACGCCGACACGTCGTTGCGGTGGCCGAGCCAGCGCTCGACGAGTTCCGTGTCGAGGGTGACCGCCGAGGCGCACTCCTGGTCGACCAGGGCGAGGGTGGCCCCGACCAGCGCGGGGTCGGACTCGTCGAGCACGATGAGGACGTTGGTGTCCGGCTCGTCGAACGAGCGGCCGGACTCGGTCGCGTCGTACAGGCGCAGCACGGCCGGGGTGGCACCGCGGCGCAGGATCCGCCGGCAGGCGTCCAGCCCGTCGGCGAACGTGGGGAAGCCGAACGCCCGGCGACCTTCGCCCTCGGGTACCGGGTGGACCCGGAACCTGCCCTCGGTGATGACGCCGAGCGTGCCCTCGCTCCCCACGAAGAGCTGGGTGAGGTCGGGGCCGGTGGCCGACCGCGGCCCGCGCCCGCCGGTGCGCACCACCCGTCCGTCGGCCAGCACCACCTCGAGGCCCAGGACCATGTCCTCGATCTTCCCGTAGCGGTTCGAGTACTGGCCGGCCCCCCGGCAGGCGAGCCAACCACCGACGGTCGACAGGTCCATCGACTGCGGCCAGTGGCCGAGGGTGAGCCCGTGCCCGGTGCGCAGCCCCTCCTCGACATCGGGGCCGAACGTGCCGGCACGCAGGTCGGCCACCAGCGAGGTCTCGTCCACGTCCCCGATCCCGGCGAGCCCGCACAGGTCGAGGGCCACCCCGCCGAACAGGGGGATCGAGGCCCCGCACACTCCACTGCGTCCCCCCGCCGCGGTCACGGGCACCCGAGCGGCGTCGCACAGTGCGAGCACGGCGGCCACCTGTGCGGTGTCCGTGGGTCGGGCGACGAGTGCGGGCCGGGACGGAACGGCCCCGGCGGCGGCCCAGCCGATGGCCAGCGGCCACCAGTCCCTGCCCGCCTCGGCCCGGTCGTCGTCGAGGGTCGACACCGAGTCGCAGGCATCGGCCAGCCGCCGAGCCAGGTCCGCGTCGACGGGGACCCGTGCGCCTCCGAGCCGGTCGGACACGTCGGACGGCGCGGCGTCGATCGGGGTGACGGGCGTTGGCCGGCTCATTCGCCCGCCGGCCCGCTCGAGTCAGCCGTACCGGTGCCGGTGGTCGCGGCGGCCGGTCCCGGAGCTCCCGCCGGCGTCGCCCGATCAGGACCGCCCCACGCCGGGTCGAGACCGGCACCCACCAGCCGGGCCCGCACGCCGGCGGCGTAGGCCTCGGACTCGCGCGCGGACCGGTCGCCGGTCCAGCCGAGTTCGGGACCGATGAGTGCCGCCACCGCCGGGGCGGCGTCCGCCGCGGCACGGGCGTCGCGGTACGACGACTGGGTCCGCCGGTCGAGGACATCCGACACCGACAGGGCCATCTCGCGACGCACGGCCCACAGCGCCTCGACGGCGAGATAGGGAAGGCCCGTGACCAGCGGTTCGAGCAGCTCCTGGTGACCGTCGGCCATGGCCAGCACCGCCGCCGCCTCGGTCCCGTAGCGCGAGGCGAGGTGGGCGTGGCGGGAGGCGACGGGGTCGGACGGGTCGGGGCGCACGTTGGCGCCGATGCCGCCGGCCTTCGGCGCCACCCGCTTCCCACCCGGTGCCCCGTGGAGGCGGAGGTCCTTCGTGCGGCAGCGCAGCCCCTGGCGCCCCAGCCCGGTCACCACGGCGTCGACCGTGTCCTCGGCCATCTTGCGATAGGTGGTGAGCTTGCCGCCGGTGACCGTGACCAGGCCACCGGCGGAGGTCCGTACCGTGTGGCGACGCGAGAGGTCGGCGGTGCGCTCGCTCGAGCCGCCCTTCTGCTCGGGGGCGAGGAGCGGGCGCAGCCCCGTCCAGATCCCCGTGATGTCGGATCGGGTCAGCTGCCGGGTGGACACGGCGTTGGCCGCGTCCAGGATGTAGTCGACATCCTCCGGTGTGCACGACGGGTCGTCCAGGGGACCTTCCCAGGAGGTGTCGGTGGTACCGAGGTACACCTGGTCGCCCCACGAGACCACGAAGATGGACCGCTTGTCCTCCTTGACGGGGATGACGGCCGCGATGTCGCAGGGGAACGCCTCTTCGGGGACCGTGATGTGGATGCCTTTGGCCGGTCGGATGGAGTGGGGATCGGTGCCCTCGTCGAAGGTACGGAGTTCGTCGGACCACACGCCGGCGGCGTTGACCACGACCGATGCCCGCACCTCGAAGGGCTCGGCGTCCCCGGGCGCCACGGTTGCGCCGCTGACCCGTCCGGCGCCGTCGGTCACGAGCCCGGTGACCGCTGTGTGGTTGGCGGCGACGGCACCGTGGTCGAGCACGGCGGTGCGGAGGACGGTCAGGGTGAGGCGTGCGTCGTCGGAACGGGCGTCCCAGTACAGGAATCCGGCAGCCAGCCGGTCGGCCCGCAGGGTGGGCATGTGGGCGAGGGCCTGCTCGCGGGTGACCTTCTCGTGCCGCCGCCCGATCCGCACCCCGCCCGTGAGGTCGTAGAGCCACAGGGCGGTCCGGTAGACCCGTGCGACACCCTTGTTGACGACACCGGACCGGCCGAAGAGCGGGATCAGGAACGGGAGCGGGGTGACCAGGTGCGGGGCGTTCTCGAGCAGGCGCTGCCGCTCGGCCAGGTTCTCGAAGACGAGCCGGTACTCGTGCTGCTGCAGGTACCGGAGCCCACCGTGGATCAGCTTCGACGACTTGGACGAGGTGCCCGAGGCGAAGTCGTCCTTCTCGACGAGGGCGGTCTTGAGCCCCCGGCTGGCGGCATCGAGCGCCACCCCGGCACCGGTGATCCCGCCGCCGACGACCAGCACGTCGAACGACTCGGCACGGAGCCGCGCCAGCGCCCGGTCGCGGGCGAACGGATCGAGGTGCGCCGCGGGAGCGGTCGCGGGATCAGGCATGGGCAAAGCCTGCCACAGGTGGCCGCGCACCCTGGCGGCCGGTACCCTCCCGGGACGGCCTCCCGGCGGATTCCAACAAGCATTGTCAACTAACAATTGATGGTGGTATCTTGTCGGCGTGCGGACGCCCGAGGATCTGACCGAGCTGTTCCGGAGCACCGGTCGCAAGGTGACGGCCCAGCGGCAGTGCATCTTCCGGATCCTCCACGACGACGAGACCCACCCCTCGGCCGAGGCGGTCCATGCCGTGGCCGTGCGCGAGATGGAGACGATCTCCCTGAAGACCGTCTACCAGACACTCCACGACCTGTCGGAGCTCGGGGAGATCACCGCCCTCGATGTCGGGACCGGGGCCACCCGCTTCGATCCCAACGTCGACGACCCGCACCACCACCTGGTGTGCCGGGAGTGCGGCTGCGTGCGGGACCTCGTCCTCGAATTCCCCGACCTCTCGGTCCCCCGTGGAGCCGAACTGGGATTCGAGCTCGGATCGGCGGAGGTCATCTTCCGGGGAAGGTGTCCGCAGTGCCGGGGCGGGGGGCGGGTGCGACGCACCGCCGACCCGGCGAGGTCGGGCGCTCCGTAGGCCGTCCCGATCCGTCCACCGGCACCGTCCTGCCCACCGGGAGCGGGCCGACCCGACCGGGCGTCCCCGTAGGACCTCGAACACAACCGACGAGAACCGAACACAACCGATCAGAAAGGACCACCGTGCCCGAACTCAAGGACAGCAAGACCGAGGCCAACCTCAAGGAGGCCTTCGCCGGCGAGAGCCAGGCCAACCGCCGGTACCTCTACTTCGCCCAGAAGGCCGACGTGGAGGGCTATCCGGATGTCGCCGCCCTCTTCCGTTCGGTCGCCGAGGGCGAGACCGGCCATGCCTTCGGGCACTTCGACTTCCTCCGCGAGGTGGGCGACCCGGTCACCGGTGCCGCCGTGGGTCCGACGGAGGACAACCTCAAGTCGGCCATCGAGGGCGAGACCTACGAGTACTCCGAGATGTACCCCGGCTTCGCCCGGACCGCACGCGATGAGGGCTTCGAGGAGATCGCCGAGTGGTTCGAGACGCTCGCCCGTGCCGAAAAGAGCCACGCCGGGCGGTTCACCGAGGGCCTGACGTCCGTGTCCTGAACCGCCGGTCGGCGGCCGTGCCGGGGAGCACCCGGGCCCGGCCGCCCCGACGGGCGGACGACGGTGCCGTTCCCACGCCGAAGGCCATGGAGGCCACCCGACCATGACGACCACGTACACCCCCGACCATCCTGCGTACTTCGACGGAGCCGACCTCCGTGTCGAGCTCGAGCGGGTGTTCGACCTGTGCCAGGGGTGCCGGCTGTGCTTCAACCTTTGTCCGTCGTTCCCGACCATGTTCTCGTTCGTGGATGCCCACGACGGCGACGTCTCGGCGATGACGCCGGCCGAGCAGGACCAGGTCGTCGACGAGTGCTACCAGTGCAAGCTCTGCTACCCGAAGTGCCCGTACGTGCCCCCGCACGAGTGGCGGCTCGACTTCCCCCGACTGATGATGCGGGCTCACGCGGTGCGACGGGCCGAAGGCCGACCGGTCCGCGAGCGGGTGACCGACCAGGCGCTGGCCCGGACCGACCTTCTGGGCCGCCTGTCCACGGCTGCGGCGCCGGTCGTCAACGCGGTGACCGGGACGCCTGGCTCACTGGCCCGGAAGCTGATGGAGCGGACGGTGGGGATGGCCTCGGAGCGCATGCTCCCGCCCTACACCCGGACCCGCTTCTCCACCTGGTTCCGGCGCCGGAGTGACCGACCCGGGCCCCGGTTGTCCGTCACCGGGGCACCCCAGGGCCAGGTCTCGGTCTTCCCCACATGCTTCATCGAGTACATGGAGCCGGCCATCGGGCAGGACCTGGTGAACGTCTACGAGCGCAACGGCGTGTCGTGCTCGATGCCCGACGGGGCGAAGTGCTGTGGCGCCCCGTGGCTGCACCAGGGGAACGTCAAGGAGTTCGTCCGGTCCGCCACCACCAACGTGACGGCCCTGGCCCGTGAGGTCCGTGCCGGCAGGGACGTCGTCGTCGCCCAGCCGACCTGTGCCTACGTGGTGAAGAAGGACTACCCCCTGTACCTGGCCGCCACGGCGTTGGCCGCCGACGCCGTCCTCGTGGCGGAGCACACGTCGGACCCGGCCGAGTACCTGATGGCGCTGCACAGGGGAGAGGGGTCATCGCTCGACACCGAGTTCCCCGGTCGGGAGTCAGGAGCGGTGCCCGACCAGGTGACCTACCACGTGGCCTGTCATCTCCAGGCCCAGCACATCGGCCTGAAGAGCCGCGACCTCCTGAAGCTGGCCGGGGTGAAGGCGAGCCTGGTGCAGCGGTGCTCGGGGATCGACGGCACCTGGGGCTACCGGGCCGAGAACTACGGGCTGGCCCGCAAGGTGGCAGCACCCATGGCCAGGGAGATCACCGCGGCCGGGAACGAGGTGGTCTGCGGGGACTGCCATCTGGCCAACGGCGCCATCGAGCAGGAGACGGGGACACGGCCGGTGCATCCGATGCAGTTGATGGCCCGTGCCTACGGCATCCCCCCGGAGAAGCCGTGACGGCCCGGCCCCTGACCCTGGACGACGTCAGCGACCTCCGCGCCTACGAGCGGGAGCGCGTCGATTTCCGGCGCGCCGTCATCGCCGAGAAGAAGGTGCGGCGGGTCACCGTCGGCCCGGTGGTGACGCTGACGTTCGAGAGTCGGATGACGGTGCGGTTCCAGGTCCAGGAGATGGCCCGTGCCGAGCGCCTCACGACCGATGCGCAGGTCCAGCACGAGCTCGATGTCTACAACAAGCTCCTTCCCGCGCCCGGCGAGCTGTCGGCCACCTTATTCCTCGAGCTCACGACGGAAGAGCAGCTCCGGGCCTGGCTCCCGAAGCTCGTCGGCATCGAGCGTTCGGTGGACCTCCTGGTGGGAGAGGGGACGGGGGCACGCATGGTCGGTTCGGTCCCCGAGGAGGAGCACCGGTCCCAGCTGACCCGTCTCGACGTGACCTCGGCGGTGCACTACGTGCGGTTTCCGATGGCGCCGGACGTGGTCGCCGCGTTCGCCGTCGGACCGGTGAGACTCGTCGTCAACCACCCGGAGTACCCCGACGGACGACCGGGACAGGAACTGTCCGACGCGACCCGTGCGGTGCTGACCGAGGACCTGACCGCGTCCTGATCGGCCGCGGGCGCTACTCGCCCCGGAATTCCGGCGGGCGACGGGCAAGTGACGCGGCGATCCCCTCCCGGAAGTCGGCGGTCTCCATGAGCCGGAGCTGCTCGGCGCGTTCGTGGTCGACCATGGCGCCGAACCCGTTCACCACCTCCGCCCGAAGCGTCCGGCGGATCGAGTGCACGGCCAGGGGTGCGGAATCGGCCAACTCCGCCGCCAGCGCCCGCGCCCCGGCACGGACGTCGTCGTGCAGGCGGTCGCACAGACCCATGGCCAGGGCCTCGGTCCCTTCGACCCGCCGTCCGGTGGTCAGCAGTTCGAGCGCCCGCTGCCGACCCACCACCGCAGGCAGTGTCAGCGAGATCCCGAACCCCTGGTGGAATCCGAGCCGGGCGAAGTTGGCGGCAAACCGGGTCCCGGGAGACGCCACCCGGAAATCGGCGGCCAGGGCCAGGCCGAGCCCGCCGCCGACGGCGGAACCCTGCACGGCGGCGACGACCGGCAGCGGGCCGTCGATCAGTGCCCCGGCGGTCGCGTAGAGCGCGGCCAGCGCCCCTGGCTCGGGCCTTTGGGTGGCGCCGAAGTCCAGCCCGGCACAGAAGTGCCGGCCTTCGGAGCACAGGACGACCGCCCTCGCTCCACCATCGGCGGCCCAGGCGATGGCGTCGACCACACCCGAAAGGAGGGCCCCGTCGAAATAGTTGGCGGGCGGTCGGTGCATCTCGACCTCCGCCACGAGGTCAGCGCCGACCGAAGCCGTCACGTCGCCGAACGCCGTCCCGCTCCCGGTCATGGCGTCTCCTCGCCCGGGCCATCCCCCGACGTGCCCGGCGTTCGCGTTCCGGGCCACCGGTCGGCCTGCTTCCACTCGGCGACCTCGGCGAGGACCTCCTCGTTGTGCTGCCCGCTGAGCGCGGCCGGTCGATGGACCGTCGGACCGGTCGAGGCCGAAAACCGGACGGGCTGCGGGATCACCTTGTACCGGCCGGCCAACGGGTGCACGTCCTCGGGGAGCGCCTCCACGAGATCCTCCAGAGTGGGGATGGCGGATGCAGGGATCTTCGCCTCGGCGCAGAACGCCAGCCAGTCGGCGGTGGTGCGGTGGACCAGGACCTCGGCCACGTCGCGGTAGAGGGAGTCGGCGTTGGCGATCCGCGAGCGGGCGCTCCGGATCCGCTCGTCCCCGGCGAGGTCGGGTCGCCCGCCTTCGCGGAACAGCTGTTCGTAGTTCTCCCGGGTGTAGGCCAGCACGTTGATCCACCCGTCGGCCGTCCGCTGCGGCTGGCGTTCTGGGTTGAGGATCCGCGGGTAGCCGGGTGGACCCTGGGGAGGGACCGCGGTGGCGGCACCGGCGTGTTCGACCAGAGTGAACGCGGTCAGCACGTCGATCATCGGGATCTCGATGTGCTGCCCCTCCCCGGTGCGCTCCCGATGGAGCAGGGCGGCCAGCACCGCGTAGGCGATCGTCAATCCGCTGACCTTGTCCGCCACCAGGGTCGGGACGAGCACCGGGCGACCGCCCTGGCGCCGGAAGGTGTCGGGGATGCCCGAGCCGGCTTGGATCACGTCGTCGTAGGCCGGGGCGTCCGCCGCCGGTGAGTCCGACGGGTACCCCTGGGCCTGGCAGTAGACGATGTCCGCCCGTACCGCGACGACGTCGTCGTAGGTGAGCCGCAGGCGACCGAGCGTGCCCGGACGGAGGTTGGTGATCACCACGTCGCACGTGGCGGCGATGGCCAGGGCCCGCTCGCGGTCGGCGGGATCCTTCAGGTCGAGGACCACGTTGCGTTTGTTGCGCAGCAGGTTGAGGGCGATCCCCGAGAGCTGGGGGACGGGTCCGGGGGTCATGACCCGGCTGAGTGTGCCCTTCGGGTCCTCGACGGTGATGACGTCGGCGCCCAGGTCGCCCAGAATCTGGGTGGCCAGCGGGCCCATGACGACCGAGCTGAGGTCGAGCACCCGCACGCCGTGCAGCGGGCCCGGGGTCGTCGATGGCATGGGGCGGTCCTTTGGTGCGGTGCCGGGTCGGGCTGTGGAGCGTCCTCCCGGGCGGGTGGCCAATGGTAGCGAGCCGGAACGCGGCACCGGTCCGCCGGTCAGACCCCCGGTCCCGGCCGTGGCCGGACGGTCCCACCTGCCGTTCCCGGCACCGGGGAGACTGTCGGGACGATGCCTGCACGTACCCGGCGGACCGCCGCCCGGACCGGCGCCCGGACCGCCGCCCGGACCGCCGCCCGGACCGCCGATCGTGCGTCTGGCCACCCGGACCGCCACCCGGACCAGGAGGTGCGATGAGCGCCGCCGGTGAGGAGGGGTCGGACGGGACTGCGCAGACCCGGACGGCACCCGAAGCCATCGCTCCGGGGGCCGGCCGCCGGCCCACGCTTGTGGGTGAGTTCCGGGACGCCGTGACCGTGCGGGCCGTTCTCCTCGTGGTCGGCGTCGCCGTCATCCAGGTGGCGTTCATCACGTCCTACGTCGGGGCGTTCCACCGTCCGGTGCCCTACCGGATGCCGGTGGCGGTGGTGGCGCCTCCCGGGGAGAGCGCAATGCTGGTCTCGGCGCTGAACGGCATCGCCGGCTCCCCGCTCGAGGCGACGGCTGCGCCGAGCGTGGCGGCCGGTACCGACCAGCTGCTCCGACGCTCGGTCTACGGGGTGCTGGTCGTCGGCTCGGCCACGACGGACGTCCGCCTGCTGGAGGCGAGCGCCAGCGGCGTGTCGGCCTCCGTGGCACTCACCGAGGTACTCGACTCCGTCGGCGTCCGACTCCACCGGTCGGTGACGGTCGACGACCTCCGGCCACCCTCACCGGGGGACCGCAACAGCCTGACCTCGTTCTACCTGGCGATCGGGTGGATCGTCGGCGGCTACCTGGTGGCGTCGATCCTGGGGATCAGCGATGGGTCGCGCCCGGCGAATCCCCAGCGGGCGACGGTCCGGCTGGGGGTGATCGCCGTCTACGCCCTGGTGACGGGGTTCCTCGGTGCCCTGGTGGTGGGGCCCCTACTCCACGCTCTGCCCGGGCACACCGTCCCGTTGGCGCTGCTGGGCGCGCTGCTGGTCTTCTCGGCGGGGGCGTTCTCGATGGCGTTGCAGGTGGTGGCTGGGGTGATCGGAATCGGGATCACCATCCTGGTGTTCGTGGTCCTCGGCAATCCGAGCGCCGGCGGGGCCTACTCGTGGCAACTCCTGCCGCGGTTCTGGCGGGTCATCGGGCCGTGGATCCCGTCCGGGGCGGGCACGGCGGCGTCCCGGGGCATCGCCTACTTCGGAGGGGTGGCCATCGCCATGAACCTCGTGGTGATCGCCGCCTACGGGCTGATCGGTATCGTCGTGATCTACGTGGTCCTGGTGGACGTCGGCCACCAGCTGATCCACCTGCCCGATCCCGGGCGTGGCGACGAGGACGAGCCGGACACCTGAACTGCCGCCGGGCCGTGCCGGTGCGTGGCACGTGCCCCGGTCCCCGTCACCCCCCCCACCCCCACTGCCCCGACACCGCCCACACCGTCACCGCCGGCGGCCCGGCAAGGTGCGGGGCCAGGAACGCACTCGCTGCCTGGCAAGGTGCGGTCCTCAAGGTGCCCGTGTCGTCCGAGCGGGCGGCCCGCCCGGTGCCGTCAGCAGCGGGAGGCGATGCACCGAGGTGCACACGAAGGGACCACACATGAGCAGTGCAACCACCACGACGATCGTCGGGAACCTGACCCGGGACCCCGAGATCCGCTACACCCGGGACGGCCAGGCCTCCACCAACCTGGGGGTCGCCGCCAACCGAAGGTGGCAGAACCGCGAGACCAACGAATGGGAGGAGTCGACGTCGTTCTTCGACGTCGTCATCTGGCGGGACCTTGCGGAAAATGTGGCACTCAGCCTGACCAAGGGCACGCGGGTCGTCGTGACCGGCCGCCTCGAGCAGCGGAGTTGGGAGACGGAGGACGGCGACCGCCGTTTCAAGGTGGAGATCGTGGCCGACGAGGTGGGCCCGTCGCTCCGCTTCGCCACGGTCGACGTGCACCGGGTCGTCCGCCCCTCCGTCGAGGGCGACGGTTCCGGTGGGCCGGCCGGGGAATCGACCGGTGCATGAGTCCGGCCGGCTCCTACGCGACGCCACCGTGCGGGGTCCGTCGGCACACGCCGATGGGTGCACCTCCCGGGGATCCCGCGCCCCCGTGCCGGCGACCGACCGGGTGCGGTTCGAGCCCCGGGTGGTGCTGACCAAAGAGGAGGCCTTCACCGCCTGCCAGGTGCTGGCGGATGCCGGTCGCGCCCTGGTCCGGTCAGGTGGCGCCGACGAGGCGGACACGCTCTGCTCGCTGTTCGCCCTGCTCGAAGAGCGGCTGGTGGTCGCCCGCCGGCACTGACCAACGGCCGGAGCGGACAGGCAGGGTCCCGTACCCCGTTCGCCGTTCGCCCCCGACCCCGAACGCCCGTCCCCCTCCCCGGGGGGGCGCATCCGCCCCCGACTCCGGGGGGGAGGGGTCGGGGGCGGATCGCGGGGGGAGGGGATCGGTCGCCGTGAGCGGCGCGGGAGCAGTCAGTCCTCCGTCGGCTGGAACTCCAGGGAGAGCGAGTTGACGCAGTACCGGAGGCCGGTGGGTGCCGGTCCGTCAGGAAAGACATGGCCGAGGTGTCCGCCGCAGCGGGCGCAGGTGATCTCGGTACGGCGCATGCCGAACGACTTGTCGACGTGCTCCTCGATGGTGCCGTCCGACAGTGCCTTGGTGAAGCTCGGCCATCCGGAGCCGGAGTCGAACTTCGTCGATGTGGGGAAGAGTTCGGCACCGCACCCGGCGCAGGTGAACATCCCGCTGCCCTCGACATGCAGCAGTTCGCCGGACCAGGCCGGCTCGGTGCCCTTCTGGCGGAGGACGGCGTACCGCTCCGGGGTGAGGCGGCTGCGCCACTCGTCGTCGGAGAGCTCGACCTTGGTCGTGACAGGCTCGTCGGTGGTGCTCATGGGAACTCCTTCGTTGTCGGTCGGGTGGTAGTCCCCGGAGGGGCCACCCGTGTTACACCCGTCACGCGCCCCGGTCCGGATGCGCCGTGATCCTCCCGTGCCGGATACAGGAGGAATGCCGCTGCTGACCGCCATCACTAAAGCCGCTGCTGACCGCCATCACTATCGAGAACGTCCCCGGCCCCCGAAGTGTTCCCGGTCAGACCGGACCCGACATCCAGCCCTCGAAGCCCGTCCCGAGCCGCCCGTGCCGACGTCCCGTGGGCCGGCCGGCTCCGAATACCCGTTTGCTAACGTCGCGTCAGATTTCGAGCCGGTACCGTCCCCGCCCGACTGACCTGCCCGTACCCGGCCGATCCGGCCGACCCGGTCCCCGGTCCCCGGTCGACACGAGACCGACCCCAGCCCCACCGACCCCAGCCCCACCGGCCCCAGCCCAGCCAGGACACCGCCACCATGGACCTTCGAGACCGACCTGAGGACGAGGCCTTCCGCAAGGAGGTCCAGACGTGGCTCACCGACCACGTGGTGGGGGAGTTCGCCGCGCTGGGCGGCCGCGGGGGTTCAGGTGACGAGACCTACGGGTTCGAGGTGCGGCTCGAGTGGGAGAAGGTCCTGGCTGCCGGAGGATGGACGTGCCTGGGCTGGCCGGTCGAGTTCGGCGGACGGGGGGCGTCCATCGCCCACCAGGTCATCTTCAACGAGGAGTACGTGAAAGCCAAGGCGCCCGGTCGGGTCAGCATCCTCGGCGAGGGGCTGCTGGGCCCCACGCTCATCCAGTACGGCACGAAGGAGCAGCAGGACCGCTTCCTGCCCCGGATCGTGGACGGCACCGAACTGTGGTGCCAGGGGTATTCCGAGCCCAACGCCGGCAGCGACCTCGCCAATGTGGCCACCCGGGCCGAGCTCGACGGAGACGAGTGGGTCATCACGGGCCAGAAGGTGTGGACATCGCTCGCCCACCAGTCCGACTGGTGCTTCGTCGTCTGCCGCACCGAGCCCGGTTCCGTCCGGCACAAGGGGCTGTCCTACCTGCTCGTCCCCATGGACCAGCCCGGAGTGGAGATCCGTCCGATCACCCAGCTCACCCGTACGTCCGAGTTCAACGAGGTGTTCTTCGACGGGGCCCGGACGGCGAAAGACCTGGTGGTGGGGGAACCGGGTGACGGCTGGCGGGTTGCGCTCGCCACCCTGGCCTACGAGCGAGGCGTGGGGCTCCTCGGCCACCAGCTGTCGTTCCGGCGCGAGCTGGAGCACCTCATCGCCACTGCCCGGGCCAACGGCCGGGCCGACGACCCGGTGATCCGTCAGCGCCTGGCCCGCTCCTACGCCGAACTCGAGGTGCTGCGCTTCAACACCCTGCGCAGTCTGTCCGGCTACGACGGGCCGGTGGCCCCGCCCGAGGCGTCGATCATCAAGCTCTACTGGGCGACATGGCACCAGAAGCTCGGCGAGCTGGCCATGGACGTTAGGGGAGCGGCCGGCCTCGTCGCCCAGTCGCCACCGTACGAGCTCGACGAGTTCCAGCGGACGTTCCTGTTCAGCCGGTCCGAGACGATCTACGGCGGTTCCAACGAGATCCAGAAGAACATCATCGGCGAACGGGTCCTCGGACTGCCGCCCGAGCCCAAGGGGGACCTGCGATGACCGACCCGACCACGACTGCGCCCCGGCCGCCCGAGCCGCCGGCCGGCCACGGACTCCTGGATGGGAAGATCGTGGTCGTCACCGCTGCCGCCGGCACGGGCATCGGCTTCGCAACGGCCAAGCGGTGCATCGAGGAGGGTGCCACGGTGGTCGTGTCGGACGCCCACGAGCGCCGACTGGGCGAGGCGGCCGATGCCCTCGGCGCCCTGCCGGAGGCGAACGGCGTCCGTCCGCTCGCCGTGCCGTGCAATGTCACCGACGAGTCCCAGGTGCAGGCGCTGTACGACGCAGCCGTGGCCGAGCACGGACGGTTCGACGTCGCCGTCAACAACGCCGGCCTCGGCGGCCAGGTCGATGTGGTGGACATGACCGACGAGCAGTGGGACCTCGTGCTCGACGTCACGCTCACCGGCACCTTCCGCTGCACCCGCGCGGCGCTCCGCCACTTCTACTCGCGGGCCGGCGGCGGGGTGATCGTGAACAACGCGTCCGTGCTCGGGTGGCGGGCGCAGGCCGGGCAGTCGCACTACGCCGCCGCGAAGGCGGGGGTGATGGCGCTGACCCGGTGCTCCGCCGTCGAGGCGGCCCTTCACGGCGTCCGGGTCAACGCGGTGTCCCCGAGCCTGGCCGTCCACCCCTTCCTCAACAAGGTGATGGCCGACGACGACCTGGCGGAGCTGGCGAGCCGGGAGGTGTTCGGTCGGGGAGCCGAGGTCTGGGAGGTGGCCAACGTCATCGCCTTCCTGGCCAGCGAGTACGCCACCTTCATGACGGGCGAGGTCGTGTCCGTGAGCAGCCAGCACCCCTGAACCGGGTCCGCCGAACCACCCTGCCGGGTGCAGGGTGCCATGCACTACCCTGACGGCGTGTCAGATGTGACGGATCCCCGCGGGGACCTGGAGTGGGGGACGCTGCCCGGCCTGGTCCAGGACGCCGCCGCCCGCTTCGGCGAGGCGGAGGCCATCGTCGACCTCCACGGCCCCGGCGGCACCGTCACCCGCTGGTCGTTCGACCGGCTGGCCGAGGAGGTGGCGACCGCCACACGCGCCGTCGTCGCCCACGGGATCGAGCCCGGCGACCGGGTCGCCGTGTGGGCGCCGAACTGTGCCGAGTGGGTGGTCGCTGCACTGGGTGCCGTCGGTGCAGGTGCCGTGCTCGTTCCCCTCAACACCCGGTACAAGGGAGCGGAGGCCGCCTACATCCTGCGGGCGTCGGGGGCCAGGATCCTCTTCACCGTGGAGGGGTTCCTGGGTACGGACTACCCGGCCATGCTCGACGAGGCGATCGCCTCGGGCGAGGGCGTCCCGGATCTCGACCAGGTGGTCCTGCTGCGCACGGGCGACGACGTGGTCCCGGTCACCGGTGACCGCGTCCAGTCGTGGGAGGACTTCCTCTCATCGGCCGGCAAGTGCGAGCCGGAGGTGGCCGCCGGCCGGACGGCCGCCATCACTCGGGACGACCTCTCGGACCTGGTGTTCACCTCGGGCACCACGGGCCACCCCAAGGGGGCGATGACCACCCACGGGCAGACGCTGCGGACGTTCGCCACCTGGGCCGAGGTGGTGGGCCTCCGGGCGGGTGACCGGTACCTCATCGTCAATCCGTTCTTCCACACGTTCGGGTACAAGGCCGGGATTCTGGCCTGCCTGATGGCCGGCGCCACCATGGTTCCCGAGCCGGTGTTCGACGTCGACGTCGTGCTGCAACGGGTGAGCGACGAGCGGATCTCGGTGCTGCCCGGACCGCCCACGATCTTCCAGTCGATCCTGGACCACCCGAAGCGTGACACCTTCGACCTGTCGTCGCTCCGACTGGTGGTGACCGGTGCCGCCGTCGTGCCCGTCGATCTGGTCGAGGCGCTGTGGTCCGACCTCGGGATCGAAACGGTCCTGACCGCCTACGGGCTCACCGAGGCCACCGGGACCGTGACCATGTGCCGGCGCGGCGACTCGGCCGAAGTCATCTCGGCGACCAGCGGGCGGGCGATCCCCGACGTGGAGGTGCGCGTTGTCGACGGGGGCGGCGACGAGCTCCGGTCCGGCGAGGCGGGCGAGATCCTCGTGCGGGGGTACAACGTCATGTCCGGCTACCTGGACGATCCCGAGGCGACCAGCGCCGCCATCGACGCCGACGGCTGGCTGCACACCGGCGACGTCGGCTTCCTCGACCCCGACGGCAACCTGGCCATCACCGACCGGCTCAAGGACATGTACGTCAGCGGCGGGTTCAACGTCTACCCGGCCGAGGTGGAGGCCGTGCTACGCCGGCACCCGTCGGTGGCCCAGGTCGCCGTGGTGGGGGTGCCCGACCACCGCATGGGCGAGGTCGGGCTGGCCGTCGTCGTGCCGGTCGCGGGCGCTGACGCCGGGTCGATCGCCGCCGACCTGCCGGCGTTCGCCAGGGACCAGCTGGCGAACTTCAAGGTGCCCCGTCGGGTGGAGGTCGTCGACGTCCTGCCGACCAACGCCAGCGGCAAGGTCCTGAAACGCGACCTACGGGACCGCTTCGGGTCCTAGGGTCCTAGGGTCGCAGGGGCGGAGGGGCGCAGACAACGCACCACCGCACCACCGCCAGGATCCACCACCGACCAGCCACTTCCCCCCGACCAGCACTTCCCACCGACAACAAGGAGCACGCCGTGCGAGGCATCGTCTATACCGGATCCGACGTCGAGGTCACCGACCAGTTGAGCATCGGTGACCCCGGCCCCACCGAGGTGCGGGTGGCCGTGGGTGCCGCCGGCGTCTGCCACAGCGACCTGTCGGTCATCAACGGCACGATCCCGTGGAAGGCCCCGTCGGTGCTCGGGCACGAGGGCGCCGGAGTCGTCGAGGCCGTGGGCAGCGAGGTCCGCTCGGTCAAGCCGGGCGACCACGTGGTCATCGCCACACTGGCCAGCTGCGGCACCTGCCGGGCGTGCTCGACAGGGCACCCGACCTGGTGCATCAAGACCCTCGGCAATGTGTCCACCCCCTTCACCTACAAGGGCGAGCCTGCGTCGAACTTCGCGGCGACGTCGGTGTTCGCCGAGTCGACGATCGTCAAGGAGGTCCAGGCGGTCAAGATCTCCAAGGACGTGCCCATGACGTCGGCATGCCTGATCGGCTGCGGCGTACTGACCGGAGTGGGCGCGGTGCTCAACCGGGCCAAGGTCCAGGCGGGCGAGACCGCGGCCGTGTTCGGCGTCGGTGGCGTCGGGCTCAATGTGATCCAGGGACTGCGCCTGTCCGGAGCCAGCCGGATCATCGCCGTGGACACCCTCGCCTCGAAGGAGGGTCTGGCCCGCCAGTTCGGCGCAACTCACTTCGTCGACGCGTCCCGGACCGACGCGGTGGCCGCCATCCGTGAGATCGTCCCTCCCGGCCCGGCCCGGGTGACCGGCGCCCTCGGGTGGACCGGGGGCGTCAACTGGTCGTTCGACTGCGTCGGCCATCCGGCCGTGCTGCGCAACGCACTCGACGTCCTCGACTGGGGTGGCAACGCCCTGGCCATCGGAATCCCGCCCCAGGGGACCGAGGTGCTGGTCGACGTGAACGCGCTGGCCTACGTCGACCGCGGTCTCCTCGGGTGCCGGTACGGGTCGTCACGGCCGCACCACGACATCCCCCTCATGGTCGAGCTGTACCTGTCCGGCAAGCTCATGCTCGACGAGCTCGTCACCGAGCAGAAGCCGCTCGAGGGATTCCGGGAGATCGTCGAGGACATGGAGGCGGGCAAGCTCGCCCGGGGTGTGCTGACCTTCTGACCGGCCGCGTGCTCGGGCAGGGTGCTCGGGCCGCGTGCTCGGTCCGGGGCGGCGCGCACCCGACGGGCACCGTCCCCGGTGCGCACCTGGAACGCCCCGTAGGCTCGGGAAGTGACGGGGCCCCCACCGCGGCCGCCGACGCCAGCAGGCTGGTACCAGGATCCTGTGACCCCCGGCGTCCAACGGTACTGGGACGGGACGGGGTGGACCGGGGCCACCAGTGCGCCACCCGGGCAGCCGGCCAGCCGGCCAGCTGGTACCCGGACAACGCTTCACCCGGCTCCGTCCGGTACTGGGACGGTGCCAACTGGGTCGGGCCGCCCCAGCTGCCCAACCTCCAGTACGGCATCCCCGCCCCGTACGCCGTTCCCGGCCGGCACGGGCGGGTACCCACCGGGTCGGTCATGGAGACCGCTTCCGGCGACTGGTTCGGGCCTTCCGGCTGGTGGCGACGGGCCGGCGGGTACATCCTCGACGCACTGGTGGTGGGGGTGTCCCTCAACCTGTTCGAGCTCGTCGTCAGCCTGGCCGTGTACGGAAAGGCCTGGGGGTTCGTGTCGCTCGGATCGGGACGGGCCGCCGTCGGGGCACCGTGGCTCCGGATCGCCATGAGCATCCTGTCAGCCGGGGTCACCTCCGCCTACGCAGTCTGGCTCATCGGCCGGCGCCGCCAGACGCTCGGGATGCAGGCGGTCGGCATCACGGTCATCGATCCGTCGGGCCGGGCGCTCACCCGGCGCCAGGTCTGGCTGCGCGGACTCTACTGGCTGCTCTTCGTCGAGCTGGCTTCGCTCGTGGTCAGTACGGTGCAGGTGCTGGACGGCCAGCACGGTGTCAAACGGGGGGTCGCGGCGGGCTCGCTCCTCCCGCTCGCCTGCACCCTGGTCGTCTACCTCTGGCCCCTCGGCAACGGGCGGAACCAGACACTTATCGACAAGGCGGCAGGCTCGGTGGTGGTGAGGGGGAACCACCTCGGTGCCGGAGCGCATTAGGGAGGGCTGCCGGTGGGGTGAGCCCGCGTGCCGGGTGCCGGGGCGACCGCCGTGGACCCGGTCAGGCCGGGCGGTGGTCGCCCAGGACCTCGAGTGCATACTCCTCGAGCTCGTCGATGCCGGCGGCCGCCTCGACGGCCAGCACCCCCACGTCGGGGGTCGACCGGAAGTCGCCGGTGATCCCGAAGAACAGGCGGCCGTTGTAGGACAGGATGGCGGTCCCCACCCGCAGCCCGTGGCTGATCGGGACGTAGGGCCGGTACTCGAGCATCTCGTGGCCCCTGCAGTAGAGGGGGAACTGGGGGCCCGGCACGTTGGTCGTCACCGTGTTGAGCGCCTGCTGCCCGAACCGGCGCATGGAGCGGATCGTCGTCCGGCTCACCACGCCGAGGAGCAGTGGCGGTGCCAGGTCCGATGCGGCGGCCAGGGTCTCGCCGGCCTCGGCAATGTGGGACGCCTTGAGGTCGGACATCTGGGTGCGGACGGCTTCGAGGCGGTCGACCGGGTCGGCCAGGCCCACCGGGAGCTCGTAGAACAGGCAGGACACCCGGTTGTCGGGCACGCCGTGCCCGTCCTCGTGGCGGGTGGACACGGGGACCAACGACCGGACCACCGCCGAGTCCACGTCGTCGCCGCGCTCGAGCAGGAGGGCCCGGTAGCCACCGGTCACCGCGGCCAGGACCACGTCGTTGACCGTGCCACCGAACGCCCTCCGGACGGTGCGCACCGCGTCCAGCCCGGCCGACGAGTGTGCCCACACCCGGTGGGGACCGATGGGGCCCTCGATGGAGAGCGGCCGGGTCGGGGTCAGCCGCTCGGCGAACCGGACCGCGCCCTCGGCCGTGGCCACGGCGGACCGGGCGCTGGCCAGCGGGTGGACCACCGCCGCCGGGATCGCCGTGGCCAGCGACCCCACGTCCGAAGCCAGGCCTCCCCACGCGTCGAGCACCTTCCACGCCCCTCCCGGCTCGCGGCGGGGGGCCCAGGGCTCGGGTGCGCCCAACTCGACGTCGGGCGCCAGGTCCAGGAGGACCGTCAGCAGCCCG
>Ga0302279_10002186_pt1 | contig 26467 bp, 24 predicted proteins | sample III_Bog_N3_3_FD_194541 | JGI IMG/M metagenome (GOLD analysis project Ga0302279, IMG submission 194541) | Peat permafrost microbial communities from Stordalen Mire near Abisko, Sweden - III_Bog_N3_3 | ecosystem: Environmental > Terrestrial > Soil > Wetlands > Peat | place: Sweden: Abisko... | reverse complement strand
CTCTAGGTTCAGACAGTAGGGAGATCAGATGATCGAAATCCGGGATGTGGGTGTTGTGATCCGCGGTTGCGTCATCCTTGGCAGCATCACAGCCTGCTTTCCTGCGGCGACCACAACCCTGGTCACCGGTGAAGCGGGTGCGGGCAAGACAACCCTGCTCCGGGCGATCGCCGGTATTCAGAAACACTCCGGCAGCATCCGCTTCGACGGCGCGCACGTCGACCAGGTTCGCGACCGGCTCTACGCCTGCCCCTCTGGCGCCCCGGTGAGCGCCGCCCTGACCGGGTATGACAATGTTCGCCTCCTGCTTGGGCGCGACCTCTCGGACGCCCACATCGCGTCGGTGGCCCCCGCGCTCGCCGACGACGTCGTGCTGCGACGCCGAGCGTTGGCCCTCAGCCGCGGCCAGCGGGTTCGGCTGCACCTCGTTGCCGCGCTCGCCAGCGCGGCTCGCTACCTGGTTTTCGATGAGGCGCTGACGGGGCCGGATGCGCCGACCGCCTCTGAGATTGGTGACGAAGTGCACGGGCGGTCACCAGAGGCGACGGTGGTGCTGGCCGGGTCGTACGACCCAACCGGCGGGGCAGTGGGCGCGCGCCGGATGAGAATGGTTGACGGTGCCCTGGTCGAGAGCCGGTACGTTGGCATCACCACCAGAACGCCGGAGGTTGCCCCGGCGGCACGATAGGCGAAGGGCGGGCGAATGCGCCAATTCCGGGACGGGGACGTGCCCGACCAGACCGGGCGAACTGCTGTCGTCACCGGTGCAACCGGGGGCCTCGGTCTGCGGGTGTCCGAGGTCCTGGCCGCCCACGGGGCGCGAGTACTCCTCGGCAGCCGCAACCCCGATCGTGGCGCGAAGGCCCTGCAGGCGGTCGCGGCGGCCGCAACGGGTGCCGCTCCCGAACTGGTCGCGCTCGACCTGGCCAGCCTCGACTCCGTGCGGGCCGCCGCCGCACGGGTCAGGGCCCTCACCGGAGATCGGCTGGACTTGCTGGTCAATAACGCTGGCGTTATGGCGCCTCCACTCACGTTGACGGTTGACGGGTTCGAGTCCCAGTGGGCGACCAATGTTCTCGGTCCCGCCGTGCTGTCCTGGCTGCTGCTGCCCGCAATCGAGGCGGTTCCCGGCAGTCGAGTAGTTTTCGTGAGCAGCACCGCGCATTCGTCAGCCCGGTTCGACGAATCACTGCTTCGGGCGGATGTGCGTGGCGACAACTACCGCGGGTTCGAGATCTACGAGCGAACCAAGCTCGCCGACCTGCTGCTCTCGCACGATCTCGAGTCGTACTTTCTTCGAACCGGGTCGGCGTCGCTCAGCGTGGCCGCACATCCCGGGTTCACGTCCACCGGGATTGTGAGGGCGGGCTTCGCCGGACTGCCCGTCGTCCTCCGGCCGATCGCGAACTGGGGCGGTTCGGCGCTGGGCCAACCGGTCGCCATCGGTGCGCTCCCGATCCTCTATGCGGCCACCGCGGCAGAGGTCGCAGGCGATGACTATTTCGGTCCGCGCGGGCTTGGAGGGCTGCGCGGCTACCCCGCCCGGGCGAAGCGTTCCCGAGAGTCCCTCAATGATGATCTCGGTAGAACGCTCGTGCGAGTCATTGAGGAATTGACCGGTGTTGTTTCGGGCACGTAAAGGTCTGCCAGCCAACCATTGACAGCACACGTCAAACAACGGAACAATCAGCGACAGTTCCGTTCTTCTCGACGTTTCCCCTCAAAGAGAGTGAGCTGCCCCAATGTCCACCACCTCCACCAAGGCTGAGGACGCCGCCGCGCGCGACGCAGCCGATTCCGCCGAACTTGCCAAGCTCGGCTACAAACAAGAGCTACGCCGCGGGATGTCGGGGTTCTCGAACTTCGCCGTCTCGTTCTCGATCATCTCGATCCTCGCCGGATGCATCACGTCGTACTCCATCGCCCTCAACTCGGGCGGGCCCTCGGCCATCAACCTGGGCTGGCCGATCGTCGGCATCTTCGTGCTCGCCGTGGCGCTGGGCATGGCCGAGGTCTGTTCGCGCTTTCCGACCGCAGGTGGCCTTTACTTCTGGGCCGGCCGCCTGGCCAAGCGCAACAAGAAAGGCTGGGCCTGGTACACGGGCTGGTTCAACATCCTCGGCGAAGTCGCTGTCACCGCTGCCATCGACTACGGCGCCGCGTTCACGTTCATGGCCCTCGGGTCGCTCATCTGGGGCTTCACACCGACTCTGCCGGTGACGTTCCTCGTCTTCCTCGTGCTCATCATCATCCACGGACTCCTGAACACCTTCGGTGTCAACCTGGTGAGCATCCTGAGCAATATCTCCGCGTGGTGGCACATCATCGGTGTTGTCGTCATCGTCGCGGTTCTCTGGATCGTTCCCACCCACCACCAGTCCGTGAGCTGGACCTTCCTGACCTTCCACAACGCCACCGGGTGGGGTTTCGGCCCCTACGTCTTCCTGCTGGGCCTGCTCATGTCGCAGTACACCTACACCGGATACGACGCCTCCGCGCACGTTGCGGAAGAGACCAAGGACGCCGCAAAGGCAGCCCCCCGCGGGATGATCATGAGCGTCGTCATCTCCATCATCGGCGGCTGGATCCTGCTGTACTCGATCACGGCAGCCATCCAGAACGGGTCAGACGCCGGGCTCAACAAGCTCGCCGCGACGTCGACCGGACTCCCGCCCGCCCAGATCTTCCTGGATGCGCTGAACAACCCGACTCTCGCGAAGTTCCTGCTGTTCATTGTCTGTGGTGCGCAGTTCTTCTGCGGCATGGCTTCCGTGACCGCCAACTCGCGGATGAGCTTCGCGTTCTCCCGCGACAACGCCCTCCCGGGATCGCGCTTCTGGTCGAAGGTCAACCCGCGCACCAAGACCCCGACCAACTCGATCTGGCTCTGCGTCGGTGTGGCGATCATCCTCGTTGTTCCCGCGATCTGGAGCTACACCGCGTACGCGGCGGTCACCTCAATCGCAGTCATCGGCCTGTACATCGCCTACGTGATTCCTGTGCTGCTTCGCCGCCTGCAAGGCAAGTCGTTCGAGAACGGACCCTTCAACCTGGGGCGCTGGAGCGCCTTCATCGGCTGGGTCGCCGTGGTGTGGGTCGTATTCATCTGCATCCTGTTCGTGCTGCCGCCGGTCTCGCCGGTCAACATCACCACGTTCAACTACGCGCCGGTCGCGGTCGCGGTCGTCATCATCCTTTCGGTGACGCTCTGGCTGACCCGGGGCCGCAAGACGTTCATGACGAACGCCGAGGCGGAGCACCTCACCATTGATGCGAGCAAGCTGCTCGACTGACCGCCCAGGTGGATGCGCGCGCCCAGGTGCCCGGCGTGCGCATCCACCAAAGGCCTCTTGCCGTACCTTTAGAACCAGTAAGTCCCCGCCGGAGACGCGCGCCTGCGCGTGCCCAGCGACCCACCACGCGCAGGGAGAACCATCGTGAGTGCCCGTTCCGTCGCCTCGAATTCCGGGATGCTGACCGTTGCCGAACTCGAGAGGCTGGTCGCGAACCGCGAGGTCGACACCGTCATCATCGCGTTCACCGACATGCAGGGACGGCTGGTGGGTAAACGGGCATCCGCACGGCTGTTCCTCGAAGACCTCGCCGAGCACGGCGCAGAATGCTGCAACTACCTGCTTGCGGTCGACGTCGAGATGAACACGGTAGACGGCTATCCGATGTCCTCGTGGGAGACCGGCTATGGCGACATGGTGATGAACCCCGACCTGGATACCCTGCGGATCATTCCCTGGCTGCCCGCGACGGCGCTCGTGATGGCCAATCTCAGCAAGACGGATGCGACGCCGGTGGTGCAGAGTCCGCGCGAGATCCTGAAAGCCCAGATTGCCCGCCTCGCTGAGCGGGGCCTTGTCCCGTTCGTGGGTACCGAGCTCGAGTTCATCGTCTTCGACAACACCTACCGGGAGGCCTGGGCGAAGGGCTACGCGGGGCTCACCCCGGCGAGCGATTACAACATCGATTACGCGATCCTCGCGTCGACGCGCATGGAACCCCTGCTGCGCGATATCCGCAACGGCATGGATGGTGCAGGAATGTACTGCGAGGGCGTCAAGGGGGAGTGCAATCTCGGCCAGCAGGAGATCGCGTTCCGCTACGCCGGTGCGCTCGAGACCTGCGACAACCACTCGATCTACAAGAACGGGGCGAAGGAGATCGCCGACCAGCATGGCAAGGCACTGACCTTCATGGCGAAATACAACGAGCGCGAGGGCAACAGCTGTCACATCCACCTCAGTGTGCGCGGTGCGGACGGCGAAGCCGTCATGGCGGGTGATGGCCCCTACGGGTTCTCGAAGCTCATGGAGCACTGGCTGGCGGGACTCATCGCGACCACCCGCGAGCTGAGCCTGTTCTTCGCGCCCAACATCAACTCGTACAAGCGCTACGTCGAGGGCAGCTTTGCGCCCACCGCGATCGCGTGGGGGCTCGACAATCGCACCTGTGCGCTGAGAGTTGTCGGGCACGGTTCGGGCCTGCGGGTAGAGAACCGCGTGCCCGGCGGGGACGTCAACCAGTATCTCGCCGTCGCGGCGCTCATCGCGGGCGGCCTGTACGGCATCGAGAACGAGCTCGAACTCGAGCCGATCTTCACCGGCAATGCCTACGGGTCGGATGCGCCGCGAGTGCCCACCTCACTGCGGGATGCCGCCGAGCTGTTCGCGTCGTCGACGGTCGCGCTCGACGCGTTCGGTGCGGACGTCGTGAACCACTACCTCAACAACGCCCGGATCGAGCAGCGTGCCTTCGATTCCGCGATCACAGACTGGGAGCGGGTCCGTGGCTTCGAACGCTTCTAGTCCTGCTCCTGTCGCCCCTCGGCCACTGATCGGCATCACAACCTACCTCGAGCAGTCGCAGACCGGGGACTGGGATGTTCCCGCATCCTTCCTGCCCAAGGTTTACCTCGACGCCGTGACGAACGCGGGCGGCATCGCGATCCTCCTGCCGCCGCAGCCGGTCGACGCCGGGATCGCGTCACGTGTCGTCGACAGCCTTGACGGCCTGGTTCTTGCGGGGGGCAAGGATGTCGACCCGGCGCGGTATGGCCGCGAGGCGCATCCGACGACCGATACCCCGCGGCTCGACCGCGATGCCTGGGAGGACGCGCTGCTCAGGGCGGCCATAGACACTGAGCTGCCGTTCCTGGCGATCTGCCGCGGGCTCCAGATGCTGAACGTCGCCCTCGGCGGCACCCTGCACCAGCACCTCCCCGAGGTCGTCGGGGATTCACGGTTCAGCGGCAACCACGGGGTGTTCTCCACGAACACCGTTTCGATCGGCGATTCAGGGATCGTGCCCGCCCTGCTCGCCGACACTCCCACGCTGGCCGTGCAGTCGTACCACCACCAGGGTGTCGACGAGGTGGCGCCGGGCCTCAGCGTCACGGCGGAGGCCGACGGGATCGTCCAGGCCGTCGAAGTCGAGGGCGTCCCGTTCGGCGTTGCGGTGCAGTGGCATCCGGAGCAGAGCCCCGAAGACCTGCGGCTGTTCCAGGGCCTGGTCGAGGCGGCAAGGAGTCACCATGGCTAGCACCACGCTCATCAACCCCGCAGACGAGACCGTGCTGCGCACCATAGAGCACGTGTCGCTCGAGGGTGTGGATGACGCGATCGCGCGTGCGGTCGTCGCGCAAAGAGCGTGGATTGCACTCGCGCCCGTGGATCGTGCGAACGCGCTCCGACGGTTCGCCGTGGCAGTCGGCGGTGCGATCGAGGAGCTCGCGTGGCTCGAGGTCCGCAACTCCGGCCATCCGATCAGCCAGGCGCGGTGGGAGGCGGGCCATGTTCGCGATGTGCTCAACTACTACGCGGCCGCGCCGGAACGGATGATCGGAAAACAGATTCCGGTTGCCGGGGGTCTCGACATCACCTTCCTCGAACCGCTCGGCGTGGTCGGCGTCATCGTCCCCTGGAATTTTCCGATGACGATTGCCTCGTGGGGCTTCGCTCCTGCGCTCGCGGCCGGCAATGCGGTTGTGCTGAAGCCGGCAGAGTGGACGCCGCTCACCGCCATTCGGATCGCCGAACTGGGGCTCGAATCGGGGCTGCCGGAGGGCCTGTTCCAGGTGCTTCCCGGCCGCGGGTCCGTCATCGGCGAGCGATTCGTGACCCACCCGAACGTGCGCAAGGTCGTGTTCACCGGATCGACCGAGGTCGGCAAACACGTAATGGCGGGGTGTTCCGACCAGGTCAAAGCGGTCACGCTCGAGCTCGGCGGCAAAAGCGCCAACGTGGTCTTCGCCGATTCCGACCTTGAGAAGGCCGCGGCGACGGCGCCCTCCGCGGTTTTCGAAAACGCCGGACAGGACTGCTGCGCCCGGAGCCGCATCCTCGTCGAGCGCAGCGTCTTCGACCGTTTTCTCGAACTGCTCGAGCCCGCGGTCAAGGGGGTCAGGGTCGGCTCTCCTGGTGAGGATGCGACCGAGATGGGCCCGCTGGTCGCGAAAGCCCACCTGGACAAGGTCGCCTCCTATATCGACGATGACAGCCGAGTCGCCTTCCGCGGGAGTGCGCCGACCGGTGCGGGTTTCTGGTTTCCGCCGACCGTGCTTTTGCCCGCCTCACGCAGTGACCGTGCGGTCGTCGACGAGATCTTCGGGCCGATCGTGACGGTTCTCCCGTTCGACGACGAAGCTGACGCCATCGCGCTCGCAAATGACAGCATCTACGGGTTGTCGGGCTCGATCTGGACGAGAGACCTTGCCCGCGCGGTGCGGGTGGCCCGGGGGATCGAAACCGGCAACCTGTCTGTCAACTCGCACTCCTCGGTGCGGTACTCCACTCCGTTCGGAGGCTTCAAGCAGAGCGGCCTCGGTCGTGAGCTGGGACCGGATGCCGCGTCGGCCTTCACCGAGACCAAGAACGTTTTTTTCAGCACCGACTGAGCAGGGGACACCATGGCAATAGAGAAAATCGACCTTACGCAGAGGCTTTCGGGCAAGGTCGCCGTGATCACCGGCGGCGCAAGCGGGATCGGGTTGGCCACCGCGAAGCGCTTCGCGGCCGAGGGAGCGATCGTCGTCATCGGCGACTTCAACGTCGAGGCGGGCGAGGCGGCCGCCGCCGAGGTGGGCGGACTGTTCATCAAGGCCGATGTCACCGACGAGGCACAGGTCAACAACCTCTTCGACCTCGCGCAGTCCACCTACGGATCGGTGGACATTGCGTTCAACAATGCCGGGATCTCGCCCCCCGAGGATGATTCGATCGAAACCACCGAGCTTCCTGCGTGGGAGCGGGTGCAGGACTTCAATCTCAAGTCGGTGTACCTGTGCTCGCGTGCCGCACTTCGACACATGGTGGCCCAGCAGAGCGGTTCGATCATCAACACGGCGTCGTTCGTCGCCGTCATGGGCTCCGCGACGAGCCAGATTTCGTATACCGCTTCCAAGGGTGGCGTGCTTGCCATGACGAAGGAACTCGGCGTGCAGTTCGCACGGCAGGGGATCCGGGTAAATGCCCTGTGCCCCGGCCCGGTCAACACTCCGCTGCTGCAGGAACTCTTTGCGAAGGACCCCGAGCGGGCGCAGCGACGACTGGTGCACATTCCGAAGGGTCGGTTCGCCGAGCCGGAGGAGCTGGCGGCTGCCGTGGCGTTCCTGGCCAGCGACGATGCGAGTTTCATCACCGCCTCCACCTTCCTGGTTGACGGCGGAATCAGCTCGGCCTACGTCACGCCGCTGTGACCCCACGGGGCGACGGCGATACCCCGGGGCTCACGCAGAGATCGGAGAGCCCGTACCAGAGCGTCGTGTCTGACGCCCTGTTTCGTCCGGTGCGCAGTGGGAATGCGTTCGAGGACACGGTGGCGCGCCTGCTGCAGACCATCCGGCTGGGAATCGTAGCCCCAGGTGAGGCGCTGCCCTCGGAGCGTGACCTCGCCGGACGGTTTGCGGTCAGCCGGGATACGGTTCGGGAGGCCATCCGGGAACTCGCCGAGGCCGGATACCTCGCCAGCAGGCGGGGGCGCTACGGCGGAACGTTCGTCGTGGACCCGGTTCCCGTCCCAGCGCCGACAGCTGAGCCGATCGATCCGACGGATATCGAGGACATTCTCGGCCTGCGCGAGATCCTCGAGCTCGGGGCAGTGCGCGGAGCGGCTGCGCGAACGCTGAGCGCCACCGACCGCGAGTTGCTCTGGTCGAGGCTCAGGGATGCCACCGAGTCGACGGTGGAGGACTACCGGCGCGTCGATTCCCGCCTGCATCTCACCATCGGCGAACTCGTCGGTACTCCGTCGCTCGTCTCGCTGCTCGCCGACAATCGCACAAGGGTCAATGAGCTGCTCGACCGCATCCCACTGCTTGCGGCCAACATCGCGCACTCGAACCAGCAGCACGAGGCGATCGTGCTGGCCATCCTGACCGGAGACGCCGACGGCGCTGCCGCCGCAATGCGCGAGCACCTCGACGGATCGAGCGCGCTGCTGCGCGGCTTCCTCAGCTGAGCAGTGAGACGACTGCGAGCCGGGGGAGCTAGACCACCGGCGGCTTCGGTGTACGGGTGCGCGGTGTTGTCGCTCGTGTCGGAGTGGTGGGAAGGGTGCCAGTCGTGACCGGCTCTGCCGGGGGAGTCACCGGTGCCGGCGCTCCGGGGGACGTGACCCCCTCTGACGGGCGGTTCTTTGCGATATAGATCTCGGCGGCCCTGGTCGCGACCAGCAGGAACCGCACGAGGATCACAATGAGGCCCACCACGACGACGACGGCGAGGATGAACAGCAAGCCGCCGACGACGTCGGTGACGACCGAATAAAACCCGAATCCGGGTCCGCCTGGGAATCGCATACGAGTTAGTCCTCTTCCAGTTCTGCAGCGCGTGCATCGATGATGACGGTGCCGATGGCACTAGCCAGCGTGGCTCCCCAACTCACCCAGAGCAGCGCTGTGCGCCAGTCTCGCGGGCCCTCCCGCGTTGCTCGTATGGCGCTGATTCCGCCGAAGACGGCGCTCAGGACGGCACCACTGAACAAAAATTTGCGCACGCTCGCTCCCATCGACTGTGATTCCACGCTACCCGCAAACCTCCCGAAAGGTCAGAATCAGCCATTCCTGGCGTCCCTGGGCTTTCCCATGACCCGGCCTGGCACCGCGATGCCCGGTGGCCGATTCACCGCGTGGGATAGTGGAACGAGTCGACGGAGGGACACGGGTGCGCACTGCGATCCTCGGCTCCGTGCTTCTGGTGTTGGGTGCCGTCGCGGTCGGCTTCGGGCTCCTGTCGCTTCCTGCCGCGCTTGCGATCGGCGAACGGGTCTGGCCGATCCTGCTTTTCGTCGTCGCGATCACCGTCGTGACAGAACTCGCCGCTGCCGCGGGGTTGTTCAGCGTCATCGCGGAACAACTCGCACGCTGGGGCCGTGGACGCGCCTGGATTCTCTGGCTCTTCGTCGTCGTACTCGCGACGGTCAGCACCATCTTCCTGTCCCTGGACACGACGGCGGTCCTGCTCACCCCGGTCGTGGTGGTGCTCGCCCGGCACGTCGGCTTACCGCCGTTGCCGTTTGCGCTGACGACAGTGTGGCTGGCCAACTCGGCCTCGCTGCTGCTGCCGGTGTCGAACCTTACGAACCTGCTCGCGGTGAGCGTGCTGCCCGGGTATTCGCCGCTTCGCTTCGCCGCACTGATGGCGGCTCCGGCTGTCGTCGCGATTGTTGTCCCGTGTGCGCTCCTCTTCCTGGTTTACCGGCGGCCGCTGGTGGAGCGCTATGTGCCTCCTGCGCGCAGCGTGACGGATGACCGGGTGCTGCTCTGGGTATCCGCGGTGGTGGTGGTCGCCCTGCTTCCTGCGCTCGTCAGCGGCGTGCCAGTCTGGATCGCATCACTCGCGGCAGCGGCCATCCTGATCGTCGTCTTTGCGCTCCGCCGCCCTGCCGCCCTGCGGTTCGGGATGATTCCCTGGCAACTCGTCGTGTTCGCGTGCGGACTCTTCCTGTTCGTTGGTGCCGCGAGTTCGGCCGGGCTCGGCACTGTTCTTGCGCTGGTCGCCGGAAAGGGCGACAGCCTGGTCGCCCTGCTGCGCCTTGCAGGACTGGGTGCCGCGTCGTCTAACGCGGTGAACAACCTGCCCGCCTACCTGGCCCTCGAAGGCACCGGTGGCTCGCCACTGCGAATCGCCGCACTCCTGGTTGGGGTCAATGCGGGTCCGCTCATCACCCCGTGGGCCTCGCTGGCGACGCTGCTGTGGGGCGAACGGCTCCGTGGGCTCGACGTGGAGGTTTCCTGGCGCAGGTTCATGCTGCTGGGCCTCGCGGTCGTGCCGTTGACGATCGTGCTCGCGGTGTTGGCGCTGTACCTCTGGGGCTAGGCACATCCTCGGGGCCAGACCCCCCGATCGCGGCGCAGTTAGCTGCAAATGCGCTGGTAAGAAGCTGGCAAACTGACCGATCGGACAGGTGCTGACCGATCGGTCAGTTACCGTTGGACCCATGTCCACCCATGACGATCTTCGCGATATCGCGCTCAACGAATTCGCCGTCGCCGGATACGCAGGAACCTCCCTCCAGCGCATCGCCGAGATCGCCGGGCTCTCCAAGTCGAGCGTGCTGTACCACTTCGCTTCCAAGGAAGCGCTGCTAGAGGCAGCGATCGGCCCAGCCATCGACAAAATGCACGCGATTCTCGATTCCGTCGAGGGTTCCCTCCTCGTCGACGACACCCGTCGGGTCTTTGTGGAGCAGTTCGTCGACTTCCTGCTGGCCAACCGGCTCGAAGTGCACATGTTCATCAACCAGGGCCCTGGCCTTGAGGATGTGCCGGTCATCGACCGGGCCAACGCGCTCGTGCTCAAACTCGGTGAATTCTTCTCCTCCGCCGTTTCATCCGTCGAAGACAAGCTGCGGTTCGGGATTGCCCTCGGCGGTGCCGCATACGTCCTGTCCGTCAGGCAGGACGACTCCCTTGAAGTATTGCCCGTCGATGAGGTCAGGGCCGCCCTCATCACCATCGTGAGCGAACTGCTCGCGCCCGTTTCTGTCCGCTCGACAACAAAGCACTAGGAGCAGCTCGTGGCCACCCTCCTGTACCGACTCGGTCGGTTTTCGTTCCGTCACCCCTGGCGGACCCTCGCCGTTTGGCTGATCCTCATGATCGGCATCCTCGGCGGCGGTCTTGCGCTCGGTGGCAAGACCAACGACTCGTTCGCAATTCCTGGGACCGAATCGCAGAACGCCATCGACCGGCTCTCCGCCGTCTTCCCCGCCGCTGCCGGGGCGGCCGCCCAGATCGTCGTCCAGGTGCCCCACGGCGACTCGGTCGCCAACCAGCCATACCGGGGGGCCATCGCCGAACTCGTGGCGAAGGCGGCGAAGGTCCCGGGCGTCGACAGTGCGAGCTCGCCATTCGGGGCTTATGCGTCCGATGCTGTATCGGCCAACAAGACCGCGGCGATCATCGCCGTACAGTTCACCGCACAGCAGGCGGATGTCACGCCGGCGTCGCTCACCGACCTCCAGAAGCTCTCACCGATCGCAACCGATGCGGGGATGAAGATCGGGTTCGGGGGCTCCGTGTTCCAGGACAACAGCGTCAGCATTTCGCCCACGGAAGGGCTCGGTGTCATCTTCGCCGGCGTCGTGTTGTTCATCGCATTCGGTTCCCTGCTCGCGGCAGGGATGCCGCTGCTCACCGCGCTCGTCGGCATCGGCGTCACCATGGGCGGGGTTCTCGCCTCCGCGAAGTTCATCATCATCGGCAGCTCGACACCACTGCTCGCGTTGATGATCGGACTCGCCGTCGGCATCGACTATGGCCTGTTCATCCTGTCGCGGCATCGCAACCAGCTGGCACAGGGGATGACCCCTGAGGAATCCGCGGCAACCGCGGTGGCGACTGCGGGAAGCGCGGTGGTCTTCGCCGGCGGCACCGTGATCATCGCCCTGCTCGGACTGCTGGTCGTGGGGATTCCCTTCCTGAGCGCCATGGGCGTCGCCGCAGCTGCCGGCGTGCTCGTCGCAATCTTCGCCTCGACGACACTGCTCCCCGCCCTGCTCGGATTCGCCGGGCGGCGGCTCATCCCGAAGCCCGGATCGAGGGCCTTCCGTCGTGCTCACCCGGACGAGAACGCCAGGCAGAAGAGCATGGGGGAGCGGTGGGTCACCGGCGTCATGAAGCGCCCGGTCCTCGCGGTCCTCGCTGTCGTCGGGCTGCTGGGCGTTCTCGCCATCCCCGCGTTCTCGCTACAGCTCGCCCTGCCGGATGGCTCCGCGCAGCCGGTCGGCACCGTCACCCGCACCTCATACGACATGATCAAGCAAGGCTTCGGACCCGGCCGCAATGGCCCGCTGGTCGTGCTGGTCGACATTACCCAGACCACGGCCATCCAGGCAGACCTCACCGCGATCCGAGCCGACCTGCAGAAGCTGCCCGACGTCGCCTACGTGAGCCAGGGACTGCCGAACCAGACCTACGACACTGCCATCCTGCAGGTCATCCCGAAGAGTGCACCGGAGTCGCCGACCACCACGGCACTCGTGAACCGCATTCGGGCGCTGTCACCCTCCATCGACGCGAAGTGGAAGACACCGCTCGAAGTCACCGGTGCGACGGCCGTGCAGATCGATATCTCGCAACGACTCAACAGCGCTCTCATCCCCTTCGGCTCCGTGGTGGTCGGGCTGTCCATCCTGCTCCTCATGATGGTGTTCCGGTCGGTTTTCGTGCCGATCAAGGCGGCGATCGGATTCCTCCTGTCCGTCTTCACCTCATTCGGGGTGGTCGTCGCAATCTTCCAGTGGGGCTGGTTCGCGCCAGCACTCGGCGTGATCCCCGGGCCGATCCTCAGCTTCCTGCCGATCATTCTGATGGCCGTGCTCTTCGGACTCGCAATGGACTACGAGGTCTTCCTGGTCTCCGGGATGCGGGAAAGCTACGTGCATACGGGCGACGCACGGGGTGCCATCGTCAAGGGCTTCTCTGGTGCTGCGCGGGTCGTGACAGCCGCCGCCCTGATCATGTTCTTCGTCTTCGCGTCGTTCATTCCCGACGGTTCGGGCGTTATCAAGCCCATGGCAGTCGGCCTCGCTGTCGGGATTCTCGCCGATGCATTCCTCGTGCGGATGACCCTGGTCCCTGCCGTGATGACGCTCCTCGGCCGTGCGGCATGGTGGATGCCCCGGTGGCTGGGACGAGTTCTGCCCAACGTCGATATCGAAGGTGAGCGGCTGCGCGAACACCGCGATGCCGTCGGCTGGGCCGCTGACCAGTGCTCGGGGCAGATCCTCACCACCTCGGGCCTCATTGCCGGTGCGGGCACACGCCTTGTCGGCCCGCTGACCATCTCGGTCCGCCCCGGCGCGCTCGTGATCGTCAACGGGTCGAGCGGCGACCGGAGGCTGGTCGCTGCGACGCTTTCGGGGCGCCTCGATCCCGTGTCGGGTCGCGCACAGGTGAGCGGGCATCCGCTCCCCTCGGAGAGTGCCGCGGTGGCGCGCCTGGTCGCGCTCGAAGACATCGGTGGGACCGATCGCGCCGAGGTGCGGGTGGGACTCGCCGAACTCATGGTCGAGCGACTCCGGCTCACCCAGCCGTGGTACCGCGCATTCGCTGTGCGTCGCCGGGCTCGAACCTGGCTGGCTCGAGTCGACGCGGTGCTGGGCGAGGAGCACTCGATCTCGCCGCGCTCGGCCATTGAGCAGCTGCCCCAGCTCGAACGCGCTGTCGCACTTTCAGCGGTCGCGCTCGTCGAGCACACCCCGGTGGTCATGCTCGACCTGCTTGACGCCTTCGCGGACGCGAATGATGAGGCACGGTTCCTCGTCGCACTTGATCGCCTCGCTCCCGCGACCACGACCATCGTTCTCGGATCGCCGGCTCCCACGAAGACGGCCCGCGCCGCAATCCTCGGTCGGGAAATTGTGCACCTCGATCTCGACCGACTCCCGTCGGCCCCGCCCGTCGCGTCGGCCCCGCTTGTCGCGTCGGCCCCGCTCGTCACAAAGGAAGCCCTCCAGTGAGCCAATCCCTGTTCTCCCCAACCCGTCGCGGCTGGCTGCGGTATGCGGCCCTCGCCGCAGTAGTGCTGGTGCCATTGGCGTTCGCGGGACTGTTCATCGGGGCTGTTTCGCAGATCAGCCACAGCATCAGCTCTATTCCGGCAGCCATCGTCAACAATGACCAGGTCGTGACCCAGACGGGCGCGAACGGCAAGACAACCGAGGTGCTCGCCGGCCGGGAACTCGTGTCCCAGCTCACGGGCGCGAAGTCAGCGGGCTTCACCTGGACGATCACCAACAGCAAGGATGCGAAAGCCGAACTGGCGAACGGCACGGTCTACGCAATCCTGACGGTGCCGAAGAACTTCTCGAAGTCGATCGTTTCGCTGTCGTCGAAGTCACCGATCAAGGCGAACCTCAGCATCACCACGGATGACTCCCACAACTACCTGACCGGTTCCGTCGCTCAGGTGGTCGGTACATCGCTCTCGAACCAGTTCGGCCAGGCAATCACCAAGCAATACATTGCCGGGCTGTATTCCGGGATCGGCTCGTTCGGCAGCTCGCTCACCTCGGCGGCCGCCGGAGCCAGTTCGTTGTCCAGTGGTGCGGCATCGCTGTCGAGCGGCCTTGGCACCTACGTCGCCGGGGTTTCCCAGGTCCCGTCGGGCCTGTACCGGCTGCAATCGGGAATCGTCACCGCGAAGAACGGCGTCGAGTCGCAGGCCATCGCGCCGTATACCTCTGCGGTGTCGGGTACCGCAGCCAAGCTGAAAGCCGATGTGGCGGCCCTCGCCGCGGACCCCGGGAATTCCACACTCCTGGCCGCGGTCCAGGCCGACAGCGCAACGCTATCCGGAGTCGCCGCGGGCGGTTCGTCTGTCGCATCGGGCGTCGGGAGTGCGTTCGATACCCTGGCCGCGAACACCGGAACATTCGCCCGCAAGACCGCCGGCCTGGCAACCGGTGGCGCACAACTCACCTCGGGAGCCCAGTCGCTTGCGGCCGGTGCCAGCTCGCTGGCTTCCGGGCTGACCAGCGGAGCGGCCAAGACGCCGTCATACACCACAGCCCAGGTCTCCCGCACAGCAACCGTCGCATCCAATCCGGTCGGCGTCTCAGTCGATCGCCAGCACGAGGTCTCCTCCGCCGCCCAGATCATTGCGACACTGTTCGTGCCGCTGGGGCTCTGGATCGGATCGCTGGCGGTATTCCTGGTGCTGCGCCCCCTGACCCGTCGAACCCTCTCGTCGACGGCTGGCAACGCGCGGATCGTGCTCTCTTCGATCGCCAGGGCCTCCGTCGTGACGGCAGCCCAGGCGTTGCTGCTCGTCCTCCTGCTGCACACCGCCGTCGGCGTGAGCTGGACGCTGCTGCCGGCAACGATACTGTTCGCGCTGGTCATGGCCATCGCCTTCACGGCGTTCCATTACCTCCTGACGATCGGGCTGGGCCGCGGCGGCCTCGTCGTGTCGATTTTCCTGCTTGCCGTACAGATCACCTCGACCGGCGGGCTCTACCCCATCCAGCTTCTGGCCAAACCGTTCCAGGTCATCAGCCCCCTGCTGCCGCTCACCTACGGGGTACGTGGCATGGAGTCGATCATCTCGAACTCCGGCGCAGGCACGGCGATCGGCGCAGCCGTGGCCCTTGTCGCGTTCGGTGCGGGAAGCCTGCTTATCGCGCTGATCGCGGTTCGTCGGGTACGTCGAGCGCGCGCGCTCGGCCTGGTGCCCGCGACGGCCTAGTGCTGGGCGCGGCTACTGCGGCGCGAGCGTAGTCGAGGGTTTCGCCCAGGATCGCGAGCCGATGGCTAGTCGTGCGCGCCCGATGAGTGTGTACCTCCGCGACCACAGAACCGGTCCACCCGGTACTGGCCAGGTAGCCCAGCACCTCGCTGACCGGCTGGCTTCCGTGGCCCGGCACGAGGTGTTCGTCGAGCAGGGTTCCGCCGAGCCCGTCGCACAGGTGCACGTGACGAAGACGAGCACCCATGGCAAGCGCAAATTCGAGGCTGTCCCTTCCCGCCAGCGCGGCATGAGAGAAATCGAGTGTCATAGCCCGTACGTCGAGATCCGTCGGGTACGGGCTCGGGGAGTAGGCGCGCAGGTCGCGACCCCCGACGCTCCAGCTGAACATGTTCTCGACCGCCAGGGTGACCCTGTAGCGTTCGCCAAGTGCGTCAACGGTTCGTTCGAACCGCTTCGCGTAGCCAGCCTGGAACCGGAACGGCGGATGCACGACGACGGTGTCGGCTCCGACGGCACGTGCGAGTTCGGCCGACCGTTCAAGCTTCACGGCCGGGCGCAGGCCCCAGACGAGCTGGGTCGCGATCAGCACCGGTGCGTGGACCGAGAGGATGGGCATCCGATAGCTCTGGCTGAGCGACCGAAGCTCGCCGGCATCCTGCGTTGATTTTTCGTCGGTGACCATGATTTCGATGCCGTCGAACCCGGCCGTGCGGGCAAGACGGAAGGCTTCTTCGAGAGGCAGCGGAAACACACACGAGGTACTCATACCGATGCGGATCATCAGCAGGAACGTTACCTACCACGGTTGAACGCCCGGTGACTACCCGGGGAATGTTCACAGAAGTGACTGGTACCGTAACGAGGGAGCTTTACTTTCTTGGGCGAGGCGATGAAGACAGACCGAAACTACGACTTCGTTGTCGTGTCGAATCGTCTGCCCGTCGACCGGGTCATCCCCTCTGACGGTGAGCCCTTCTGGAAGCACTCCCCGGGAGGGCTCGTCACTGCGCTTGAGCCGGTGATGCGCGCCAGCGCGGGAGCCTGGGTGGGCTGGGCCGGGCAGCCCGAGCTCGACTTCGAGCCATTCGAAAGCGACGGCATCGAAATCGTTCCGGTCATGCTGTCGAGCGAAGACCTCGAGAACTATTACGAAGGCTTCTCGAACGACACGCTGTGGCCGCTGTACCACGACGTGATCGCGCCGCCCAGCTACCACCGCGAATGGTGGGAGTCCTATGTGGCGGTCAACCAGCGCTTCGCGGATGCGGCGATCGAAATCGCCTCAGACGGCGCGACAGTCTGGGTGCACGACTACCAGTTGCAGCTGGTGCCGCGAATGCTGCGCGAGGTGCGGCCCGACCTGACGATCGGGTTCTTCAACCACATCCCATTCCCGCCCTACGGCATCTATTCCCAGCTGCCCTGGCGCACCCAGATCATCGAGGGACTGCTGGGGGCCGACGTTGTCGGGTTCCAGCGAGTGGCGGATGCGTCGAACTTTTCGCGTGCCGTTCGGCGGCTCACGGGCTACGTGACGAAGAATCCACAGATTGAGGTGCCCAGCGATACGCGGGATGGGGTGCGACGCGTGCTCGCGAAGGCGTTTCCGATCTCCATCGATTCGCAGAGCTTCGAAGAGCTGGCCCGGCGGCCCGAGATCCAGGAGCGGGCTCGCGTGATCCGGCAGGGACTCGGCAATCCGAAGACGGTCATGCTCGGTGTGGACCGGCTGGACTACACGAAGGGGATCGGCCATCGGCTCAAAGCCTTCGGTGAGCTGCTCGAGGAGGGGCGCCTCACCGTCGAAGATGTGACTCTCGTTCAGGTGGCGAGCCCGAGCCGGGAGCGCGTCAAGGCCTACATGCAGCTGCGCGATGAGATCGAACTCACCGTCGGCCGCATCAACGGTGACTTCAGCACCATGAGCCACACGGCGATCAGCTACCACCATCACGGGTATCCGCGCGAAGAAATGGTGGCGCTCTACCTTGCTGCGGACATCATGCTCGTCACTGCGCTGCGCGACGGCATGAACCTGGTTGCGAAAGAATACGTCGCGAGCCGATTCGATAATGACGGCGTTCTCATCCTGAGCGAATTCACTGGTGCCTCCGATGAATTGCGCCGGTCACTGCTCATTAACCCGCACGACATCGACGGGTTGAAGGATGCCATTGTGCAAGCAATCGGCATGCCTCGAGTGGAACGCCAGCGACGGATGCGCTCGATGCGCAACCTCGTGCTCAGGAACAACGTCGATCGCTGGTCGGCCGGGTTCCTTCAGGTGCTGCGGGGCGTCGGCGAAGTCAACCAGCCGGTTACCGACGACGACCCCCTCGGCGACCTGGAGTGGACGCTCGAGCGGACCCGCTCGAGCGGACCCGCCTGACGTGATGCCAGGGCGAAGCGGGCGATGCCATGACGAAGCGGGCGATGCGATGATCGAACGGGCGAGGCGATGACGGAACGGGGATTGTCCCGCGAGCTGGTCGGTGCGCTGCACGAGATCGCGCGGGTGAAGCGGCTGCTTGTCGCGCTGGATTTCGACGGGACCCTCGCGCCCGAGGTGGATGACCCCGAGCAGGCCCGCGCAACACCAGAGGCGCGCGCGGCGGTGCTGGCGCTTCTCGCCCTTCCGAATACTCGAGTCGCCCTGATCTCCGGTCGCTCGATTGCGTCGCTGGAGCAGGTTTCAGACCTTCCCGACGAAGCCCTGCTGGTTGGGTCGCACGGCATCGAGATCCGCCTGGACCACCCCGGCGATACCGTGAGCCTCGATACCTCCGAAATCGAACAGGTGTCGGTGCTGGGCGGAGTTCTTGGCGAGGTCGCCGACTCATTCGACCAGGTCTGGCTTGAGACGAAGCCGGCGGGTTTCGCCCTCCACACCCGCCTCGCCTCCGACCACAACTCGCGCGTTGCCCACCTCGTTGCGCTGAGCGAGGCGACGGCAGAGGTGGACAACCTCACTGTTCGTCGAGGCAAGGATGTGCTGGAGTTCTCGGTGCGGGGAGAAACGAAGGGCGATGCCGTGGAGCACCTGCGTGCGTATACCTCGGCTAACGCGGTGTTCTACGCCGGCGATGATGTCACCGACGAGGACGCCTTCGCTGCGCTCGGTCCCGATGACCTCGGCCTCAAGAGCGGTGCCGGTGAAACCATTGCGTCCCACAGGGTTGCCGGGCCACACCAGGTCGCGCAGGTCTTGGCACTGCTCGCCGAGTTTCGTGACGGAACTGCGCACGAACAGTAGCGGTCAGCTCTCGCGGATTGTCCGTGCGACATCCCGGATGAGTCCGACAACGTTTCGCACAGCCAGGCGCTCAGCGCGGTCGCGACGCATGTAGATGAAAATGCTGCGGGTGCTTTCGGCACCCTGAAGCCGCTTCAGCACGATGCGATCGGGGTAGGAACTCGCCGCGGTGTATTGGGGCAGCCCGGCAATGCCCAGCCCGGCCGCGACGAGCGCCTCGATGATGTGGGTGTCGGCGAACCGCTGAATCACATTCATCGGCGACTCGGGCGCACCGAGGTTCTGGTCGAGCCAGGCCTCGAACGGGTAGCCCCACGGGTTGCCGAACCACCGCTCACCCACAAGGTCTTTCGGCACCAGGTAGTCGCGATCGGCGAGGCGATGCGTGCTCGGCAGGGCGATGACCAGCGGCTCGACCATCACGGGCACCACGATGGTTTCGGCGTTGCTTTTCGGGAGCTGCATCGCGTGGGCGAGCACGATATCGAAGTCGGCTGTGAGCGGCACAAAGCCATCGGATGGCGGATCTCGATCAGAACACACGAGCGCGAGGCCCTCAACGTCGTCGACGCGACGCAACAGTTCGGGCAGGAACATCTGGCCGCCGGTCGGAAAAGTCGCGAGGGAGACCGTACCCGTCGGGGTGTTGCGGAACGCATCCCACTCGGCGTCAGCTCGAGCGATGGCGACGGACAGCTCGCGAGCGGTTGCGGCAAGCGCGCGTCCCGCATCCGTCAGTGCAAGGCCACGCCCCACCTTCTCGGTGAGCGGGAGACCGGCTTCCTCCTCGAGTCGGCGCAGCTGCTGGGAGACCCCGGAAACCGTCTGGTGGGTCTCGCGCGCGACCGCTGTGAGACTGCCCCGTTCGGCGAATTCGAGGAGGAGGCGCAGGCGGGTGATGTCCATGCGACGGGCTCCTCAAATTGTTAATTTCACATTCATCCTAACTCAACTAAAGTTAACTAGTGCTTTAGGAGAACGAGTGTGATTATAAAGAGGTACAACAACCCGCACAGCATCCGAAAGGCCAGCTCATGGTCCTCTTTATCCTTCTCGGCGTCCTCGCCGTCGCCGGCATCATCGGCACCATCGTCAGCGTGAGCTACACCGGCCCTCGCGCCGTGCCCACGCGCACCACCGTCATCCGCTAGCCCCGGCGACCCCGGCGACCGGCGCACCACCGTCATCCGCTAGCCCCGGCGACCCCGGCCACCGGCGCACCACCGTCATCCGCCAGTCCCAGCGACCTCGGCGACCGGCGCACCGGTCCGGGCGCTGCCAGAGCAGCGCATGGAGGACAGGTGAACTCCGCGCACGTTCTACACTTTGTAACATGCCGGAAACGCCCGCCACGCCTGACCTCAAGCCCCGCTCTCGCACCGTCACCGACGGAATCGAGGCACTCACCTCACGCGGCATGCTGCGTGCCGTCGGCATGGGGGACGCCGACTGGGACAAGCCACAAATCGGCATAGCCAGTTCGTGGAACGAGATCACGCCCTGCAACCTCAGCCTCGACCGCCTCGCGCAGGCATCCAAGGAAGGCGTGCACTCGGGGGGCGGCTACCCACTGCAGTTCGGCACCATCTCCGTCTCCGACGGCATCAGCATGGGCCACGAGGGGATGCACTTCTCCCTCGTCAGCCGTGAGGTCATCGCCGACTCCGTCGAGGTCGTCATGCAGGCCGAGCGACTCGACGGTTCCGTACTTCTCGCGGGCTGCGACAAATCCCTGCCCGGCATGCTCATGGCGGCCGCGCGGCTCGACCTCGCATCCGTCTTTCTCTATGCCGGCTCCATCGCGCCCGGCTGGGTGAAACTCAGCGACGGCACCGAAAAAGACATCACCATCATCGACTCCTTCGAGGCGGTCGGCGCAGTCAAGGCCGGCAAGATGAGCCTCGACGATGCCAACCGCATCGAGTGCGCGTTCGCGCCCGGAGAGGGCGCGTGCGGCGGCATGTACACGGCGAACACCATGGCCAGCGTTGCCGAGGCGCTCGGGATGTCACTGCCGGGATCGACCAGTCCGGCATCCGCCGATCGCCGCCGCGACTACTACGCCCACCGGTCGGGTGAAGCCGTCGTGAACATGCTCCGCCTGGGCATCACGACCCGCGACATCCTGACCAGGGAAGCGTTCGAGAACGCCATCACCGTCGCGATGGCGCTCGGCGGCTCCACCAACGTCGTGCTGCACCTCCTCGCCATCGCGCACGAGGCCGAGGTCGAACTCACGATCGATGACTTCAACCGCATCGGAAACCGGGTTCCCCACCTCGCCGACATGAAGCCGTTCGGCCGCTACGTCATGAACGACCTCGACCGCCACGGCGGCATCCCCGTACTCATGAAGGCCCTGCTCGACGCCGGCCTGCTGCACGGCGACTGCATCACAGTGACCGGCAAAACCGTGGCCGAGAACCTCGCAGACCTGGCGCCCATCGACGGGCTCGACGGCAAGGTGCTGCACACCCTCGACAACCCCATCCACCCGACCGGCGGGCTCACCATCCTCAAGGGAAGCCTCGCCCCCGAGGGTGCCGTCGTGAAGACGGCCGGCTTCGACGCCGACCTGTTCGAAGGCCCGGCGAGGGTATTCGAGCGCGAGCGCGCGGCCATGGATGCACTCACCGAAGGCGACATCAAAGCCGGCGACATCGTCGTCATCCGCTACGAAGGACCCAAGGGCGGCCCCGGCATGCGTGAGATGCTGGCCATCACCGCCGCCATCAAAGGCGCGGGCCTCGGAAAAGATGTATTACTCTTGACCGACGGCAGATTCTCAGGCGGCACAACCGGCCTGTGCATCGGCCATATAGCTCCCGAAGCGGTCGACGCAGGTCCGATCGCCTTCGTGCGCGATGGTGATCTGATACGGGTCGATATCGCAGCTCGCAAGCTCGACCTACTGGTCGAGCCCGCAGAGCTGGAAGCTCGCCGCAACGGCTGGGCTCCCCTACCTCCGCGTTACACCCGCGGCGTCCTCGCGAAATACTCCAAGCTCGTGCATTCCGCTGCGGTGGGTGCCGTAACCGGGTAGCCTCGCGCGCCACCTCACCACCGTCAGAAAGCTTGTAAAAATGCCAACGGAAGCAGTTCCGGTGCCCACCATCACGCCCTCCAAGTCGGCCCCCGCGCGAGCGGCGGCCACTGAGCCCGAAATGCTCACCGGCTCGGGAGCGATCCTGCGAAGCCTCGAACACCTGGGGATCACGGATGTCTTCGGCCTGCCCGGCGGAGCCATCCTGCCCTTCTACGACGAACTGATGGCGTCCACCGCCATCCGTCACATCCTCGTCCGACACGAACAGGGTGCCGGCCACGCGGCCGAAGGCTACGCCTCCTCGTCGAACAGGATCGGCGTCGCGATCGCGACCTCGGGTCCCGGGGCCACCAACCTGGTGACCGCGATCGCGGACGCCTACATGGACTCCGTTCCGCTGCTCGCCATCACCGGCCAGGTGTTCTCGACCCTGATGGGGTCAGACGCCTTCCAGGAAGTCGACACCGTCGGCATCACGATGCCCATCACCAAGCACTCGATTCTCGTGACCCGCGCCGAGGAGGTTCCGGGCGCGCTCGCCGCCGCCTACCAGATCGCAACGACCGGGCGACCGGGCCCAGTCGTGGTGGACATCACCAAGGATGCGCAGCAGACGCTTGCGCCGTTCATCTGGCCACCCAAGGTCGACCTGCCCGGCTACCGGCCCGTGCTGAAGGCGCACGGTAAGCAGATCCAGGCCGCGGCCCAGCTGCTTGCCGACGCGGAGCGTCCGGTGCTGTACGTGGGAGGCGGGGTCATCCGCTCCCAGGCGTCGAAAGAACTTCTCGAACTCGCCGAGAAGACCGGTGCCGCAATCGTCACCACCCTGATGGCGCGCGGGGCCTTCCCCGATTCGCACCGCCAGAACCTCGGAATGCCCGGCATGCACGGCACCGTGCCTGCGGTTCTGGCCATCCAGGAAAGCGACCTGCTGGTGTCGCTTGGCGCGCGGTTCGACGACCGGGTGACGGGCAAGGTCAGCGACTTCGCTCCTGACGCCAAGGTCGTGCATGTCGACATCGATCCGGCCGAGATCTCGAAGATCCGGGTCGCCGATGTTCCAATCGTCGGCGATGCCAAGGACGTCATCGCCGACCTGAGCGCCGCCTACGACGAGGTAGTGCGCCAGCAGGGTGCACCGGACCTCACCGCCTGGTGGACCCGGCTGACAGGGCTGCAGAAGGAGTTCCCCCTCGGGTACGACCTGCCGACAGACGGCCTGCTGTCACCCCAGCAGGTCATCGAACGCATCGGCCAGCTCACCGGTCCCGAGGGCATCTACGCGGCGGGCGTGGGCCAGCACCAGATGTGGGCCGCGCAGTTCATCAAATACGAGCGCCCCAACGCCTGGCTCAACTCGGGCGGCGCCGGCACCATGGGCTACGGTGTGCCCGCTGCGATGGGTGCGAAGGTCGCCAACCCTGACCGGGTCGTGTGGGCGATCGACGGGGATGGCTGCTTCCAGATGACCAACCAGGAGCTCGCCACCTGCACCCTCAACAACATCCCGATCAAGGTCGCGATCATCAACAACTCGTCCCTTGGCATGGTGCGCCAGTGGCAGAACCTGTTCTACGACGGGCGATACTCCTTCACCGACCTCAACACCGGTCACATGGGCGATGGCACGCAATCGCGCATGGTGCCCGACTTCGTCAAGCTCGCGGATGCGTATGGCGCGCTGGGCATCCGGGTCACCAAGCCCGAAGAGATCGATGCGGCCATCCAGCTCGCTCTCGAGACCAACGACCGGCCCGTCGTGATCGACTTCATCGTCAGCCGGGATGCGATGGTGTGGCCGATGGTGCCCCAGGGGGTCGGCAACTCGTCGATCCAGTACGCCAAGGAACACGCGCCGACCTGGGACGAGGAGTAGGCCATGAGCTCGCATGTGCTGTCACTGCTCGTCGAAGACAAACCGGGCCTGCTGACCCGCGTCGCCGGCCTGTTCGCGCGCCGCGGCTTCAACATCGAGTCGCTCGCCGTCGGTAAGAGCGAGATCGAGGGTCTCTCCCGCATCACCGTCGTGGTGGATGTCGAAGACCTTCCGCTCGAGCAGGTCACCAAACAGCTCAACAAGCTGATCAACGTGATCAAAATCGTCGAACTCGACCCCGGAAGCGCCGTGACCCGCGAACACCTGCTCATCAAGGTGCGGGTCGACAACTCCACCCGGTCGCAGATCCTCGAAGCCGTCAACCTGTTCCGCGCGCGAGTTGTGGATGTCGCACCGGACGCCCTCGTGATCGAGGTCACCGGCGACAGCGGCAAGGTGCAGGCGCTGCTGCGCATCCTCGAGCCACACGGAATCAAGGAGATCGCGCAGTCCGGTGTGCTGGCGATCGGCCGCGGCAGCAAGAGCATCACCGAGCGCGTTTTCAAGAACTAGGGGCACGCGGAGCGCGCCCCGCAGATCGAGTAGCGCGCGAGTAACCAGCTCGCGTATCGAGATCTCCCCTTCGATGTACAACAAGAAAAGGAAAATGAAAAAGTGACTGAAATCTTCTACGACAAAGACGCCGACCTGTCGATCATCCAGGGCAAAAAGGTCGCCGTCGTCGGCTACGGGTCGCAGGGCCACGCCCACGCACTCAACCTCCGGGACTCAGGCGTCGAGGTTGTCGTCGCGCTGAAGGCGGACTCGAAGTCCAAGCCGAAGGCTGAGGAGGCCGGCTTCAAAGTCCTTTCCGTCGCCGAGGCTTCCGAGTGGGCCGACGTCATCGTCATTCTCGCGCCCGACCAGTACCAGCGAATCATCTACAAGGCCGACATCCAGCCGCACCTCGCAGCGGGCAAGGCCATCCTGTTCGGTCACGGCTTCAACATCCGCTTCGGCTACATCGAGGCGCCGGAGGGTGTCGACGTCATCATGGTCGCCCCGAAGGGCCCCGGTCACACGGTGCGCCGCGAGTTCGAGGCCGGTCGCGGTGTGCCCGTGATCGTCGCGGTCGAGAAGGATGCGACGGGCGGCGCCTGGGCGCTCGCCTGGAGCTACGCCAAGGGAATCGGCGGCCTTCGCGCCGGCGGCATCAAGACCACGTTCACCGAGGAGACCGAGACCGACCTGTTCGGCGAGCAGGCGGTGCTCTGCGGCGGCGTATCCCAGCTGGTGCAGTACGGCTTCGAGACCCTCACTGAGGCCGGCTACCAGCCGCAGATCGCCTACTTCGAGGTGCTCCATGAGCTCAAGCTCATCGTCGACCTGATGTGGGAGGGCGGCATCGCCAAACAGCGCTGGTCCGTCTCCGACACGGCCGAGTTCGGCGACTATGTTTCCGGGCCGCGCGTCATCGACCCGCACGTCAAAGACAACATGAAGACCATCCTGAACGAGATCCAGGACGGCACCTTCGCAAAGCACTTCATCGGCGACCAGGATGCCGGCGCTCCCGAGTTCCTGGCCCTGCGCGAGAAGGGTGCACAGCACCCGATCGAGGCGACGGGTAAGGAACTGCGCGCCCTCTTCGCCTGGAAGCAGCAGGACGCCGACTACACCGACGGCTCGGCCGCCCGCTAGCGGCACCCCTTCAACGCCGGCCGCCCCCGTTTCTGGGGTGTCCGGCGTTGCCTGTTTCGCTATTCGTCGAACCGACAGGGTGGTAGCTTTCGAAGCGAGCATGGGTATTGCTCCCCCCACACAGCAGCGACACCAGAGAGCTACCCAATGCCTACGACCCGAACCCCGTCGATCATGTTCCGCGGCGCGCAGGCAGTAGTCGCCGTCGCCATCGCAGCATCCTTGACCGTGCTGGGAATCTCTGGATCGGCGTTTGCCGATGCGGCACCCACGCCTACTACGGCCCCAACGGCAACTCCGCCTTCGCCAGCCCCGTCTGCGACGCCCAGCTCAAGCGCAAGTGCTTCGCCGACTCCTACTTCGACTCCGACTTCGACGCCGACTTCTACTTCGACCCCAACCCCTACCTCGACTCCGACCACTCTGCCTACTTCGACTCCGACTCCAGGATCACAATCGTCGTCTGAACCCATCCCTTCGAGCAGTTTGCCGTCGCCCATCACGACGGCGAGCGCTGCCGCCACCGCTTCCATTAGCGGGCAAGTTTTCGCCCAGGCGACAAGCGCACCCCTGCCTGACGAGCAAATCGATCTGTTCGATTCAAATTGCAACTACCTGCAATTAGTTGCGCCCGCCAGTCTCGACGCCCAGAGCGATTTTTCGTTCTCAGGACTGGCGGCGGGTAGCTACAAGATCGAATACACCTATTGGGGCACCACCGTGAATGTGCTGTCACCCTATTTCGGGAACGGGGCCAGTTGTTCGAACGCTCCCGTGATACAACTCGCGTCCGGGCAGGCTCTGTCGCTTGGGCAGGTCACACTTCCGCTCGGAGCAAGCATCTCGGGAGTTGTCACCGGCCCGACGGGAACCGCGGCCTACGGCGGAACGGTGGACCTCTTCGATTCCACCGGTGCGCAGTTGAAGCAAACCAGCACTGATGTCTACAC
>Ga0302279_10002185_pt1 | contig 26470 bp, 23 predicted proteins | sample III_Bog_N3_3_FD_194541 | JGI IMG/M metagenome (GOLD analysis project Ga0302279, IMG submission 194541) | Peat permafrost microbial communities from Stordalen Mire near Abisko, Sweden - III_Bog_N3_3 | ecosystem: Environmental > Terrestrial > Soil > Wetlands > Peat | place: Sweden: Abisko... | reverse complement strand
TCGAGGGACTTGGCGAACCCGAGGAAGCCGCCGACACCGGTCCGGCCCGCCGGGCTCGCCGCGTGGGCGGGCAGGGCCGCGCTGCCGTCCGTGAGGCCCGACGGTGAGGTGACGGGGGCGGCGTCGGCCGACGAGGCGGTGAAGATGAGCGACGTCGACACCCGGGGGGCGGGCAGGATCCCGACGAGGAGCACGGCCGCCACCGCCACCAGGCCGCCGGCGACCAGGAGCGACCGCCACGGCACGCCGTCGGTCTGCGACACCGACTGCCACATGGCCACCAGGCCCCACACGCAGCACACCACCCAGGCCAGCACCCATCCCCCCAGGGCGAGGTCGACCGACTGAGCGGCCGCCACCGCGATCAGGGCGGTCGACCCGGCCAACGAGTAGGCCACGTCGCGCCGGGACGGCACGTCGAATGCGTGGGTCGACAGCACCCAGGCGAACAGGACGGCCAGCGGTGCCTCGACCGAGGCGATGTCGCCGGGGGTGGCGTGGTGGGTGACGGTCACCAGGAACCAGACGAACCCTCCCACCGCGCAGACGGCCAGGACCGGCTTCACCCCCGGCCACGGATCGGCGCGTCGCCGGTAGGCGACGATGTTGCCGACCACGGTGGCCACCACGGCGAACAGTGACACCGTCGGACTGAGCTCGCCCTCGGACCAGCAGGCACCGATGCCGAGGAGCACGGCCGCCACCGAGGCGGCCCGGAAGGAGATCGAGTCCTCGGGCGGCCCCGGGCGGTTGACCTCGACGAAGCGCTGCCAGAGCGTCACGCCGGTACCGCCCGGGCCAGGCGTCGACCGAGGTCGACGCGGTCGAGGACGGGCCGCGCCACACGACCGTCGGCCTCCCGGGTGACGAGGACCACGGGACGGTGACCGGCCAGGCAGGTGCCCACTGCGGCCATCATGCGCTCCGCCTCGGCCTCGGCGCCGGCCGGGTCGGCCGGGAGGACGAGCTCCACCAGCACCGGGTCATCGGTCTGGCGCTCGGACTCGCGCACCATGAGGGTGCCGGCGTGCGAGGTGGCGGGCCAGTGCACGGTGCGGCGGGGATCGCCGGGGGCGTAGGGCCGGACACCGCGGGGCTCGCCGATCGAGGCGTGGACGCGCAGCGAGGCCTCGCCCTGGGCGTCGTCCATCGTGGTCAGGGGCGGCCCGGCCTCACCCGTGCGCGGGGCGATGTGCAGCAGGCGGGGGAGCGGGAGCTCCACGTCCCGGGCCCACCAGAGGAGACCGAACGGTGCGCTCGAGGCCACCTCCGCGATCACCGCGTCGAGGACGCCCCTGCGGCCCGGCGTGCCGGTCACCACGACCGACCGCGAGCCGCGCTGGCCCCCGCCGGCCTGGCGGTCGGGCCCGACGGGGAAGCGGAGTCGGATGCGCACCGGTCGGTCGGCCTCGAAGGTCAGCTCGACCGGCCGCCCGGCCTGGCCGTCGCCGGGGCACGCCGTGCACGTCACCCGGGCCCGGCTGGCCGGGACCACCGGAGCCACCAGGCCGACCAGCAGGAACGCACCGAGCAGCGCACCCACGGCCTGCACCCAGCCCGAACCGCTCGAGTGGGCGACCCCGGCCCAGGCGAGCATGGTGATGACACTGCCGGCCACCGGGGCGACCCAGGCCACCGGGTGGACGCGTCGCCGGAGGCGGAGGCCACGGGGCAGGGCGGGGGAGTCGGGCGGTCGGCGCCGATGGTCGAGTCGCCACGACACCAGGGTGCCGACCACGAGGGCGCCGGCGCCGATGGCGATGCCCACCGGGGCGGCGGCCGGCCCGAGCAGGACGCGGGACAGGGCGACGCCGGCCATGCCGGCGGCGATCCCGACCAGGGCGGCCTGGACCGCCCGCCACCGGCCCTGCCGGGGACGGGGGGCCGACGCCCGGCTCACGTGGTCGGCGCGGGGGTGTCGGCGATGATGTGTCCGACCAGTGCCGCGTTGCCGCCCTCGCCACCGTCGGCGAGGAGCCGGTGCGACAGGCAGGCGACGGCCACGGCCTGGACGTCACCCGGGGTGACGTAGGGCCGGCCGGCCAGCACGGCGTGCGCCTGGGCACTGCGCAGCATCGAGATCGCCGCCCGCGGGCTCGCTCCGAGGCGGACGCTGCCGCTCGCCCGCGTGGCCCGCACCAGCGCCACGGCGTAGGCGGCGACCTCGTGGACCACGTGCACCCGGGCCGTGGCGGCGATGGCCCGCTCCCAGCGTGCGGTGTCGGCCACCGGGGTCAGTGCGTCGAGTGCGTAGCGCCCGCCGCTGTGGAGCACGAGGCGGGTCTCCACCTCGGCGTCCGGGTAGCCGATCGAGGTCGACAGGCCGAAGCGGTCGAGCTGGCTCTCGGCCAGGGGGTAGGTGCCGACCTGGCCGACGGGGTTCTGGGTGCCGATGACCAGGTGGGGGCGGGGGAGCGGCCAGGACTCGCCGTCGACGGACACCTGCTGCTCCTCCATCGACTCGAGGAGGGCCGACTGGGTGCGCGGTGGCGTGCGGTTCATCTCGTCCAGGAGGACGACGTGGGCGAAGACGGGACCGGGCCGGAACTCCCAGGTGGCGGTGTCGGGGGAGAAGACGGTCACGCCGGTGATGTCGGACGGCAGCAGGTCGGGATGACCCTGGACCCGGGACAGCTCGGCCCCGAGGGCGGTGGCCAGCGCCCGGGCCAGCACGGTCTTGCCCACGCCGGGCACGTCCTCGATGAGCAGGTGGGAGCCCGACAGGGCGGCGACGACGGCGGTGGTGACCGCCTCCGGCGTCCCGAGCAGGACGCCGGAGAGGGTGGCGTGCAGGCTGCGGGCCAGCTCCACGGCATCGGCCACGGCGGCGTCGCCCCCGGACGAGCCGGAGGCATCGGCGGCGGCCACGGGCACGGCCTCGGGCACGGCGAGGGGAGTCGGGAGTGGCAGGTCCCCCGAACCCCGTGTCTCGATGCCGGTGGTCATGGGGTCTCCTGCTTCCCCGGCCTCGGCCGGTGGGGTCGGCGACGGTGCCGCGGCTGCACCGAACTCCCAGTGTAGGGGGCCACTCTGCGTGACCACAACGCACCGTCCCCCGGCGCAGTGGTCGGTCCGGGCCGGCTCAGAAGTCGATGCCGGACAGTTCCGGAACCGCCCCCTCGGCCCGGGACCGGGCCTCGAGCCAGCGGGCGCGCGCCGCCGTCCGCTCGGTGTCCGACCGGGTCGGCAGCACCTCCACCCGGGGGATCCAGGCGGCGGCCACGTCGTCCTCGTCGGCCCAGGTGCCCGTGGCCATCCCGGCCAGGAAGGCCGCACCCAGGGTGGTGGCCTCGAGGATCGGCGCCACCTCCACGGGTCGGCCGCAGGCGTCGGCCAGGGCCTGCGTGAAGACGGGATTGGCGGTCATCCCCCCGTCGACCCGCAGGGCGCCGACGGACAGTCCCGAGTCGGCCTCGGCCGCCTCGAGCAGGTCGGCGCCCCGGTGGGCCACGCCCTCGAGCACGGCCCGGACGAGCTCCGGCCGCCCACTGCCCCGGGTCAGTCCGGTGAACGTGCCCCGGGCGCCGAAGTCCCAGACCGGCGTGCCGAGGCCGAGGAGGGCGGGCACGAACCAGACGTCGCCGGTGTCCTCGCACGCGGCGGCCACGACCGCCGAGTCGGCGGCGTCGGCGATGATGGCGAGGTCGTCGCGCAGCCACTCCACGCAGGTGCCGGCCGACAGCATGATGGCCTCGATGCCCCACGTGTCGACGCCGTTCCGGCGCCAGGCGATGATCGGGATGGTGCCGGCCGGCCCGCGCACGGCCTGCGGGGGCCGGTCGACGCCGAGGCACTGGTCGAGCATGCCCCCGGTCCCGAAGGTGGCCTTGGCCTGACCGGCGCTCGTGCAGCTCTGCCCGATGAGCGAGGCCTGCTGGTCCCCGGCCATGCCGGCGATGGGTGGGGCGCCGTCGAGCGAGGTGGCGGTGCCGAGGACCCCCGACGAGTCGACGATGGTGGGCAGGACCGCCTCGGGGATCCGCAGGGCGTCGAGCAGCGAGCGGCTCCAGCCCCGTCCGTCGCCGTGGATGAGGCCCGTCACACCGGCGTTGGAGGCGTCGGTGACGTGCAGCGCCCCCTCGGACAGTATCCAGGCCACCCAGGTGTCGATGGTGCCGAAGGCCAGCTCGCCGCGCTCGGACCGGGACCGGTCGGGGTCGGCGAGGTCGAGGATGGCGGCCAGCTTGGTGGCCGAGGCGTTGGGGGCGACACGGATGCCCTGGGCCTGCAGCTCGAGGCAGGTCCCGACGGTCCGCAGGTCCTGCCAACCGAGTCCCGGCCCGACGGGCACGCCCGTCGCCCGGTCCCACACCAGAGTCGAGGCCCGCTGGTTGGCGATCCCGACGGCCGCCACCGGGCCGCCGTCCGCCAGGCTGCGGGCGGCCACCTCGGCGACGGCCGAGGCGATGGCCGTGCCGTCGAACTCGACGAGGCCGGGGAACGGGGTGTCGGGCAGGACCGGCACGTGGTGGATGTGCTCCACGGTGGCGTCGGGGCGCACGACGGCTCCGCGCACCCCCGAGGTGCCGACGTCGACGACGAGGATGCTCACGGCCAGGGCACCTCGCCGTAGTGGGTGGGCAGGCCGAGCTTGCCGGGGTTGAGGATCCCGTGGGGGTCGAGGGCCGCCTTCAGCGACGCCAGCACGTCGAACGCGCCACCGAGGGCGTCGGCGAGGAAGCGGCCCCGGTTGATGCCGATGCCGTGGTGGTGGCTCAGCGCCCCACCGGCGTCCAGCGTGGCCCGGCTGACTTCGTCCCATGCCCGTCGGTAGTAGTCGGCCACCCAGGCGTCGTGGGCCGCCGTGTCCTGGCGCCGCTCCTCGGGCGGGCGGCCGGCGAAGGTGAAGTACAGGCAGGCGCCGTCGGTGTAGGCGTGGCTCTGGTGCGAGGAGGCGGCCAGCGTGCCCGGCACCCGACCGAGCGCCCCGACGACGGCGTCGTAGAGGCCGGGCAGCGTCGCCCAGCGGCCGGCGACCTCGACGGTGTCGACCACCACGCCCGCCCGCCACAACGGTGCGAGCGCCGAGACGTCGTTGCGGTGGGTGAGCCACCGGTCGACGAGACCGTCGTCGAGCACGGCGGCACCGGCGCATTCGGCGTCGACCACGCCCAGGGTGGCGTCGACCAGGGCCGGATCGGCCTCGTCGAGCACGACCAGCACATTGGTGTCGGGCTGGTCGAAGTTGCGACCCGACTCGGTGGCGTCGTAGAGGCGCAGGACGGCGGGAGTGGCACCGCGGCGGAGGATGTGGCGACAGGCGTCGAGGCCGTCGGCGAACGACGCGAACCCGAAGGCCCGACGCCCCTCGCCCGTGGGCACCGGGTGCACCCGGAACCGGCCCTCGGTGATGACCCCGAGCGTGCCCTCGCTGCCGACGAAGAGCTGGGTGAGGTCGGGGCCGGTGGCCGAGCGCGGGCCGCGTCCCCCGGTGTGGACGATGCGGCCGTCGGCGAGCACCACCTCGAGGCCCAGCACCATGTCCTCGATCTTGCCGTAGCGGTTGGAGTACTGGCCGGCGCCCCGGCAGGCCAGCCACCCACCCACCGTGGACAGGTCCATCGACTGGGGCCAGTGCCCGAGCGTGAGCCCGTGGCCGTCCCGCAGTCCCGACTCCACGTCGGGCCCGAAGGTGCCGGCGCGCAGGTCGGCCACGAGCGAGGTGTCGTCGACGTCGGTGATGCCGTCGAGTCCGCACAGGTCGAGGGCCACGCCGCCGAACAGGGGGACCGAGGCGCCGCAGACGCCGCTGCGCCCGCCGGCCGGCGTGACCGGCACCCGGGCGTCATCGCAGAGGGCGAGCACGGCCGATACCTGGGCGGTGTCGGTGGGTCGGGCCACCAGGGCGGGCCGGGAGGGTACGGCGCCGGCCGCCGCCCACCCGATGGCCACGGGCCACCAGTCCCGGCCGGCCTCGGCGCGGTCCTCGTCCAGGTCCGAGACCGAGTCGCAGACCTCGGCCAGGCGGCGGGCCAGGTCGCCATCGACGGACACCCGCGCCGTGTCGAGGTGGTCCACCACGCCGGCCGGGCCGGCGTCGACGGGCGTGACGGGCGTCGGGCGGGTCACGACTCGACCGACGCGGTCGCGGAGGCGGGTGCGTCGCGGGCGGCACCGGCCTCCGTCCCGGCACGGCCCACCGGGTCCGGGTCGAGCCCGGCCCGGGCCAGATCGGCCCGGAGGCGGGCGGCGTAGGCGTCGGCCTCGGTGCGTCGGCGTTCGTCGTCCCAGCCCAGCTCCGGGCCGATCAGGGCGGCGACCTTCGTGGCGGCCGCGGCCGTCGCCCGGGCGTCCCGGTAGGCCGACTGGGTGCGGCGGTCCAGCACGTCGGCGACGGTGCCGGCCATCTCGCGGCGTACGGCCCACAGGGCTTCGACCGTCAGGTAGGGGAGACCCTCGACCAGCGGCTCGAGCAGTTCGGGCCGCCCCTCGGCCATGGCCAGGACCGCCGGGACCTCGGTGCCGAAGCGACCGGCCAGGTGGGTGGCCCGCGACGCCTCGGGGTGGGCGGGGTCCGAGCGGACGTTGGCCCCGGCCCCGCCGGCCCGGGGTGTCACCCGTCCACCCGGTGGGGCTCCGAGGAGCCGGAGGTTCTTGGTGCGGCAGCGCAGTCCCCGCCGACCCAGCACCCCGACCGCCACGTCGACCGTGTCCTCGGCCATCTTGCGGTAGGTGGTCAGCTTGCCGCCGGTCACGCTCACCATCCCGCTGTCCGAGGTGCGCACCGTGTGGCGGCGCGACAGGTCGGCGGTCCGCTCGCTCGACGCGCCCTTCTGCTCCGGGGCGAGCAGGGGCCGGAGCCCCGACCAGATGCCGGTGATGTCGGCCCGGGTGAGCTGGCGGGTCGAGACGGCGTTGGCGGCGCCCAGGATGTAGTCGACGTCCTCGGGGGTGCACGACGGGTCGTCGAGGGGGCCGTCCCAGGCGGTGTCGGTGGTACCGAGGTACACCTGGTCGCCCCACGACACCACGAAGATCGACCGCTTGTCCTCGCGTACCGGGATCACCGCGGCGATGTCGCAGGGGAAGGCCTCCTCGGGCACCGTGATGTGGATGCCCTTGGCCGGCCGGATGGAGTGGGGGTCGTGGTGCTCGTCGAGCGTGCGGACCTCGTCCGACCAGACGCCGGCTGCGTTGATCACCACCGACGCCCGGACGTCGAACGGCTCGCCGCCCGCCGGTGTGACGGTGGCGCCCCGCACCCGGCCGGTGGCGTCGGTCACCAGACCGGTGACCGGCGTGTGGTTGACGGCGGTGGCGCCGTGCCCGAGGACGGCGGTCCGGAGCACCGTCAGGGTGAGGCGGCTGTCGTCGGACCGCGCGTCCCAGTAGAGGAATCCGGCGGCCAGGCGGTCGGCCCGCAGGGTCGGCATGTGGGCGAGCGCCTGCTCGCGGGTGACCTTCTCGTGGCGGCGCCCGATCCGCACGCCACCGGTGAGGTCGTACAGCCACAGCGCCGTCCGGTACACGCGGGCGACGCTCTTGTTGACCACGCCGGGCTTGCCGAACAGCGGGATGAGGAAGGGGAGCGGGGCCACGAGGTGGGGGGCGTTGTCGAGGAGGCGCTGACGCTCGGCGAGGTTCTCGTAGACCAGTCGGTACTCGTGCTGCTGGAGGTAGCGCAGGCCGCCGTGGATGAGCTTCGACGACTTCGACGACGTACCCGACGCGAAGTCGTCACGTTCGACCAGTGCGGTCTTCAGCCCACGGCTGGCGGCGTCGAGCGCCACGCCGGCCCCGGTGATGCCGCCGCCGATGACCAGGACGTCGAAGGACTCCGAGGCGAGCCGGGCCAGGGCCCGGTCGCGTGCGAACGGCTCGGCGGCCGGTGCGGGTGCGGGCATGGGGAAAGCCTGCCACACGTGGGCGGGGAGTCCTTCCGGGGCGGCGGCCCGTGTCGGTCGGTTTCACCAATGATTGTTGATTGACAATCCGTGGTGATACCATGGCGGCCATGCGCAGTCCCGACGAGCTGACCGAGGTCTTCCGGGCGTCCGGCCGCAAGGTGACCGCTCAGCGGCAGTGCATCTTCCGCATCCTCCAGGACGACGAGACCCACCCGTCGGCCGAGTCGGTCCACGCCGCCGCCGTCCGGGAGATGGAGACCATCTCACTGAAGACCGTCTACCAGACGCTCAACGACCTGGCCGAGCTGGGGGAGATCACCGCCCTCGACGTCGGCACCGGCCGGACGCGTTTCGACCCGAACGTCGACGACCCCCACCACCACCTGGTGTGCCGGAGCTGCGGCAGTGTGCGCGACCTCGTCGTCGACTTTCCCGGGCTGTCCGTCCCCGACGGCGCCGATCTGGGCTTCGAGGTCGGCAGCGCCGAGGTCATCTTCCGCGGTCTGTGCCCGGCGTGCCGGACCGCCGCCACCCCGGCGTCGCGCCCGGCGACCGCCCGCTGACCTCCGACACCACCTGCACCATCCACCAGAAAGGAACACCATGCCCGACCTGAAGGACAGCAAGACCGAGGAGAACCTCAAGGAAGCCTTCGCCGGCGAGAGCCAGGCCAACCGCCGGTACCTCTACTTCGCCCAGAAGGCGGACGTCGAGGGCTACCCGGACGTCGCCGCCCTCTTCCGCTCGGTCGCCGAGGGGGAGACCGGCCACGCATTCGGCCACTTCGACTTCCTGCGCGAGACCGGCGACCCGGTGACCGGTGCCGCCGTCGGCCCGACCGAGGACAACCTCAAGTCGGCCATCGAGGGCGAGACCTACGAGTACTCGGAGATGTACCCGGGCTTCGCCCGCACGGCGCGTGACGAGGGCTTCGAGGAGATCGCCGAGTGGTTCGAGACGCTCGCCCGCGCCGAAAAGAGCCACGCCGGCCGCTTCACGGAGGGCCTCACCTCCGTCGCCTGACCGCGACCGCGGCAGCCGGCCTCCGGGTACCACCCCGGGGGCCGGCACGCGGCCCGGCCGTGGACGGACGGGCCGCACCCTCGCTGACCCACCTGACCGCCCACCCACCTGCCTACCTGCCGGACGGACCGCCGCCATGACCACCACCTACCGCCCCGACGATCCCGCCTACTTCGACGAGGCCGACCTCCGCGTCGAGCTCGAGCGGGTCTTCGACCTCTGCCACGGGTGCCGCCTCTGCTTCAACCTGTGCCCGTCGTTCCCCACGCTGTTCGACCTCGTCGACGCCAACGACGGTGACGTGTCGGCCCTGACCGCCGCCGACCAGGACCGGGTCGTCGACGAGTGCTACCAGTGCAAGCTCTGCTACCCGAAGTGTCCCTACGTGCCGCCCCACGAGTGGCAGCTCGACTTCCCCCGCCTCATGATGCGGGCCCACGCCGTCCGCCACGCCGAGGGTCTGCCCGTCCGGGAGCGGGTGACCGACCAGGTGCTGGGGCGCACGGACCTCATGGGCCGGATGTCCACGGCGGCCGCGCCGATCGTCAACGCCGTCACGGGGACACCGGGGTCCTGGACACGCCGGATGATGGAGAAGACGGCGGGCATGGCCGCCGAGCGCCTGCTGCCGCCGTACGCGCGGACGCGATTCTCGACGTGGTTCCGCCGGCGGAGTGCCGGTCGTGGGCCGAAGGCGTTCGTGACCGGCACCCGCCAGGGTGAGGTGTCGGTCTTCCCGACGTGCTTCATCGAGTACATGGAGCCGGCCATCGGCCAGGACCTCGTCAAGGTCTACGAGCGCAACGGGGTCGCGTGCTCGTTGCCGGAGGGCACCTCGTGCTGTGGCGCCCCCTGGCTGCACCAGGGCAACATCAAGGAGTTCATCAAGGCCGCAGAGCGCAACGTGACGGCCCTGGCGGCCGAGGTCCGTGCCGGCCGGGACGTGGTGGTGGCGCAGCCCACCTGCGCCTACGTCGTCCGGAAGGACTACCCGCTCTATCTCGGGCACACGGAACTGGCGGCCGATGCCGCGCTCGTGGCCGAACACACCTCGGACCCCGCCGAGTACCTGGTGGCCCTGCACAAGGGCGAGGGGACCGAGCTCGCCACCGACTTCATCGGTCGGGACACCGGTGCCGTGCCCGACCAGGTGACGTACCACGTCGCCTGCCATCTCCAGGCCCAGCACATCGGTCTGAAGAGCCGGGACCTGCTGAAGGTGGCCGGGGTGAAGGCGACCCTCGTCCAGCGCTGCTCCGGGATCGACGGCACCTGGGGCTACCGGGCCGAGAACTACGAGCTGGCCCGGAAGGTGGCGGCGCCGATGGCCCAGGAGGTCCGGGCGGCGGGAAACGAGGTGGTCTGTGGCGACTGCCACCTGGCCAACGGCGCCATCGAGCAGGAGACGGGCACCCGGCCCGTCCACCCGATCCAGCTGATGGCGCGGGCCTACGGCATCCCCGAGGAGGACCGGTGACCGCACGCCCCCTGACCCTGGACGACATCGCCGACCAGCGGGCCTACGAGCGCGAGCGGGACTCGTTCCGCCGGGACGTGATCGCCCACAAGAAGCTGCGGCGGGTGACGGTCGGGCCGGTCGTCACGCTCACCTTCGAGAGCCGCATGACCATGCGGTTCCAGGTCCAGGAGATGGCCCGGGCCGAGCGGATGACGACCGACGAGCAGATCCAGCACGAGCTCGACGTCTACAACCGGCTCCTGCCCGTGCCGGGTGAGCTGTCGGCGACCCTGTTCCTCGAGCTGACGACCGAGGCGGACCTGCGCACGTGGCTGCCCCGGCTGGTGGGCATCGAGCGGTCGGTGGTCCTGGAGCTCGGCGACGGCCCGGCGCGCCACATGGTCCACTCGGTCCCGGACCAGGAGCACGAGTCGCAGCTGACCCGCGAGGAGGTCACCTCGGCGGTCCACTACGTGCGCTTCCCGTTCAGCCCGGCCGAGGTGGTGGCCTTCGACACGGGTCCGGTGACCCTGGTCGTCGACCACGCCGGGTATCCCGACGGGCGCCCCGGTGTGGTTCTGCCGGACGCCACCCGGGTCGAGCTCTCCCGGGACCTGGCCGGGGAGTAGCACCGGAGGGGCGGCGTCGCCGCCGTGCGGGGACCGCGGGCCACGGCCCGGCCCGCCGGGCCGCTCGCTACCCGCCGGTGAAGTCCGGCTCGCGGCGGGCGAGGGACGCGGCGATCCCCTCGCGGAAATCCGCCGTCCCCATGAGGCGGAGCTGCTCGGTCCGCTCGTGGTCGACCATGGCGCCGAACCGGGCGACGAGGTCGGCCCGCAGGGTGCGCCGGATCGACCGCACGGCCAGGGGAGCCGACCGGGCGATCTCGTCGGCCAGGACGTGGGCGCCCGCCCGCGGGTCGTCGTCGAGCCGGTCGCACAGTCCGAGCGCGAACGCCCGGTCGCCGTCGATGCGCACCCCGGTGGTCAGGAGCTCGAGGGCCGCCTGCTGGCCGACCACGGCGGGCAGCGTCAAGGAGATGCCGAAGCCCTGGTGGAACCCGAGTCGGGCAAAGTTGGCCGTGAACCGACTTGCGGGTGCGGCGACCCGGTAGTCGGCGGCCAGCGCGAGCCCGAGCCCCCCGCCGATGGCCGCCCCCTGGACGGCCGCCACCATCGGCAGGGGGCCGTCGACCAGGCGCGTCGCCGTGCCGTACAGGGTGGCGAGCGCGTCGGGCTCCGGTCGATCGGTCGACCCGAAGTCGAGTCCGGCGCAGAAGTGCCGACCCTCCGAGCACAGGACCACCGCCCGCCCCCCGTGGACGTCGGCCCAGTCGACGGCCTCGACCACCGAGGCCAGCAGGGCCGCGTCGAAGTAGTTGGCCGGCGGCCGGTGCATCTCCACCTCGGCCACCCGCCGGTCGTCGAGGACGACGGTGACGTCACCGAACGTGGCACCTGTGGTCGTCGGGGTCATCGGTCCTCCTCGCCAGTCATCGGCCCTCCTCGCTGGTCATCGGGTCGTCGGATGTCGTGTCGTGGGCCGTGGGCGCGGGGTGGTGCGCGGCCCACCCGGCGACCTCGGCCCGCACCTCTTCGTTGTGCTGACCGCTGACGGCGGCGTGGCGGTGCACCGTCGGCCCGGGGTGGTTGGCGAAGCGCACCGGCTGGGGGATGACCTTGTACCGGCCCGCCAACGGGTGCTCGTCCTCCGGGAGCTCCTCCACCAGCTCCTCGAGGGTGGGCACGGGTGACGCCGGGATGCCCCTGTCGGCGCAGAACTCGAGCCACTCGGCCGTGGTGCGGTCGACGAGCACGCCGGCCACCTCGGCATAGAGGCTGTCGGCGTGTTCGATCCGGGACCGGGGCGACCGGATCCGCTCGTCCTGCACCAGGTCGTCCCGGCCCGCCGCGGTGAACAGGTCCTCGTAGTTCTGCTGCGTGTAGGCGAGGACGTTGATCCACCCGTCCCTCGTGCGCTGGGGCCTGCGCTCCGGGTTCAGGATCCGGCCGTAGCCCGGAGGGCCGAGCGGCGGCACCGTGGTGGCGGGTCCGGCGTGCTCGACCAGGGTGAAGGCCGTCATGACGTCGATCATCGGGACCTCGACCCGCTGACCCCGGCCGGTGCGCTCCCGCTCGAAGAGGGCGGCGAGCACGGCGTAGGCGATGGTCAGGCCGCTGACCTTGTCGGCCACCAGCGTCGGCACCAGGACCGGTACGCCACCCATGCGCCGGAACGTGTCCGGGATGCCGGAACCGGCCTGGATCACGTCGTCGTAGGCCGGTGCGTCGGCGGCGGGGGAGTCGGACGGATAGCCCTGGGCCTGGCAGTAGACGACGTCCTCGCACACGGCCCGCACGTCCTCGTAGGTCATGCCGAGCCGGGCCAGGGTGCCCGGCCGCAGGTTCGTCACGACCACGTCGACGGTGGCGGCGATCTCCAGTGCCTCCCGGCGCCCCTCGGGATCCTTGAGGTCGAGGACCACATTGCGCTTGTTGCGCAGCAGGTTGAGGGCCAGGCCCGACAGCGTCGGTACCGGACCCGCCGTCATCACCCGGCTGAGGGTGCCCCTCGGATCCTCCACCGTGATGACGTCGGCCCCCAGGTCGCCGAGGATCTGCGTGGCCAGCGGGCCCATCACGACCGAGCTGAGGTCCAGTACCCGCACACCGTGGAGGGGCCCGGTCGGCATCGGTGGCATGGCGGTGTCCTTTGGCGCGGCGCCCGGACGGAGGTCTCGGCCCGGGAGAATGGCCAATGGTACCGAGCGGTACCGACCACCGGATCACCCCGCCGACCTCGGACGCTGCGGGAGACTGGGCGGCGATGAGCGATCCGGACCCGACACCGACGAGCTTCCGGGACGAGTTCAAGGACGCGGTGACGCCCCGGGCCGTCTTCCTGGTCATCGGCGTGGCCGTCATCCAGGTGGCGTTCATCACGTCGTACGTCGGGGCGTTCCATCACCCCGAGCCCCACGGCCTGCCCATCTCGGTGGTCGCCCCGGCGGCCGATGCCCCGCAGCTGGTGAAGGCGCTGAACGGCATCCCCGGCCACCCCGTCGAGGTGACGGCGGCCCCGTCGGTCGCCGCGGGCACCCGCCAGCTTTTGCGGCGGGACGTCTTCGGGGTCCTCGTCGTCGACCCGACCGCGGCGGACGAACAACTGCTCGAGGCGAGCGCCAGCGGGGTGTCCGCGTCCGTGGCCGTGACCGATGTCCTCGACGCGGTCGCCGCCCGCTACCACCGGACCGTCGTGGTCCACGACATCCGCCCGCCCACACCGGGCGACCGGAACGGTCTGACGTCGTTCTACCTGGTGATCGGCTGGATCGTGGGCGGGTACCTGGTGGCCTCGATCCTGGGCATCAGCACCGGCTCCCGGCCGGCCAACGCCCGACGGGCCACGCTGCGCCTGGGGGCGATCGCCGTCTACGCACTGGTGACCGGGTTGGCCGGCGCCATCGTGGTCGGGCCGATCCTCCATGCGCTTCCCGGACCGACGATCCAGCTCGGACTGCTCGGCGCACTCGTGATCTTCTGCGCCGGTGCCTTCGCCATGGCCCTTCTCGTGGTGGCGGGCACCATCGGGATCGGCCTGGCCATCATCGTGTTCGTCGTCCTCGGCAATCCGAGTGCCGGGGGACCGTACGCATGGCAGCTCCTCCCGCCGTTCTGGCGGGACATCGGGCCGTGGCTGCCGTCCGGGGCGGGCACGGCGGCGGCTCGGGGGATCGCCTACTTCGGCTCGACCGCCATCACCTCGAACCTCCTGGTGATCGCCGCCTACGGCGTGGTGGGGGTCGGCGTCGTCTACCTCGTCCTGCTCGACGTCGGCCACCAGCTGATCGATCTTCCCCGGATGGCCCGGCGGGAAGACGGCAGCGCTGAGGTCGGTGGCCGTGACGGTGACGGTGATGGTGACGGTGACAACGCCGATGCCGGGGCCGGTGACGACGCCGATGCCGGGGCTGGGGCCACGGGCTGACCCCTCGCCGATCCACCGGGGCGCCCGGCAAGGTCGGGGCGAGGTCCGTGGCGGCAGCCCGGCAAGGTCGTCGGTGGAGGGTGGCCGTGTCGCCCGTCCGGGTGGCCCGTCCGGTGCCGAGGTGCCGGCGGTGAGGCACTCCGGTGCACCGAAGGGACCATCCATGAGCAGCGCCACCACCACGACGATCGTCGGGAACCTCACCCGTGATCCGGAGATCCGCTACACCCGCGAGGGCCAGGCCACCTGCACGATCGGCGTGGCGGCCAACCGCCGGTGGCAGAACCGGGAGACGAACGAGTGGGAGGAATCCACCTCCTTCTTCGACGTCGTCGCCTGGCGCGACCTGGCCGAGAACGTGGCCCTCAGTCTCACCAAGGGGATGCGGGTGATCGTCACCGGCCGCCTCGAGCAGCGCAGCTGGGAGACCGAGGACGGCGACAAGCGGTTCAAGATCGAGGTCGTGGCCGATGAGGTCGGACCCGCGCTCCGCTTCGCCACCGTCGACGTCCACCGCGTCGTCCGCCCGGCCGCCGAGCCTGCCACCGGGTCGTTCAGCGAGGACGGGGTCGGTGTCTGACCGGCCGGTGCAATCCGCTCGATCCGGCCGCACGGAGCAACCCGTCGGGCCTCCCGTCGACGGCCGGCCCGTCCACGGCCGGTCCGTCCACGGCCGGCCCGTCCACTTCGGCGGCCACGTGATCCTGTCGAAGGCGGAGACGTTCGAGGCGTGCCAGGCGCTGGCGGACGCCGGCCGGGTCCTGGTCCGGACGGGCGGCTTCGAGGAGGCCGACACGCTCGGCTCGCTCTTCGAACTGCTGGAGGAACGCCTGGTCACCGGCTGACGTCGGCGGTCGACGCCCCTCGACGCGCATCCGCCCCCGACCGGACCGGTCGGGGGCGGATCCTCGGCGGAACCTCGGCGGATCCTCGGCGGAACCTCGGCGGAACCGGACGTCGCCGCCGGGTCAGCCCTCGTTCGGCTCGAACTCGAGGGAGAGCGAGTTGACGCAGTAGCGCAGTCCGGTGGGGGCCGGACCGTCGGGGAACACGTGGCCCAGGTGGCCGCCACAGCGGGCACAGGTGATCTCGACCCGGCGCATGCCGAACGACTTGTCCTCGTGCTCCTCGATGGTGCCGTCGGCCAGGGCCCGGGTGAAGCTCGGCCACCCGGAGCCCGACTCGAACTTGGCCTCCGTGGGGAACAATTCGGCACCGCAGCCGGCACAGGTGAACATCCCCGAACCCTCGACGTGCAGGAGCTCGCCGGACCAGGCCGGCTCCGTTCCCTTCTGGCGCAGCACGGCGTAGCGCTCCGGGGTCAACCGGGCCCGCCACTCCTCGTCGGTCAGCTCGACCTTGTCGTTCGTGGTGCCGGTGGTGGGGTCGGTGGTGGTGCCGGTGGTGGGGTCGGTGGTGCTCATGGACACTCCTTCAGGTAGGTCGACGGACCGTCCGCGTCGTTCCGGGGCCGGGTCCGACGTCGATCGAATGGTTCAACGTCCACCGGGTCGGAGGTGTTCCCTCCCCGGTGGACGTGGCGCCCCCATCGGGCGTCGCAGTGCAGTCTCGCCCGGGGCGACGAGCGTTACACCGACCGCTGGGCGATTCGGGTGCGAGCGACCCCCTGCAAGTTCTCGATCGTGGCCACGTCCGGCGCCAGTTCGGTCACCCGGTCCTTCTCGCTGCGCGTGACCTGAACCGGTCCGCCGGGCGGGGGCGACGGACCGTGGGCCCCGCACCGGGCGCCCCCCTGTCGGCCGTGATCCGCCGCACGGGCGAACTCGGACATCGGACCGACCCCGCGATGATGGGCCCGTGCACCACGCGACGACGGGTACGTCGCCCGTCGGTGACCCTCTCGGGCAGGTTCTGCCGTGTAGCCGGCGTCCGGGCCGCTGACCAGGAACGACACCGGTGAGCGACGCGCACCGGCGATACCGGAGGCCGGACCGGCCGCAAAACCCGATTTGCTAACGTCGCGTCAGATTTCACGCCGACCCTCCCACCTGCGCCACTTCCGTCGACTGGTTGAACGACGGGGTGCACGACAGGGAAGGCGGCACCGGCCCCGCACCTCCACCACACAGGAACGCGACCCATGGACCTTCGAGACCGACCCGAGGACGAGGCATTCCGCGCCGAGGTCAGGGCCTGGCTGGCCGACCACGTCGTCGGCGAGTTCGCCGCACTCGGCGGACGCGGTGGCTCGGGCGACGAGACGTTCGGCTTCGAGGTCCGGCTCGAGTGGGAGGCGGAACTGGCCGCCGGCGGCTGGACGTGTCTGGGCTGGCCGGTCGAGTTCGGCGGGCGGGGAGCCTCCATCGCCCACCAGGTGATCTTCAACGAGGAGTACGTGAAGGCCAAGGCACCCGGTCGGGTCAGCATCCTCGGCGAGGGACTGCTCGGTCCGACGCTGATCCAGTACGGCACGAAGGCGCAGCAGGACCGCTTCCTCCCGCGCATCGTGGACGGCAGCGAACTGTGGTGCCAGGGGTACTCCGAGCCCAACGCCGGCAGCGACCTCGCCAACGTGGCCACGAAGGCCGAGCTCGACGGCGACGAGTGGGTCGTGACCGGCCAGAAGGTCTGGACGTCGTTGGCGCACCAGTCGGACTGGTGCTTCGTGGTGTGCCGAACCGAGCCGGGATCGACCCGGCACAAGGGCCTGTCCTACCTCCTCGTGCCCATGGATCAGCCGGGAGTCGAGATCCGCCCGATCACGCAGCTGACGCGTACGTCGGAGTTCAACGAGGTCTTCTTCGACGGGGCCCGCACGGCCCGGGACCTCGTGGTGGGGGAGCCCGGCGACGGCTGGCGGGTGGCGCTCGCCACGTTGGCCTATGAGCGGGGCGTCGGCCTCCTCGGCCACCAGCTCTCGTTCCGACGGGAGCTCGACCACCTGGTCGAGGTGGCCCGGTCCACCGGCCGGAGCCGGGACCCGGTCGTGCGCCAACGGTTGGCGCGCTCCTACGCCGAGCTCGAGGTGCTGCGCTACAACACGCTGCGTAGCCTGTCGGGCTACGACGGGCCCGTGGCCCCACCCGAGGCCTCGATCATCAAGCTGTTCTGGGCGTCGTGGCACCAGCGCCTCGGCGAGCTGGCCATGGACGTCCGGGGTGAGGCCGGCCTGATCGCCGAAGCGCCGCCGTACGAGCTCGACGAGTTCCAGCGGACGTTCCTCTTCAGCCGGTCCGAGACCATCTACGGCGGCTCCAACGAGATCCAGAAGAACATCATCGGCGAGCGCGTCCTCGGACTGCCGCCCGAGCCCAAAGGGGAGCTCCGTTGAGCGACGCACCGAGCCCACAGGACACGCCGGCTGCACCGACGGTGCCGCTCCCGGTTCCCGAGCCCCCGGCCGGACACGGCCTGCTCGAGGGGAAGGTCGTCGTGGTGACGGCCGCCGCCGGCACCGGCATCGGCTTCGCCACGGCCAAGCGGTGCATCGAGGAGGGCGCCACGGTCGTGGTGTCCGACGCCCACGAGCGTCGCCTGGGCGAGGCCGCCGACGCGCTCGCCGAGGTGCCCGGGGCGGGCGGCGTGCGCCCGCTGGCCGTTCCGTGCAACGTGACGGTGGAGCCGGAGGTACAGGCGCTCTACGACGCGGCGGTGGCCGAGCACGGCCGCTTCGACGTGGCCGTCAACAACGCCGGGCTCGGTGGCCAGGTCGACGTGGTCGACATGACCGACGAGCAGTGGGACCTCGTCCTCGACGTCACGCTCACCGGCACGTTCCGCTGCACACGCGCCGCCCTCCGCCACATGTACGCCCGGGGCGGCGGCGGGGTGATCGTCAACAACGCCAGCGTGCTGGGGTGGAGAGCCCAGGCCGGTCAGGCCCACTACGCGGCGGCCAAGGCCGGAGTGATGGCCCTCACGCGGTGCACTGCGGTGGAGGCCGCCCCGCACGGGGTGCGCGTCAATGCCGTGTCGCCGAGCCTGGCCGTGCATCCTTTCCTCAACAAGGTCATGGCCGACGACGACCTGGCCGAGCTGGCCCGCCGTGAGGTCTTCGGCCGCGGTGCCGAGGTGTGGGAGGTGGCCAACGTCATCGCCTTCCTGGCCAGTGGGTACGCCACCTTCATGACCGGCGAGGTGGTGTCGGTCTCCAGCCAGCACCCCTGACCGGCGGATCCGGACCCCCGGGCGGTCCGGTGACCCGAACCCGGCCACAGGGCCATGCACTACCCTGACGGCGTGTCAGATGTGACCGATCCCCGAGGCGACCTCCAGTGGGGGACCCTCCCCGGCCTGGTCCACGACGCCGCGGCCCGCTTCGGCGACGCGGAGGCCGTGGTCGACCGCAACGGGCCCGGGGGCACGACCACGCGTTGGTCGTTCGACCGACTGGCCGAGCAGGTGGCCACGGCCACCCGGGCGGTGGTGGCCCACGGCATCGAGCCCGGCGACCGCGTGGCGATCTGGGCGCCGAACTGCGCGGAGTGGATCGTGGCGGCCCTGGGCGCGGTCGGGGCCGGCGCCGTGCTCGTCCCGCTCAACACCCGCTACAAGGGTGCCGAGGCGGCGTACATCCTGCGGGCCTCGGAGGCCCGGATCCTCGTGACCGTGCAGGGGTTCCTCGGCACCGACTACCCGGCCCTGCTCGACGAGGCCGTGGCCGCCGGCGAGTCGCTGCCCGACCTCGACCTGGTCGTCGTGCTGCGGACGGACACACCGGGAACCGAACCGTCGACCGCCGCCGGTGCCCGGGCGGTCGGCTGGGAGTCGTTCCTGGCCCGCGCTGCGGACTGCGAACCGGACGTGGCCGCCGGCCGCACGGCGGCCATCACCACGGCCGACCTGTCCGACCTGGTCTTCACCTCAGGGACCACGGGGCACCCCAAGGGGGCGATGACCACCCACGGGCAGACGCTGCGGACGTTCGCCACCTGGGCGGAGGTCGTCGGCCTGCGGGCGGGTGACCGCTACCTCATCGTGAATCCGTTCTTCCACACCTTCGGGTACAAGGCCGGCATCCTGGCCTGCCTGATGGCCGGTGCCACCATGGTGCCCGAGCCGGTGTTCGACGTCGACGTGGTGCTGCAGAGGGTGGCCGACGAGCGGATCAGCGTCCTGCCGGGTCCGCCCACCATCTTCCAGTCGATCCTCGACCACCCGAAGCGTGACGCCTTCGACCTCTCGACCCTGCGCCTGGTGGTGACCGGCGCGGCCGTGGTACCGGTCGAGCTCGTCGAGTCGCTGTGGTCCGAGATGGGCATCGAGACCGTCCTGACCGCCTACGGACTGACCGAGGCGTGCGGGACGGCCACGATGTGCCGGCGCGGCGACTCCGCCGAGGTGATTTCGGCGACGTCGGGACGCGCCATTCCGGACGTCGAGGTGCGTATCGTCGACGCCGACGGCAACGAGGCGACGACGGGCGAGTCGGGCGAGATCGTGGTGCGCGGCTACAACGTGATGTCCGGCTACTTCCACGACCCCGACGCCACCGCCGCGGCCATCGACCCGGAGGGCTGGCTGCACACCGGTGACGTCGGGTTCCTCGACGTCGGGGGCAACCTGGCCATCACCGACCGGCTGAAGGACATGTACGTCAGCGGAGGGTTCAACGTGTACCCGGCCGAGGTGGAGGCGGTCCTGCGCCGGCACCCGGCGGTCGGCCAGGTGGCCGTCGTCGGCGTCCCCGACCACCGCATGGGTGAGGTCGGGCTCGCCGTGGTGGTGGCGGCCACCGGCGCCGACGCCTCCACCCTCGGCGACGAACTTCCGGCCTTCGCCAAGGAGCAGCTCGCCAACTTCAAGGTGCCGCGCCGCGTCGAGGTGGTGGACGCCCTGCCCACCAACGCCAGTGGCAAGGTCCTCAAACGCGAGCTCCGGGCGACGTTCGGGGGCTGACCGACGGAACCGGTGGCCCGCCACCCTCCGGACGCCGGAGCAAACAGTACGGACACATCAGACCGCAGTACCGACCAGATCGCAGTACCGACCAGATCGCAGTACCGACCAGATCGCAGTACCGACCAGAAGGAGCAGCACGTGCGAGGCATCGTCTACACCGGATCCGACGTCGAGGTCACCGACCAGCTGTCGATCGGCGACCCCGGACCCACCGAGGTCCGGGTGGCCATCGGCGCGGCCGGCGTCTGCCACTCCGACCTGTCCGTCATCAACGGCACCATCCCGTGGAAGGCTCCCTCGGTCCTCGGCCACGAGGGTGCCGGAGTCGTCGAGGCCGTGGGCAGCGAAGTGCGGTCGGTGAAGCCCGGCGACCACGTGGTCATCGCCACCCTGGCCAGCTGTGGCACGTGCCGGGCGTGCTCGACCGGGCACCCGACCTGGTGTGTCAAGACGCTCGGCAACGTGTCGACGCCGTTCACCTACAAGGGCGAGCCGGCGTCGAATTTCGCCGCCACCTCGGTGTTCGCCGAGTCGACCATCGTCAAGGAGGTCCAGGCCGTCAAGATCTCGAAGGACGTGCCGATGACCTCGGCCTGCCTGATCGGGTGCGGGGTGCTGACCGGTGTCGGGGCCGTGCTGAACCGGGCCAAGGTGCAGGCGGGCGAGACGTCGGCCGTGTTCGGCGTCGGCGGCGTGGGGCTCAACGTGATCCAGGGCCTGCGTCTGGCCGGCGCGAGTCGGATCATCGCCGTGGACACGCTGGCCTCCAAGGAGGGACTGGCCCGCCAGTTCGGCGCCACCCACTTCGTCAACGCGTCGGAGACGGACGCCGTCGCCGCCATCCGTGAGATCGTGCCTCCCGGCCCGGCCCGGGTCACCGGTGCCCTGGGGTGGACCGGCGGCGTCAACTGGTCCTTCGACTGCGTCGGCCATCCGGCCGTCCTGCGCAATGCCCTCGACGTCCTCGACTGGGGCGGCAACGCTCTCGCCATCGGCATCCCCCCGCAGGGGACCGAGGTGGCGGTCGACGTCAATGCACTGGCCTACGTGGACCGGGGCCTGCTGGGGTGCCGCTACGGGTCGTCCCGACCCCACCACGACATCCCGCTCATGGTCGAGCTGTACCTCTCGGGCAAGCTCATGCTCGACGAGCTGGTCACCGAGCAGAAGCCCCTCGAGGGCTTCCGGGACATCGTCGAGGACATGGAGGCGGGCAAGCTGGCCCGGGGTGTCCTGACCTTCTGAGCCGACCGGTCCGGTCCCGGGCCCGGACCGGTCGGCACGGGTCCCGAGCGCACCGGAGGTGCACCATGGCCATCGAGGTCAACATCGACAACTACGCCCGGGCCGAGGTGGCGTCCCAGGTCGACCGGTTCCTGGGATTCGGGGCGGCGGTCAACGGCTGGACCCACATCCGCACGCCCACGCCCCTCGACCAGCAGTCGGTCATCCGCATGAACCGCGACACCCTCTACAGCGTGGCGGTGGTCGACGCGGGTGCGGGCGCCACGGTCACGCTGCCCGACGCCGGCGGCCGCTACCTCACGGTCATGGTCATGGACGAGGACGGCTACGTCGTCCGCGTGTTCCACGATGCGGGGGTCCAGCAGCTGGCGGCCGACGAGGTCGGCGGCGGGTTCGCCCTGCTCATCGCCCGCATCCTCGTCGACCCCACGGTCCCCGAGGACGTGGCCGAGGTCAACCGGCTCCAGGACCTCCTGGTCATCGACGCCCCGTCCGCCAGGCCGTGGTCGACAGGGCGGTATGACGCCGCCAGCTTCCAGGCCACCAAGAAGCCGCTGTTGGAGCTCGGACTGGGGCTGCACGACTCACGGCGGACCTTCGGCTCGAGGGACTCGGTCGATCCGGTGCGCTTCCTGATCGGAACGGCCGGCGGCTTCGGTGGGCTGCCCGAGGAGGAGGCCTACTACGCCATCCGGGCCACACACCGGCCGGCGGGCAGCTATGAGCTGCGGGTGGTGGACGTGCCCGTCGACGGCTTCTGGTCGGTGTCGGTCTACAACCGGGACGGGTACTTCGACGAGAACCCGTACGGCTCGTACAGCGTCAACGACGTGACGGCGGTGGCCGACGACGACGGCGCGGTCACCATCCACTTCGGACCGGAGCCCGACGGCTCGCCCAACTACCTCTACGTCAAGGACGGCTGGAACTACGTGGCCCGGATGTACCGGCCGAGGGCGTCGATCCTGGACGGGACCTGGACCTTCCCGGAGCCCGAGGCGCAGCCGGCTCCCTGACGGCGGGGACGGGACGGACGGCTCCGGCGGTGAGCGGGCCCGGGTTGCCGGCCGGTCGGGCCGGCCGGTCAGGCCGGCCGGTGATCGCCCAGGGACTCGAGCGCCCGCTCGTGGAGGTCGTCGATGCCGACGGCCGTGGCGTCGGCGAGCACTCCCACGTCGGGGGTCGTCCGGTAGTCACCGGTCACCCCGAAGAACAGCCTGCCGTTGTACGACAGGATGGCCGTCCCCACCCGGAGACCGTGGCTGATCGGGACGAAGGGTCGGTACTCCTGCATTTCGTGGCCGAGGCAGTAGATGGGGATCTGTGGGCCGGGCACGTTCGTGGTCACCGTGTTGAGCGACTGCTGGCCGAACCGGTGCATGGAGCGGATGACGGTGCGGCTCACGGTGCCGAGCAGCATCGGTGGCACCAGGTCGCTCGCCGACGCCATGACCTGGCCGGCCTCGGCGATCCCCGACGCCTTCAGCCCGGCCATCTGCGCCCGGACGGCCTCGAGGCGCTCCACGGGGTCGGCGATGTGGACGGGCAGGTCGATGAAGAGTGCGGACACGCGGTTGTCGGGCACGCCCTTGCCGTCCTCGTGGCGGGTGGACACCGGCACGAGCGACCGCACCGTGGCCGCCTCCGCGTCGTCGCCCCGTTCGAGCAGCAGCGCCCGGTAGCCACCGGACACGGCCGCCAGCACGACGTCGTTCACCGTTCCCCCGAAGGCCGTGCGCACCGTCTTGACCGCGGCGAGCGAGGCCGAGGAATGGGCCCACACCCGGTGGGGCCCGATCGGGCCCTCGATGGAGAGCGGGGCGGTGGGGGAGAGCCGCTCGGTGAACCGGACGGTGCCGGTGACCGTCGAGGCGGCCGAGCGCAGTGTGCGGACGGGATGGACGGCCGAACGCGGCACGCTCCGGGCCATGCCTGCGAGGTCACCGGCCAGGCCGCCCCAGGCGTCGAGCACCTTGAGCGCGCCCGGGGGTTCCGGGTGCGGCTCCCACGGCTCGGCGGCACCGACCGGGGCGTCCGGGGCCAGGTCGAGCAGTGCGGTGAGCAGCCCCACCCCGGCGATCCCGTCGACCATGCAGTGGTGGACCTTGAAGACCAGGGCCCACCTCCCCTCCGCCAGTCCCTCGACCAGCCAGGCCTCCCACAGCGGTCGGTCCCGGTCGAGGTCCTGGGACATCAGGCGCCCCATCAACCGGCAGAACGCCGCGTCGTCGCCCGGATCGGGGAGCGCGGTGTGGCGCACGTGGTAGCCGAGGTCGAAATCGGGGTCGTCCACCCAGACCGGCCGACCGAGCTCGAACGGCACGGTGCGGACTCGCTGCCGGTAGCGGGGGATGAGGTGCATCTTCGACGCGACGAGCGCCTCCAGGTCGTCGATGCCCGGTGCCGGATCGGCGAACACGCAGGCCCCGGCGATGGCCATGTGGACCGACCCGTCCTCGAGGTGGAGGAATTCGGCGTCGAGTGCGCTCAGCTTGTCCATGTGGCCCACTTCCCCCTGTCGTGTTGATGGCACCCTACGGCGGGGTGCGATCCGGGGCCAGGGCCGAAGGTCCGGTCGATGCCCGTCCGGCGACGTCGGTGCCTCGCGGCCGGAGCCGGGGTCGCCGACCGGTGCGGGGGCCGCGGTCAGGCGTCGCGGGTGGTGCTGCCCTGCGGACCGGCGATCGGGCTGGCGACACCGCCGACCGGGTCGGCCAGGCTCCGCCGTCCTTCGGCGTAGGTCATCCACCGTCCGGCGTCGAAGTCGTAGAGCTTGCACGCCCGGGCGTTGGCCACGAAGTCGCCGAGCCGCAGCGGCTTGTCGATGACGGTGCCCGGGAAGGCGGCCTCGATGGCGTCGGCCGCCTCCTCGAGGTGGTACATCGGGATGCGCATGTCGACGTGGTGGGGCACGTGCACCATGATCCAGTGCAGGAAGAAGTTGACGCCCTTCGGCACCCGCAGGACGGTGGTGCCCTCCATCTGCGCCTTGAACTTGTTCCACTCCGCCTTCTTCCACCAGCGGATGTCAGGCGCGATGTGGTGGGTGTGGACCACGGTGCCGATCAGGTAGGAGAAGGCGACGAAGGGGAGCAGGACGGTCCGGACGTCCAGCCACACCACGCCGGCCACCGAGTCGCCCCGCGCCATCCCGATGAGGGTGAACAGGGCCAGCATCCCGCCGATGAAGGCCGTCACGATCCACCGGTCGCGCCGGATGGCCCTGACCCATCGTGCCGGGTTCGGACCCGTCATCATCTTCTTCCACCAGACCTGGTGGGCGTAGTACGCCCCGGGGCCGGCCCACGACCACTCGAAGCGGTGGACGAGCTTCCGCCACCAGCCGAGCCCGGCGTACTGCTCCGGCGTCGTGGGGTGCCAGACGAAGTCGTAGCCCTGGCGCACCGTGTAGGGGTGGTGGACCCGGTTGTGGCCGAGCACCCAGCCCTCGTAGACGTGGAAGCTGGGCAGCATGGCCAGGTGAGCGACCGTCGAGTTGCGGCGCTTGGACGAGAACAGGGCGCCGTGCGCGGCATCATGGCCGACCACGAACAGGCCGGACACCACGAGGCCCATGGCCACCTCGAGCACGAGGACCTCGGCCACGTTGGTCACGACGACGAGCAGCGCGAGCAGGGCGACGTACATGGCGGTGTCACGCCAGAAATAGGCCATGCCCCGCCAGGTCGGGTTGTCGTAGACCGAGTCGGGCAGCACGTCGATGACGGGCTTCAGGGACGTGGGAGGGGCTGCGAGCCCCACGGCACCTTCGGGTCCTTCGGGCAACAGTCCTCATCTCGATCTGGACGGCCGCCACCCGCCGTCACCTTCAGCGTACCGGTCCGGCCACGTGGTCGCTGGTCGGCCGGGTTGCCGCTCCGTCCCGGACCTGGGAGCATCCGGCGGTGCCCGTCGACCGTGCCACCGGCGGCCGGGCCACCGGTACTGCAGGCGTCCAGGCTGCCGTCGACCGGGCCCGGGCCTACTTCGAGCGGTTCGCCGCCGAGTACGACGACGCCGCCCGGGAGTCGGGCTGGCGTCTGAACGGGCGCCTGGCAGCAGCCCTGGCCGGTACCGGGCCGGTCCGACGGGCCGTGGACCTGGCCTGTGGCACGGGGGAGACGCTGGACGAGCTGGCGCGGGTGCTGCCCGGTGCCGAGGTGGTCGGTGTCGACCTGGCGGCCGCCATGGTGGAGCGGTCGGCGGCGCGGGTGCCGCGGGCCACCGTCGTCCGGGCCGACCTGCGCGACTTCGTGGCCGACGCACGCGACGGGTGGTTCGACGTCGTCACCGTGGTCGGGGGGTTCGAGTTCACACCCGACCTTCCGGCCCTGCTCCACGAGGTGCGTCGGGTGGTGGCGCCGGGTGGCCGCCTGGTCTTCACCTACGAGCCGGTGCTCGACGGCTGGCCGCCCCAATCCCTCCGCGTCGAGACGAACCTCGGCAGCAACGGTCTCGAGCTGACGACGTTCCGCTGGGATCCCGGCGAGGTCACGGCCGGGTTCGCGGGCTGGCAGATGGTGCGCAGCGCGCTCCTGGCCGCCTATCGCCGCGATGACGTGCCCACGGTCTACGGCTGGCTCGAGTACCGGCGACCATCGGGGGCCGACGGCGCGGCGACGACTCCGGGGGCGTCGGGCGGTCTCAGTTCCCCAGGATCGAGCTGATGCCGCCGCTCAGGTTGAATCCGCCACCGCTGCTCCCGCCGGAGCCGTCACCGGGGAGGTAGTCGCCGACCTCGGCCGCCAGCTGGCTGATGCTCATCGACTGCAGCCAGATCCGACCGGGACCGGTGAGGGTGGCGACGAAGAACCCGTTGCCGCCGAACATCTTGTTGGCGATGCCGGGGATGGTGGCGATGGAGAAGTCCACGCCTTCGGTGAAAGCGCCGACGTGGCTGGGGTGGACCCGCATGGTCATCCCGGGCTCGAGGTCGTAGGCGAACATCTCGCCCGACAACTCGAGCCAGGCCTGGCCGGTCCCGGTCAGGTGCTGGAGGAAGAACCCCATGCCACCGAGGAAGGCGCCACCGAGCTTCTGCTGCATG
>Ga0302279_10002181_pt1 | contig 26506 bp, 19 predicted proteins | sample III_Bog_N3_3_FD_194541 | JGI IMG/M metagenome (GOLD analysis project Ga0302279, IMG submission 194541) | Peat permafrost microbial communities from Stordalen Mire near Abisko, Sweden - III_Bog_N3_3 | ecosystem: Environmental > Terrestrial > Soil > Wetlands > Peat | place: Sweden: Abisko... | reverse complement strand
TGGCCGCGGGCACCGAGGCGCAGAAGCGCCATTTCATTCCGAAACTGATCAGCGGCGAGTATTCCTTCGCGCTGGGCTTCACCGAACCGCATGCCGGCGCCGATCTGGCTTCGTTGCAATGCCGAGCGGTTCGCGATGGCGATGAGTACGTCGTCAACGGACAGAAGATGTACACCTCGTCGGCGCACACGGCGACGCACATCTATTTGATGGCGCGGACCAATCCCAATCTGCCGAAACACCGCGGCATCTCGATCTTTTTGTTCCCGATGGACACGCCGGGCATCACCGTCCGCCCGCTCTGGAGCATCCAGAACGACCCGCCGGCACCGATCGGCACCACCTACGGCACGCCGCGGACCAACGAGACCTTCTTCGACGACGTGCGCATCCCCGCCAGTTGCATGCTGGGGAAGGAGAATGAGGGTTGGCGCGTCGGCGCGATGGGGCTGAATCTCGATCGCGTCGGGGCCGCCCGCTATTTGATCTCGGTGCGCCGCGACGAGGACATCGTGAACTTCGTCAAGCGGAACACGTTCGACGGCTATGCCCCGGCGCGCGACCCGGCCATCCGCGACAAGATCGCCGACCTGTGGATCGAGGCACAGGTTTGCCGGCTGATGACGATGCGCAGCATGTCCATCGTCGAGCATGGCGGCAACTTCACCTATGAGGGTTCGGCAGAAAAAGTCTGGGCGCCGGAGCATGGCGTGCGCACCACCGAAGCGATCAGCCAGATGCTCGGACCCTATGGCCAGTTGCTGAACGGTTCGCCGCACGCGGTCGAGCGTGGGGTGTTCGCACACAACCTGATGGGTGCGTTTCAGTCTGGCATCAATCACGGCAGCACGCAGGTGATGCGCGACCAGGTCGCTCGCCGCGGCCTCGATATGCCCCGGAAATGACGACGGAGGACTAACAATGGATACGACGCTAAGCGAAGAAGAAGTGCTGATCCGGGAAACCGCCCGCAAATTCCTGGAGACCGAGTGCCCTACGCGGCTGGTGCGCGAGATGGAGAAGGACCCCAAAGGGTATCCGCCGGCCCTTTGGAAGCAGGCGGCCGATCTCGGCTGGCAGGGGCTGGCGCTGCCGGAGAAATACGGCGGCAGCGAAATGCCGATGACCTATCTGGGCCTCGTGCTGGAGGAGGTGGGGCGTGCGCTGGCCCCGCTGCCGCTGCACAGCACGGTGGTGGCCGCGCTGGCGCTCGCCCGTGACGCGCAGGAAGATGTGCGCGCGGCGGTGCTGCCGGCGGTGGTCACGGGGGATGCCGTGTTGACCTGGGCCTTCCACGAACAGAACCCGCAACTGGTGCCGGAGGCGGTGCAGTGCGCGGCGGTTGCGGACGGCGACGACTTCGTCCTCAACGGCACCAAGATGTTCGTCGATAATTTTGTCGCCGCCGATCACTGCCTGGTGGTGTGTCGCACCGCTCCGGCGTCGGCCGCCAATGCCGGCCTGTCGCTGTTCCTGGTGGACACCAGCAGCGCGGGCCTGTCGCAGGTGCCGCTGATCTCACTTGCCAAAGACCGCATGAGCGAGGTCACGTTCCGCAATGTCAGGGTGCCCAAAGGCAACCTGGTCGGTGCGCTAAACGAGGGCTGGCCGGTTGCGGAGCAGATGCTGGAACAGGGCACCGCGCTGTTGTGCGCCCAGATGCTGGGGGCGACGCGCAAAGACGCCGAGATGGCCATCGAGTGGTCCAAATACCGCAAGGCCTTCGGCCAGCCCATCGGCGCGTTCCAGTCCATCCAGCATATGTGCGCCGACATGCTGATGTGGATCGATGGCGGCAACCTGCTGACCTATGAAGCGTTGTGGAAAATGGACCAGGGCCTGCCCGCCGGTGTCGAAGCCTCGCAGGCGAAAGCCTTCTGCAACGAAAAATGCGAGGCCTGCGTGCGTATCTGCCAGGGCATCCATGGCGGTATCGGGTTCATGATGGAATTCGACCTGCAGCTTTGGTACCGGCGCGTCTGCGCCTGGACCATGCGGCTCGGCACCGCTTATGAACACCGCGCCAAAGTCGCCAGAGCGCTGTTGGACTGCCCCGGTGAGGTCATTCTGGGCAGGCCGGTGCCGGTCGAGGCCGAGGCTTGAAGAATTTTATCAGCAGAAGGAGAATAGGGCATGGCTCAATGTCCGGTATGTGGCCGAACCGTTGACGAGGTCGCGGCACGACAGACGACGGGATTCACCGCGCACGGCGCATCCGAAACGGATCCGACCAAGGGAACAAGGCAATTCCACGACGGCAAATGGGTCTATTTCGACAGTCTTGAATGCCGCAGCAAGTTCCTGATCAGCCCGGAACAATATACCCGAGCGTCCTAGGCGGAACGGTGATGCTGCCGGCGATACTTGACGACCTTCTGGTCCTGGACCTCAGCCAGGGCATCGCCGGGCCGCTCTGTGCTCGGCTGCTGGGGGATTACGGGGCCGATGTCATCAAAATCGAGCCGCCCGGTGGGGAGTGCGGCCGGCGCATGCCGCCGTTCTTCCACGACGATCCGGATCCGGAAAAGAGCCTGTTCTTCCTGCTGACCAACCTGAACAAGCGCGGCATCACCCTGGATCTGGCGCAGCCGGAGGGTGCCGCCGTCTTCCGTAAGCTGGCGCGCACCGCCGATGTGATCGTCGAAAGCTTCACCCCGGGTTATCTGGCCGCACTCGGACTCGATCACGCGTCATTGGCGCAGGACAATCCGGGACTGGTGATGACCTCCATCACCCCGTTCGGGCAGACCGGGCCATACAGCCAGTACAAGGGCAACGAAATCGTTGCGTACGCAACCAGCGGCATCATGGCGATCAGCGGCACGTCGGACCGCGAGCCGTTGCAGCATGGCGGGTTTCCGGCGCAGTACGAGGCCGCGATGAACGGCATGCTGGCGACGAACGTTGCGTTGTTGACGCGCGATCTGACCGGGACCGGGCAGCATGTCGATGTGTCGATGCAGGAGGTGGTGACCTCATCGTTGGTGATCAACCAGCCCTATTACAGCTTTGCCGGCGGCGTGCAGGGCCGGCGGCACCCGGAAGGGAGTTCGTTCGGTCACATCATGCCGTGCCAGGACGGCTATTTCGTGAGCCAGGAGGGCGGCAGCGCCACCTGGGACACCATCGCGGATTTCTTTGGCCGCGCGGAACTGAAGGAGCCCCGCTTTGCCGATCCGGCGCAACGCCTGGTCAACGGTCCGGCGATGGACGCGATCATTCAGGATGCAACCAAGGACCGCACGATGGCCGAGATGTTCAAGACGGCATCGGAGCAATTTCGGATGCTGTTCGGCATCGTGCAAACGCCGGAAGACCTGGCGAATTGCCCGCAACTCGATGCCCGATCGTATTATCAGGAGGTGGAACATCCGGTGATCGGTCGGCTTCGGGTGCCCTTCCGGCTGTGGAACATGAGCGCCGGTGGGGCGTCGTGCCGCCGGCCTGCTCCACTGCTTGGCCAACACAACGCGGACGTATTTGCGGGGTTTGGATATTCCGATGAGGAAATCGATTTGTTGCGTGACCGTGGCATTATCTGAGGCAGTGGCACCGCATGGGGATTGAACAGCAGGAACCGGAGACGTCGCTTCCCTTGGCCGGATTGCGGGTCATCGATATCAGCAACGTCTTCTCGCTGCCTTATGCCGCCGGCCTGCTGGCGGATATGGGCGCCGAGGTCATCAAGGTCGAAGGGCCGGGGCGGCTGGATGTTTCGCGCGGCGGGGCGTTTTCCGGCGTGTATCCGGACAACGATCCCGGTGACGATCCATGGAACCGCACCAGCACCTTCAATCTGCTGAACCGCGGCAAAAAATCGCTCGCGCTGGATCTGCGCCGGCACGAGGGACGGGAGGTGCTGCGGGACCTGATCCGGGTCAGCGACGTGCTGATGGAAAATTTTACCCCGCGGGTGATGCGGGGGTGGGAGCTGGATTATCCGCACGCGCAGAAACTCAATCCCAACGTGATCATGGTGTCCTGCAGCGGTTACGGTCCACATGGGCCGTATTCGCAATATCCGGCTCAGGCCACCACGCAGGAAGCGACGCACGGGCTGGCACACGTCACCGGCTATCGCGGCGACGTGCCGTCCAAGGCCGGGCAGTCCTTCGTGGATTTCCTCGCCACGTGGGCGCTGGTCATGGGCACGACGCTGGGGTTGCGGTACCGGAATCGGTTCGGCAAGGGGCTGTGGGTCGACGTCGCGATGTATCAGCTTGGCTGCACCATGGTGGCGGACCGGATTTTGGATTGGGAAGCCAACAAACGGCTTGGCGAGCGGATCGGCAACCGTCATCCGTGGCTGGCGCCGCAAGGCTGCTACGCGTGTGCCGGCGACGATCAGTGGTGCGTCGTTTCGGTGCACGACGATGCGGAATGGGCGGCGCTATGCGGTGTGATCGGCCACCCCGAGCTGGCGCAGGATGCGCGTTTCGCGTCGAACAGCGCGCGCAGGCTGAACCATGATGATATTGATCCGATCATCGCTGCGTGGACCGCGGGTTTTTCGAAGACCGAGGCGATGGACCGGCTTCAGGCCGCCGGCGTTCGTGCCGGTGCCGTATTCAATGCCCGGGATATGCACCTGGATCCGCACGCCAAGGCGCGAGGCCTGCTGGAAACCATGCAATTCCCGCCGGAACGCGGAATCGGCAAGCGTGCGATGATCGGCCGGCCGTGGCGCCTGAGCCAGACGCCGCTTCACGTGCGCGGCCCCGCGCCGATGCTGGGGGAGCACAACCGCGCCGTGCTGCAGGGCCTTCTTGGTTACGACGATGCGCGTTACGCGGCGATGGAACAGTCCGGCATCGTCGGCACACGGCCCACGCACCCGCGCCCGGTGCTGCGCATGAGCATGGATGAACGCGTTGCGCGTGGACGGCTGGAGTCCTGGGACCCGGACTACAAGGAACGGCTGGGGATCCGGGACTGACGGGAGGGGGCGGCGGGAGTATGCCGCGGACCCCGGAGCTTCAACTTGCGGGGCCCCCTCCCCCTGACCCCCTCCCTCAAGGGGAGGGGGAAGATGCTCGAAGATACTTGTGGCAGTCGTTCTCGGGCCGGCGCCTAGCCGACCTTCCAAATCTCCCCAGTCCGCGCCACGTGCTTGATCGGGGTCACGCTTTCCACCTGCCAACCCGTCTTTTGCAGCCAGGCGTCGAAATCTTCCTGCTTGTTGGCATGGCATTCCGCCAGCAAGCGGCCATCCGCCAGCGCGATCACCTCGGTGATCGTGGTCCGCGGGTCGAGCCGCCATTTCGCCGTCGTCTTCAACTCATTCGTGAATGTTGCCAGGTCGTCCCACCCTGGCACTTTGCCGATCGCGATCCAGCGTCCCATATCGTCTCCTTTGCCGACTGGCATGTCCTCGACCGTCCCGCCGGACGGTGCTGCTGTTACGCCCCTTTCGGAGCCACGAAGGGATAGGGAACCGGTCGGCCGCCCCGGATCGGCAACACGATGGTCGCCGTGCCCGGACACGATTCGGCGTCGTATTGCAGCCGCATCCCGACATCCATTTCGACCAACCCGAGACCCTCGGCTTCGCGCTTGCCTGTCACCGTGGCCCAGACCGTAATGGTATCACCCGGAACGATCATCGCTCGGTGCTGGAACTGCACCTTCCAGGGCCAGCCATCCGGCAGGCACAGATCCTTCAAATAGCGCGGCAGGATGCTTTGCTTCCAGGACCCTTGGGCCAGGATGTTCGGCAATCCGTCGTGATAGACGGCGAAGTTCTGGTCATAGTGGATGCGATGCCAGTTCTCGATCGCCGCACTCCAGCGGAACAGATGCGTCGGCGTCATCGGGCCGATCACCAAAGGCGGCATCTCCTGCCCCACCTGAAGGTCGTCATAATAAAGCTGCGCCTTCGTGCGTAACTCGTCAGCGGTCACCATGGCATTTTCCTTCCGATGCGACCCGGCCTAGCGGCGGATTCCCGACTGGCGCAGGATGCACAACACGTCGCCATTCTGGTTGGTGTAAGTATTCTGAGTGGTCACGACAAGCATCGCAACGCCGTCCTTGGTGACGCGCCCTTTGATGTCATGGTATTTCGCCTGGCTATAGATGTGATCGCCAAGCTTCGGGTATTGGTACAGCTCGATCTCGTTGCCGGCGTTGAGGATCCGTTTCAGCGGCGTCGGAATCGGCGGCAACTGCCCGCGGCGGTCGGCCCCGCCCTCGCGCACCCCGCCGATACCGTCGGAGTTCGGGTTCTCCGTGAACGCGCGGGTGATCGGATCTTCAACCCCGGCCAGGGTCTTGCGTCCGATATAAGAGCAATAGATCGGTGGGGTAACAATGCCGCCGAATTTGGTCGTTTCGGCAAACGCGTCGTCCCAGTAACGCGGGTCGGGATCCATGATTGCATTGGTGAAGATGCGCAGGCCCTCGCGCTCGATGCCCCAGGGGGGGCTTGCCTCCACCTTTTCCGCCGACACGCCGATCAGCGCCTTGACCTCATCGGTCAGCGGGTTCTTTGTCTCGCTCATGCAACGCTCCTCTCAAGCGACAGCAGGCCGGGGCCTTTCGGTGCCCCGGCTTACCGGCAACAGCCGTCAGGCAGCCTCTATTCCGCGGCTTGTGCCAACGACTGCGGCTTCGGGAAGAAGGCTTCTTCCCACGGCCAGACGCCATCCGGTTCGTAAGTCGGCAGGCCTGCCAGGGCCCGGTCGAGGTACGGGCTGGTAATCGGCTTGTCCCACGGATAGATGCAGCCTTCGTACACTTCCTTGCCCAGCTTGAAGTGTTTCGCCTGCTCCACCGTTTCGACAAAGGGTGCGTTGGCATCGTAGAACTTGTCGGGTGTCATCGGGCGTGGGCCGGTGCGCGACACGTGGCCCCACGCATAGCGGCCGATCATTTTCTCCATCATCCAGACGCAGTCGATCAGCTTATCGAGATCCACGCCGGTCTCGATGCCCATGCCTTCCAGCATGTGCATGAAGTCCTCGGTCGGCGCCATGCTGGTGGCGCGGCCGTTGCCGCAATAGGGGCAGCCGCCGATGCCGCCGATGGTGCCTTGCAGATGCAAGGTGTCATCGCCATTCAGCGCCTTGATCGCGGAATAGGCGGACACGATCGCCATGCCGCGGCTGTTGTGCAGGTGCGCGCTGAAGGTGTTGATCTCGGGCCACTTGCGCTTCACGCGGCCGAAGATTTCCTCGACCTTCACCGGGTGGCACCAGCCCATCGGGTCACCGATGCTGACAGATGTCACCTTGATCCCGACCGCATCCCACAGCGCGTGCTGCTTTTCCAGGAACTTCATGGTCATATCGACGCTGAAGTCGCCCACGAAGTTCGACCCGAAGGTCGCGTTGGTGCCGATGCCGGCTTCCTTCACGCCGGTTGCCACCGAGGTGTCGATCACCTTCTGCCAGGCCGCCATTTCCTGCATTTGCGAGCGGTTGGTGTTGCGGCGTGCGAACACGTCGCACTGATGCACCCGCAACTGCGGCCGCTTGCTGCGCATGATGGTCAGTGGCGGCGCATATTGCTTGGCGCGCTCGACACCTTTTTCGTTCAGCGCCAGCGCGGTGTACATCACACCGGGCTTGGGCTTGAATTTTGTTACGATCTCGTCAATCCGAGCCATTTGGGGGGTGTATTTCGGGCTGACGAAGGAACCGATGACGATCTGTTTCAGGCCTGTCTCCGACAGGGCATCCAGCAGTTCCACCTTCTGGTCGACCGGGATGTCCTTGTCCTCGATCTGCATGCCCTCGCGCATGCCTTCTTCCGTATAGACGATGTGTGGATACCGTCCTGACATAGGTTTCCTCCTGTGTGTGTGTCGTCACCAAACCGGTTGCGTCAGACGCTGGCAGGCAGATGCGTGCCAATGCGTATCATCGATATCAGTCAAGAGATTGGGCAGCCGCGTGCGATGGCTGATCGGGCAGCGCCCCATACCGGGGCAGGCTGCGGCCGGAGCACGACCGGGACCGTGCGGAACCGGATTGCGCAGCATCAGACTGAACCTGCGTCGCCGCATTGCTGTTCCTGGCGCCCTCATTCTACGTCGCACCCACGCTCCGGGTGAGCATCTGATGCATCCTAGCACCCTTTGCCGGCGAATTCAAAGCCGGGCGAAATCAGCCGGCGACCCGCTGCCCATTCCGGCGATCGCCAGCCTTGAGGCACAGGGAATCATGGCTATGTTCTGCTGGTCTGACACCAGGGAGGAACACGATGCCCAAGCCGACGCCGGCCGAGACCGCTGATCCCGCCGTCGCAAAGCACAGGCGTGCGGGCCTGCGGCCGGAACTCCTGCGGTCCGGCAAACCGGTGTGCCGCCCGTGAAGCTGGGCATTGTGTCGGACATTCATGGCAATCTCGCCGGTCTGCAAACGGCGCTCGCCGCGATGGGGCCGGTTGACGAGTTGCTGTGTCTCGGCGACAGCATCTATCAATATCGGTTCTCCAACGAGGTGATCGGCCTGCTCAAGACCATGGGCGCGCGCCTGATCCTGGGCAACCACGAGGAGGTTTTCTTGTCCGAGGCGGGCGCCCAGGCGCGAGAACGGCAAGAGGTGGACCCTGGCCTGGTCGCCTTCCTGACTGATCAGCCGCACCGGCGGTTGCTGACATACGGCGGCAAGACGGTGCTCATGATCCACTCCACGCCGTGGGAACCGCGCGGCGAATACATTTATCCCCACAACGAGAAGCTGGCGCGGTTCGCCGAGGCCGGGGCGGATTTCGTGCTGTACGGGCATACCCATGCCGAAGTGGTGCGGCGGATTGGTGGTGTGGTGGTGGTGAACCCTGGCTCCGCGGGCGAGGGGCGGTATACCCGCGACGGGCTGATGCTGAGTTGCGCGGTGCTGGACACCGGAACCGGCGAGGCGCGGGTGATCCATTTCAGGGACCCAACCGACGCTCCCAACGAGCGACAAACCAGCGTCACCCGCGCGCTCGGACCCGCATGAGCCCCATTTTCATTGGCGACATCCACCAGAACTGGCACCATGTGGAGGCTGGTCTCGCCGCCCTGCCAACGCCGCCCCATGCCGCCATCCTGCTGGGCGACATCGAGTGCGAGCGGCCACTGGATCGGCTGGCCGCCCCGCTGCTCGACCGCGGCGTCGCGGTCTATTGGATCCACGGCAACCACGACTATGATACCGGCCCCGAGATGTGGGCCAATCTTGCCGATCCTGACCGCAATCCGCAGACCGCGGCGGGCGCATTGCACAATCGAGTCGTCGAAATCGCGGGGCTTCGCGTCGCCGGGCTAGGCGGTGCGTTCCTGCCCCATGTCTGGCCGGCCAATGCCCCGCCCAGACTGCATCGGCGCGAACAACTCGCCGCCGACCTCGCGGTCAGCCGGCCCGACCTGGACCCCGTGCAAGCCGCGGCGTTCGCGCATTTTCTGACCGCGACGGCGATCTGGCCGGAAGATGTGGACGCGCTGTCGGTCCTGCGAGCCGACGTCCTGGTCACGCACGAAGCGCCGTCCAGCCACCCGGAGGGCATCCGCCTGCTGGATGACCTCGCCCGCAAGATGGGCGCGTCGCTGATCGTGCATGGCCACCACCACATCACGTCGCACGCCAAGGCCGCGGACGGGCTGCGGGTTCTGGGTGTGGGGGACACCTGGGCGGTTGACCTGGACGGCAATGTGGTGTGGCGGGGCCGGAAGCGGGAACGTCCCCTGCCGCGACCCGGTGGCGGCTGGGTGGTTCAGTCGATCGCCGCGTGAACAGGACCATGGGATTGGCTCGACAGCCGTGTCCCGAACCGGCTCCGAATCGCTGGCGCGTGTGGCGCGCCCGGGCCGCGCGGTACGACCAAAGATGATTTCAACGGATGCTCCTCAGCTTGAGACCGGAACAATCCGGTGAGGTCAGTGCTGTGGCAGCGGGGCTGGGCACGGCGGGAGCCTCGGATTCTGTCCAAGGCGATGCAAATCCGATTTTTTTCAGGACTATAAATCCGGTTCCGCCGGGCTCAAACCGGCATGAGTATTTTCCGAAGCTTCTTCCGGTTGTTGCCCCGCAGCTATCCTGAGCATCGCAGGCATGATCTCATTCCCTGCCGCCCGGCTGGTCACCCGTCTTCGTTGGTTGGAGGAATCCATTGTCCTGTTCTCGCATCACGAATTCGGACTGGCGGCGGCCGAGGGCCGGCATTTCGCCATCGGAACCGCGTGGGTCAGCATCCTCAGCTTCAATCCCGCGCACGCTGTGGAACGCGACACCGGCGCTATGGGCCCGCCGTGCGGGTTGAAAACAAGTACATGGCGATTGCCGCTCTGGCCGGCTTTCTGCTGGCGCTTGTGCTGACCGATGGCAGCCTGGGTGCGGCATTCGGTGCTCTGGCGGCGATTGCAGGTATCGGCTGGATCGTTCACCGTTGGCGCTGACGCTTCGGGGCAGCGGGCCGGATGACCGGGTGGTTGGTAAAATACCGTAACTATTTGGCGGTGGTCGCTGGCGGCGGTGCCGCGGGAACGGTTCGCACATCCTGGCCTTTCGCATCCGTGGCCGTGAAGACCGTCATCGAATCAGGCGACAGAAACATCACGACCTTCTCGCCCGACTTGTTTGTCGCTGCGACAATGAAGGCGTCCGGCATGATCGTCACGTCGGTATAGCCCGCCCCGGTCAGGTTGGCGGACAACTGACGCTGGATATCATCGCCGCCGTTATGAGCCGTAGCGCTCGCCGTATCCACGGGAACCACCTTGACATCGGGATAGCCCGGAACGGCGGTCTGTGCGATGGCCATCGAAGAGCCAGCCAACAGCATGCCAATGCCAAGGAGAATGCGTGTTTTCATTGTGGGTTCCAGTGCTGGTGCGGCAGGGATCGGGACGGCCTGCCCGCTGACAGATAAACCGGACGACCAACAGCAGAAGCATCGGAATATACTCAGGCGACGCCCGACAATCAGCAAATCGGTCGATGGCGTGCCATGCCGTGCCATAGCCCGAAGCACTCATTCTTGGGCGTCGCCCGGCAGCAACGGTCAGGCGGCGAATAGCCGAGAGATCGCATCCCCGGCCTGCTGTTGGATTTGGTGCAGGTGGTCCGCGCTGCGGAAGCTCTCCGCATAGATCTTGTAAACGTCCTCCGTGCCGGAGGGCCGCACGGCAAACCAGCCGTTCGCCGTAACCACTTTAACACCGCCGATCGGGGCATTGTTGCCCGGCGCCGTGGTGAATGTCGCCGTGACCGGCTCCCCGGCCAGTTCCCGGAGACCCAGTTGAGCCGCGGTCAGCATCTTCAACCGGCTTCGCTGTTCCGCCGTCGCCGGCGCGTCGATCCGTTCATAGAACGGCGTGCCCAGGTCGCGGGTCAGCCTGTCATAGGCCTCGCCCGGATCCTGCTTCGTGCGTGCGGTGATCTCGGCGGCCAGCAGGCCGGGAACCGGCCCATCCTTGTCGGTGGTCCAGACGGAGCCATCACGCCGCAGGAACGATGCCCCGGCGCTCTCCTCTCCGCCGAACCCAAGCGAGCCGTCCAGCAGGCCGGCAGAGAACCACTTGAACCCGACGGGCACCTCGACCAGCTTGCGGCCAAGCCGGGAGGCGACGCGATCGATCAGGCTGCTGCTGACCACCGTTTTGCCGATGCTGCTGTGCACGCTCCAGTCCGGGCGGTGCCGCCACAGATAGTCGATCGCGACCGCCAGATAATGGTTCGGATTCATCAAACCGGAAGACCGGGTCACGATCCCGTGCCGGTCGGCGTCGGTATCGTTGGCAAACGCGACGTCGAATTTCCCGCGCATCCCGATCAGCCGCGTCATGGCATAGGGCGAGGAGCAGTCCATCCGGACCTTGCCGTCCCAATCCGCCGTCATGAACCGGAATGTCGGATCGACCGTCTTGTTGACGACGGTAGCGGCAATGCCGTAGCGCTCGATCACAGGCTGCCAGTACCGCACCGCCGCGCCACCCAGCGGATCGATCCCGATCGTGACCCCCGAAGACCGGATCAGGTCCATATCGATCACGGAACTGAGATCCTTCACATACGCCGCCACATAATCGTGCCGGTGCACGTGCGCCGATCGCAGCGCCCGGTCGTACGGGATGCGCCGCACGCCCGTCAGGTTTTGTTCCAGCAGAGTATTCGCGGTACGCTCGATCCAGGTCGTGATATCGGTATCGGCCGGACCGCCGTTCGGGGGATTGTACTTGAAGCCGCCGTCATCGGGCGGATTGTGCGATGGCGTGATCACGATCCCGTCAGCCAGCCCGCTCGTGCGCCCCTTGTTGTAACCCAGGATCGCATGTGAAATCACCGGCGTCGGCGTAAAGCCATCGTGTTCGTCGATCATGGTCTCGACATTGTTGGCGACCAGCACCTCGAGCGCGGTCGCCAGCGCGGGGATCGACAGAGCGTGCGTGTCAATGCCCACGAACAGCGGCCCCGTCACGCCTTGCGTGGTCCGGTAAACGCAGATCGCCTGGGTGATGGCCAGGATATGCGCCTCGTTGAAGGCAAGATCGAAGGCCGACCCCCGATGCCCTGAGGTGCCGAAGACCACCCGCTGCGCCGGGATCGCCGGGTCCGGCTTGCCGGTGAAGTAAGCGGTAACCAGGCGCGGCACATCGACCAGCCGGTTCGGGTCGATCGGCTTGCCGGCGAACGGACTGATTGTTTCGGTCATTTTCGTCTCCGGCTAAAAGGGGGCGGCTCACCCCAGAACGATCCGCACGCGATGAGTCTTGCCGTCATCAACCAATGTCACGCGCGCCGGCGCACCGGTCAGCACCACACCATCAATCTCCGCATGCGCGATCCCGCGGCTGACACCGGCCGGATTTTCCACGTGGATCTCGTAACAGGCGGTCCGGTGGCGAAACACGATATCGAACGCCGGCCAGGCGCGCGGAATGCAGGGGTCCACAACCAGCGACTCCCCCTCCACCCGGAAGCCAAGGATCCACTCCAGCCCCGCGCGGTACATCCATCCGGCCGAACCGGTGTACCAGGTCCAGCCGCCCCGCCCGACCAGCGGCGGCACCGAATAGACATCGGCCGCCACGACATAGGGTTCGACCGCGTAACGCCGGACAGCGTCCGGTGTCAGCGCGTGGTTGATCGGATTAATTAACGAGAACAGCCCGCCCGCTTTGTCGCCATCGCCCAGCATCGCAAACGCAATCACCGACCAGATGGCACCGTGGGTGTATTGCCCGCCGTTCTCGCGAATGCCCGGCGGGTACCCCTTGATGTAGCCCGGCTCCAGCTTGGTTTTATCGAAGGGCGGCGCAAACAGCAGCACCAGCTTGTCATCGCGTTTGACAAGCTGTTGCTCCACCGCCGCCATCGCGTGCGCGGCTCTGACAGGATCGGCCACGCCGGAGATCACGCCCCACGACTGGGCGATCGAATCGATCCGGCATTCATCGTTCTGCGCCGAACCCAGCGGCGTGCCGTCGTCGAAAAACGCCCGCCGGTACCAATCGCCATCCCAGCCGTCCCGTTCCAGCGCCGCGGCCAGAACGCCCAGATGCGCGCGCCACCCTGCCGACCGCTCAGCGTGCCCGCGTCCCTCGGCCAGCGCCGCGAACCCGGTCAGCGTCGCGTGCAGAAGCCAGCCCAGCCAGACGCTCTCGCCTTTGCCCTTCTCGCCCACCCGGTTCATGCCGTCGTTCCAGTCGCCCGTGCCGATCAGCGGCAGCCCGTGCACGCCAACCGCGAGGCTCTGGTCCAGCGCCAGCGCGCAATGGTCGAACAACGTCGCATGCCGGTCGGAAATGACGGGCGGGAAAAACGCCTCGTCTTCGCCTTCGCGCAAGGTTGGCCCTTCAAGGAACGGCACGCTCTCGTCCAGCACCGCCGCATCGCCGGTGACGGTGATGAAGTGTGTGACGACATACGCCAGCCAGACCCGGTCGTCGGCAATGCGCGTCCGAATGCCACGCCCCGATTGCGGCAGCCACCAATGCTGCACATCGCCCTCGGTGAACTGGCGCGACGCGGCGCGCAGCAACTGCGCACGCGCCACCGCCGGTTGCGCGACGCAAAGCGCCATCACGTCCTGCAACTGGTCGCGAAACCCATAGGCGCCGCTGGCCTGGTAGAACGCCGCCCGCGCCCAGACGCGGCAGGACAGCGTCTGATACAGCAGCCACCGGTTCAGCAGGATGTCCATCGCCCGATCCGGCGTCTTCACCTGCACCGCACCCAGTGTTTCGTCCCAGAACCCTGTCACCGCGGCCAGTGCCGCGGACAGATCGGCCGTCCGGTACTGGCCGATCAAGGCGCAAGCCTCGGCACGCGTCGCCGTCTGGCCCAACAGGAAAACGATCTCGGTGGTGCCGTTGGCCGGCAGTTCCAGCCGCGTCTGCAAAGCGCCGCAGGGATCGAGTCCGGCGCCAACGATGTTCGACAGCGGCGCCGCACCGGCCAGCGCCAGCGGCTGATCCAGCGCCCCGTTGCGGCCGATGAAGCCGCGCCGGTCGCCGGTCCAGGAGGTCTGCCGTCCGGCCAGATCGGCGAAGGCGACCCGCTGTCCGAACTCGTTATTCCAGGGATTGCGGGCCAGCAGCGCGCCGGTCCCGGTGTCGATCTCGGTCATGACCAGCGGGGGCGGCCCCCCCCCGCGACGCGGCCAGCACCCATTCGACATAAGCGGTGACCGACAGATGCCGAGCCCGCCCGGAATGGTTGGTGATCGTCAGGCGGGATACTTTAATCGGATCATCAATCGGAACGAATTGCCGCAGTTCCAGCGCAATGCCGTGCGACTCATGCGCGAACCGGCTGTAGCCCTGGCCATGACGGGCGACGTAACGCGAGCCGGGCACGCGGATCGGCAGCGCCGTCGGTCCCCAGAGTTCCCCGGTGTCCTCGTCGCGCACATAGATCACCTCGCCCGGCGCATCGGACACCGGATCGTTCGACCAGGGCGTGAGGTGGTTCTGCTGGCTGTTGAGCGACCAGGTGGAACCGCTGCCTTCCGCCGAGACCTGAAAGCCGAAAGCGGCGTTGCAGACGACATTGATCCAGGGCGCCGGGGTCGACTGCCCATTATCCAGGATCGTAACATATTCGCGGCCCGCATCGGCGAACCCGCCGAGGCCGTTGAAAAACGCGAGCGCCGGCAACGGTGGTTTGCTGTACGGTCCGGGAATCGCAAGGACACGGTTCGGCACCGAGGCCAGGGCATTCGGTTCGGGCGCCCTGGTCAGTTGCTCCGACAGGCTGCCGCGATATCCGGCAAACACCGCGCGCGCGGCGGCCAGCAGCAGGGCATGCACCTCGGGCGGGATCAGGTCGGTGCGCAGGACGAAGATCGCGCCTTTGGCCTGGGTCGCGGCAAGCTGGGGCGGCAGGCGCTTGGCTGCGACCAGCATCTCCAGCGAGGCCTGGAACGCCTGCGCATAGGATGTCGCCTGATTGTTCAGAATGATCAGATCGACCGCGAGATGCTTCAGCCGCCAGTATTCGTGCGCCAGCAGCAGCCGGCGAACCAGATCGAGATCGGCGTCCTGGGAAATGGTGACCAGAACGATCGGCAGGTCGCCGGAGATCCCGATCTGCCACAGCACCGAGGCGGCGGCACCGCCGCGCGCGATGATTTCGGTGGCCGGCCGCAGGGTCGCGTCGGCATAGATCATCCGGTTGGCGATGCGCTGGAAGACGTTCGCATCGTCGGCATCCAGCCCCAGGTGCCGCAACTGCACCTGCGCCTGCGTCCACGCCAGGGTGGTTGCTCTGTCGAATGCCATCGCATTGCTGTGCCGGTCCACCAGGTCCAGCACCGCGTCCCGCGATCCGGCGATCAGGGTCCAGAATGCAACCCGCACGGTCGTCCTGGCCGGCAGCCGCACATGGCGGCGCAGGCTGAACACCGGATCCAGCACCGCCCCCACCGTGTTGCTCAGCGGTCTGTCGGCGGCCACGGCGACCGGCGTCCGGATGCCGCGTCCGCGCCCCAGGAAGCGGGCCCGGTTGGTTTCGTATTGCAGCGCCCCCACCGTCTCGCCTTCGACAACCACCAGATGCGCGGCCCAGACCTCGGGGTCGGCGGCGGAGCGCCGGCGGCGCGTGGCCAGCAGCGTGCCGGCCGCCGGCACGAACTCGGTTTCGACGAACATCTTGGAAAAAGCCGGGTGGGCGTCGTCGGCCGCCTGCGGTGCCAGCACCAGTTCGGCGTAGGATGTGACATCGAAGTCGCGGACGTGGGCGCCGTGATTGGTGATCGAGACGCGGCGCACCTCGGCATCGTCCTCGGACGACACCGCCACTTCCAGCACCGTCGTGATCGCGCCGTCGCGGCGGGTGATCTCGGCCCGTCCTTCGGAGAACGAGACGTCATACCGGTCCGGTTCGGCCACGGTCGGCTGGTAGCCCGCGGACCAGATCGCGCCGCTCTGCCGGTCGCGCAGGAAGACGTAACTGCCCCAGTTGTCGCAGGTGACGTCCTCCTGCCAGCGGGTCACGGCGATGTCGTGCCAGCGGCTGTAGCCCGACCCGGCCGCGGTGAGCATCACGGCATAGCGGCCGTTCGACAGCAGATGGGTACGCGGCGAATGGGCGTGCGGGGAGTCGAAACGCCGCTGGGTGGACAGCATCGGATCGCCGATGCTGGCGACTGACGCGACCACCTCGATCAGCGGTGCGGCGATCGCCACGTCGTGCGGCATCCGCTCCTGCAGCAGCAGTTCGGTCGCCTGGATCATCGGCTCCGCATGGAAGCGCCGGCGCATCGCCCCGCCGCCCGTTGCGTCGGCGATGGCAACCACCGTCATGCCCTGGTGATGCGCCATGTAGGCATGCACGACGGCCACATCCGTCCCCTCGGGCAGGCGTTCGGCGGTGTAGTCGAGCGCTTCGTACCAGCCATACCGACCGCGTCCGCCGGCCCCGGCCAGGCGCGCGAAGTTGGCCGCGGCAGCGGCGGGATCGACCATCGCGGCGAGCGCCGTCGCGTAGGGCGCGATCACCGTGCTGTCTCCGATCCCGCGTTTGAGGCTGAGGCTGGGAATGCCGAAACTGGAATATTGATAGGTAAACTCCAGGTCGCGGGCGTTGTAGGCGGATTCGGAGGCGCCCCAGGGCACGTGGCGGTCGGTGCCATACTTCATCTGCTGACGCACGATCTGGCGGCTGGTCTGTTCCAGCAGGCTGCCGTGCGGCGCGTGCATGACGAGCGATGGCATCAGATATTCGAACATCGACCCCGACCAGGAGGTCAGGGCCGCGCCGTAGCCGACGGGGATCATCGCGCGCCCCAGGCGGAACCAGTGACGCGTCGGAAGGTCGCCCTTGGCGATGGCAACGAAGCTGGCCAGACGCGCTTCGGAGGCGAGCAGGTCGTAGTAGCTCGCTTCCAGGCCGCCGTCGGCGTCCACACGGTAGCCGATCGAGAGCAACTCGCGCTCTGGATTGAACAGGAAGCCGAACTTCATGTCGTCGAACAGCTTGCGCGCGCTGGCACTGATGGCCAGCAGGCGGGCAGACAGGTCGGTCGCGGCGGCGGCAGAGCGGTGAAAGGCGTCGGTGAGGGGCGCAACAGACTCCCCCTCCCCTTGAGGGAGGGGGGTGGGGGGAGGGGGCTCCGCAAGGGTGGCTCCGTGGTTCGTGGCTGCCTCCGGCCGCCCCCTCCCCCCGGCCCCCTCGCTCAAGGGGAGGGGGAGAGGCTTGTCCAGAACCGCCACGGCCGCAGCGCACAACGCCGGCAAGCCCGCAAGCGTCGGCATCCCGGCGGTCAAATCCGCCAGCGCCGGATCGGCACCGGCCAGACTCGCCCACGGCATCAGCGCTGCAAGGCCCCGCTGATGGCCCAGAATCGTCGCATTCAAAGCGTCTGCCCAAATCACCGCATCCTGGCGGGAATTGGCGCGCGTGGGGCCGCCGGCCGGCAACGCCCGCACCAGGACCGGGATCGCTTCGGCGTGCGCCGCCAGCGCCGCAAGCTGCGCCGACACGCCGGCCGGTGACACCGGATCCGGTTCAAGGGCCGCCGCCACATGGTCCAGCAGGTCCGTCAAGGGCTGGCTGTCGAGGGCGATCTCGCCCAGGGACTCGCGCAGCAGCGCCAGCGCATCGTCAACCCCCGCGCGCCAGTTCGCGTCGATAACGGGCCGCTGTGCCATCTCGCCACAGGCATTCCACAGCGCGATCAGATGTCCCGCCAGGTTGCCGCTATCGACCGAGGAAATATACTCCGGCTCCAGCGGACGCAGGTCGGTTGTGCCGTACCAGTTGTAGAAATGCCCAAGGTGGCGCGCCAGCCGGCCCATCGACCCAAGCGTGGCCTCCAGCCGGTCCACGGTTTCCTGCAGCCCGATCCAACCGAAATCCGCCGCCGCGACCACCGACAGCAAATACAGGCCCATGTTGGTGGGTGAGGTCCGGTGCGCGATCACCGGCTGCGGGTCTTCCTGGAAATTATCCGGCGGCAGCATGTTGTCCTCCGCCGTGACGAACGTCTCGAAGAAACCCCAGGTGCGGCGCGCGATCAGCCGCAGTGCCTTTGTGTCGTCAGCGGAGAATGGCTTATCGCCGGACTCCTGCGAGGGTTGGCTGATCCAGGCCGCGATGGCCGGCGCCGCCAGCCACAGAACCACGAAGGGCGCCGCAACCGGCCAGGACTCGGGCTTGCACCAGGCAACCAGCCCCGCGGCGGCAATGGCGAGGCCGACCCCACCGGCCATCTGGCGATAGAAGCCGGTCAGTTCGAGCCGGGGCCTGACCTTCGCCTGGCCCGCCGTGACCCATTCGAGCAGCTTGCGTTGCGAAACCAGCAGGCGGAACAAGGTCCGCAGGATCGCCTCCGACATCACCAAGGCCTGATGCGGCAGGAACGCCACCAGCAGCAGGGTCTGCGACGCGGCGAGCCGCAAATCCGCACCGATGGCGCGAAGGTGCATGCGCCAGGCAAGCCCCAGCCGCCGCGGCAGAACCGCGGTCAGGAACGGGATCGCGGCGGGGACGGCCAGCGCCGCGACGACAAACAGGCTCCAGCGCGCCGCATCGGCCGACGGCAAAGCCCATCCCGCCACCAAAGCGAGAAAGGCCGATGGCGCGGACAGCGACCGGCGCAGGTTGTCGATCATCTTCCAGCGCCCGACCAGCGGGATGGACCGAACCCGGCGATCGGACTCCGTGGTCCGGCCCCGGCCGAAAATCCACGGCAGCAACTGCCAGTCGCCGCGCGCCCACCGAGACTGGCGCGCCACGGCCACATCGTAGCGGGTCGGGAATTCGTCGATCACCTCGATGTCGGTCGCCAGCCCCGCTCTGGCGAAAATGCCCTCCAGCAGATCGTGGCTGAGCACCGTGTTGTCGGGGATCCGGCCGACCAGGGCAGCCTCGAAGGCATCCACGTCGTAGATGCCCTTGCCGCAGTAGGATCCTTCGCCGAACAGGTCCTGGTAAACGTCGGAGACCGCGCAGGCGTAGGGGTCCAATCCGCTGGTGTTGGCGAACACCCGTTGGAACAGCGACCCGTCCTGTTCGGCGGGCATGGCCGGGGTGACCCGCGGTTGCAGCACCGCGTAGCCATCGACCACGCGGCCGCAAGCGGGATCGACCAGGGGGCGGTTGAGCGGGTGCGCCATCTTGCCGATCAGCCGCTTCGCCACGCCGCGCGGCAGCCGCGTGTCGGAATCGAGGATGATGACATAGCGGACCCCCGCGGGCGCCACGGGCGAATGGTTCCCGGTCGGGAGGAACGTGGTGTCCGTCGCGCCGCGCAGCAGCCGGTTCAGCTCGTGCAGCTTGCCCCGCTTGCGTTCCCAGCCGATCCACCGGTTCTGGCACGGGTTCCAAAGCCTGCGGCGGTGCAGCAGCCGGAAGCGCTCGCCGGACGGCGCCAGCCCATAGCGCCGGTTCAGCGCCGCGATCCCGTCCACCGCGGCTTGCAGCAGCGCGTCGTCGCCGGGGTTGGTTTCCGCGGTCGAGTCGGTCCAGTCCGACAGCAGCGCGAAGCAAAGATCGCCGTCGGAACTGGCGAGGTGATGCACCTCCAGCCGCTTGACCTGTTCGGCGATCGCCGTCACCGAGGTCAGCAGAGTCGGCATAACGACCATCGTGCGCAGGCTGGACGGGACGCCGCCGTCAAGCTCCAGGCCCGGCAGCCGGGTCGCGGCGAACCGGTTGGTCGCACCACAATTCACCAGCGCCATCGCGGCATCCGAGGCCGGGATGGCACCCAGCAGGGCCAGCACTGCCCAGCCCCAGCTCAGGTGCCATTCATGGTCCCAGGCCAACGCCAGCCCGAGCAAAAGCGCGGTGACCAGGGCCACCACCCCGACATAGCCGGACACCCCGATCGCGGCGTTGGCGCGGACCAGACGGGTTCTGACCGGCACGCGGCAGTTGATGGATTTTTCGAACGCTTCGCGTCCCCGGGCGACAAGATAATAGCCGGGGTCACCCCGCCGCCCCGCCGCGACATCGCCAGCCTGCCCGGCTTTCGTGGCCAGGCCGGCGGCTCGGACGACCTCGCTGGCGATCTCGGATTCGGTGAAGGCGGAACCCCGAGCAAGCACCTCGATCGCGCGGCGGTAGAGCTCGCGTGTCGGGAAATCGAGACTGGCGAAGTTGCTGCCCGCCCGCAGAATCGCATCCGACGGGCTGACGCTTTCGAACACGTCCTTCCAATCGATCGACGACATCAGCCGCATGCTGGTGATGACATTGCGGATCGAGACGCTGGCCGCACCCTGGCGCTGCTGCTGGGTTTCGACAACTTTGTCCGTGGTGGTTCCCTGCGTGGCCAGGGCGGCATCCAGCCAGCACAGTGCGGGTGCGACCGCGGGATCCTCCTCACGCAGCCGGCGCACGAGCTGCACGGCGAAGGCCGTCCGCAGGGGCGTGGCAACGCGGGCGAGGACGGCTTCGGCCGGTTCGGTCCCACCGCCGAGGATTTGGTCGGCCAGGATATTGGCTGCCTGGCGCGCGACCTGGTCGGTCACCATTTCCTCGGCCAGCCGCCGAAGATTCTCCACCAGCACGACGCGCAGCGCGATGGCGACCGCCCACAGCTCGCCGATCGTCAGCGGCTGCACGGTCTGGTAGGCGCGCAGGAAGCCGCGCAGCATCTGCGGATCGAAGCGGCTGTCGGTGTGGGCGACGAAGGCCCAGGACAGGCCGTAGACCCGCGGGTATCCCTGGAACGGCCCGTTGATCAGCCGCGGCAGTTGCTTATGGAATCCCGGCGGCAGATCGACCCGGATTGCGCGGACCTGTTCCTGCACGACATGAAAATTATCCACCAGCCAGTCTGCCGCGGGGGTAATGGACCGGGCATCGCGGGCCGCCGCGACGGTGATGACATAGGCTTTGCGCAACGCCTTTTCATTGTCGCGCAGCCGCCGTTCCAGCCGGTTGTCGCTGGTCGGGCGGGTCGCGACCTGTTGCGCAGCCGCAAGACTTTCGGCATGCTGCTCCAACCGTTCGATACCGAAAAGTTCCGCTCGGATTGGTTGCTCTATCGTAGCAGATGGCGATTCGGCGTCGTGCCCGAAGAGGCGTCTGATTGCATGCGTAAATACCTCGCCGAACCACGATAGCTGCGGAACGGCCTGCGGGACAGGTACCGATTCGGCGGCAGAATTCACGATGATATCCCCGTTCTTAGTTGAAGTCAGTTGGTGCAACAGCCGGTACTTGAGGCGACCGCACGGTTCTCCTTGTCACGGTGCGTGAAGGCGCACGATGACGCAGAGGCGTTCTGGATCGCCTGACTGACCGAATGCCGCATAAATGGAATGCGATGCGCCGTGTTACGCTGATCTTAATCCACCCTGTGTTGACCGGGGCAGGGTCGGAATCTACTCACCTGGCTGGATAGGCAATTCGTAACAAACGCAATTGGTCCCGGGGTACTTTCCGAGTCTGTTAAACTGGATGATCCGCTTGTGCGGCAGTGGTGTCGGAGCCTCGATTGCCGCGAATAAGATTGCCGGTGTGCGGGCCGCGCTGATCCACGACGGGTTCTCCGCCCATCAGGGTGTCGAGGACGACGCGATGGACGTGCTGTGCACGGGCGGCAAGATCATCGGGCGTTCGCGCTGGAACCTGTCATGACATTTTTGCGAGCGCGCAGCAGCGGAGCGCCGCGCCACCAGCGCCGGGTGGCGAAAGTGCAGGCACTGGAAAGGCCGGATTGAACGAATTCAAACGATCCCGAGTCGGGCGAAAACCGGGATCTTGACGAGGTCCAGCACCAGCCCGAACACCACCGCGGCGCCGAAGGTCATCGCGATCAACGGGACTGGCAAGGCTGTCATGGCGATGCCGGTGGCGGCCAGGCCCGCCCCAATCGCGATATCCGCGGCCGAGGACACAAGCATCCAGACAGTGGGTGGCGAACCCCAAAGATGCCGGCGCTGGCGGATCGCGTAGATCGTCGCCTGACCGCCGAACACGATGGTCAGGAACGCGAGCGTTTGCAGCGCTTGCGGCCCAAGCAGCAGTTCGAACCGGCCGGCGGCAAGGACGCCCAGGCAGAACGCCAGCAGGCACAGGCCCATGATGACACCGGCGATCGTCAGCCGGCCGATCCGCCAGACGTTGGGCGTCAACGAAGGATGGACGTTGTCTGTAGTTAATGACATCGCCAGGAAATCGCCGATGACCATCAGCAGCACCATCAGCAGCGGCGTCAGGACCGCGTGGCCGGTGGTCAGCAACCCAACGATCAGCAACAGCAACGTGACGATCTTCTTCAGGATCGAGTTCAGGGTGTAAGTCTGGATGCGCTGGAAAGTGATCCGGCCCTCCTTCACCGCCGCGACGATCCCGCCAAGACCCGCGGTGGTGAGCACCATGCCGGCCGCCGATTTCGCGACGTCGGTTGCCGTGGAAACCGCGATGCCGATCTGCGCCTGGCGCAGCGCAGGCGCGTCGTTGGCGCCGTCGCCGCACATGCCAACCGTGTGATCGCCGACCTGGAATGCTTTAACCAGCTTGAATTTGTCCTCCGGCAGAACGCCCGCGAAGACCGCGTAGTCTTCGGGAGCGACTGCATCCGGCACCCTGTCACTGGCCTTGCCGGACAGGCCCACCGCGTCTGCAACGATCCGCGCGGTGGCCGCGGCGTCGCCGGTGACCATGACCAGGCGCACGCCCAACCCGTGCAGTTCCGTGACCAGGGCGGCCGAGTCGGGCCGTGGCGGGTCGCTGAGCGCGATCAGCCCGGCCAGCGTCATCGCGTTCGGCGGGCCGGACGCCACGGCGAGCACGCGGTACCCCCGCGCCTCCAGCGCGCCCGCCGCGGCGGCTGCATCCGGCCGCGGCGCTGCCAGTGCGGCGACCGCGGCAAACGCGCCTTTCACGATCCGGCCGGCCGGGTTGGTGACCGTCGCCGCGGACATTTTCGTTGCTGGGTCGAAGGGCACGAACACGGCCAGAACCGGCGCATCCGCAACGCCCTTGGCAGCCGATGCGGTCCGGATCGCGGCATCGACGGGATCCTGTCCACCATCGGAACTTGCCAGCGCCGCCAGCGCCAGAACATGAGCCTCATCAACGCCGGCCAGCGGACGCACGGTCGTAACAGACAGCGCGTTCAGGGTCAGGGTGCCCGTCTTGTCCACGCACAGCACGTCCATCGTTGCCGCCTCATCCACCGCGGTCAGGCGGGTCGGCAGCACACCCTGGCGCGCCAGGGCTCGGGCGCCGAGGGCGGCGGCGAGGGTGAACGTGGCGGGGAGCGCCACCGGGATCGAAGCCAGGATCGCGGTCAGGATCAAGGGCACAATCTCGGTCAGCGGCGCCTTCAGAAACCAGGCATAGCCGCCCATCAGAACGATCGCCACGCCGCTGAACGCCGCCAGATTGCGGACGACACGCAGCACCGCCTTCTGCTGGGTACTTTCGACATGCGCGGTGCGGACCAGTTCGGCGGTGTGACCGAACTTGGTGCGCACGCCGGTCGCGGTGACCAGGGCCTCGGCTTCGCCGCGCCGTACCAGGGCGCCGGCGTAGGTCTGCTGGCCGGCGCCGGCCTCGATCGGTACCGACTCGCCGGTCAGCATGGACTGGTCCAGTAAAATCTCGCCGCCGGTCAGCCGTACATCGGCGGCAACCACGCCGCCCAGCGACAGTTTCACCGTGTCGCCGACGACAAGGTCGGCGGCGGGCAGGTTCACCCAGGCGCCGTCGCGGCGCACCGACGCGGTCATCGCCAGCCGCGAGCGCAAGGCCGCCAGTGTCGCCTGCGCGCGTCCTTCCTGGAACAGACCCAGGGCGGCATTGAACAGCACCAATCCGCCGATCATCCCGGCCTCGGTGTATTTCGCCAGGGCCAGTTCCAGCACCATGGCGGCTTCCAACATCCAGGGAACCGGCGCCCACAGCTTCTCGATCGCCCGACGCAATGGGTGCACGGTGGTGTCCAGCATGGTGTTCGGGCCGGATTCCGCCAACCGGTCGCGCGCCTCTGCGCTGGTCAGGCCCGCGGCGCTCACGTGGTGAGTTCGTCGCGGATCGATTGCAGCTCGCTCAGTTGCGCGACATGCCCTTCCAGCCGTTCTTTGTTGTGCTTCCCGGATTTGCACCCGGGGTCGAATTCGGTCGGCCGCATGCCGAGACGGACGGTAGCGCGTTCCGGGATACGAAAGTCCTTGAGATGAATTTTCATGGTCTATCCTTCCAGGGGCGGAATTTCAGGCCGGCCGCAACGGCACACCCCGAGCCCCGGCTTCGGCCGCCGGCGGCGCAGCTTTGTCCACATCAAGACTGCAATCGGTCAGCACCATAATTCGGCCGGTCACCGGGAACCAGGTCAGCGCATAAGCCCAGCTCGCTGGCGACGCTCATAACCACGCGGATGTGCCAGGCTTCCGGTTTATTCAGAAACCGAATATTATCGCACGCGATCGACAGGGGTACGCCGTCATTAGAAAATAAGAACGATCAAACCGATCAGCAGCGAGCTCATCGGATCCTCGAGGGCGATTGTGAACCGGACAGCGAACGACGGAAGGTTGGCCGGGACACGCCTGGCTGTCGGGCGCGTCGTGGTTCTAATCTTCCGGGCCGCGTTCGGCCTCCATGGCCTGGCGTGCCGCGTCCCGGGCTCTGCCGGCGGCGTTTTGCTTTTTGCCGGCCTCGCGCTCCTCGATCCCTTTCTGCCCAAGCGCCGGATCGCCGGTGATGTTGCCGAAGCCCTGCCGCAACGCGCCTTTGAGTTGATGGCCGATGCCCATGATGCGATCCGCATCGATTCCGATCACCTGACCCGAACTGACACCGGCCGCACTCTGCGTCTCTCCGGCCGATCTCTCGGCGGCACCATCGATCGTCAGTTTGGCGTCGCCAAGGACCTTGCCGAGACCTTCCTTGAGGGTCCCTTTGATCTGAAGGCCGATGCCCTTGATCCTGTTCTTGTCCATGGAACTGCCCTTTCACATGGTTGCCATTAAGCAAGAAACCCGGCGCGGCGCCGGGAACAGGACGCCATGACATCGACGCCCGCGCGGTTCAAAGCCTAACCGTGTGCTTGCCAGGCAACAGCCTCGGAAACTACTCAGCCGTACCTGGCCAAGGGCTGCCAGCGCAGGGCAGGCGATCACGACTTCCTGATCTGTCGGCATGACGCGCACCGCAACGGCATCGCCGAGGTCAGCAGAACGGAGCGTCGCATTGGCATGGTGTCCTTATTGCTGTTCCGATATGGCGCTGGACAGGCGGTTCATGCGTTCAGTGCGACCCCGGCCACTATCGGCTCGTGCAGCGCGCCATTCGGGCGCGGCGCGGCGCCGGCTTTCTCCAGCAGCTCCAGGAACGGCTTGATAATGTCGATTGGCATCGGAAAGATGATGGTTGAATTCTGTTCGGCGCCGATCTCGGTCAGGGTTTGCAGGTAACGCAACTGCATCGCGGCCGGGATGCTGGACAGGACCTTCGCCGCATTGACCAGGGTTTGCGAGGCCTGGAACTCGGCTTCCGCATGAATGATCTTGGCTCTGCGGTCACGTTCGGCCTCCGCCTGCTTGGCGATGGCCTTCACCATGTTGTCGGTCAGCTCGACCGTTCTGATCTCGACATTGCTGACCTTGATCCCCCAGGTTTCGGTCTGTGCATCCAGGATGCTTTGCACGTCCACGCTGAGTTTCTTCCGTTCCGACAGCATCTCATCGAGTTCATGCTGGCCCAGGACGGCGCGCAGCGTCGTCTGCGCCAGCATATTGGTCGCCGGCAGGTAATCCTGCACCTGAATGATCGCCCGTTCGGGATTGACGACGTTGAAGTAAAGCACCGCATCGACCTTCATCGAGACGTTGTCGTGCGAGATGACATCCTGGGTCGGGATCTCGATGACCTGGATGCGCAAATCCACCCGGACCATCTCCTGGATGAAGGGAATCAGCAGCACCAGGCCCGGGCCTTTGACACGCTGAAAGCGCCCAAGCGTAAAGACGACGGCGCGCTCGTATTCCCGCAGGATCTTCACGGCTGCCAGGATCAGGGTGAAAGCCGCGATCAGCAGAAACGGAAGGACGATATAAAGGGTCGAGAAGTACACGAATTTGCGCCTTTCAGAGATCGAACGGCTGTCTCTCCTGTCAGCAACC
>Ga0302279_10002174_pt1 | contig 26542 bp, 18 predicted proteins | sample III_Bog_N3_3_FD_194541 | JGI IMG/M metagenome (GOLD analysis project Ga0302279, IMG submission 194541) | Peat permafrost microbial communities from Stordalen Mire near Abisko, Sweden - III_Bog_N3_3 | ecosystem: Environmental > Terrestrial > Soil > Wetlands > Peat | place: Sweden: Abisko... | reverse complement strand
GTCCAGCGGTGCCTGCCCATCGCGAGCAGGCTCTATGGGCTCCTCACAGGGCTCATACGGTAGGCACTCCGGCCCGGCGCCGCCCACGCGGCGTCGGGCCGCAACGCCGTGCGGAGAGGGGGGCAGGGGAGGGAGCGGGTGCAGGAGCCGGAGCGGGAGCGGGGCCTGACGCCTTGCGGACTCGTAGCGAGGTCCCGCGACAAGAATCATGGCGTGGTCAGAACGGGCCGCCGGCTGCGACACACCTCCTCCCACCAAAATGGAAAAGTCGATCCAGAAACGGGCGATCCCCCCGGCCTCCCACTGTGAAGGGACCAAGTCGTCTCACGGTGACCGTGAGCCGCCAGTCCCAGCCGCGGGTTCGATTCGAAGTCGCAGTCACGCCGTCGCTCTTCCACGGGCGCGGAACGAAGCGCCCTCGATCGCTCCCCTTCACAGTGCTCGATCGAAAGGAGGTGAAACGAAAATGAGTACATCCAACAGCAGCAGCGGGCGTCTGGCCGCCGACACGAAGATCGTGTCCGGCCTGACGCAGAACCAGGCGGGGCTCCCCACCTTGCTGATCCTGGGTCAGACCTACACGGTCGCCCAGGCCCTGACGATCCTGCAAGCCAGGATCGCCAAGGCGACGGCGTCGGCGACCGCGAAGGCGGCGGCGACGGCGGCAGCGCAGGCGGAAGAGCAGGAGATCGCGTCCACGAAGGCCTTCGTATCGGCCCTCACGGCGCAGCTCCGCGTGTGGTTCGAGAACGCTCCGGACAAGCTTGCCGCGTTCGGCCTGGCGCAGAAGAAGTCGACTGCGACCACGTCGCCCGTGACCAAGGTCCTCGCGACAGCCAAACGGCTGGCGACGAGGAAGGAGCGGCACACGATGGGCAAGGAGCAGCAGAAGCTCGTCAAGGGGACCATCCCCGCGACGATCTCGATCGCAGCTCCGGCGGGGTCCGCGCAGATTCAGAGCGCGGCGCCTGCACCCACCGTGGACATGGGGCAGACGGTGAGCGCCAGCCATGGCGTCTCACAGGCAGCCCCGAGCGGGTCGGCGCCGAAACCGCCGACCGGGTAGTAGCCCGGCAGGTAGCAAAGAGGAGCGGGGGGCGCTGCCGTCGAAAGACCAAGGCGCTCTCCGCTCTTCTCTTTTGTCGTGTGCTTCGGGCTCGGCCACGGCGTGCACCGGTCGAGTCTCTCGTTCCGGTGCCAAGTGGCGGAGGACCCGCACCCGCTCCCGCTCCCGCACCCGCACCCGCACCCGCTCCCGCACCCGCTCCTGCACCCGCTCCTGCACCCGCACCCGTACCCGCTCCCGCACGCGGCGGTGCGAGGGCCGGTCGCACGTGGGAGGCCGAACCCAGCAGAGGGGCGGGTGCAGGTTCGTGAGCGGGAGCGGGAGCAGGTGCGGGTACTACGCCCCACCCTAACCGCCGAGGCGCTTCACCTGCGCGCAGAACCAGTGCCCGCCCGCCTTGCAGCCCTTGCGGTAGAGATCCAGGGCCTTCGCGCGGTCCGCCGGAGCGCCCCCGAGCCCCTTCTCGGCCACGAGCCCGAGCGCCGAGCAGCCGTCGTCGTCACCCTGCTTGCATGCGTCCTTGAAGAAGGCGACCGCCTTCGCCAGGTCGACCGGCACGCTTCGGCCGTCGGCGTACGCTTCACCGAGCTCGGTGCAGCCGCTGGGCGGGCTCGCGTCGCACGCCTTCTTGTAGAGGGCGAACGCCTTGGTCTGGTCGGCGGTCACGCCCCGGCCCTCCTCGTACATGCGGCCGGCGTTCTCGCAGCCGAGGTACTCCTCGTCGTCGCACGCCTTGGTGTAGAGCGCGAAGGCCTTGGCGTAGTCCTTCGTCGCGCCGTTGCCGCGCTCGTAGAGGAGGCCGACGTTGTTGCATCCCGAGCCGAAGTCGCTGTCGCAGGCCTTCGTGTAGAAGGTGATGGCCTTGGCGAAATCCTTCGGCACCGAGTCGCCGTTGGCGAAGTCCAGGCCGAGGCCGAAGCAGCCCTCGGCGATGTTTCCATCGCAGGCCTGCTGGTAGAGCGCGTGGGCGTGGGCCGGATCCTTCGCCACCCCCGTCCCGTCGTCGTAGAGCACCCCGAGGTTGAAGCATCCGTGCAGCGCGCCGCCGTCGCAGCCTCGCTTGTAGAGCACGCTCGCGCGGACGAAGTCCTTCGGCACGCCGTCCCCCTTCCAGTGAAAGAAGCCGGCCGTGTCGCAGTCCTGCGCGCTCCCCTTGTTGCATCCCTCCTCGTAGAGGACCGAAGAGCGGGTCGCGTCCCGGGGCACGCCCCTGCCGTGGTCGTACATGGACGCGGCCGCGGTGCAGCCGGAGACCTGGCCGAGATCGCAGGCTTGCACGTAGAGGGCGACTGCGCGCGCGAGATCCTTCGTCACCCCCGTCCCCTCCTCGTAGAGCATGGCGAGGCTGACGCAGCCGTCGGCGTGCCGGGCATCGCACGCGGCCTTCGCGACGGTCACCGCCGCTTGCTGGGCGGCTGTCGGTCCTCCGGAGCCCTGTCCCGGAGGATGGCCGGAGGACGTCCCGTCGGCAGAGGCGGAGCCCCTCGGGCAAGCTACGAGGAGGAGGCAGCCGACGGCGTAGACGAGGCGGGTCTTCACCGTATGAGATCCTACCAGCGAACTGGGCGCGCCGTGTTGTGCCACGCCTGATGGCGCGATCAGATGCGCCGCGGGGCCACAACGCCCCTTCCGCCGCGCGGGGGCGGGGATCTCGAGCGGCACGAGATGTGTAAAGGCGCGGTGCGGAGGCCGTCATGAATCGAGTGCTGGGATTCGCAGGCAAAGTGGGCATGCTCTTGGCGCTCTCCGCGGCGGTGGCCTGCGGCGGCTCCGTCTCGCCCGCGGCGGACACCCCGGACGGAAGCGCCGTCTCCGACGGAGCGCCCGGGCACGACTCGGCGGCGGAGGACACCGCCGTCTCCGGCGAGGACGCCGGGAAGGACTCCGCGGTCGCCGACACCGGCGTGGACTCGGATACCGGGAGCGACTCCGGCGTGGCTGACACGGGAACGACCGGCGACGCGGAGGTCCCCCTCTACCACCGGCCCGACGACTCGCAGTGCATGGCGCCCGCGCCGGCAGGCCAGTGCTCGAGCGGCGGCCAGGGACCCGGCACGGGCATGTGTACCGAGGACAGCCAGTGCACGACCGGCACCAACGGGCGATGCAACAACGACGGGCCGCTACCAGGGTGCTCGTGCACCTACGACAGCTGCGCGAGCGACACCGACTGCCAGAGCGGACAGCTCTGCGCTTGCCACGGCGCCGGCTACTCGCAGGGAGCGGGCAACACCTGCGTCCCGGGCAACTGCCGGGTCGATTCGGACTGCGGGGCCCACGGGTACTGTTCACCGTCCACGAGCTCGAGCGCGTGCGGAGGCGTCACGGGGTATTACTGCCACACGGCGCCCGACACCTGCGTGAACGACACCGACTGCACAAACAGCGGCCTCGATGCGTGCGAATGGTCGACGACGGACGGCAGGTGGGAGTGCACGATGGAAGGCCTCTGCGGCTAGACCGTCGCGTCCGGGCGTCGAGGCACGGCGATCGGGAGTAAGATTGCATCGGCTCCCGTCTCGACGAACCCACCCCTCCAGGACGCTCTTGTTTGCTCGCATGACTCGGTTTCTGCTCGCCGCGCTGGCGGTCCTCGTCGTCTGCGGGTGCGGACCGTCGTACCCGACGCCCTTCACCGCGGACGACATGGCGAAGATCGGTACCGGCGACGCGCTGGTTCACTACCTCGGCCAGCCGGGGGCGACGGCCGCCGTGTGCCATCGAAACGCCACCAAGGCCCACTTCCACGGCGCACGCGACGAAGACTTCGCGGCGCTGACGGACGGGCTCCTCGGAGGCGACGTCCAGCCCGCGCTCTGGGAGCGCTGCACGATGATCATGCTCGACAGCATGCCGGGCCCGGAGTCGGCATCGCTGCTCGACGCGATGGCCCACGCCTACCGGCGCCTCCTCGGCAGGAGCTCGGTCGAGAAGGCGGCGGAAGAGCAAGCCAAGCTCGAGGCCCTGCACAAGACCTTCCTCCTTCGCCCCCGCGGGACGGCTCCCCACGACGCCGCGATCCACGAGGACGTTTCGAAGCTCCGCGAGGCGCTCGCCAAGGGCCGGCTCGGGCCGGTCGCGTCGCAGCACGGTCGGGACCTGCTCGTGACGATCGATCTGGACACGGGCCTGTGGAAAGGCGCGCCGATCACGGTGGCAGCGCTCGACGAGCTCCAGGCCGCGAAGAACGAGGAGTTCCTGCGGCGCATCGCCCTGCGGATCCCCGACCCCGCGCTGCAGACCGAGGCCCGCCGCCGGATCGTGCGCCTGCACATCAAAGCGTCGCCCTCCGCCGACGTGCACAAGCGTGAGAAGGAGATCGAGCAGATCGTGATGGCGACCGGTCGCAACGTCGTGTCTCTCCGGGAGCACGCGGCGACGACGGCGTGGCTGGACGAGGATCGCGCGCGCGTGAAGGGCGTCCTCGTCCGGCAGAACATCGAGGAGCAGACCGTCACGCTCCTGGCCTACGCAGGCGACAAGCCCGGCGTGACGGTCATCCCGTCGCTCGATCTTCGAGGCGCGCTCTACGCGCGCGTGGCCGGCATCAGCGATCCCGTGACGCTGTGCGCCCCCGTCGACACCCTCGACGTCTCCCCGTGCATCCTGCCCGCCGAGGTCCGCCCCAAGGTCCCCATCGTCTACGTCGACCCCGAGGGGCTGCTGCACTTCGTCGACCACATCACGAGCAGCGACGCCATGCGCCTCGTGTACAGCACGCCGGACTTGCCACTTCCCTTCGAGGTCGGCGCGCGCGCAACGCTCACCGTCGACTGGCCCATCTCGTTCGAGAAGCCACCGAACCTCGTCTTCACCGGGCCGGCCGAGGGACGAGGACCCGATCTGCGCGTGGCCCTCGAGCGGAGGTACGCGCCGCGGATCCTGTTCAAGGTGGCCGTCAAGGAGAAGCAGCTCGTGGGCGCGGTCGAGGCGAGCGACTTCGACAGCTTCCTCATTGCATCGCGCGGCGGCCCCGGGAGGCCCGGCACGCGAGGCACCGACGGCGCCAGCGGCAGCAGCGGAAGCCCAGGAGCGTCCGGGTCGTGCCCGGGCTCGCCGGGAGGCAACGGCGGCAACGGCACGTCGGGCGGCAACGGCACGCCCGGTGGACCTGGGGGGCCGGGCGGCCCGGGTGGTGACGTCGTGTTGCAGGTGGCCTGCGCGACGGGCGAGTGCGGGAGCGTCGCCGGCATCGCCAAGAAGATGGTGCAGAGCCTCGGCGGTCTGGGCGGGCCGGGCGGAGAGGGGGGGCGCGGAGGAAGGGGAGGGCAGGGCGGAGCTGGCGGGAGCGGCGCCTCGTGCACGGACTCGCAGGGGCACTACACCTCCGTCTCCGGTGGATCGCCCGGCGCGAGCGGCAGCGATGGCTCGTCTGGCGCGCGCGGCGCGAACGGACGAAATGGAACGCCGGGGCACGTCGACCTCCACGTGACGGAATGACGACCTGCTGCAGCGCGCCCCGCGTCCTCGCGTTCGCGGGAGCGAGGGGCTAGGATCGACGCGTGTGTGAGGGGTCGCCATGAGTGGCGCGAACGCGCCGGCACCCGGGACAGTCCTGGCGGGCAAATACCGCGTCGAGCGCGCGCTTGGCCAGGGCGGCATGGGCATCGTGCTCGCCGTCCACGACGAGCTGCTGGATCGGCCGACGGCCATCAAGCTGCTCGCCCCGTCGCAGGTGACCAACGAACGTTCGGTCGAGCGCTTCGTGCGCGAGGCGCGCGCCGCTGCGAAGCTTCAGAGCGAGCACGTCACGCGCATCTACGAGGTCGGCCAGCTCGAGCACGGCATGCCCTACATCGCGATGGAGCTCCTCATGGGAGCGGACCTCGCGAGCGTGCTCGCGAAGGAGGGAGCGCTCCCCATCGACGTCGCCGTGGACTACCTGCTCCAGGCGATCGACGCCGTGGCCGAGGCGCACGCCCTGGGCATCGTTCACCGGGACCTGAAGCCGTCGAACCTGTTTCTCGCGCAGCGAAGCGATCAGACGAGCACCGTCAAGGTGCTCGACTTCGGCATCGCCAAGACCGTCGGTCGGGCCGAGGCGGGCGAGCTCAAGCTCACGTCGACCTCGGCGGTGCTCGGGTCGCCTGCGTACATGTCCCCCGAGCAGATCAAGACGCCACAAGGCGTGGACGCGCGCACGGACATCTGGGCGCTCGGCGTGACCTTGTACGAGCTCGTGAGCACGCGCTCCCCTTTCGACGCGGACACCGCGAGCCAGCTACTCGCCCGGATCATCGAGCACGAGATCATTCCGCTTCGCTCCGTTCGTCCGGATGCGCCGCCGGAGCTCGAGGCGATCGTGATGCGTTGCATGTCTCACCGCCCCGAGGGCCGCTACGCCCACGTGGGGGAGCTCGCGCGTGCTCTCGCGCCCTTCGGCTCGGGCAAGCAGCAGCGCTCGATCGATCGCGCGCAGATGCTCCTCGCCAAGGCGGGTGAGACCCCGAGCCCGGGGCGCACGTCGGGTGCGGAAAACGCCTCCGCGCCTACGGTCGCCGGACCGGGTCCGTCCACTCCACATCCAGGCGGGCAAACGGGCGCGTGGGGCAGCACGAGCGCGGGCGACGACGGCAAGCGCAGACGTGTCGCCATGATCGGCGGAGCGCTTGGTGTGCTCGTCGCGGGGATGCTCGCGCTGGGGCTCGCGTTCTTCCAGAGGACCTCCACCGTGTCGACCGCGCAGGAGGCGCCCGCCGCGACGGAGGCAGCATCTCAGCCGCCGATCGCGCCCGCTCCCGTGAGCCCGGCCCCGGCCAGCGCCTCCGCTCCTGCCGTCTCGTCTGCCGCACCGCCGGCCACGGCGCCGCAGCCCTCCCCGGCCCCATCGCCTCACCGGCGCCCGAAGAAGCCGCGCGACCGCCCCGAAGACCCGCTACACCTGAACGATCGGCACTAGCCACGATCTCATGCAGCGTCCGCGTCTCCTCGTTCGACGGCACCGACCCCGCAGGCTCACGCCGGGATGCGTCCTGCGCTCTGCGTGTGCAGCGTTGAGCTTGGTCGCAGTCGTGGGGGTCGCGCACGCGGACCCGTCCGCGACGGACAGGGCGCTCGCCGAGCAGCTCTTTCGCGACGGCAAGGAGCTGATCGGCCAGGGGAAGGTCCCGCAGGCGTGCGCCAAGCTCGCCGACAGCGAGAGGTACGATCCTCAGCCCGGGACGTTGCTCAACCTGGCCCTCTGCCACGAGCAGGAGGGCAGGACGGCGAGCGCCTGGGTCGAGTTCGGGGACGCGGCGAGCCTCGCCAGCCGGGCCAACGAGCCTGAACGTGCTGCGTTTGCGCGAAGGCGGGCGGCCTTGCTCGAGGCGAAGCTCTCACACCTGCGCGTGCGCGTGACGTCGAGCGCCCCCGGGCTGACTGTCCGGATCGACGGGGTGGTCCTCGCAGCCTCGGCGCTCGGCGAGGCCGTACCGCTCGATCCGGGAACCCACACGATCGACGCTTCGGCGCCCGGCAAGGCGGCCTTCGCGAGCACGGTCACGATCGCCGAGGGGCCGGGCTCGGCGGAGGTGGTCGTGGCCCCCCTGGAGGGCGCCCGCGAGCCGCCGCCGCTGCCGCGCGACGCGGGCGGCGGCGGGGCCGGAAGAACACTCGCCTTCGTCGCGCTCGGCGTCGGCGTCGCCGGCCTCGCCGTGGGCAGCTATTTCGGCGTTTCGACGTTCGCGAAGAAGAACGACGAGTCCTCGTACTGCGACGCCACCAACTGTAGCCCACCCGGCATCGCGGACCAGAACGCGGCGCGGACGGACGCCACGCTGTCGACGATCGGCTTCGGCGCAGGCCTGGTCGCCGCGGGCGCGTTCGTCGCGCTGCTGGCGGTCTCCGGGTCGCCGAAGACCCCGGCGAGCGCCGTATGGGTGGCGCCGCAGGTTGCGGCACGCGGCGCGGGCTTCGGGCTCGGTGGGCGGTGGTGAAGGCGAGCGCGGCTACTTCGCCTGTTTCGTCGGCCCGATCGGAAAACCCTTCGAACGCAGGTAGGCTGCGACCTCGGGCCCGCGTCCCCGGAACGACTGGTAGGCGGCCTGCGGGTCGACCGTGTTGCCGACCGACATGACCGTGTCACGCAGTCGCTTCGCGACGGCCTTGTCGTAGGGTCCTCCGGCTTGCTGGAAGGCCTCGAAGGCGTCGTGGTCGAGGACCTCGGACCAGAGGTAGCTGTAGTAGCCGGCCGAGTACCCGTCGCCCGAGAAGACGTGCCCGAACTGCGGCGTGCGGTGGCGCATCACCACCTCGGCGGGCATTCCCAGCTTGCCGAGCTCGTCGCGCTCGAACGCGTCCGGGTCGATGGGCGTGTCGCCCGCGAGGTGCAGCTTCATGTCGATGATGGCCGCCGAGAGGTACTCCGTGACCGCGAAGCCCTGGTTGAAGGTCCGGGCCTTCTCGATCTTGTCGACCAGCGCCTTGGGGATGGAGTGGCCGTTCACGTCGACCGCGAAACGGGAGAGCACCTCCGGCGTCGACAGCCAGTTCTCGTTCAGCTGCGACGGGAACTCGACGTAGTCGCGAGGCACCGACGTGCCCGAGAGGGAAGGGTAGGTGACGTTCGAGTTGAGGCCATGCAGCGCGTGGCCGAACTCGTGGAACATCGTCACGGCGTCGTCCCACGAGATGAGGACGGGCTCGCCGGGCTTGGGCTTCACGAAGTTGGCGTTGTTCGACACGATCGCGTCGATCGGACGGTCGAACCTCTCCTGCGACCGGTAGGAGTTCATCCACGCGCCCGAGTTCTTGCCCGTGCGCGCGTAGGGGTCGAAGTACCAGAGGCCGACGTGCTTGCCGCCCTCGTCCTTCACCTCGTAGACGGTGATGTCCTCCTGGTAGACGGGGACCGCGGCCGTGGCCGGCACCTTGGTGAACGTGAAGCCGTAGAGCTGCCCCGCCGCCCAGAACATCCCCTCCCGGAGCTTGTCGAGCTGGAGGTAGAGCTTCACCTCGTTCATGTCGAGGTCGTACTTCGCCTTGCGGACCTTCTCGGCGTAGTAGCGGTAGTCCCACGGAGCGATCTTGAGCTTCGCGTGCTCCTTGTCCGCGACGGCCTGCATGTCGTGGACCTCCTGGTGTACGCGCGCGACGGCGGAGGGCCAGACCTGCATCATCAGGCGCATCGCCTCCTCGGGCGTCTTGGCCATCGCGTCGTCGAGGCGCCAGTGGGCGTGCGTCGGGAAGCCGAGGAGCTTGGCGCGCTCTGCCCGCAGGCGGAGGATCTCGGTGATGCCCTTGCTGTTGTCGTGCGCGTCCTTGTTGTCGCCGCGGCTGTAGTACGTCCGCCAGACCTTCTCGCGCAGGTCGCGCCGGTCCGAGTAGGTCAGGAAGGGGTCCATCGAGGAGCGCGTGTTGGTGATGGCCCACTCTCCCTTGTGCCCCAGCCGCTCGGCCGCGGCGGAGCACGACCCGCGTACCGGCTCGGGCAGGCCCGCGAGGTCGCTCTCGCTCTTCAGGTAGAGGACGTAGCTCTCCTCGTCGGCGAGCAGGTTCAGGCTGAACTGCGTGTAGAGCGCCGCGAGCCGCTGGTTGATCGCCGCCACGCGCGTCTTCGCGGCGGCATCGAGCTTCGCGCCGGCGTGAACGAAATTCTTCCACACGACCCACGTGAGTCGCTGCTGCTCCGGGGTCAGCTTGGCCTTGTCCGGCGAGCTGTAGACCGCCTCGACCCGACGGAAGAGCCTCTCGTTCTGCGTGATCTGGTCCTGGTACGCGGCGAGCTTGGGCTCCATCTCGACCTCGACGGCCTGAAAGTCGGGCGTCTTCATGGTCGAGCTCCACACGCCGTACACGGCCGCGACGCGATCGAGCGTCCGGCCGGCGCGCTCCATCGCCGCGATCGTGTTGTCGAAGGTCGCGGGCGTGGGGTCCGCGGCGATGCGGTCGAGCGTGGCGAGCGAGTCTGCCATCCCCGCCTCGAGGGCGGGCTTGAAGTCCTTGACGTCGACCTTGTCGAACGGCGGCACGCCACCAAAGGGTCCTGTCCAGTCGGCGAGAAGTGGGTTGGCGACGACGGTGGGCATGGCTTGGCTCCGTTCTTCGGGGTGCTCGACCTTGGGCGCGACGGGTGCCGCAGGCTTCGGCGGCTCGGTGCTCGCGCAGGAAGCGAGGGCTAGCACCAACCCCACGCCCACGCCGCCAAGGTCTCTTCTTCTCATAGCGGCGCATCCTAGAGCTACTCGCCGGGATCGTGGTGGGATATGGTGGCGCGGATGCTGCGTCGAACCTCGGGCCGGTCACACTCGATCTCATGGGGCCTCGCGTCTCTCCTCCCCATCGCGTTGCTCGCGTGCCACCACACGCCTCCGCCCGCGCCTCCCCCGCCTCCTCCTCCTCCACCCGAGGCGCCGCCTCCGCCTCCGCCCCCGCCGCCGAAGTGCGAGGCGCTGACGGAAGCGTGCGTGGCAGGCCCCCACACGAAGGCCACGATCACGCGGACGAGCTGGACGTTCGAGCCACCCGCGGGGTGGACGTACGCGCAGCTGGAGGACGCCACGCTGGCCCTCTCGGGTAACGCGGCCGTGGCCGTCATCGTCTACCCCGCGCCTGAGCCGAAGAAGGAAGCCGCCCAGAGAGACCTCATCGCAGCCGAGGTCATCAAGAAGCTGGCCGTCGTCACGAAGAAGCTCGTGTGGCCCAGGAAGCCCGACAGCGTGGCTCCGGGGGCGCTCAAGGTCTCGCTCTACCAGTTCGATGGCGCGAAGCGCGAGGACAAGCCCGGGGCTCTGCTCTTTTTCACGACCAAGCTGCCGGACGGCAAGGCGCTGCTCGGCGCCGGCTTCGACCCTGAGGCCGACACGACGAAAGCCGACGAGGCGATCATGGCGGCGGTGGGCTCCATCGCGGCGCAACCGGACGCCGCTCCTCCCCCTCCTGCGGCTCCCGCGCCCGCAGCGGCTCCGGCTCCGCCTGGGGCGGCGGCCCCTCCGGCGGCCACCCCCACCCCAACGCCCGCCAAATGACCGTCGCCGACCTCTTTCCGGGTCACGTTCTGGGGGGCAAGTACACCATCCAGTCGCTGCTCGCGCGATCCGCCGCGGCCTCCACCTACCGCGCCCTCGCCAGCGGAAACCAGGAGGTCGCGGTCAAGGTGCTCGACGCAGCCCTGGCCGACCGGCAGGACACGCAGAACGAGATCCTGCGCGTGGGCTCGTCGGTGGCCGCGCTGCCCGCCTCGCTCGTGCTCGCGCCGCTCGAGCACGGCAAGGATCCCGGGACGGGGGCCCTCTACATCGTCACGCCTTTCAGCCCCGCGCTCTCGCTCGCCCGCTTCGTCGAACGGCCGTTGCCGCCGGAAGACGTGCTGTCGCTGCTGCGCAGCCTGGGCCGCGCTCTCGATGAGGCGCACAAGGCCGGCATCGTCCACCTCGCCCTCAAGCCGACGAACGTCTTCGTCACGCCGGGCCAGTCGCTCTCCGTCGTCGTCGGAGACTTCGGCGCCAACGCCATCCGGACGCATCTCCCGGACGACCTCCGGCAGCTCGACGCGGCGCCGTGGCTTGCACCCGAGCAGATGGGGGGCGACGGATTTGCGGGCCCCACGGCTGATGTCTTCGCGGCGGCGCTTCTCGCCTTCTTCGCGCTCACCGGGCGCCGCTTCTGGCGCTCGTGCGCGGGTGCCGCCCCCGACCTCGCGGCCTGGCGTGTCGAGGTCACCCAGAACCCCATGCTGGCCAGCCAGCGCGCGGCCGAGCTGGGCGTCATGCTGCCGCCCGTGTTCGACGCCGCTTTTGCGCAGGCAGTCTCGTTGCCGCAGCACCGGCAGCGGACGGTGGGTGAGCTCGCGCAGGCCTTCGCGGCCGGGTGGAGCGCCACGGTCAAGGGAACGGGAACGCTGGTGATGGCGACGGCGCCGTACCCGTTTGCGCCGGGCGGCGTGCCCGAAGCTCCGGCCGCCGCCGCGCTCGCGCCGCTCGCGCCGCTCGCTCCGGTCGCACCGCTCGTGCAGGCTGCCCCTCCGCAGGAGGCTCCGGCGGCGTATGCCGCGCCCGCTGCACCTGGCGAGCCGATGAACCTCGCGGCCGCTGCGCCCGGTGCGCCACCCGCCCCTGCCGTGGCGCCTGGCGTCGACCCTGCACCGGCGAAAGGTGGCAGCAAGACCTGGCTGTTCGTGGTCCTGGGGGTCGTCGTCGTCGGCGGTCTCGTGGGCACCATCATGGCCGTTCGCGCGCGACAGGCCGGCGCAGCGTACGCCGCAGCAGCTTCGGCCTCCGCCCAGGCCGCGGCCGCTTCCGCGTCGGCCCAGGCGGCCGCGGCGGCAGCATCGGCGCAGGCAGCCTCGGCCCTCGCATCGGCGTCGGCTCCCGCGGTGCCCGCTGCGCCGGGGGATTCGGCGGCGCCGGCGGGCTCGGCGGCCCCGACCGCTCCGGCTGGCTCGGTCGCAGCGGCGGACTCGGCGGCCCCCGCGGCGTCGGCAGCGCCGGCGGACTCGGCTGGCGCGGGCTCGGCGCCTGCAGCGCCGGCGACGGGGACGCCCGAGGCTCCCGCCGCGGACAGCGCGCAGCTCACCATCGTGTGTGACCCGGCCTGCGACTCGTTGACGGTCGACCAGCAACCCGCCGCGAACGGTGCGGGGCCTGCCCCCGTCGGTGCCGGCCCTCACACGATCGTCGCCTCGCGCGCCCACTACGTCGACCAGTCGAAGACCGTGACGGCGAAGGCAGGCGAGAAGCTCACCGTCAGCTTCAAGCTCGTCCGGGCAGACGCTCCGCCCGTGGCGGCAGCCCCCACGGCAACGGGCGCCGGGACGCCGGCTCCCGGCCCGGCTCCGACGGCCAAGAAGCCGTGCGGCAAGTTCCTCAAGCGGTGCACCGACTAAGTACGGCCGGCGATGAGCTCGTGCCGGGATGGGAGGTTGGCCGGCCGTGCTAGCGCCGGGCGGACTCAGCGGGGCAGGAGCCACGCCTCGACACGCCTGTTGCGGTCGCGGCCGCTCGCCGTGGTGTTGGAGGCGACGGGCATCGATTCGCCGAAGCTCTCCACCACGGCCGGCTGCGCCCCCAGCGCTCGAAGCTCGGCTTCGACGGCCTTCGCGCGCTCCAGGGAAATCTGCAGATTGACGTCGGGCGTCCCGACGTCGTCCGAGAAGCCGAACAGCGCGAGCCTCGCATCTGGCCGGGTCTTGACGAAGGCACTGACGCGCGCGACGTCCTCCCGCGCGCGGGTGTCGAGCGCCGCGCTGGACGACTGAAATCGGAAGTCGATGGATAGCCGCTCCGCCTTTTCGGTGAGCGAGGCGTACCGGGCGGGGCACTGTGCGCCACATGGCGCCGCCGGGCGAGTCTTCACGCTCAGGTTCACGAAACCAGCGCCGGCCACGACCTTCTGGCCGTCCGTAGAGAGCGCGAAGTCCAGAAACTCGTGGGTGAGGGGATTGGAGCTCCCGCTCGTCGTGTACAGGTAGATCCGACGGGTGAGGGGGTAGCTCTCCGTGCTGACTGTGAACTCCGATGGCACGAGCGGCGTCATCCCTTGCTCGCCGATGTCGAGCACCTTGGCGTTCTGTGCGGCATGCATCGGGACGAATCCGATCGCGTGGTCGTCCGCCGCCACGGCGTCCGCCAGCGCCCCGTTGTCGGCGAAGCGCTTCGCCAGCCCCAGTGGGCTCGCCCCGAGCACGAGCGACCGGAATACGTCAAAGGTGCCCGAGTTGTCGTCGCGCGCGAAGAGCTTGATGACGCCGAGATCTTTGCCGTCGCCCGTCCATGTCTTCGTCTCCCCCGAGAAGATCCGGGCCAGCTCGGGAACGTGGAGTGCGTTCGTCGGGTTCTTCGCGTTGACGATGACGGCGATGCCATCGAGGCCCACCACATGCTCGTTCGACGGGGCGAACAGGTCACCGAGGCCGGCGCTGGCGATGCGGGCGGCCTCCTCGGGTGTGGCCCGTCGGGACGCGAGCCCGATGTCGCAGGACTTGGCCGCGAGGCACTCGAACGCAGTTGCGGTCCCCGCAGCCTCGATGTTCACGACCGTCGGCAGCTTCGCGGAGGGGAGCAGCGCGGAGACGGTGGAGCCCGGCTGAAAGCTCCCGGGCTCGCGGACGATGTGCGTTCCGCCCTTCTGCGCGAAGAAGGCTTCGGAGAGCGCCGGCGCGAGCTCCGCGCCGAGCGTGTTCGAGCCGTGGATGCGAAGCGGGGTCGCCGAGACGACCGTAGCCATCGGCGTCGAATCCGCATCGTGCGGGGCGACCGTGGTCGTGTCGACCTTTGGCGTGTTCTTGTCGGGCGCGTCGGGAATGACCGCGCGAAACAGCAGGAACAGTGCGCCCGAGAGAAGAATCGCTGCGGGCAAGGTCAGTACCCAGGCGAGGGCTATGTTCCGGACCGTCGAGCTCTGAAGCCCCGACCGGTTCGCCACCATCGTGCCAGCGATGCCCGACGAGAGAACGTGGGTCGTGCTCACCGGCAGACCCATGTACGCCGACACGCCGATCGTGCTCGCAGCGACGAGCTCTGCGGCCGCGCCCTGCGAGTAGCTCATGTGGGTCTTTCCGATCTTCTCGCCGATCGTGACGACGATGCGCTTCCAGCCCACCATCGTCCCCACGCCGAGGGCGAGCGCTATGGCGATCAGCACCCACGAGGGCGCATAGTCGACCATCGAGCGGAGCTCCTGCCTGTTCTTCTTCAGCGTGTCGGCCTGCGCAGCGGAGAGGCTCGACGGCGTCTTCTCGAGCGAAGCGAGGTTCGAATCGACGCGCATGACCCTCGTGCGCAGGTCCCAACGCTCCGCGGGTGGGACATCGAGCAGCGAGTGCTTTCCATCGAGCGTGGCATGGATGGACTCGAGATCGGTCACGACCTTGCTCGCGAGCGATTCGGTCGCCGCCACGGGCGCGCTCGAAGCGAGCGTGCGCGGCTCGGCGTCGACGTAGGCGACGCGTGTGAGCCCGGCCATGCCGTCGGCCACCGCGACGGCGCGCTGGACCTGGCTTGTATCGTACGCGCGATTCAGCGCGAAGTCGGCCGGGAGGACGCCGATCAGGATCAGCATCATGAGGCCGACCCCCTTCTGCCCGTCGTTCGACCCGTGCGCGAAGCTGACCCCGGAGCACGTCAAGACGAGGATCACGCGAACCCACCAGGGCGGGACCTTATTGGGGTCCGCAGGCTCGTGAAGGACCTTGTTGACGAGGACCTTCTTCAGGGCGACGAGCAGCAGCCCTGCCAGGGCCATCCCGAAGATCGGCGAGACCACGAGCGACAGCCCGACCTCCTGGACCTTGTGCCAGTTGATGCCCGAGCCGAACACGTGACCGGCGCCCAGCGAGTTGGCCAGGCCGACCCCCACGATGGCCCCGATGAGCGTGTGCGAGCTCGACGCGGGCAGCCCGAAGTACCAGGTCCCGAGGTTCCACGTGATCGCCGCGATGAGGAGCGCGAGCACCATCGCCAGCCCTGCGCCGCTCCCGCTCGAGGCCAGGAGCTCGACGGGCAGGAGCTTGATGATGCTCATCGCCACCGCGATACCGCCCAGATAGACGCCGCAGAAATTGCAGAAGCCCGACCATATGACCGCGTACCAGGGCCGCAGGGTGCGGGTGTAGATGACGGTCGCCACCGCGTTGGCGGTGTCGTGAAAGCCGTTCACGAATTCGAAGCCGAGGGCGATGACGATGACCGCGACGAGCAGGACGACGCGCCCCACCCCGATGCCGCTGTCGAAATAAGTCATCTAGCTCTCCGGTTCCTTTTGGCCGCCCCGGGCTCGGGGCACCCCGGACAGCAGAGTCCAGCAAGATGACGATGGTGTGACGGAACCGCGAAACTGCGGGGCCATCGTCCCCGGCCGCCGTCAAGAACTCACCCCCGCTTCGCATGCTCGCCACTCGCGAAGACCATCCTTTGCGGCATCATGAATGGCTGGGAAACCTTGGTTGTCGTAGGGATCGTCTACTTGGCGCTTTTCGTCGAGCGGCGGGCGTCGAACTCGCCATGAAGCGAACGATCGAGATCCGCTTCTCGGACCGCTGCCCGTACGTGAAGCTCGCGATCCATCGCGTGCTCGCCATCCTGCGCCGGCGCCACCCCAGCCAGGAGGTCGAGCTGAAGCTCGTCCACGTCGACAGCTTGACCGAGGCGACGCGCCGCCGCTTCCCCGGCTCGCCGACCGTCCTCGTCGACGGTCGAGACGTGGACGGCGAGGGCGTGGGATCGGCGAGCTTCGGCCTCGTCAACCGAGCGTACCTCGTCGACGGCCGCTTCGAGCCGGCCCCTCCGGAGTCCTGGATCGCTCGCGCGCTCGGCGTTTGCGCGGTATCGTCCGCAGACGTCTGACCGCGGGGGTTTCTAGGCGCGTCTTACACGGGGCTGGAGCTCATGACCAAGAGCACGAGCAAGATAAAGGCCGCGGAGCGTGCGGCCGCCCTCAAGAGCCGCATTCGCGGCGAGATCGAGGACAGCTTCGACGAAGAGCTGGAGATGGAGGTCGACGACGAACGGCTCGCGGTGCTCATGGGGGACATTGGGCTCTCGAGCGAGCCCGGCGCGCCGCCCATCGACCGTCAGTTCTACTTCAAGGAGCTCATTCGGCTGCAGGCCGAGCTCGTGAAGCTCCAGGACTGGGTGGTGCACAAGGGCCTCAAGGTCGTCATTCTCTTCGAGGGGCGCGACGCCGCCGGGAAGGGAGGCGTCATCAAGCGCATCACCCAGCGCCTGAATCCGCGCGTCGCGCGCGTCGCCGCGCTCAGCGCGCCGACCGAGCGAGAGCGCTCCCAGTGGTACTTCCAGCGCTACGCAGCGCACCTCCCGGCGGCGGGCGAGATCGTCCTCTTCGATCGCAGCTGGTACAACCGCGCGGGAGTGGAACGCGTCATGGGCTTCTGCACCGATGACGAGGTCGAGGAGTTCTTCCGGACCGTGCCCGAGTTCGAGAAGATGCTCGTTCGCTCCGGCATCATCCTCATCAAGTACTGGTTCTCGATCACCGACGACGAGCAGCACTTGCGGTTCATGATGCGCATCCAGGACCCGCTGAAGCAGTGGAAGCTCAGCCCGATGGATCTGGAGTCGCGCCGGCGCTGGGAGCTCTACACCAAGGCCAAGGAGGCCATGCTCGAGCGGACGCACATCCCCGAGGCGCCCTGGTGGATCGTGGAGGCGGTGGACAAGAAGCGCGCACGGCTGAACTGCATCCACCACTTGCTCACGCAGATCCCGTACGAAGAGGTCGATCACCCGGCGATCGCGCTCCCCGCCCGCGTGCACAACGCGAACTACATTCGCGGCCCCATCCCGGACGAGATGTACGTCCCCTCCGTGTACTGAGCTACTGATGCAGCACGCTGGCGACGTGATGCACCGGGCCGGCGAACGGGCGAAGAGCCTCGTCCAGCGCGTGCTGGGTCCACCGGCGGAGTGGCTCGAAGTGAAGTGCGGTGGTCGGTTCGAAGTGGTCGATGCTCATGAGCCGCGCGAGCGCGCCGTTCGGGGCAAACTTCGTCGAGAGCAGCGCCGCCGTGACACGGATGCGCGTGGCGTCATCGATGGATGACCCGCAGAGAACGACGTCCCCGGGGATGGGGCCCGCCGTGGCGAGCAGGCGCGCGCCTGCGAGCGCCGTCGGCAGCGTGAAGCCGCTGAGGGCCGGATCCAGGTGTGCGTACGTTGCGATGACATCGACGCTCCCGGCGATGAGGGCCATCGCCGACCGAGCGTGGGAGCCGGAGAATCGCTCGCCGCTGAAGAGCGTAGGGACGTCGAGCCCGAGGGACTGCAGGTACAGCCTCGGGACGACGTAACCCGCCGCGCTGAGCTTCGAAACCCAGCCGACCCTTCGCCCACGCAGGTGCCCCAGGTGGGCGATACCCTTCGTGGCGTGCGAGACGAGCGCTGCGTAGTAGTTGGTCTTGCCGCGCCGGTTCACGGCCACGAGCGGCACGGCGAACTGCCCGCGCACCAGATCGAGCGCGACGAGCGGCGACGCCCACGCGAACAGCTCCGGGTCTTGCTCGACCGCGGAGAGCAGCGCCACGTAGCTCGGAACGAACAGGGGCTCGAGGATGATCTCGTTCGACACGGCCTCACGCAGCTCGGCGAACGCCGGAGCTACGGTTGAAGGCGCGGCCAGCATGGCGAGACGAACACGATCTTTCATGACGCCCAACCTGCGCCCCGGCAAGGGCGGCTTGGCGGAGCCCATGGAACATCGACGTGCCCCCCTGGAAGGGAGCGCCGTCTACTTGACCCAGACCTCGATGCGGCGGTTCTTGTCGCGTCCCTCGGGCGTGTCGTTCGGCGCGATCGACAGAGCGCTGCCGAACCCGTCGACGGCGTTGGTTTCGATGCCGCCACGCTTCAGAAAGTCGGCGACGGCCTTTGCTCGCTGTCGGGAAAGCTCGACGTTCTTGGTTTCCACACCCGTGTTGTCGGTGAAGCCGAACAGCGAGACGGTGGGCTTCGGGGTCGCCTTCTTCAGGTAGCGAACGAGGCGATCGACGTCGGCCTTTCCCTTCACGTCGAGCGCCGACGTGCCGGCATGAAACCGGAAATCGAAGGACAAGCGTCGCGCTCCGGCGATGGCGGTCGTGTACTCCGGGGGCGCGTTCGCCGGGCTCTGAAGGTTCGCCTCTGCCACCGCGAGCGAGACGAAGCCGGTCTGCTCCACGATCTTCTGTCCGTCATCGGAGAGCGCAAAGTCGACGAACTGAGACGCGAGCGCCTTCTCCGGCTTCTCGGGAGTGTAGAAGAAGAGCCGACGCGAGAGCGCGTAGTCCTCCGTGGCCACAGAGAAGGCCGACGGAGTCAGGGCGGCCCCGTCGCCGTCCTGGACGGCGAGCGCCTTGCAGTGATCGACGTAGGGCAAGCCGATGAAGCCGATGCCCCCTTCGTCCGCGGAGACGGCCTGGGAGAGCGGTTCGCTCTCGAGGACCTTGGCTCCCTCGATAGAGATCTTCTTCCCGTGCATCACGACGTGCTGGAACGTGTCGTAGGTGCCTGAGTCCGTGCCGCGGACGTAGCGCTGGATGGGTTGGGATGAGCCGCCGACCTGAGACCAGTTCGTGGTCGTCCCGGAGAAGATGTCCGCGATCTGCGAAACAGAGAGCTTCACGACGCGGTTGGCGCGGTTGACCACGACGGCGATGCCGTCCATCGCCACGACGTGCTCCGTCGCGGCCGACGGGATCTCGAAGAGTGGCTTGAGCTTGTCGATTTCCTCGCCGTTGATCGGTCGCGACGCCATGCCGATGTCGCACGCCTTCGCCCCGAGGCACTGAAACGCAGCAGAGGAGCCTGGATAATCGATGGCAAACGTCACGAGCTCGCCCTTCACGTGCCCCGAGACGACGATCTTGTTCTTGGCCTTGCCGGACTCGTCGATCTTGCCGTCGCTCGAGCCTGCGTGGCTCAAGAAGCCCAGGGCCAGCTTCGGCGCCAGCTCGTTGCCCATCGTGTTCGAGCCGCCCAGGCGCACGACCGTGGCAACGGTGGCGACGGGTGAGGCGGTGGTGGCGGCTCCGGTCGGAGTCTCCTCCGGCTGTCCGCTCTGAAGGAGGTAGGCGCACGAAGGCATCGCCACTACGAGGGACAACAAGGGCGTGAGGAGCGCTCGCGACTGCATCCCCAGTTCATCTGCGAGCCCCGTGACGCGCTCGTGCAAGAAGTGCAACGGTAGTGTGACGTCTCAAGCGGCCGGCGGAGTCGCCAGCGTCCTCGGGTCCACGTTTCCTCCGCAGACGAGGATCCCGACGCGCTCACCGGGGGACGGGCGGTAGCGGCCCGACACCAGCGCTGCCAGCGCCGCGGCGCCTCCTGGCTCCGCGGCGATCCTGTATTCGGCCCACAGGAGCCGCTGCGCCGAGACGATCGCGGCGTCGGGCACGAGCACGACGCGGGCGACCTTCTCCTTGGCGATCGCAAAGACGATATCCCCGGCCCGCTTCGCGCCGAGCGAGTCGGCGGCGATCGACTCGACGGCCACGTCGACCGGCCGGCCGGCCTCGAGGGCCGCATGGAGGCAGCGTGAGCCTTCCGGCTCGACGGCGATGACCTTTACCCGCCCGGACCAGAAGCAGGCGATCCCGGCGACGAGCCCCCCTCCGCCCGACGCCACGAGCACCGTGTCGAGCGGCCGAAGGGCAAGCCGGTCGATATCGGCGTCCCACTCGAGCGCCACGGTCCCCGTTGCCTCGATGGTCTCTGGCGCGTCGAACGGATGGATGAGGAGCGCGCCCGTCGTGCTCGCGTAATGGTCGCATGCAGCCTGGGCGTCGGCGTAGCGTGCCCCTCCCACGACGACGTCGGCGCCCTGCGCGCGGATGGCCCCGATCTTCACCGGGGACGATATCTCGGGGACGAAGACGCGAGCCGAGTGCCCGAGCCGCCTGGCGGCGAAGGCGACCGCGACGCCGTGGTTGCCGCCCGACGCTGCTGCCACGCCCGCCGCCGGCACCGTGCGCGACAGGAGGTGGTTCATCGCTCCTCGCGTCTTGAAGGAGCCCGCGTGCTGGAAGAGCTCCAGCTTGAAGATGACCTCCCCGGCTCCGAAGGCGGCGTCCCCGGTAGTGCCCGCGAGGAGAGGCGTATGGCGAATCCAGGACCGGATGCGTTCGTGGGCCGCGCGAACGGCGTCTGGTGTGATGGGGAGCATGGGTATCCAGGCGCAATCCTATACCCACGCAACGCGAAGGCGGCACGCCGGCGTCACTCGGTGACGACCAGATCTCGCCCGAGGGCGTGCTCCAGTTGCACGCGCGCCACGCGCGCGTTGGCGCGGGCGTTCAGTAGATCGAGGCGCGCTCGGGTGAGGTCGGTCTCTGCGTCGGTCAGCTGACTCGAGGTCGCCCGGCTGTTGTCGTACAGCTCTCTCGCGACGCGGTAGCCCTCTTCCGCGCTCATGAGCTCGCGCTGCGCCGTTCGGATGGAGACGTCCGCCTGGCGTACGTTCTGGTAATCCTGCGTCACCTCTACCTCGATGTTGTCGCGGAGCTGCGTCGCTTGCGCCTCGAGCGCGGCCGCGCGGTGTGCGGCGTCGGCGCCCGCGCTGGCCTGGATGCCCGTGTCGTTCGGCGACCAGCTGAGCTGCGCGGACACGTACCAGACCCCGATCCACGTCGGCGTCGGGCCGAGGCCGCCAAGGTTCGCGTTCACTCCAATGGCGTTTGCCGCAGCACTGAGCGACGGATAGCCGGCGTTCCGGGTGGCCTTGGCTTGCTCACGAAGGGACGCCGCGCTTGCCGTGAGGCTCTTCACCTCGGCCCTGCGCGCGAGCGCCTCGCCCTCGAGGTCGGCGAGCGTACCCAAAACGGGCGGTGGCGAGGTCTCGAGCCCCTCGCCGGGCACGAGGAGCTCGTCCGTCCGCGCGTGAATCGCGACGCGCACCTGCTTCTCGCTCAGCGCAGCGAGGTTCTTCGCTTGCTCCAGCGAGAGCTCCGCGGACGCCACGTCCGTTTGCGCCCGCAACACGTCCACCCTCGACGATAGCCCGACGGCGGCCATGTCTCGCGCGAGCGCGAGGTGCGTCTTCTGGTCGTTGAGCGCCTGGACGGAGACGACCACCGCGCCGCGCGCGCGAAGCCACGTGTAGAAGGCGACCCGCGCGTTAGCGCTGGAGCTGGCCTTCTCGTTGGCCAGGTCGTAGCGCGAAGCCTCGCGCGAGTCGGAGGCGGCCGCATGGTTCTGGGCGAAGCGCAGGAAGTAGTCGCTGATCTGGACCGTGACGCTCGCCTGTAGCAGGTACGCGCCGAGAGGCGACGGAATCGCGAGCGGAGCGGTGGTCAGCTGCCCGCTCGTGAGCTGTGCGGCGCCGACGACGCCGGGCCCCGCACCGTCGACCACGACCGTCCCGAGCGACGGGGAGTTCGTGATGTCGACGAGGTCCAGGCTGGCGGAGAGTCGCAGCTTCGGTAGAAACGCCTGCCACGACGCGTCGACCCGCGCGGCCGCGGCCCTCAGTGTCTCTTCGTACTGTTTCACGGAGAAGCTCGTCGCGGCGGCCCTACGGCCGACCTCTTCGCTCCGGAGACCGCCCGGCGACGTCCGCAAGAGGTCCTCCGGCATCGGGCTGGGAGCCACCGACACGAGCTCGCCCGATGGTGCCGCGCCCGTGTCTTGCCCGCTGGCTTGCGCCCGAGCAGACCATGCCAGCAGCGTTGCGGCCGCCAGACACCGGCCACTTGGCCTCCAGTGACGAGCCCGATTCATTCGCCCGCTCGGCTGCACACGCGATGCCGTACGGCTGTCGCCAGGCGCGCGCGGTCGGTTCCGCGATCCCGATGGGGAGCTCGAGCGCGGCCGCCAGGCACGGGCTCCGGACGCGTGCCTGGACCCGCCTCACCTCACGCCGTCTCGCGCTCGAGCGGCGCTCTCCTGACGAGGGACCGGTACAGCTCGACCAGCTTTCCGACCGACGCGTCGAAGTCGAACTGCTTCGCTCGCTCTCTGTAGAGGCCGCGGGCCTGCGCGAGCCTCGCCGGATCGTCGAGGAGCGCGTCGATCTTCGCTGCAAGCGCCGTCGCGTCTCCGGCGGGGAAGCGGAAGTCGTCGTTCAGGGCGAGCCTCGACGCCGCGCTCTCGGGCGCGTCGGCCACGAGGGCTGGGACTCCCGCGCTCATCGCCTCCAGCACCGACATCCCTTCGAGCTCGACCTCGCCCGCGTGGACGAAGAGGTCGGCGGCGGTGTAGTCCTCGAGGAGTTCCGCGCGCGACACGAACCCGACGTCGGCGCCGTTCGGCAAGCTCGCGGCCAATGCCTTGAGCTCCTCTTCACGCGGGCCCCACCCGCACAGGACGAGGTGGATGGCGCCGCGGTGGCGACATCTCCTGACCGCCTCGACGATGACCTCTTGCCTCTTCTCGGCGGCAAAGCGCCCGACGGCGAGGAGGAAGAAGCGACCGGACGGATCGTGGCGCGCGGGCGCGGCAGCCATCGCGAGCGCGACGTCGGGTGGTACGCCGTTGGAGATCACCGCGGTGCGCGCGGAGAGGCCGTGGTCGCGCAGCTTTTGCGCCGCGAATTCGGTCGGACACAGCACTGCGTCCACTCTGTTGTAGAAGTGGTCAACGAGCTCGCGGTAGATGAATGCGTTCAGCCAGGCCGAGCTTATTCCGACGTTGAGCAGGGCGTTTTCGGGCTGGACGTGGAATGCGGCAACGACCGGCAGCCGGAACCGCCGGGCCACGTCGAGCGCGGCAAACGAAAGCCAGAAGGGGAGCTGGAGGTGAACGACGTCAACCCATGCAAACGCATGCGCGAGCACCCTTCGATCGGGCTTCGCCATGATGAAGTGCATTCTCTGCATCGCCGCAATGGGCAGGGGGAGCGCGGGAAGTACGTCGTCCCCATCCGTCGCGACGGTGACGACGTCGTGCTCGCGCCGTAGCTTCGCCACCACATACTCGCCCGACAATACCCCCCCGCCCGCTTGCGTATGGATGGAGTCGGCAACGAACGCGATCTTGAGGCGACCCTCCTGGCTCATGACGCCGACTACGCAAGTACCGCGCCAGAACCGTCACCACGGTCGTCGACCAGCCACCGACAAACTTCGACGGCATGCGTAGGTTGTGGCTCACCTTTTTTTCTCCTCGTGAAACCCGACCCCTCGTCATGAGCCCGATGCCAGGACCCACTCGCAGCTCCGCCCCGGCGGGCTGGGGCGGCGGCGAGTCCGCCGATCGCGAGCGGCTCGGCATTCCCGGCGGGGCCCGCCGCGTCCTCGTGTTCTCGGAGAGCAGCCACTGGGATACCAACTGGCTCCGGACGTCGGGTCAGTACTTCGAGACGCGCGTCAGGCCGATCTTCGCGGCCATCCTCCGCGCGCTGGAGCGGGACCCGCTGCGCATCTACTGCATCGAGAGCGTCTTCTTCCTCAAGGTCTTCTGGGAGCGCCACCCCGAGGAGCGGGCGAGGGTCCGCGTGCTGCTCGAACGGCGCCAGCTTCGCGTGCTCAGCTCGTCGTTCACCACTCCCGACACCTTGTTGCCGCACGCCGAAGCCATCCTGCGCGACTTTCAGCTCGGCCAAGCATGGCTACGTGCGCAGGGGCTCTCGATGGCTCCACGGACCGCATACTTCCCGGACAACTTCGGCCACTCCCCGCACTTGCCGTCTCTCATGCGCGCGGTCGGGGTCGACTCCGTCGGCCTGACACGCATCGACGGCATGTACTTCGTCGCCTCCGATTTCCGACGCAAGAGCGATTTCCCGATAGCCGGGTCGACCGCGGAGGTCCTGCAGAAGACCTGCAAGACGCTCGACTTCGTATGGCGGGACGATGATGGCGCGGAGGTGCTCTGTCACTGGAACGCGTTCACTTACTTCCAGGGCGACATGCTCGCGCACGCCGGCATCGTCCGCTGGAATGGCCTGGTCGCCGCGGTCCCCTGGCGTACCCGCGGTCACATCGCGCGCCGCATTGCGCGCTTCGTCCGCCAGCTCGAGCCCGTCGCGCGTACGCCGTACATGCTCTGCCCGATCGGGATGGACTTCAACGACCCTATCGTTCGTCTCCGAGAGCTTCTCGAGCGCTACAACGCGGAGCTCTATCCCTCCACGGGAGTCTGGGCGGTGCTCGCCGGGATGGACGACTACTTCGCGCTCGTGCGTCATCACGAGGCGAAGCTTCCGGTGCTCGCGGTGGATCCCAATCCGTACTGGATGGGCTTCTACGCCTCGCGCCCCGAGGCCAAGCAGCGCCCTACCCGCATCGCTCGTACACTCCTCCTCGCCGAGAGCTTGTCCGCGTTGCGGCCGCCGCGCCCAGCCCTCGAGGGTGCCCTCCGCACCGGGTGGCAGAACCTCGTGCTGATGAACCACCATGACGCCATCACGGGGACCTCTCCGAATCGCATCTCGCACGGAGAGCATCGGGAGTGGCTCGCGACCGCGGAGGCCTCGGCGGCCGTCGCGCTGGAGCTCGCCTCGGACGACGCGTCGAGCGTGGGAGCCGCGGAGCATACGCGGCCGCGTGCCGCTCGCTGGGCCGGGCGCGAGCTTCGCGTCGAGACGCCGCACCTCGAGATGACGTTCTCGAAGGAGCGAGGCGGCTGCCTCACGAGCCTCGTGCTCGAGGGTGAAGAGCAGCTCCGAGGCCTGGGGCTCGACCTCGTCGCGTACGGCGACGAGGGCGGTCTGTGGCGCCTCGGACACGAGTACGCGGGCGGTAGCTTCACCGAGATAGACCGCGCGAGCCGTCGCCCTGCCCGCATCGAGCTCGCCCGCTCGGAGGAAACGATCTCCGTGGTGGTCCGCTCGGACCTGCGCGGGAGACCCTTCACGAGGACAATCATCTGCGGCCGCGACGACCCGTTCCTCGAGATATACGTCGCCGGCTTTGCCGCGCGGCGGGTGAGCGTGACGTGCCACGTCGAGGTGAGCGCCAGGCCAAGCTCCATGGAGATGGATACCATCGGCGGCAGCATCGAGCGGCCTCGGGAGAGGTTTCACCAGCCAACCTTCTGGCCGGTTCCCTCGTCGCTGACGCTCCAGGGGGAGCACGGAGCCCTCCACCTCGCGTTCGAGTCGCCCACAGCGGTGTCCTTGAGCCCCGGCCACGCGCTCGAGTGGATCGTGGCGCGCAATCCGATGAAGGAGCGCGCCTTCGGCATCCTCCCCGTTCTCGCGCATCCCATTGGCGGAACGGTCGACGAGCTTCAAAGCCACAGGGCGGCCTTGTTCGCCACGGCTGGGCGTGGCGACTCCGCGGAGCTCCGTCGCCGCCTCGAGCGTGCCTGGCTTCCCTTGGCCCAGAGGCCCCTCCGGGATCGCGCGGGCTCGCTCATCCGCTGTGACGATCCAGGGGTCTCGTTCAGCGCGTTCAAGCGCGCCGAGGACGGCATAGGGGTCGTGGCGCGGCTGGCATGCGCGCTCCGCGGGCCGCGTACCGTGCGGGTGTGGCTGCCGTCGCAGGCCGTCTCGGGAGGGTTCCTGTGCGACGCGCGCGAGACGAACACGGGGCCACTGGAGATGGATGCCGGCCAGGTGCTCGTTCCGCTTCGATCGAGGTTGACGACGCTGCGCCTGCTCACGCGCTGACGTCCGGCATCGATGCAGGCCCTGCCGGTCGGCGCAAGGTGTGCAGTCGGCAAAACGCACCAACGATCGATGCGCCACCCGCGGCGCATGACTAGGTTTCGCGCCATGCGAACCGGCGTACTCTCGGTCCTGGGAGCGCTACTCGTGATGTCGACCTCGTCGTTGGCACCGGCGCAGCCCGCGGACCCCATCGTCACCAGGGCTCCGCTCGTGTGCTCCCACGGCCCGGGCGGTGAGTTCTTCGAGGTCCGGGCGACGCTTCCAGCAACAGCCCCGACCGGCTCCGTCTACACGGTGCGGCTCGATAGCTTCCCCGCGCCTCCCGTCACGGACCGAGGGCTCAACTACCTGCACGACATGGTGACGGACTACTACTTGCCGAGCGGGGCATCCTACGTGCCCGGGTCCGCGCGCGTGGTGGACGGCACAGGCACGGAGAATGTTCGCAGGGGCGCCCGCGCGTGGGCGGAGAATGGGTACGTTCGGCTGTATCTGCCCGCGCACATCGACAAGGGGTCC
>Ga0302279_10002171_pt1 | contig 26559 bp, 27 predicted proteins | sample III_Bog_N3_3_FD_194541 | JGI IMG/M metagenome (GOLD analysis project Ga0302279, IMG submission 194541) | Peat permafrost microbial communities from Stordalen Mire near Abisko, Sweden - III_Bog_N3_3 | ecosystem: Environmental > Terrestrial > Soil > Wetlands > Peat | place: Sweden: Abisko... | reverse complement strand
GGGCGGCAGAAATGCGTCCAAAACCTCGTCGGTTGTCGATATGTCGAGCGCTTCGCGCTCGACATTGATCAAATGCCGCAGCGCGAGGTCACTCGTGAAATATCCGGGCTAGAGCACCGCCGCGATCGCGTTGGCCGCCGCCTCGACGTTGCGCGTGTTCAAGCCCGCCACGCACATGCGGCCCGAGCGGATCAGGTACACGGCGAACTCGTTGCGCAGCCGGTCGACCTGGCCCGCGGACAGCCCGGTGTAGCTGAACATGCCGCGCTGGGTCAGGAAGTAGTCGAAGTTGCGGCCCGGCACCTTGGCGCTGAGCACGGCGTGCAGCGTCTTGCGCATGGTCTCGATGCGGGTGCGCATCGCGTTGACGTCGTCCACCCACGAGGCGCGCAGCGCCGGCGTCTCCAACACCGTGGCGACCACGCCGCCGGCGTGGATGGAAGGGCTCGAGTAGTTGCGCCGCACCGTCGCCTTGAGCTGGCCCAGCGCGAGCGTAGCCTCGGCCGCGGTGGGCGCGCATACGCTCAGTCCGCCGGCGCGTTCGCCGTACAGGCTCATGCTCTTGGAGAACGAGTTGGCGCAGAAGAACGGCACGCCGGCGTCGGCCAGAGCGCGGATGGCGAACGCGTCCTCCTCGATGCCGTCGCCGTAGCCCTGGTAGGCGATGTCCAGGAACGGCAGCAGCTGGCGCGACTTGAGCACCGGGACCAGCGACTCCCATTGCGCCGGCGCGAGGTCGACGCCGGTCGGGTTGTGGCAGCACGCGTGCAGCAGCACCACGCTGCGCGCCGGCAGTTCGGACAGCGCGGCCAGCATCGCCTCGAACTTCAGGCCGCCGGTGGCCGCGTCGTAGTACGGATAGGTCGAGACGGCGATGCCCGCGCCCTCGAACATCGAGCGGTGGTTGTCCCAGGTCGGGTCGCTGACCCACACGCCCGAATCGGGGAACCAGCGTTTGATGAAATCGGCGCCGACCTTCAGCGCGCTGCTCGAGCCCACGGTCTGCAGCGTGACGACGCGGCCGTCGGCCACGGCTTTCGAGCCGGCGCCGAACAGCAGCGTCTGCACGGCGCGGCGGAAGTCGGCGTTGCCCTCGATGGGCAGGTAGGGCTTGGCGCCGCCCTTGTCGAGCAGCTGCGCCTCGGCCTTGTGCACGCAGCCGAGCACCGGGATGCGGCCCTCGTCGTCGAAGTAGATGCCGATCGACAGGTTGATCTTGTGGGGGCGAGGGTCCTTCTGGAAATCCTCGTTCAACGACAGGATCGGGTCACCGGCAAAGGGCTCAACGTGCTCGAACATGGGGCTGGCTCGGTTGGGAATTCGAAGCCGGATTATCGACCAGCGACCATGCTCAACCTTCGTAAAGCATCCAGCGGCCATGGGCATGCGAGACGGCCGCCAGCGCCCACGCGACGCCACCGTGGCCGTCGGGGCGGGCGACGGTCCAGGCCGTCGCGTTGGGCAGCTTCGTCGCCTCGACCTGCGGGATGCCAGGCCACCAGGTGCGCGACAGCGTCGGATCGTCGGCGCTGATCCACACGGCGCCGCGTTGAGCAACCGCCTCCAGCACGCTGGCGACGTGCGCGTCCAGCAAGGGCGCGTCGAAGTACGACAGCACCCAGCTGTTGAAGACCACCGGCGTGACGTCGGCGGGCAGCGTGGCGATCCATTGGGCGATCGAGGCCGCGGCATCGGCGGTGGCGGCCAGCGGCCAGCGCTGGGTGCGCGCGATCGCCACCGCGGCGTCGAAGCGCGCGCGGCGCTCGCCGTCCTGCGGCCACAGGCAGGCGCGCAGCCAGCGTATCTGGGCCTCGTCATCGACCGCGATTGGACTCAGGTCGATGCCCAGGCGGCTCACGATGTCGAATGCAGGCGTGTCCGCATCGAGCTTGCCGCGCCCGCCCGCGAGCACGCGGCACGCGATCTCGGGCGCGCGCGGGTCGCGATCGGGCGGCGTCGTGGCGAGCGTCGCGCCGGTGGCGTCGTCGACATAGCGATAGCGCCAATGGTCGACACCCAGGTTCAGGCCGGCGCTGCAGCCCACGTCCAGCAGCGCGACGCGCCGCTGGCCCGTCTGGTCGACCAGCGATTGCAGCACGGGCCACAGCACCGCGCAGCGGCCGATCTCGTTGGTCTGCGTGGTGCGCGTCGCGATGCACGCGGCCAGCTCGTCGCGCTGGCGCTCGATGAAATCGCCCAGATGCGCGACGAGCGCTGCGTCGGGGGCGCGCGCGTCGCCGACGCTGGCGTAGTAGCCGGCCAGAGGCGGCCGCTCGCCGCGTTCGACCCGCTCGAGCACACGATCCTGCAGCGCGGCGAGCCACAACGTGGGCGACTGCTGGCGCACCGGCGCCGCGGCCAGCAAGGCGGCCCAGTCGGCGTGCTCGGCCGCGGCGGCGGTCAGCGCCTGGTAGAACGCGTCGTCGGCGAACACATGGCGCGCGAAATGCGCGAACTTCGCCTGCAAGCCGGCGACGGCGGCGGGATCGGTTTCGGAGGCCATGGAACCACGATCAGGGTGACGATGGAACGAGCGTAGCGCTGCGCCGGAGATCAGATTGTCAACTGGCCGACAATCACGGAATGAGCCCCGACGTTCGCGCGCTGTTCGACCTGAACTTCCCCGACATCGCCTGGACTGCCGATACCTGGGCCGCGGCCGACTCGCGCCTGCGCACGCGCAAGCTGGCCGCCGGCGCGACCCTGTTCGCGCAGGGCGACGCCACGCCGGCGTTGTTCGGCGTGCTGGCCGGTTGCGTGGAGACGCGCTTTTCGAACGCGCAGGGGCAGCAGTCGGTGGTCGAGAACGTCGAACCCGGCCGCATCTTCGGCCTCGCGTCGTTCGTCACCGGGCTGCCGTCCACCTACGAGGCGCTCGCGCTGGAGCCGACGCGGCTGGTGGCCATCGGGCCGTCAACGTACGGCTGGCTGATGGACGAGGTGCCGGGCTTCGCGCGCGCGCTGATGCGCGAGTTCGCGCGCCGCTACGACGGCACGCTCAAGCTGCTGGAGGCGGCGCGCCATCGCGGCGCCGAGGACCGCCTGTGCATCGCGCTGCAGCACCTGCGCCGCGAAGGCCGCGCGACGCCCGTCGGGCCGGGGCCGTGGACGATGCAGCTGACGCAGGCCGAGCTCGCCACGCGCGCGAACGTGTCGCGCCAGACCGCCAACGAGTGGCTCGCGCAATGGGCCGCGCGCGGCTGGATCGTGCGGCGCTACCGCGCGCTGCAGATCAAGCGCTGGCCGACGCCGGCCGCGAGCTGACGCTCACGCGGCCAGCGCCGCTTCGATGTCGGCGCGCAGCTTGTCCGGATCGTCGCTCGGTGCGAAGCGCTTGAGGACGTGGCCGTCCTTGCCGACCAGGAACTTGGTGAAGTTCCACTTGATCGCCTCGGTGCCCAGCACGCCCGGCTTCTCGGACTTGAGCCACTTCCAGAGCGGATGCGCCTGGGCGCCATTGACGTCGACCTTGGCCATCATCGGGAAGGTGACGCCGTAGTTCAGCTGGCAGAAGCTCTCGATCTCGGCGTTTTCGCCCGGATCCTGGTGGCCGAACTGGTTGCACGGGAAGCCGACGACGACCACGCCGCGATCCTTGTAGTCGGCCGCCAGCTTTTCCAGGCCCTCGAACTGCGGCGTGAAACCGCACTTGCTGGCCGTGTTGACGATCACGAAGACCTTGCCGCGCTGGGCGGCGAAGTCTGCCGGCTGCCCCTGGATGGACGTGGCGGAAAAATCGTAGAGCGACTTGGCGGACATGGGGTCTCCTGCGGCGACAGCGCCGATGGTAGTGCGCTTCGCATGGCCGCGCACACCCGGGGAATCAGCAGACCTTCAGTGCTTCTCGAACACGCTGGCCAGCGTCGCCACCAGGATCAGCGCGCCACCGGCCAGCACCGTGGGATGCAGCGTCGCGCCGCCCCACCAGACCGAGGTCAGCGCCGCGAACAGCACCTCGCACGGCATCACCACCGCGGTGACGGACGCCGACAGCCGCGCCGCGCCGTATTGCAGGCACAGGTTCGCAGCCATGAACGCGAACGCCAGGCCCAGGCCGGGCAGCAGCCAGCCGGACACGCCGATCGGCCACGTCACGCCGGCCGCACCCGCGGCCGACAACCCCGCAGCCGTGACGGCCGCCACCATCGCGCCGCCCAGGAACATCGCCAGCGCGCGCCCTTCCTCGGCCTGCGCGGCCTCGCGCTTGAGCATCACGTTGTTCAGCGCGAAGGCGATGCCGCCCAGGATCGCGAGGACGTCCGGCAGCAGCGCCGGCGCAACGCCCGTGGAAGGCTCGCCATGCGACAGCACCAGCGCGGCGCCGGCCAGTGCCAGCGCCACCCGCGCCATCGAGCCGACGGTCAGACGCTCCTTCAGGATCACGCGCGCCAGCAGCAGGGACCACAGCGGCATCAGGTAGAACAGCAGCACCACGCGTACGACGTCGCCGATGCTCACCGACCAGTTGAACGTCGCATTGGTCACGCCGGAGGCCACGAAGATCACCCACAACGCCGGCTGGCGCGCGAGCTGGCGCAGCACGGCCGGCCGCCACGCGACGATCGCCAGCGCCGATATCAGGTAGATCTGCGTCGTGGCCCACAGCGGATGCAGGCCCATCGCCTGCAGGTGGCGGAACGGCCACCAAGACACGCCCCACATGAAGGCGTTGACCATCAGCGCGAGCACCGGTCCCGCGGAACGGGGCCGCGAGAGCGGGGCCGTCATGTCTTCAGCGCTTCAATGAGAGTCGCTGCGCGCGATCTCGAGCAGCGCTTCGACCTCTTGGCGATGGTTGGTCAGGTTGCTGCGGTACCAGCGATAGATCACCAGGCTCGTCAGCGCGACGAACACGCCGAAGATCGTGATCGAGCCGAACACCGACAGCCCGCCGCGCGTCATCGCCGAATAGAACGCGCCCAGGCCCAGGATGGCGGCCTGCTCGTTGAAATTCTGCACCGCGATCGAGCGGCCCGAGCCCATCAGGTTGTGGCCGCGATGCTGCAGCAGCGCATTCATCGGCACGACCAGGTAGCCGCCGATGGCGCCCAGCAGCACCAGGAACGGCCCGGCGACCCAGATGCTGTGCATCGCGTTGATCGCCACAACCGAGCTGCCCAGCATCACGCCGAGCAGGATCACCGAGGTCGCCTTGACCAGCTTGACCGTCACCGACGCGATCAGCGCGCCGGCGGCGGTGCCCAGTCCGACCAGCAGCAGCAGCAGCGTTGCCTGCGGCGTGGAATAGGCCAGCGCCACGCCGGCCCAGGCCAGCACGAGGTAGCGCAGGTTGCCCGAGACGCCCCAGAACAGTGTCGTGGTCGCCAGCGAGATCTGCCCGAGCTTGTCGTCCCACAGGCGCGCGTTGCACTGGCTGAAGTCGCGCACGAGTTCCATCGTCTTGCCGGTGAGCGGCTCGAGGGCGGTCTCGGTGCGCGGAATACGCAGGTTGAAAACGGCGGCGATGGCGTACAGCACCACCATGCACGCAATGGTCGCCTGCGCGGGCGTGTCGATGCCCAGGCTGATGAACGGCAGATGCACGGACAGCAGGTAGGGCGAGATCTTCGGCCCGATCAGCTGTCCGCCAAGCCCGACTCCCAAGATGATGGACAGGATCGTCAGGCCCTCGATCCAGCCGTTGGCCTTGACCAGTTGCGACGTCGGCAAGAGCTCGGTCAGGATGCCGTACTTGGCCGGCGAATAGGCCGCCGCGCCCAGGCCGACGAACGCGTAGGAGATCAGCGGATGGCCGCCCCACAGCATCATCAGGCAGGCCGCCACCTTGATGCCGTTCGCATAGAACATCACCTTGCCCTTGGGCACCGCGTCGGAGAACGCGCCGAGGAAGGGCGCGAGCACCACGTAGAACAGCGCGAACATCGGCACGAGCGCCGTCAGCTGCCACTGCGGCGCGCCGGCGCCTTTCAACATCTCGACGGCGGCGACGAACAAGGCGTTGTCGGCCAGCGAGCTGAAGAACTGCGCCGACATGATGATGTAGAAACCTCTTTTCATTCGTCGGCATCGTCGGCGTCGAGGCCACCCGAGAGGCCCCGCGCCTGGGAAATCTCTCCATAGGGCGAGCGGCTTTATAGCACGCGGGCCCGTTTGGCCCGTTGTCCAAGCCATGCTGCGCCGCGCGCGAAGCGGCTGGCAGAATTCGCGCATGCCGCGTCCCATCGAAGCCCTGATCCACACCGACGCCCTGGCGCAAAACCTCGCGCGCGCCCGTGAAGCGGCGCCGGACGCGCGCGTCTGGGCGGTGGCCAAGGCCAACGCCTACGGGCATGGCATCGAACGCGCGTTCGAGGGCCTGCGCGGCGCCGACGGCTTCGCAGTGCTCGATTTCGACGAGGCCCAGCGCATCCGCGCGCTCGGCTGGCGCGGCGCTATCCTCATGCTGGAAGGCTGCTTCGAGCAGCGCGACCTCGAGCTGTGCTCGCGCCTTGGCCTGTGGCACGTCGTGCATGGCGAACAGCAGATCGACTGGCTCGCCGAGCACAAGACCCACACGCCGCACAGGGTCTTCCTCAAATTGAACAGCGGCATGAACCGGCTCGGCTTCACGCCGACGGCCTTCCGCGGCGCGCGCGCGCGGCTCGAGCTGCTGCCGCAGGTCGACGAGATCTCGCTGATGACGCACTTCTCGGACGCCGACGGCGACCGCGGCGTCGCGCACCAACTGGCCGTGTTCGAGGCGACCACCGCCGACATGGCCGGCGAGCGAACGCTGGCCAACAGCGCGGCCACGCTGCGCCACGGCGCCGACGCGCTCGCGCGGCCGCCGCGCGTGGGCGGCGACTGGGTGCGCGCCGGCATCATGTGCTACGGCAGCGCGCCCGACCATCCGCATCGCACGATCGCCGACTGGCAGCTGCGGCCCGCGATGACGCTGCGCAGCCAGCTGATCGGCGTGCAGCAGCTGCAGGCCGGCGACAGCGTCGGCTACGGCAGCACGTTCACTGCCGAAGGCCCGCTGCGCATCGGCGTCGTCGCCTGCGGCTACGCCGACGGCTACCCGCGCCACGCGCCCACCGGCACGCCGGTGCTGGTCGACGGCGTGCGCACGCGCATCGTCGGGCGGGTGTCGATGGACTTGATCACCGTCGACCTGGGCCCGGTGCCCGGCGCTGGCGTGGGCTCCGAGGCGACGCTGTGGGGCCATGGCCCGAAGGCGTCGCTGCTGCCCATCGACGAGGTGGCCCGGCCGGCCGGCACCATCGGCTACGAGCTGATGTGCGCGCTGGCGGCGCGAGTGCCCGTGAGCGTGGCGGCCTGAGGAGCGGTGAACGAGTCCGGTGCACGCCGGATTCATTCACCGCTTCCGAGCGCGCTCACTCACGGACATCGGTCACCGGCTTGGCACCGAAGTCGTCGCGTTCGATCAGCGCGATCAGCTTGGCGGCAGCGGCGGCGGGGCTGTCGAGCGCGCCGCTGCGGTGGAACTCGTCGAAGGTCGCTTGTTGGGCAAACCGCTGCGGGTCGGCCTCGCGCAGTTGCTTTTGCATGTCGGTGTCGATGATTCCAGGCGCCACCGACGCCACGCGCGCCCCGTCGGGCCGGCCCTGTTCCTCCAGCGCGAGTGCCCGCGCGAAGTGGTCGAGCCCGGCCTTCTGCGCGCAATAGGCGGCGCTGCCGGCCATCGGGCGCCGGCCCAGGCCGGACGACACGAACAGCACGCGGCGGTCGGACGGGCGCCAGTTCGCCGTCGCGCGCAGGAAGGCGGCGGTCAGGGCGACGGGCGCCTCGATGCCGATGCGCAGGCTTCGCGCCAGGTCGGCCGGGTCGCTGCCCGCGACGTCGCCCGGTTCGCTCAGCGCCGCGGCGTTGTGGATGATGCGCACGCGTGCGGGCAACCGGCCGCCGGCGCGCTGCTCGAAGTCGGCCAGCCAGGCACCCAGCCTGGCGACCAGCGGCATGGGTTCGGCGAGGTCGACGGGCCATTGCTCCAATCCACCCGCGCCGGACGCCTCCAGCTCTGACGACTGCCGGCGCGATAGTCCCAGCACGAACGCGTCCTCGGCGAGGTACTGCGCGGCCACCGCCTGACCCAGGCCGCGCGACGCGCCGGTGATGATGACGAGGTTGGCGATGGTCATGACGAAGGTTCAGGCGCTGCGGCGGACGGCGGCCAGCAGCGTGCCGGCCACGACGAAGAGGCTGCCGAAGCAGCGGTTCATGAGGCGCACGTGGCGCGGCTGGTCGAGCGTGCGCAGCACGCGCGCGGCCAGCGCCACGTAGCCGGCCATCACCACCAGGTCGGTGAACGACAGCGACGCGGCGATGATCGCGTACTGCGCCAGCAGCGGGCGCGCCGGATCGATGAAGTTGGTCACCACGGCCAGCATGAACACCGCCGCCTTCGGGTTGGTGGCGTTGATCGCCCAGCCGCGCATGACCAACTGCTGGCGACTCGGGGCCGGCGCGCCGGTGGGCGCGGCCACCAGCGGCCTGTCGCTGGCGCGCCATTGCGAGACGCCGATCCAGATCAGATAGGCCGCGCCGCAGAACTTCAGCACGGTGAACACGCCGGCCGACGCCGCGATGACCGCGCCCAGCCCCGCGGCCACGACCGCCACCTGCGTCCAGATGCCCATCACCAGGCCCAGCACCATCGAGTAGCCGCGCCGGAAGCCGTGGTTGAGCCCGGCGGTCATCGACGCGATGGCGCCCGGCCCGGGCGACAGGCTGATCGCCCAGCAGGCGAGGAAGAAGGTGATCCAGGTGGCGAGGGTCATGCGGGCTCCGGGCAGGAGCCGCCATCATGAACGAAGACGAAGATTCAATGCTCGGTGCGACAAGTCAGGTGAATATCGCCCGAAATTCCAACCTGTGGATTTGAACAGTAGGCGACAATGGCGCCATGGCTGCTCCCAAGACCGTCTACACCTGCTCCGCCTGCGGCGGCACCAACCCGAAATGGCTCGGCCGCTGCCCGCATTGCGAGGCGTGGAACACGCTGGAGGAAGGCCTGGGCGAGCCCAGCGGCGCGGCCGCGGGCAAGAACCGCTTCCAGGCGCTCACGCGCAGCCAGCCGGTGGCCACGCTGGCCGATATCGACGCTGGCGAGATCGCGCGCACGCCCACCGGCATCGAGGAGCTGGATCGCGTGCTGGGCGGCGGCATCGTCGCCGGCGGCGTGGTCCTGATCGGCGGCGACCCGGGCATCGGCAAGAGCACGCTGCTGCTGCAGGCGGTCGACACGCTGGCCGGGCAGATGAAGGTGCTGTACGTCACCGGCGAGGAGTCGGGCGCCCAGCTGGCGTTGCGCTCGCGCCGGCTCGACCTCACCGGCGCCCACGTGCGCGTGCTGGCCGAGATCAACCTGGAGCGAATCCTGGCCACCATCGAGTCGGAGCGGCCCGCGTTCTGCGTGATCGATTCGATCCAGACGCTCTATTCCGAGCAGCTGACCTCGGCGCCCGGCTCGGTGGCGCAGGTACGAGAATGCTCGGCGCAGCTCACGCGCACCGCCAAGTCGGGCGGCTGCACCATCGTGCTGGTGGGCCACGTCACCAAGGACGGCAGCCTGGCCGGGCCGCGCGTGCTGGAGCACATCGTCGACACGGTGCTGTACTTCGAGGGCGACACGCACTCCAGCTTCCGCCTGGTGCGCGCGTTCAAGAACCGCTTCGGCGCCGTCAACGAGATCGGCGTGTTCGCGATGACCGAGCGCGGCCTGAAGGGCGTGGCCAACCCGAGCGCCATCTTCCTGTCCACGCACGGCGAGCCGGTGCCGGGCAGCTGCGTGCTGGTGACGCTGGAAGGCACGCGGCCGATGCTGGTGGAGATCCAGGCGCTGGTCGACGCCGGCGGCCCGAGCCCGCGCCGGCTGTCGGTGGGCCTGGACCGGGATCGGCTGGCAATGCTGCTGGCGGTGCTGCACCGGCACGCGGGCGTGTCCACCGGCGACCAGGACGTGTTCGTCAACGCGGTGGGCGGCGTGCGCATCAGCGAGCCGGCGGCCGACCTGGCCGTGCTGCTGGCGATCCAGAGCTCGATCCGCAACCGCGCGCTGCCGCGCGGCTTCCTGGCGTTCGGCGAAGTGGGCCTGGCCGGCGAGGTGCGGCCGGCGCCGCGCGGCCAGGACCGGTTGAAGGAAGCGGCCAAGCTGGGCTTCTCGGTGGCCATCGTGCCCAAGGCCAATGCGCCCAAGAAGCCCGTTGAAGGGCTCACGATCCACGCGGTGGAACGGATCGAGGAGGCGATCGAGGTGCTGCGCGGGCTTTGAGCCGCGCGCCACCGTATCAGGAGTTGCGCACCACGTTCACTTGCACGGAAACGGAGCCGATCGGGCCCGTCCGCAACAGCGCCCACAGGCAATAGCCGCCCAGCAGCGTGCCAACCGGGAAGTTCACCAGGCTCAGGACGCTGAAGATGATCGTGATCACGCGGCCGGCCGGTTTGCCTCGCAACAGCAGAACGCCGCCCAGGATCGCCAGCGCCAGGTAGGCGAGAAAGTAGATGATGAACGCCGTGAAAAGGCCGATGGCCCACCCTGGAGCCCCAGGCAGCCCGCTTTGCTGAATCGCGGCTGTATAGGACACGCCGAAGACGCTGCCGAAAAGCACGACCACGCAAGCGGCCAGCGTGCCCAGGACGATGTTGAGCCAAGCGGCGATTCGGACGTGGGTATCGATGGGCATGCAGTTTCCTGGTCGGACGAGAAAGTTGGCGTTAAATTGGACCGGTCGAAGCGTACCGGCCCTCTTGATCGCGCATGCTAGCGATCCATCCTGTACGCGACATCCCTCCAAATGACGACCTTGCGCATCGCGATCATTACCGACGTCCATGGGAATCTCGTTGCGCTGGAGGCCGTCTGGCACGAGCTCAAGCTCGCGGCGCCTGATGTCGTCGTCAACCTGGGCGACATCGCCTCCGGCCCGCTGTGGCCGCGCGAAACGGTGCAATGGTTGATGGCGCGCGAGGCGGACGAGCCGGAACGTTGGCGCACCATCGCCGGCAACCACGAACGCCAGGCGCTGGCGGCCGGGCGCGCGCGCATGAGCGCATCCGATGCCTACGCATCGCGCGCGCTCCGCGCCCCGGAACGCGCATGGCTGGCCGCGCTCCCCGCGACCCGCTGGTTGGAAGACGACGTGCTGCTATGCCACGGCACGCCGGCCAGCGACCTGGCCTATTTCCTGGAGACGGTGACGCCGAGCTTCGACGTCGACGGCGACCGCGGCGTTCGGGCGGCCACCTTGGCCGAGATCTCGATGCGCGCCGCCGAGACATCGCCCGACAGCACGCGCAGCGGCCTGACCGCCTCGCTGATCTTGTGCGGCCACACGCACATGCCGCGCGTGATGGCCGTGCCGGGCGGCCCCACGATCGTCAACGCCGGCAGCGTGGGCCTGCCCGCCTACGAAGACGTGCATCCACATTTTCACTTCATCGAAGCTGGTTCGCCGCATGCGTGCTGGGCGCTGGTGGAGCGCGACGGTGCCGGCCCCTGGCGCGTGCAATTGCGCAGAACCGCCTACGACTGGGCCGCCGCCGCTGCCCGGGCCGAAGCCAATGGCCGCGGCGACTGGGCGGACGCGCTGGCCACGGGCTTCATGACCCGCACCGAGACGTCGCTGCCGACGGCCTGACACGCGTCAACCAGCGATGCTGCACCGGCACGCGCGTGCGGCCGTCGCCGCGTGTCCAGTACCGGCTGAAGGGCTCAGTACGGCCGCAAGTCGCCGGCCGGCGCGACCACGACCAGCAACGGGGACTGTGGCGGCGTGCGCAGCAGCGCCCACAGCGAGTAGATGCCGATGCCCGTGCCGACCGGAAAGCCGAGCAAGCCGAGAATGCTGAAGACGATCGTGATCACCCGCCCGGCCGGTTTGCCGCTCAGCAGCATCACGCCGCCGACGATCTCCAGCACCGGAAACGCCATCAGGAACAGAAAGAACACGACTCCCAGGCCGGCGATCCAGGCCAGGATGCCGCCGGCCTGCGCTTGATGGTCCGCCATGCTCGCCACGCCTGCCGCGCCGGCTGCCATCCCGAAGGCGCCGAAGAACAGCGCGAACAATCCGATCGCACCGGCCGTGATCGCGCCCATCGCGATGTGAAGCCAGGCGGCGACGCGAACATGGATGTCGAGGGGCATTCGTGCTCCAGTCTCGAAGTGGCGCGCCGACAATGGCGCGCACGTATCCTAGCGATGCAACCCGGCCGTTCCATCCCTCCAAATGAGGAGTTCAGGGCTCCACACGGTAACGAAGATGGCAAGGCGAGGCCTGCGAGCCGATGACCGTCAGCCGGCCAGCCGCCGAGCGATCTCGTAGGTCGCGATCGCGCAGGCATTGGCGACGTTCATCGACGAGTTGTGGCCGCGCATCGGGATGTGGACGGTGGCGTCCGAAAGGTCCAGCAGCGCCTGGCACACGCCCGTGTTCTCGGCGCCGACGACCAGGCAGATGCGGTCGTCGGTCGCCACGCCCAGGTCGCGCAGGTCGACGCTTTGCGTGCTCAGCTCCAGGCTGACGATGCGCCAGCCCTGCGCCTTCAACGCCGCGACCGTCGCCAGCGGATCGGCCTCGTACGACCAGGCCACGTGGCGCTCGGCCGAGCGCGAGGTCTTGCGGATCTTGGCGTCGGGCGGCACCGGCGACGTGCCGGACAGATGCACGTGCGCCACGCCCAGCGCGTCGGCGATGCGGAACAGCGCGCCCACGTTCAGCGCGTCGTCCATGTCGTGCGCCAGCAGGCGCAGCGGCAGCGGGCCGGCGCCGCGGTGGCTGGAATGATCGAGCTGGCGGTTGGCGGACGTCATCGAGGCGGGCATTCTGCAGCACCACGCGCGGCGCTCCGGCCCGCAAGACTCGTAGAATTCAGGGTTTCCCAATATTTCGAGGCATTTCCATGGGCATGGACGATCGCGACGGCAAGATCTGGATGGACGGCGAGCTGGTCGACTGGCGCGACGCCAAGATCCACGTCCTGACGCACACGCTGCACTACGGCTGCGGCGCGTTCGAGGGCGTGCGCGCGTACAACACGGTCAAGGGCCCGGCGATCTTCCGCCTGCGCGAGCACACCGAGCGCCTGTTCAACTCGGCCAAGATCCTGCGCATGAAGATCCCGTTCACGCCCGAGCAGGTGATGGACGCGCAGCGCGCCGTCGTGCGCGAGAACAAGCTCGACAGCGGCTACCTGCGCCCGCTCACCTGGATCGGCTCCGAGAAGCTGGGCGTCAGCCCCAAGGGCAACAAGATCCACCTGATGGTCGCGGCCTGGGCCTGGGGCGCCTACCTCGGCGAGGAAGGGCTGCGCCGCGGCATCCGCGTCAAGACGTCCAGCTACACGCGCCACCATGTCAACATCACGATGACGCAGGCCAAGGCGGTGTCCAACTACACCAACTCCATCCTCGCCAACACCGAGGCAGTGGAAGACGGCTACGACGAGGCGCTGCTGCTCGACGCGAGCGGCTTCGTCTCCGAAGGCGCCGGCGAGAACATCTTCGTGATCAAGAACGGCGTCGTCTACACGCCCGACCTGTCGGCCGGCGCGCTCAACGGCATCACGCGCAACACCGTGTTCGCAATCTGCGAGGACCTGGGCCTGAAGCTGGTCGAGAAGCGCATCACGCGCGACGAGGTCTACATCGCCGACGAGGCCTTCTTCACCGGCACCGCCGCCGAAGTGACGCCCATCCGCGAACTCGACCGCATCGAGCTCGGCAAGGGCGAGCGCGGCCCGATCACCGAGAAGATCCAGGCGGCGTTCTTCGACATCGTCAACGGCCGCAATCCCAAGTACGCCGAGTGGCTGACCGCCGTCTGACCGCATCGCATTCCGACATCCCGAGCAAGCCCATGACCGAACAAACGTCCATCGTCGAAGTCACCGCCAGCGACCTGCAAGGCCCCGGCGTCGTCTTCTGCCCGAACCCGAAGATGCCGCTGTGGAGCAGCCACCCGAAGGTCTTCATCGACCTGAGCCATGAAGGCCGCGGCCGCTGCCCGTACTGCGGCACGACCTACCAGCTGGCCGCAGGCGTCAAGATCGCTGCCGGCCACTGAGTCCGGGCGCCGGCATGTCCACGCCGGCACCGCCGACTGCGCAGGCTGCCACGCCCGGCGGATCGGCGCCCACCTTCGACCAGGTGCGCGCGCTGGCCTATGCCGCGCTGCTGGATCACGCGCGCCGCAACGACCACGCGCATGCGCTCGCCACGCTCGTGCGCGGGCTGACGGCGCTGACCGGCGCCGAGTGCTGGGTGTGGCCGCAACCGCCCGACGGCAACCTGTCGATGCCGCCGATCCACGCCCGCCCGCCGACGCACGCGCCGGGCTCGTCCACCGGCGCGGCCGTCGACACCGCCTGGTCCTGCAGCCATTCGGGCACCGTCGTGGGCGAGCTTCGAATTCCGCTGCCCGAGGGCATCCAGATCGACGACTGGGGCGACCGCCTCGCCCCCGCGCGTGACGCCGCCGCCGCGCTGCTGGCCGGCCTGATCGAACACGCCGGCCATGCGCTGCCCGGCTCGCTCGCGCTGCAACGCACCGCGATGCATGAAGCCGGCACCTATGTGTGGGAGTGGGACATGGCCACCGGCGTGCTGGGCGACATCGACGAGGGCGAGCGCCTGCTCGGCTATCCGCTCAACACGCTGGGCCACACGCGCGGCGACTGGGATCGCATCATCCATCCCGACGACAAGGCGCTGGTCGACAACGCCTTCGGTGCGCATGTGCGCGGGGAGTCGCCGCTGTATCGCGTGGTCTATCGGGCGCGCGCCGCCGACGGGCAATGGCGCTGGATCGAGGAGCGCGGGCGCATCGTCGAATGGGATCGGCACCGGCGTCCGACGCGCATGTTCGGCACGCGCACCGATGCCACCTTGCTGCGCGAGCTCGAGCAGGCGCAGCGCGACCGCCTCGCCGCCGAAGCCGCCAACAGCGCCAAGACGATGTTCCTCTCGCGCATCAGCCATGAGCTGCGCACGCCGCTGAACGCGGTGCTCGGCTTCGCGCAGCTGCTGGCCACCGATCCGGCGCTCGGTGCGTTGCCGCTGCAGCGCCAGCAGGTGCGCATGATCCACGAGGCCGGCGACCACCTGCTCGCGATGATCGGCGACCTGCTCGACCTCTCGCTGGCCGAGGCCGCGCATCTGCCCATCCACCTGCAGAACGTGGCGCTGGCGCCGCTGTTCGAATCCTGCACCGCCTGGTGCCGGCCGCAGGCGGACTCGGCCGGCGTCAGCCTGCGCAGCGAGGATCCCGACGCCGGCGCGTCGCTGACGCACGCGCTGGCCGTCGTGCGCGCCGACCCGACGCGGTTGCGGCAGGTGCTCACGAACCTTCTGAACAACGCGGTCAAGTACAACCGCGCCGGCGGCCGGGTGACGCTGCGCGCGACGGCCGCCAACGACGAGTGGCACATCGAGGTCGAGGATACCGGCCACGGCATCAGCCCGGGCGATCGGGCGCGGCTGTTCCAGCCCTTCAATCGCCTGGGCCGCGAAATGTCCGGCATCGCTGGCGCGGGGCTCGGGCTGGCGTTGTCGCAATCGTTGACGCAGTTGATGGGCGGCCGCATCACCGCGCAAAGCGAGCTGGGCGTCGGCTCGACCTTCCGCGTCAGCCTGCCGGCGGCGTGAGCGATACCGCCGGCGCGCGGCCGGCGTCGGCCAGCGCGCGCAGCGCCATCATCTGCGTGGCGATGGGCGTGGGCAGCGGCTTGGCGCCGGCCATCACGTCGGCGATGTAGGCCGCCGTCGAGGCGGCGTCGATGGCCGCGGGCAGTGCCGGCACCGACGCGAGCGAGCCGCCCTGCGCCTGCACCGACAGCGCCGGCTGCTCCACGCCTTCGAGGAAGGCCGCGAGCCTGGGGCAGCGACGCGCGTCGGCCACCGGCTCGCCTTCGGTGCCGCGCATCAGCAGCGCCGTCGCCTGGGTCAGCGCGAGGAATTGGGCCAGGCTCACCGCGTACTCGGGATGCGTGTGGTTGACGACGCGCACGACGCTGCGCTGCGCGCCCAGCGCAGGCAGCAGCTTGGCCAGCGAGTGCGCCGGGTTGCGCAGCCCGATCAGGCGCCGCAGCGCGAGCACGCGGGCCAGCGACGGGTGCAGGTCGTCGGTGGCGATGAAGGCTGGCGCGCCGGCGGCCCAGCGCGCGGCCACGCCGGCGGCATCGCGCACCGGCGTCAGGCCCAGCGCCGTGAACACCGCGGCCGTGGTGATGCGGCCGGGGTCTTCCTCCAGGCCATGAACCAGCACCGGCAAGCCTTCGCGCGCGAGTTGCAGCGCGAGCAGCGGCACGAGGTTGGGCAGCTTGCGCGCGCCGTTGTACGACGGCAGCACCACGGCGCCGGCAGCCGGCGGCGCCGGCAGCGGCAGCAGGCGCGGCGCGACGGCGTCCATGAAGCCGGCCAGCTCCTCGGGCGTCTCGCCCTTGATGCGCATCGCGATGGCGAACGCGCCGGCCTCCACGTCGCTCACCTGCCCATCGAGCAGCCGCGCCATCAGGTCGGCCGCCTGCTCGCGAGTCAGCGCGCGCGCGCCGTCCTTGCCGCGGCCGATTTCACGCAGGTAGGCAGCGATGGTCATGGAAGGCGATGGGCTTGGCGCATGGCGTCATTGTCGCGCCGCGCGCGCGTCACGCGCGCTCAGCGCCTGGCCTCGTCGCGCTTCATCACCAGATAGTCGTTCTTGTCGAGCTCGTGCAGCTGGCGCGGGTAGCGCTCGGTGGCGTCGAACCAGGTGTTCAGGCGCTGCTCGAGCTGGGACGGCGCCGGCGCGGCGACGTAGTCGTCGATCGCCAGGTAGTAGCGCATGGTGTTGCGCTCGACCAGCCCGCGCACGCCGCCGACGTACTCGGGCTTGCCATCGGCGTCCTTGCCGGAGACGCTGAAGCCGACCTTGTCCGAGCCGGCCGTCGACAGGTAGGCGTTCATCGCCACCTTGGCCGTCCAGCCGAAGCCGTAGGCGTAGCTCATGTGCAGCATGGTGTGCGTGGCGTCCAGCGGCGCCACTTCGACGGCGATGCGGTAATCCTTGGTGCCCAGCGGGCCGTCGCCCGAGGTCAGCTCGGTCTTCAGGTAGTCGGGACCATTGGCTGCCGGCTTGTAGTCGAAGTGCAGCTTGTAGGCGTCGTCGACCGGCTGGTCGTACTTGCGGCCCAGCGCCATGTCCAGCCCCGCGGGCTGCGCATGGCACATCTTGACGTTCAGGTGCAGGATCAGGATGCCGCACCAGTTGTCGGTGCCCTGCAGCGCCTTCTGCACCACCGGATACGGCTGGTCGACGCGCGCGTAGACCTCGCCTTCGAGCCGGTCGGAGGTCTGCGTCGACTGCAGCACCAGCGGGCGGCCGTAGGCGTTGTGCGCGAGCTTGTCCTGCAGCGTGTCGAACTTGGCGTGCAGCGCGGCCGCGTCCTGAGCGTGGGCGGCACCCATGGCGGCAAGCGCCACCGCGAGTGCGATCTTCGCCTGCATGGGCCGGTTAGACGAGCGCGAGCGCCGGGCAAAACACTGTTCGAAGGTCATAGCCAATATTCCCACATCCCGGCGGTCAATTCCTGCATCCGCAGCCACAGGCCGCGGTGGTTCCACTCGTCCATCGTCAGCGGCTGCGACTTTGCCAAGTCCGCCTGGAATGCGGCGCGCATCTGGTCGCCGAAGGCCGGGCTCAGCACGATGGCGTCGATCTCGTCGTTGTGCAGGAAGCTGCGCCAGTCGAGGTTGGTCGAGCCCACGGCGCACCAGACGCCATCGATCAGCGTGGTCTTCGAATGCAGCAGCGCGCCCTGGCGCTGGTAGATCTTCACGCCGGCCTCCAGCAACCGGCCGTAGTGGCGCCGGCCCGCGGCGCTCACGAGCCAGGTGTCGCTGATGCTGGGCAGCAGCAACTGCACGTCGACGCCACGCCTGGCGGCATCCTCGATCGCGCCCATCAGCTGCGGATCGGGATCGAAGTAGGCGTTGGCGAGCAGGATGGAGGTCGACGAACTGCGGATCGCCGACACCAGCGTCGCGTAGATCTGGCTGTACGGCTCGGTGGAGGTGCCGCCGATCGCGCGCACGACGACGTCGCCCTGGCGGCCGATCTGCGGGAAGTAGTCCGCATTGGCCATCGGCTTGCCCTTCTGGCGCGCCCAGGTGTCCATGAACAGCTTCTGGAAGTCGGCCACCACCGGGCCGTCGATCTGCAGGTCGGTGTCGCGCCACGGCACCTTCTGGCCATGGCCGGGCCGCTCCTTCGAGTGCTGGCTGAACGAGCCGCCCGAGTAGACGCTGCTGATGTTGATGCCGCCGACGAAGGCGGTGCGGCCGTCGATGATGGTGAGCTTGCGGTGGTCGCGCTGGTTGACGTCCCAGCCGGCCTTGGCCTTGAGCGGATCGACCGGGTTGAACTGCAGCGTGTTGACGCCGTGCGCCGCGAGGTCGTCGAAATACGCCTTGGGGGTATCGATGGAGCCGACGCCGTCGTAGATCAGGTTGACCACCACGCCGCGCGCCTGCGCCGCCTTGAGCTCGCTGGCAAAGCGCTGGCCGACCTCGTCGTCCTCGATGATGTAGCTCTCCATGTCGATCGACCTGGTGGCCGCAGCCATCGCGGCGTACAGCGCCTGGTAGGTGGACGGGCCGTCCTGCAGCAGCGTCACCTTGTTGCCGGCCGACAGCGGCGAACCGACGATCTCCTGCTCGTAGGCGAGATGGCGCTCGAAGATGTCGGTGTCCTGGCCGGCGGCCTGCAGGCGCGCGAGCACGCGCTGGCGCGCATCGGCCGACAGCGGGCCGTGCGGACCGTCGATGCGCAGGCCCGCCGTGCCGGCTGCCTGGGCGTCATCGGGTGCGATCGTCGGCAGCGCGGCACAGGCCCCGAGCAGCGCCAGGGAGCAGGCGCCGGCGGCGCGGGACAGGAGCTGGCGGACGGCGGGCATCGGGATTCTTCTTGTGTGTGGGGAGGTGAACGGCGGTTTGGCAACCCATGTGCCCGACAGGAACGGCGCCTACTTACAATGGCGCCATGCTGCCAACGTCCCCTTCCCGCGAGCGCGAATTCATCCTCCGGCTGTCGTGCCGCGACACCAAGGGCATCGTGCATGCCGTCTCCGGCCTGCTGTTCCAGGCCGGCTGCAACATCATCGATTCGCAGCAGTTCGGCGACCTGGTCGGCCCCGGCGCCACCGGGCGCTTCTTCATGCGCGTGCACTTCGAGGCGCCGCCGCAGCTGGCCGACACGGCCACCCTGGACCGCATGCTGTCCCACGTGACGCAGCAGTTCGAGATGGAGTCGCAACTGCACTCGCTGGCGCGCCGCCCGCGCGTGCTGCTGATGGTGAGCCAGCACGGCCACTGCCTGAACGACCTGCTGTTTCGCTGGCACTCGGGCCAGCTGGACATCGACATCCCGGCCATCGTCTCCAACCACACGACCTTCGCCGACCTCGCGGCCAGCTACGGCCTGCCGTTCCACCACCTGCCGCTGGCGCCGGGCGCGACGCCGCAGGCCAAGCGCGAGCAGGAACTGGCGGTGCAGTCCATCGTCGAGAAGGAAGCGATCGACCTCGTCGTGCTCGCGCGCTACATGCAGATCCTGTCGTCCGATCTGTGCGGCGTGCTGGACAACCGCGCCATCAACATCCACCACAGCTTCCTGCCCAGCTTCAAGGGCGCCAAGCCGTACTACCAGGCGCACGAGCGCGGCGTCAAGCTGATCGGCGCGACCGCGCACTACGTGACGGCCGACCTCGACGAAGGCCCGATCATCGAGCAGGACGTCGAGCGCGTCGACCATACGCTGACCCCCGAGGACATCACCGCCATCGGCCGCGACGTCGAATGCGTCGTCCTCGCGCGCGCCGTGCGCTGGCACGTGGAGCACCGCGTGCTGCGCAACGGCCGCAAGACCGTGGTGTTCAACTAGGCCAACGAGGACTTGCGCCGCATGCCCAACCTGAAAGATCGCGCAGCCGTGCTGCACGCCTCGCCCGAAGACGCCGAGGCCCAGTTCTACGAGGCCTTGCGCGACGGCGACCTCGAGCGCGTGATGGCGGCCTGGTCGGACGACGACGACATCGTCTGCGTGCACCCGGGCGGCGCCCGTGTGGTCGGCCTGCAGGCGGTGCGCGCGGCATTCGAGGCGATCTTCGCCAACGGCACCGTGGTCGTGCATCCCGAGCACGTCAAGCGCGTGCACACGATGGGCTGCGCGGTGCACAGCGTGCTCGAGCGCATCGACGTCATCACCCCGGATGGGCCGCGCACCGGCTGGATAGTCGCCACCAACGTCTACGTGAAGACCAGCGAGGGCTGGCGCATGGTGGCCCATCACGCGAGCCCCGGCGCGGACGAGATTCCCGAGATCGTGGACGCGCCGTCCGTGCTGCACTAGGCACGTCGATTGCTCGACCGCGGCCATCTCATCCGTCCGAAGTCACGCCGATGGCCGCCGTCCTTTCTTCCGACAACGCGTTCCGGTACCGCGCGCCCTGGTGGCTGCCGGGCGGGCATCTGCAGACCATCTGGCCGTCGCTGTTCTCGCGCTCGACCATCGGCGATGCGCCTGCGTTCCGGCGCGAGCGCTGGACGACGCCCGACGAAGACTTCATCGACGTCGACTTCCTGATCGACCCGCTGGACACCGCGGCCGATGCCGCCACGCGCCCGCTGCTGGTTCTGTTCCACGGCCTCGAAGGCTCGTCCAAGAGCGGCTATGCGAAGGCCTTCGCGTGCCTCGCGCGCGCGCAAGGCTGGTCGTACGCCGTGCCGCATTTTCGCGGCTGCTCGGGCGAACTCAACCTGGCGCCGCGGGCCTATCACTCGGGCGACTACGAAGAGGTCGAGTGGATCCTGCAGCGCCTGGCGCAGCGCCGCGGCGGGCCGGTGATGGCAGTGGGAATCTCGCTGGGCGGCAACATGCTGTTGCGCTGGGCCGAGGAATCCGGCGCGAGCGCCGCGACCAAGGCGCTGGCGGTCGCCGCGGTGTGCTCTCCCGTGGACCTGGCCGCCGGCGGCCACGCGATCGGCCGCGGCTTCGGGCTGTACACCTACACGCGCATGTTCCTGGGCACGATGAAGCCCAAGGCGATCGCCAAGCTGCGCCAGCATCCGGGCCTGTTCGACGAGCGCAAGCTGCGCGCGGCGCGCAACCTGTATGAGTTCGACAACGTCTTCACGGCCCCGCTGCACGGCTTCCGCGACACCGACGACTACTGGAAACGCGCCTCGTCCAAGCCGCGCCTGAACGACATCCGTATTCCGGCGCTGGTGCTCAATTCGCTCAACGATCCGTTCATCCCGGCCGATTCCCTGCCCAAACAGCCGGAGGTGGGCTCGCACGTGACGCTCTGGCAACCGAAGCATGGCGGCCATGTCGGCTTCGCGCGCGGCATGCTTCCGCGCGGCGATGCGACGAGCATGCCCACGTCGGTATTCGGCTGGCTCAAGGGCCACAATCACTGAAAGCGGCGCGACCGAGCGGGTCGCGCGACGAACGAAAGAGCCGTCATGGACGACATGGTGCGCGCGGCCCTGAAGAAGTGGCCCAACGTGCCGGCCTGCACCGGCTGGCTGGCACTGGACGCGCGCGGCGACTGGTACATGCGCGACGACCGCACGCAGGCCGCAGGCGGCTTCCCGCTCGCCAAGGGCAGCCGCATCGAGCACCGCCAGCTGCGCGAATTCATCGAGCGCAACTACGAAGGCCCGCACGACGGCGCTTGGTACTTCCAGAACGGCCCGCAGCGCGTCTACGTCGAACTCGAGGCGGCGCCGCACGTGTGGCGGCTGCTCGCACGCGCAGGCACGGCGCCGGAGGTGCGCTCGCACGCGGACCGGGCCGCGGCCGTGGAATCGGCATGGCTCGACGAGCGCGGACGGCTGTTCCTGGCCACCGACGCCGGCTTCGGCCTCGTGCACACGCAGGACATGGAGACCGCGGCCGACGCCGTCGAATCCGGTTTGTGGACGCCGCAGCCGCTGGACTTCGCCGCGATGCCCGCGCGCTTCGGCTTCTGCCTGAGTCCGGCGGCACTGTGGGGCGGGCACCCGCCGCGCGAAGCGGCCGCGGCTTCCTGACGATCCCGAGCCCCATGAAAAAAGCCGCCCGCGGGCGGCTTCTTCACGAACGCGACCGAATCACTTCGAGGCCGCGGACGCCGCAGCAGGAGCCGCCGGCGCCGATGAGGCCGCCGAAGCGGCGGGTGCAGCCGGAGCGGCCGGCTCGGCGAACTTCGCGCCGCCCTTGTCGGCCATGTACACCACGGCGCGACCGACTTCGTAGTCGCTGAAGTCGCCGCCGCCCTGTGCGGGCATGTTGCCCTTGCCATGCAGCGCCGACTGCAGCAGCGCATCGTATCCCTTGCCAATGCGCGGACCCCAGGCCGAGGCATCGCCGAACTTCGGCGCGCCCAGCAAGCCGGCGGTGTGGCAGGTGGTGCACTGTGCCTCGAAGACCTGCTGGCCCGTCTTGGGGATCACGACGGCCGTGGCGTCGAATACCGCGTCGCTGGCGATCGGCGCGATGCGCGCGGCCACGGAAGACGCCGCGTAGGCCTCGCTGCCCGGGGACTTCTTGTTGTCGAGCGACACGAACTGCGTGAGCATGATGATCACGAGCACGGGAACGATGATGGACGCCGCGATCACCGTGATCAACTGCTTCGGCGTCTTGATGCCGGACTCGTGTTCTGCTTCGTCGTGATGTTGCTCTTCGCTCATGGATTCCTCGGACCGGGGCTGCAGGAAGGACCTTCGACCGTGGCGCGTGCGCCCTCGGCCGTCAGGCAAAAGCCGCGCGATTATAGGTTCGGGGGACTCGTCAAACGCCGCTTTGCACCTCGCGAGCGCCCCGGGACAAACCCCCGCTTGCAATGCAAAACGCCCGGCTCGAAGACCGGGCGTTCGCATCTGGAGCGGCGTGGCGCTCAGGCGGCCTGCGGGTCCGGCGTGGCCGGCGGCGAAACGCGCGCGGCGACCAGCGCGGTCACTTCCTTGCGATAGCGATTGAGCTCCTGCACCGACACGAAGCTGCGTTCGAGCAGCAGGCTCATGTTGTGGAGGATGCGCTCGACGACCTTGTTCTCCCACACGGCGTCGAACTGGATCTGCTTGTCCAGCCAGCCTTCGAGCCATTGCGGGTCGGGCATGCGGCTCTGGATGGTGTCGCGCGGGAACAGGTTGGCGTTGACGTGCAGGTTGGTCGGGTGCAGCGCCTGCGCCGTGCGGCGCGCGCTGGCCATCAACACGCCCACCTTCGAGAACGCCGCCTTGGCCTCGTTGCCGAAGCGCGTGAGCGCCTTCTTCATGTAGCGCAGGTAGGCGCCGCCGTGGCGGGCTTCGTCGCGCGCAAGCGTCTCGTAGATGTGCTTGATCACCGGCTCTGTGTGCCATTGCGCCGCGCGGCGATACCAGTGGTTCAGGCGGATCTCGCCGCAGAAGTGCAGCATCAGCGTCTCGAGCGCGGGCGCCGGGTCGAACTCGAAGCGCACCGCATGCAGTTCCTCTTCGGTCGGCACGAGCTCGGGCCGGAAGCGGCGCAGGTATTCCATCAGCACGAGCGAGTGCTTCTGCTCTTCGAAGAACCACACGCTCATGAACGCGCAGAAGTCGCTGTCGTCACGGTTGTCGCGCAGGAACATCTCGGTGGCAGGCAGCGCGGCCCACTCCGTGATCGCGTTCATCTTGATCGTGGTGGCCTGCTCGTCGGTCAGTTGCGTCGGATCGAAGGAGTCCCAGGGGATGTCCTTGTCCATGTCCCAACGGACGGCTTCGAGTTGTTTGAATAGTTCGGGATACAGCATGCTGGCGGGAGTCTCCTGCCCTGATTTTAGACGGTACCGGGCCGGAATCGAGCGACGAAGGCCCGAGAATACCGAACGAAACTATGTCGGATGCGTGAATGCGCCTCTGAAATCGCGGTCAATCCTCGGGCAAGGCGGCGTCCCGACGCCATTGCGCGATCGCTTCGGCAATCTCCTTGAGCCCGCGCATGACGCGGATTCCCGGAACCCGCAGGCCACGCAGCGCTGGCGAGGCGCCGCCGGCCCACAGCGCGACCGTGTCCGGCAGGCGCGCGCGCAGCTCGGCAAGCGCGGGCAGCGCCTGCGCGGTCGCCAGGCTTTCGGAAAAGCTCAGCGCGACGACGTCGATGCGGTGCGCGGCCGTGGCGGCGATGATGTCGGCGATCGGCGTCTGCGTGCCCAGCGACAGGCAGCGGCAGGCCTCCAGTGTCATCATGGCCTCGGCCATCAACAGGCCCAGGCCATGCGCCTCGCCTGGCACGGTGGTCAGCAGCATGCGCGGCGCGCGGTGTTCGAGGCCGGCCTGGAAGGGCGCCATCGCGCTGCGCAGTACCGCTTGCACTGCCTCGCTGTACAGATGCTCCTCGTAGACGGCGATGCTGCCGGCCAGCCAGGCATCGCCGACCGCCGCCGTCAACGGGGCAATGCCATCGACGACGAACGAGGCCAGCCCGGTGCGCGCCAGCCCCTGCGTGAGCCAGTGGCGCAGCGCCTCGGCGCCGCCGGCGCGCAGGGCGGCGATGCCCTCGGCAACGGCGAATACGTCGGGTCCCGCGCCCGTCCCGCGCAGGCGCGGCGATGGCGCGGCGGCCAGGTCGGCGAGCACCGCATCGAGCTGCGCCGGCGGCAACGCCAGCAGTCGCCCCGGCCGCTGGCCGGCGAGCAGCGCGCGCCGGATCAACGCCAGGCGGTCGACCAGCGCCCGCGGATAGCCGCGAATGCCGGCGGCGTCGCGGCTGGGCACCGGGAAACCGTAGCGACGCTCCCAGGCGCGCAAGGTGTCCTTGCCCAGGCCGGTCTCGCGCTCGACGGCAGCAATCGACAACAGGGGTTCATCCGTGAGACGCTGCGGCAGCGCGACCGGTGAATCCGAAGGCAGGGGAACAGACGTAACCATGACATGCAGGCCGCGAAATTCACATTTGTCCAAACGGACCACCCGAGAGACTCGACCGAATTCGATTGGAACGCAAAAGCCCAATCTTGTCCTGGACAATCTGAGGTTACGTTGGCAAAGTATTGCAATATGCCCCTGATCAACGGCCAGATTGTCCAGGACAAATCCCTCGCCTGCTTTTTCGCGATCAGCCGCCGCATGCGCCAAGCCCCTCTTCCAATCAAGGGGGGCAACAATGACGTGCATGGGAGTTCGGGTGCAGAATCACTCATCGATGACAGTGCGGGGGCTGAGGCGCCGCCGCACGGCCGCTCACGATGCGGCACCCCGGAAGGTTTACTCGCTGCGCAGCTTCGTCGGGCAACCGTCGGAACGTCCCGAGCGCTTCTCCTCCTCCCTCCCTCCCTTGTTCGCTCAGGGGCGCTGCGCAGCGACATTTGTTCTTCGACCGCCGTCGCGGGAGCGGGCGCATGAGCCGCCCGCGCATCGCGGTCGTCGGCTCGGGCATCGCCGGACTCGGCGCGGCACACCGCCTCGCCCCGCACTGCGACGTCACCGTCTTCGAAGCCCAGGAGCGGCTGGGTGGCCATGCCAACACCGTCGATGTCACGCTGCCGGGGCCCGATGGCGACGTCACGCACGGGGTCGACACCGGCTTCCTGGTCTTCAACGAACGCACCTATCCGCACCTGATCGCCTTGTTCGCCGAACTGGGCGTGGCAGTGGCAAAGTCGCAGATGACGTTCTCGGTGCAGGCGCCGCGCGCAGACGGCAGCCGGTTGGAATGGAGCGGCACCAACCTCAACACCGTCTTCGCCGATCGCGGCAACCTGCTGCGCCCGCGCTTCCACGGCATGCTGCTGGACCTGATCCGCTTCAACCGCCTGGCCACCCGGTTGGCCGAGCGCGGCGCCGATGCCGAACTGGCGCAGCCGCTGGACGAATTCCTGATCGAACACCGCTTCGGCACGGCGTTCGTCGACGACTACCTGCTGCCGATGATCGGCTGCATCTGGTCGTGCTCCACGGTGCAGATGCTGCGTTTTCCGGTGGGCACGCTGATCCGCTTCTGCCACAACCACGGGCTGCTGCAGGTGCTCGAGCGACCGCAGTGGTTCACCGTGACGGGCGGCTCGCGCCAGTACGTCGACAGGCTGGCGGAGCGCATTGGCGATGTACGGCTGTCGACGCCAGTGCTGGCCATCGCGCGGGACCTGTCGCGCGACGCCGGGTTCGGCGCCTCGCACGGCGGGCGCGTGTCGGTGCGCACGCACGAGGGCATCGAGTGGTTCGACGAGGTCGTGCTGGCGTCGCATGCGCCGCAGACGCTGGCGATGCTGTCGGACGCCAGCGTCGACGAACGCCGCACGCTGGGCGCCATCGGCTACCAGGACAACGAGGCCGTGCTGCACACCGACGAGCGCCTGCTGCCGCGCCGCCGCGCCGCGTGGGCCGCCTGGAACTACGAGCGCGACGTCGTCGCCGGCACCAATCACCAGAACGTCTGCCTGCACTACCTGCTCAACCACCTGCAGCCGCTGCCATGGCGCCAGCCGGTGATCGTCTCGCTGAATCCGCTGACCCAGCCGCGCGAGGACACGGTGCTGCGCCGCATCTCGTACGCGCATCCTGTGTTCGACAACGCCGCGATCGCCGCGCAGGGCCGGCTCGACGAGCTGCAGGGG
>Ga0302279_10002170_pt1 | contig 26565 bp, 26 predicted proteins | sample III_Bog_N3_3_FD_194541 | JGI IMG/M metagenome (GOLD analysis project Ga0302279, IMG submission 194541) | Peat permafrost microbial communities from Stordalen Mire near Abisko, Sweden - III_Bog_N3_3 | ecosystem: Environmental > Terrestrial > Soil > Wetlands > Peat | place: Sweden: Abisko... | reverse complement strand
CAGGCTCACGCTAGCCCTCCCCCGGTGCCCACGGCCGGCTCAGCGGTCCGCCACGACGGGGGCACGGTCGGTCCCCTCGTAGTGGGCGACGTGCTCGGCGTAGTCGATGAACAGCGGCGCGTCCGGGTCGAACGGCCGGCGCAGGCTGTCGAAGGCCACCCGCTTGTCGAAGGCGTCCAACTTGACCAGGGCCTCCGGGGTGTCGAGGTCGCGGAAGTCGAGCCGCCCCCGGGCGTTGTCCAGGGCCCGGTGGCCCCGCTCGGTCCGCACCAGCACACTGCTCCACCCGTCGATCGACCCGACGCTGCCCACCGACAGGTCGGCGCTGCGGCCGAGGAAGTCGGCGCACTCGTCGCAGCCCTTCAGGGCGGCGCCGTGGAAGTTCTTGATCGGCTCGTCGACGGCCAGCTCGCCGTCGCGGTACTCCACGATCATCCGGCCCCGGATGACGTCGACCTTCGACACGCGGTCGATGTCGATGCCGCGGTCCTTCTGGAGGAGCTCCAGCATGAGGCCCCGGTAGTCGAAGCTCTTGGTGCACAGCAGGGCGATGGTCAGCACCACCGCGTCGATCCGGTGGGCGCCGGTCGGCCAACGCCGGGACTGCATGGCCCGGATGCCCTGGATCTCGCAGGGCGTCCCGACCACGGCGATGCGCGGCTTGGCCGGCAGGTCGTACTTCGAGAGGTCCAGCTCGGCCAGGGCCATCGTCTGGTTGTAGAAGGAGCCGGCGGCGTCGACGATCTCCTTGGCCGTGGTGGCCAGGTGGGCCACGCCCTTCCACGGCTCCTCCGGGTCGTCGCTCGGCCGGGTGACCAGGGCTCCGTCGATGTCGCCCGCGACCAGCGCGGCGATCAGCAGCGCCGACACCACCCCGCCGTCCTGGGCTCCGTCCGGTCGGGCGCCGGCCCGGACCGCGTAGGCCTCGGTGACCGCGCCCAGTCCGTCACCGGGGGGACCCCCGGTGATCTTCCAGTAGGTGTCGCTGGCGTCGACCCGCTCGACCGAGGCGGCGGCCACGTCGTCCGCGGACGCACCCGGCAGCACCGTCGACGGCGGCCACAGGGCCTCGTAGCGCAGGCCGCCGCGGGGACAGAAGTCCCAGCACAGCGAACAGCCCGTGCACATCTTGACCAGCTCGGGGAGGTCGGTGTCCTCGTCGATCCCGATGGAATTCGAGGGGCAGGCGGCCACACAGGTGCCGCACTGGATGCAGCGCCCGGCGTCGATCACCCCGGCCTGGAGCTCGAAGAACCAGGTCTTGCCCGGTGGCTCCTCGATCCCGTTGATCTCCTCGCGGAGGCGGTAGGCCTTCATGCCCCGGCTCCCGGCTTCGTCCCGAGGCTGACCGGCGTGCCCGTGCCCTCGGCGGCCAGAGTGGCCCGCAGCTCGTCGTTCGGCACCCGGCGCGCCCAGTTGTGGAACGGCTCGTCAGGGCGGCGCTCGGACTGGTAGCGCCGCACCACCCGGAGCAGGGCGTCGGGCACGTCGTTGACCGGGCGGGCGCCCTCGATCCAGTCGATGAAGCCGGCGTCGGAACCGAGCGAGCCGCCCATGCCGATGTCGACGGCCTCGGACAGGTGGTTGCCCACGTGGGCGACGTCCCCGCGGAACCCGATGTCGGCGATCTGGGGCTGCGCACAGCTGGCCGAGCAGCCCGAGAAGTGCATGCGGATCACCCCGGCGTCCTCGCCCAGGGGCGAGAACTCGCCCGGCGTCGGCGGCACGCCCACCGGTTCGCCGGCCAGCTGCTCGTCGAGGAACCGGGCCCACTTCACGGCCCGCTCCTTGGTCTCGACGATGGCGTAGCGGCAGAACTCGGAGCCGGTGCAGGCCACGACGCCACGGCTGAACGGCCCGGGGTACGGGGAGTACTTGGCCAACAGGTCCTCGGCGAGCAGCGCGTCGACCTTGTCACCGTGGACACCGGTGAAGGTGATGTTCTGGTCGGTGCCGACCCGGAGGGTGCCGTCGCCGTAGGCGTCGGCCAGGCGGGCCGCCTCGACGAGCTCCATCCCCTGCATCCGGCCGACCGGCACGGAGCAGCCCACGTAGAAGTAGCCGTCCTCCTTCTGGCGGTGGACGCCCACGTGGTCGCCCCGGTACCGACGGGTCAGCTCCTCGCCCGCGGGGACGAGGTCGAACCGTGCCCGCTTGGCCAGCTCGTCGCGGAAGCCCTCCGGCCCGAGTTCCTGGACCAGGTAGCGCATCCGGGCCAGGCCCCGGTTCTCGCGGTTGCCCAGTTCGCCGAAGAGCTGGGCGATGGCCCGGGTCACCTCGACCGCCTGGTCCTGGGCCACGAAGACGTCGATGTCCGACGCCATCCGCTCGCCGTCGGACAGGCCGCCACCCACCAGCAGGTTGAACCCGAGCGAGCCGTCGACGGCCCGGGCCGGCCAGAGGCCGATGTCGTTGATCTCCGCCTGGGCGCAGTCCTCGACGCAGCCGGAGACCGACATCTTGAACTTGCGGGGCAGGTTGGCGTACTCGCGGTTCCCGGTGAAGAAGTCGGAGACGGCCCGGGCGATGGGCAGCGCGTCGAAGGCCTCGGCGGCGTCGACGCCCGACACGGGGCAGCACAGGACGTTGCGGGCCGAGTCGCCACAGGCCTGGACCGTGGTGAGCCCGACGGCGGCGAACCGGCGCCAGATGCGGGGGATGTCCTCGATCCGGAGCCAGTGGATCTGCACCGTCTGGCGGGTGGTGAGGTCGGCGTAGCGCGACCCGAACATCCGCGACTCGGTGCCGTCGGGGCCCTCGCCGAACGCGTCGGCGGCCACCCCGATCTCCCGGGCCTGCGCGGCGGTGAGGAACCCGCCGGGCACCTTGACCCGCATCATGAAGTTGTCGCCGCCCTGCTTCTGCGGGTAGATGCCCGCCCACTTGAGGCGCTCGACCTCGCCGGGGACCTTGGCGATGCCGGCCGGGCCCTCCTTCGAGTAGGTGTCGATGATGGCGTCGGCGATCTCGAGGGGGTGCCGCTCCAGCTTGAACAGCTCGATCTCGTTCAGCTCGCCCGTCTTGCGGTAGGGGTTGACGAACGGCATGGGGCGGTCGGTGCCGCGCAGGTGCAGCCCGTACAGCTCGTCGCGGTCCTTGGTCACGTCAGCGTCCGGTCATCTCAGACGTGCAGTCCGCACTCGACCTTGTCCGTGTCGGCCCACCGGCCGGCACGGAGGTGCTCCCCCTCGGCCACCGGGCGGGTGGTCGGAGCGCAGCCGATGGACAGGTAGCCCTGGGAGCGCAGCGGGTGCTCGGGGATGTCGTGGTCGTGCGCGTACCCGACGAGGTCCTGGTGGGTCCAGGTGGCCAGCGGGTTGATCTTGACCATGCCCCAACTCTCGTCGTAGGCGACGATCGGGGCGTGGCGCCGGGTCGGGGCGTCCGAGCGCTTGAGCCCGGTGACCCAGGCGTCCTTGCCGGCCAGCGCGGACCGGAGCGGCCGGACCTTCCGGAACTCGCAGCACTGGGCGGTGCCGCACGGGTGGTCCTCGGCGCCCGCCACCGGGTGGGCCACCGTCAGGTTCAGGTCGTAGCGCTCCCGGACGGTCTCCACGTACTCGAGCGTCTCCTCGAAGTGGGAGCCGGTGTCGAGGAAGACGACCTCGATGTCGGGGTCCACGCCGACGGCGATGTCGATCAGGACCGCCTCCTGGAACGAGCAGGACAGCGCGAGCTTGGGGCCGAACCGCTCGACGGCCCAGGCCACGATCAGCCCGGCGGGCGCGGTCTCGAAGGCCGCCGACTGCTCGGCCAGCTCGGCCCGGAGCCGGGCCACTGCGGGGTCCACCGCCAGCTCGGCCAGCCTCGTCCGGTTGTCCACCACGCTCAGCTTCACGTCGACTCTTCCTCTCCCGCCCGGACCGGGGGGCGCTGCCCTACGCCCTGTCCGGCCGTCGCGGCCTTCCCTCACCTGCACCCGGCGCCGAATCGGCATCCTTGACCCGTCCCCCCCAGGACCGGTCGGTACCTGTCGGAACTATACATGACTAACCCGATCAGGTTTTGAAACATTCCCGCCGTCGGCGAGCCCTCCGGCGAACCCATTCGCAGCAGCCTAGGACCGGCCCCTTCCGTGCGTGCCCGCGGGTGCCCGGACGCCGATCCCCGCCAGGGGCGCCGCCGCCCCGACGCCGGTCACGGGGTGCACCTCCCGGTGTCGCTAGGGTGACGCCCGTGACCAGTGCCGCGCCCACGACGGTCGATTCCATCGACCTGTCCGACATGGCGTTCTGGGCGCAGCCGCCGGACGAGCGGGAGAAGGCCTTCGCCCTGCTCCGGGCCGAACGCCCCGTGGCGTTCTTCGAAGAGCCCGATTTCGCCGGGTCGTCGTCCCTCGCCCTCGCCCGCGGCCCCGGCTACTTCGCCCTCACCCGGCATGCCGACATCAGCGAGGTCAGCCGCCACCCGGAGATCTTCTGCTCCGGCAAGGGCGCGCTCAGCATCATCGACCTGCCGGAGACCATGGTCGAGTACTTCGCGGGGATGATCTCGTCGGACAACCCCCGCCACGCCCGGCTCCGCCGGATCGTCTCCAAGGCCTTCAGCCCGCACCAGGTGCGGGCGATCGCGGAGGAGATCGGTCGGGTCGCCGACGGCCTCATCGACCGCGCCGCCGATCTCGGCGAATGCGACTTCGTCACCTCGTTCGCCGGGCCCCTCTCGCTCGAGATCATCTGCGACATGATGGGACTGCCGCCATCCGAGCACGCCACCGTCTTCCGGTGCTCGAACGTGATCACCTCCTCGGACGACCCCGAGTTCCTCCCGCCGGGCAGCGACCACCTCCTGGCCATGCTCGAGGCGGGCCAGGAGTTGACGGCCCTGATGACCGAACTGGCGGCGTTCCGGCTGGAGCACCCGACGGATGATCTGACGACGGCGCTGGTCACCACCAACATCGACGGCGAGGCCCTGACGCAGTCCGAACTGGCGTCGTTCTTCATCCTGCTGCTGACGGCGGGCAACGAGACGACCCGGAACTCGTTGGCCCACGGACTCCTCGCCTTCAGCCAGCACCCCGACCAACGGGCGATCTGGCAGGCCGATCCGGTCGGCGTCGCCGCCACCGGGGTGGACGAGATCGTCCGCTGGGCCAGTCCGGTGAACTGGATGCGGAGGACGGTCACGACCGACACCGTCCTCCACGGCCAGGCGCTCACGGAGGGGGACAAGGTCCTGCTGTTCTACGGCTCGGCCAACCGGGACGAACGGGTCTTCGCCGATCCCTACACGTTCGACGTCCTCCGGTCGCCGAACCCGCACCTGGGATTCGGCTCCGCGGGGCCGCACTTCTGCCTGGGCGCGCACCTCGCCCGGCAGGAGATCGGCGTGATGCTGCGGCTGCTGCTGACGCGGCTGCCGGACATCGAGGTCAGCGGCGAGCCCGACTGGGCCGTCTCCCGCTTCGTGAGCGGGATCAAGCACCTGCCCTGCCGGTTCACCCCGGTCCGGCCGCACGCGTGACCGTCGGGCCCGGTCGGACGACCGTCCGGGCGACCGGGACGGGGGGCGTCACATCGGTGCCTCCGCCGCGTCGCACCTAGGGCTTGGCCACCATGAGCACGGCCACCGCCACCAGCACCACGGCCAGGCCGATCCCCAGCAGTCCGGTCCGCAGGCACACCGCCACCGGGTCGACGGTGGGTGCGGCCCCGTCCGCGCCGTCCGCCTCCGCCGGGGCGCGGGCCCCGGCCCCGTCCACGGCCTCCCGGGTCGCCACCTCGGCCTGGAGCCGCCGCTCGGCCGGCCACAGCCCGCCCTCGGCCACGAAGGCCACCACCACCCAGGCGCCCAGGCCGATCGTGACCCAACCGTCCGAATACCCCCATTGACCACCGCTCATGGCGATCAGGGCGACGCCCAGCACCGGTACGAGGAAGAGCACCCGGCCCACCCAGTTGACGCCGGGACGGAAGTAGCGGACGACGGCCACGGGCAGCGGTCCGCCGCGTCCGAGCGCGCGCCGCAGGGCCAGGGCGAACCCTCCGGCCACCACCAGCGCCACCATGGCGACCAGCGCGCTCAGCACGTGGGCGAGCAGCACCAGGTCGTAGGCGGCCGAATTGTCGTCGACGCCGGCCACGAGATGGGCCAGATGGGCCGGGTCGACGGAAGGCACGCTGTGATTGTCGCATCCCACCGGATACCGGCCCACGCGGCACCTTGCACCGCACCGCGCCGCGGAATTGCTAGGTTGGGCGCGGGTCGACGACGTACGTTTGGCGCAGACCCGTACCGTGCATCGACGACGGATACCGAGGTGGCAGCCAGGTGACACAGAACCTACGAATGCCGAGGAGTGCCGTCCCCTTCTGATGAACCAGCTCCGACTCGATCCCCTGACGGGGCGCTGGGTGGTGGTCAGCACCGACCGCGCCAACCGCCCACGGGCCTTCGCCCCGCGGATGGCCTCCATCCAGGCCGACACGTCCCGTCCCTGCCCCTTCTGCCCGGGTAACGAGGAGTCGGCGTCGCCGACGCTCGAGACCCTCGGCCCCGACGGCAAGTGGCGCGTCCGAGTGGTCCCGAACCTGTACCCGGCCTTCGAGGGTGACGCCCCCTTCGTGGTCACCAACCGGGGACCGGTCTTCACCCAGGCCACGGCGGGCGGCATCCACGAGGTGCTCGTCCTCTCCCCCGACCACCAGAACTCGTGGTCGATGCTGACCGACGACCAGACCGGCGCCGTCATGCGGGCCATCAGCGACCGGATCGGCGAGCACTCCGCCATTCCGGGGCTGCGGTACAGCCAGGCGATCGTCAACGCCGGACGCGAGGCCGGGGCGTCCATCGAACACCCCCACGGCCAGCTCCTCGGGATGTCCTTCGTCCCCCGCGAGCTCGTGGAGGAGCAGGCCGGGTTCGCCCGGTTCGCCGGGCGCTGCCTCCTGTGCACGACCGTCGACGCCGAGGAGAACGTGGGCTACCGGGTCGTGTACTCCGACGAGCAGGTCCTCGTCGTCTGCCCCTTCTGGAGCGGCTCCCCCTACGAGATGCTGGTCATCCCCCGGGCCCATGGTCCCCACCTCCACCACAGTCCCACCACCGACCTGCTGGCGGTCGGCCGGGCCCTCAAGATCGCCCTCGGTCGGCTGCGGGCCGTGCTGGGCGACATCGCCTACAACCTCGTCTTCCACTCCGCCCCCTACCGGGCGCCCGAGCCCTACCACTGGCACGTCCACGTGGTCCCGAAGCTGACCACGGTCGCCGGGTTCGAGCTCGGCACCGGGGTGCTCATCAACATCGTGAACCCGGAGCAGGCCGCCGAGGAGCTGGCCGCCCCGGAGCAGGTCGCCGAGACCGGCTGACCCGAGGCACCCGGCCTCAGCCCGGCTCGGCCACCACCAGGACGAGTGAGCCGGCGAACTCGGGCCGGCTGCGCAGGTCGCCCCACCGCCGGTCCCAGGTGCCGTCGGCCAGGTCGGCGCCCAGGTGCGCTTCGAAGCGGTCCACCACGCCGCCCTCCACGAAGCTCCAGGCCGAGCACGACCGGCGGGCCAGCGGGTCGAGCAACGCCTCGGGCCGTCCGTAGTAGGCCTCGTTGAACCCGTCCAGGCAGTCCAGGGGCACCGGGACCACCTGGTGGCGCACGTGGCCTCTCAGCCCCTCGGCGAGTTCGGCGACCGACGGGTACCGACGCCGCTCCACGTCGAGGACCTCCGGGCAGTAGTGCGCCAGCCAGAACCGGTCGAGGCGTCCGGGGTCGCCGGTCAGGACGGCGACCGGTCCCCGACTGATCCGGCGCAGCTCGGCCAGGCCGGCCGCCAGGTCCGCCCACTGGTGGACGCTGAACGTCGTCATGGCCGCCTCGAAGGCGCCGGTGGCGAAGGGCAGCGCCTCGGCCGTGGCCGCCAGGACCGGGGCGGCGCCCGACGGACGTTGGACGCGCATGGTCGCCGACGGCTCGACGGCCACCACCCCCCGGTCGGTCGGCTCGTAGGAGCCGGCCCCGGCACCGACGTTGCACACGGTCCGGGCCGGACCGAGCGCGGCGGTCACCACCCGGGCGATTCTCGGGTCGGGGCGCCGGTAGCGGCGGTAGGAGACCCCGATGGCCCCGTAGTCCGCGTCCCCCGCGCTCCCGTCGTGACTCCCGTGATCGCGCGCGGTGGCCGGCATCCCGTAGACGCTAGGCCCGGGCCCACCGGGCCGGCTACACCAGCTCGAAGCTGAGCGACCCGTAGGGGCCGAGGGTGACGGCGTAGGGCTCCGTGCCGATCAGCGGGAACGCCACCCGACCGAGCAGCTCGACCGGCTGGCGCCCGGCCCACTCGGCGGCGTCGACGGTGGCCGGCTGGGCCATCCGGCTGAGGTTGTGCACGCAGAGCACGGGGTTGGTCACCTCGCGACCCGCCTCGGGGGCGCGGCGGTCGGTCCGCACGAAGGCCAGCACCGACGGGTTGGCCGAGGTCACCATCTGCACCGAGCCGGTGCCGAACACCGGGAACTGCCGGCGCACGGCCAGCATGCGTCGCATCCAGTGCAGGAACGAGCTGGGGTTGCGCTGCTGGGCCTCGACGTTGACCGCGTCGAACCCGTAGATCGGGTCCATCAGGGGCGGCAGGTACAGCTGGGCGAAGTCGGCCCGGCTGAATCCGCCGTTGCGGTCGGGCGACCACTGCATCGGGGTCCGCACCGAGTCGCGGTCGCCGAGGTAGAGGTTGTCGCCCATCTGGACCTCGTCGCCGTAGTAGAGCACCGGGCTGCCCCGGAGCGTGAAGAGGATGGAGAAGAGGAGCTCGGACAGCCGGCGGTCGCGGTCCAGCAGGGGGGCCAGCCGCCGGCCGATCCCCATGTGCCGCTTCATGCGCGGGTCCTTGGCGTACTCGGCGAAGAGGAAGTCGCGCTCCTCCTCGGTGACCATCTCGAGGGTCAGCTCGTCGTGGTTCCGGAGGAAGATCGCCCACTGGGCCCCGGGGGGCGCCTCGGGGGTCTGCGACAGGATCTCGGTGATGGGGTACGCCTGCTCGCGCCGGACGGCCAGGAACAGCCGCGGCATGAGGGGGAAGTTGAAGCACAGGTGGCACTCGTCGTCGTCGCCGAAGTAGTCGGCCACGTCCGCCGGCCAGCCGTTGGCCTCGGCCAGCAGGATCCGGCCCGGGTAGTGGGCGTCGAGCTCGGCCCGCACCCGCTTGATGAACGCGTGGGTCTCCGGCAGGTTCTCCCCCGCGGTGCCGTCGCGCTGGTAGAGGTAGGGCACCGCGTCGAGCCGGAACCCGTCGAGGCCGAGGTCGAGCCAGAAGCGGACCACCTCGAGCATGGCGTCGGCGACGTCGGGGTTGTCGTAGTTGAGGTCCGGCTGGTGGGCGTAGAACCGGTGCCAGTAGTACTGGTCACGGGCACTGTCGTAGGACCAGTTGGACCGCTCGACGTCGATGAAGACGACCCGGGCCTCGGGCCACCGCTGGTCGTCGTCGTTCCACACGTACCAGTCGGCCTTCGGGTTGTCGCGGCTCTGGCGCGACTCGACGAACCAGGGGTGCTCGTCCGACGTGTGGTTGATGACCAGGTCGGCGACGACCCGGATGCCCCGGGTGTGGGCCTCGGTCAGCAGCGTCCGGATGTCGTCGACCGTGCCCGACTCCGGGTGCACCGAGGTGTAGTCGCTGATGTCGTAGCCGCCGTCCCGCAGCGGCGAGGGGTAGAACGGCAGGAGCCACAGGCAGTCGACGCCCAGCCACTGGAGGTAGTCGAGCTTGGCGATCAGGCCGGGGATGTCGCCCACCCCGTCGTTGTTGGCGTCGAAGAAGCCCCGGATGAAGACCTCGTAGAAGACGGCGCGCTGGAACCAGAGCGGGTCCTCCTCGGCGGAGGGGAGCGGCACGGTCGGCAGGGGGGGCACGGCGGTCACCTGCGCACGCTATCCGACGCCCCGGGGGGTCCCGGTGCCCCGGAGGACCCGGCATCCCACGCGGCCGGCCTCCCCCACCGCCCGGTCTCAGGCCTCGGGCAGCAGCCCGCCGAGGAGTCGGTCGGCGGCCTCGTACGGGTCGATGGCCCCGGCCGCCAGTTCGGCCACCACGGGCGCGAACCGGTCGCCGCCCAGCAGCTCGTCGAGGTGCTCCTCGACCCGGGCCAGCAGGATCTGGTGGAACTCCCGGGCGAGGCGGGCGCGTCGCGAGGCCTCGAGCGCGCCCGACGCCAGCAGGTGGGCGCGGTGGTCGGTGATGGCCGTCCACAGGTCGTCGACCCCCTCGCCCGACGACGCGATCGTCTCGACGATGGGCGGCCGCCAGTTGCCCAGCTGGGTGAGGTCGAGCATGAGCTCGAGGTCACGCCGAGTCTCCCGGGCGCCGGGGCGGTCGGCCTTGTTGATGACGAACAGGTCGGCGATCTCGAGGAGGCCCGCCTTGTTCGCCTGGATGGCGTCGCCCCAGCCCGGGTTCACCACCACGATCGTGGTATCGGTGGCCGCGGCCACGGCCACCTCCTGCTGGCCGACCCCCACGGTCTCGAGCAGCACGACGGGCACGCCGACCGCCGACAGGACACGCACGGCGTCGGGCACGGCCACGGCCAGGCCGCCGAGGTGGCCGCGGGTGGCCATCGAGCGGATGAAGACCTTGTCGTCGAGGGCGTGGTTCTGCATCCGGACCCGGTCGCCCAGGATGGCGCCCCCCGAGAACGGCGACGACGGGTCGATGGCCAGCACGGCCACCTGGTCGCTGCCGTCGAGGCCACGCGACCTCGCCCGGTTGATCAGCTGGTCGGTGAGGGTGGACTTGCCGGCCCCCGGCGCCCCGGTGATCCCCACGGTGTAGGCCTGTCCGGGCGACCGGTAGGCGATGCCGGCCACCGCCCGGGCACCGTCGCCGCCGCGTTCGACCAGGGACAGCAGCCGGGGCAGCGCGACCCGGTCGCCCGCACGGGCGGCCTCGAACAGCGTCGCCGGATCGGCACTTCTGCGGGCGGTCATGGAGGAAGGAGCGTATCCGGGGACGGCGGGGTCGTCAGACCCGGATGACCTTGGCGCCCAGCGCGACCAGCTTGCCGTCCAGGTCCTCGTAGCCCCGGTCGATGTGGTGCGCGTCGCTGATGACCGTCTCGCCGTCGGCGACCAGGCCGGCCAGCACCAGGGCGGCCCCGGCCCGGACGTCGAAGGCCCGCACCGGGGCGCCGGACAGGCGTCCCACACCCCGCACCACGGCGTGGTGGCCCTCGGTGCGGATGTCGGCGCCCATGCGGCGGAGCTCCTCGACGTAGCGGAACCGGCCGAAGAACAGGTTCTCGGTGACGATCCCCACGCCCTCGGTCACGGTCAGCAGGGTGACGAACAGCGGCTTGTAGTCGGTGGCGAACCCCGGATACGGCAGGGTGGCCACGTCGGTCGACTGCAGCCGTCCGACGCCGGCGGCCGACGCCCGCAGTCCGTCCGGCTCGAAGGTGATCTCCATGCCGGTGGCCGTCAGCTTCCGCAGCAGCATGTCCATGTGCTCGGGCCGCCCGTCCTCGACCGTCACCTCGCCGCCGGTCAGCCCGGCGGCCACGAGGAAGGTGGCCACGACCAGTCGGTCGGGGATGACGGCGTGGGTGGCCGGCTCCAACCGGTCGACGCCCTCGACCTCGATGCGCGACGTGCCCGCCCCGCTGATCCTCGCCCCCATGGCGTTGAGGAAGTCGGCGAGGTCCCGGACCTCGGGCTCGCGGGCGGCGTTCTCGATGACGGTGGTGCCCTTGGCCAGGACGGCCGCCATCAGCACGTTGTCCGTGCCGGTGTGGCTCGGGTACTCGAGCACGACCCGGTTGCCCACCAGGCGCGGCGACCCGCCGACGCTGGAGGCGACGGTGCCCTCGACGTTGCCGTGGGCCGTGGAGAACTCGGCGCCCAGGGCCTCGAGCGCCCGCAGGTGCATGTCGATCGGGCGCGGGCCGAAGTCGTCGCCCCCCGGCATGGACACGCGGGCCCAGCCGCACCGGGTCAGCAGGGGCCCGAGGACCACCACCGAGGCGCGCATCTTCTCGACCAGCTCGTAGGGGGCCTCGGGGACGAGGTCGGCCGGCGTCGTGACCACCAGCTCGTCGGGGCGCGCGCCCCGCGTCACGTCGGCGCCCATGGCCTCGAGCACCTCGGCCATGATGTCGACGTCGGAGATCTGCGGCACGTTGGTCAGGACGTGGCGCCCCTCGGCCAGCAGGCAGGCGGCCATGAGCTTGAGGACGGAATTCTTGGCGCCCCCGGCGCGGACGGTGCCCGAGAGCGGGCCCCCGGGGGTGACGACGATGCGGTCCACGGCACCAGTATGGACCCTCGGCCCCCACCCCCCGGAGACCCCGGACGCCCCGGCGACGGACCCCCAGGTCAGACGGACACGCGGCCGGGCGATGGGCCGCAGGCACCACCTCCGGTGCGGTCAGATGACCGCGGTCTCCTCCCACCGGCCGAACACGCCGGCCAGGGCGCCCACCATCTCCCCCACCGTGGCGTAGGCCCGCACGGCACCGAAGATGGACGGCATCAGGTTGCGTTCGGCGTGTCCGGCGTCCTCGGCCAGGCGGGCGAGCGCGTCCCGCACGGCCTCGTCCGACCGGGCCAGCTTCACCTCGGCCAACCGCTTGCGCTGGGCCTCCTCCACCTCGGGGCCGATGGCCAGGGTGGGTAGCTGGCTGTCCTCGTTGCCGCCGGTGAACCCGTTGACCCCCACGATCACCATCCGGTCCGAGGACACCTTGCGCTGGAAGCGGTAGGAGGCGTCCGCGATCTCCCCCTGGAACCAGTTGGCCTCGATGCCGGCCACCACCCCGTCGAGCAGGGAGCCGGCGCCCAACTCGTCCAGGTGGGCGAAGACCTCCTCCGCCTGCGCCTCGAGCTCGTCGGTCAACTCCTCCACGAACCACGAGCCGCCGAGCGGGTCGGCCACGAGGGCCGCCCCCGTCTCCGAGGCGATCACCTGCTGGGTCCGCAGCGCGATGCGGGCCGCCTTGTCGGTGGGCAGGGCCAGGACCTCGTCCATCGAGTTGGTGTGCAGGCTCTGGGTGCCGCCGAGCACCCCGGCCAGCGCCTCGATCGCCGTGCGCACGATGTTGAGCTCGGGCTGCTGGGCGGTCAGCGAGGCCCCCGCGGTCTGGGTGTGGAAGCGCAGCGTCAGCGACCGGGGATCGGTCGCCCCGTAGCGGTCGCGCAGCCAGCGGGCCCAGATGCGGCGGGCGGCCCGGTACTTGGCGATCTCCTCGAAGAAGTCGATGTGGGCGTTGAAGAAGAAGGACAGTCGGGGGGCGAACTCGTCGACCCCCAGACCCGCGGCTCGGGCCGCCTCCACGTAGGCGAAGCCGTTCGCCAGCGTGAAGGCGAGCTCCTGGGCGGCGGTGGAGCCGGCCTCCCGGATGTGGTAGCCGGACACCGAGACGGGGTGGAAGCGGGGCATCTCGGCCGAGGTGAACCGGATGACGTCGGTGACCAGCCGCATCGAGGGCCGGGGCGGGAAGATGTACTCCTTCTGGGCCTGGTACTCCTTCAGCATGTCGTTCTGCAGCGTGCCGCCGAGGAGCCGCCGCTCGGTGCCGGCGGACTCGGCGGCGGCCACGTACATGGCGAAGCACATCGGGGCCGGCGAGTTGATGGTCATCGACGTGGTGGTGGTGCCCAGGTCGATCCCGGCGAACAGGTCCTCGGTGTCGGCCAGGGTGTCCACGGCCACGCCGCACCGGCCCACCTCCCCCTCGCACATCGGGTCGTCGGAGTCGCGTCCCATCAGGGTCGGCAGGTCGTAGGCCACCGAGAGGCCGTCGCCGCCCGCCGCCAGCAGGTCGCGGAAGCGCAGGTTCGTGTCCTCGGCCGTGCCGAACCCGGCGAACATCCGCATCGTCCAGAGCTTGGAGCGGTACATCGAGGCGTAGGGACCCCGGGTGTAGGGGAACTGGCCGGGCCAGGCCACCGACGGGTCGGGGTCCTCCGGGGCACCGTCGGCGCCCCTCGGTCCGTAGACGGGCCGGAGGGGCACCCCGGACATGGTCTCGAAGTCGGCGTCGCGCAGCGTGGCCGCGGCGTAGGCGGCCAGCCAGGCGTCGAACCCCGCGGCTGCCGGAACGTCGGTCATCGGGCCAGCATAGGGACGTTTCCGGCACCGGGAACATGGCCGGCGGGCACGGGGGGCGTGGGACACCGGTGCCACGAACTATCGTCGGTGTCCGTGAACGCCACCCCTCAGGCACCTGACCGCAACCTGGCCATGGAACTCGTCCGCGTCACCGAGGCGTCGGCACTCGCCGCGTCCCGGTGGATGGGGCGGGGCGACAAGAACGGGGCGGACGGCGCGGCCGTCAACGCCATGCGCATCGTGCTGTCCTCCATCGCCATGGACGGCGTCGTGGTCATCGGCGAGGGCGAGAAGGACGACGCCCCGATGCTCTACAACGGCGAGCGGATCGGTGACGGCACGCCGCCGAAGGCCGACATCGCCGTGGACCCCATCGACGGGACGACCTCGACGGCCCTCGGGCGGGGCGGGGCGCTGGCCGTCATCGCCGTGTCGGAAGAGGGCACGATGTTCGACCCGGGTCCCTGCGTCTACATGGAGAAGCTGGCCGTCGGGCCGCGCGCCGTCGGGTCCATCGACATCACCCGGCCCATCCTGGACAACCTCGACGCCGTGGCCAAGGCCAAGGGCACCTCGGTGCGCGACCTGACGGTGGTCATCCTCGACCGCCCCCGCCACGAGGAGCTCATCGCCACGGTGCGGAGCACCGGTGCCCGCATCCGGCTCATCACCGACGGCGACGTGGCCGGCGCCATCGCCACCTCCTGGCCCGACACCGGGGTCGACCTGCTGGTGGGCATCGGGGGCACCCCCGAGGGCGTCATCGCCGCGGCGGCCCTCAAGTCGATGGGTGGCGAGATCCAGGGCCGGCTCTACCCCCGCGACGAGGCCGAGCGGCAGGCGGCCCTCGACCTCGGCTACGACCTCGAGGCCGTCCTCACCACGGACGACCTGGTCAAGGGCGACAATTGCTTCTTCGCCGCCACCGGGATCACCGACGGCGAGCTGCTCCAGGGCGTCCGCTACGACGAGTTCGGCGCCAACACCCAGTCCCTCGTGATGCGGTCCAAGTCGGGGACGGTCCGGCTCATCGACGCCCGCCACCCGCTCCACAAGCTGTCCGAGTACAGCGCCATCGAGTTCGGCTGAGCGGCGGCGGTCCGGATGGCGGTGGGCGGCGGCCACACCCGGCCCACCCGGGCGGCGTCGCGGCTGGCCGGGCTGTCGCTCGTGCCCGCCGTCCTCCTGGCGGCGTGCGGCTCGTCCGGCGGCGCGCCGGCGGCCGGGGCCTCCGCGGCCCTGACCAGCATCCACCGGGCGGTGGCCCGCACCGAGGCCGCGGGCACGGCGCATCTCGTCCAGTCCGACGAGACCCGGTCGACGACCGGAGGCACCTCGACCGGAGCGGTCAGCGAGGACTCCCTGTCCATGGTCGGTGACATCCGGTTCGCCGGCCCCGACCTGTCGTTGACCACCACGAGCCGGTCGAACCTGTCGTCGTCCACGGGCACGCCGTCGAACTCGACCACCACCACGTCGTCCCGGTCGGTCTACCTCGACGGGCACCTCTACATGGCCGCGGGCCAGGGGGCCGTCTGGAACGAGCTGGCGGTCCGCACGCCCTTCCCGTACCTGGGCATCGTCACCACCCACTTCCTGGCGACGGCAACGGGTCCGGTGACCGACGCCGGGCACCGCGAGATCGACGGGCGGGCGACCACCGAGTACCTCGTGCCCGTGCCGGGTTCGGTGCGCAGCGTCGCCCTGACCGACTCGCACAACCGTCCGTACACGGCCCGGTTCACCACCGCCCCCTTCACGTTGGCCGTCTGGCTCGACGGCGCCGGACGGATCGTCCGCACCTCGGGCGCCGAGGTCGTCACCTCACCGGGGCCGACGGGGACGGTACGCGCAACGACGACCGTGACCCTGTCCGCCTTCGGCGAACCCGTGCACATCGTCGCCCCGGCCCGAACCCAGCCCAGCTGACGCCGTCGGCGTCGGCGTCGGCGTCGGCGTCGGCGTCGGCCGCACTACGGTCTGCACCATGGGTGCGCTGGGCTACGCCATGCTGCGGAAGTACGGGCTGACCCTCATCGGCATCGTCCTGCTCGTGATCACCCTGTTCCTCCCCCACGGGGCCACCCGCGTCTGGCTCATCGTCGTCGCCTTCCTGCTGGTGGTGGTCCAGACCGTGCTCAATGCCCTCCACGCCCAGCGCGGTGGCGCCACCCGCGACTGACTCCGCCACGACGACCATCGGCGGCCGACCCGTCCCCGCTACCCCAGGAACCGGTCGATGAGGTCGGCCACCAGTCCGGGGGCGCTGTCGACGGCCTCGTGCCCGAGCCCGGGCAGGAGGGTCACCTCGTCACCGGGCACGACGGCCGCCACCTCCTCGGTGACGGCACCGGCCCACGCCGGGCTGCGCTCCCCGAGCAGCAGCAGAGTGGGACACGTGACCGCCCGGGCCGACCCCGCCACGTCCGCGCCCAGCAGCGCACGTCCCTCCCGGGGGAGGGTGGCCGCCAGCACGGCCAGGATGTCGTAGGCCGGGGGTGCCGCCCGCAGCGCATCGACCTCCGCATCGCTCAGACCGATGATCTCACTCAGGAAGGCGACCATGGCCCGCCCCGCCCGACCTTCCCCGACCCAGGCCGTGAGGCGGTCCACGAACTCCGGGGTGACCGTCTCCGGGCCGGGCGGCTCGTAGAGCACGAGGCGACCGAAGGGCGGGGCGTGGCGGGCGGCCCCGAGGGTGCAGGTGGCCCCGTAGCTGTGGGCGAAGACGTCCACCGGGACGCCGGACTCCTCGGCCAGGGCCTCCACGACGGCGGCCACGTCCCCGTACTCGTCCTCGATGGCGTACCCGACACCGTCGCCGCTCGTGCCCCGTCCGCGGCGGTCCATGGCCGTCACCCGGCGATGGTCGGTCAGCAGGCCCCACAGGGGCGCCCACCGCTCGATCTGTCCGACCCCGCCGTGGACGAGGAGCAGCGGTGGGCCCTCGCCGGCCGTCAGCAGCCCGATGGACACCCCGTCCGCGCCGGCCACCTCGTGCCGCGTGCCGTCCATGCCGCTCCCTCCCTGCGTCGTCCCGGCCCGGCTCCGGGCCGTCGGGACGAGCCTATGGGCACCAAGCGGTCCGGAACCCCGCCGGTGGGTCGGGGCGCCGATCCCCGGTCAGGCCTTTACCGACACGGGCGTGCCCGAGGCCAGGGTGAAGGCGCACTCGCCCGAGGCGTTGCCCGTGACATGGTTGGGCGACGCCCCCGAGTCCCCGTACTGGACCGCCGGTGAGTTGCCCGTGCAGCTGATGTTCTTGCCGACGGTGTTCGCCAACGTCTCGTTGGCGTCGGGATCGTAGAACGTGTTGTGCGAGTCGACCAGGTTGCCCGGCACGTGGTTGCGGAGCATCCCGATCCAGCACGAGCGGAGCCCGGTGACCTTGAGGTTGCCGCCCAGCGTGCCGCCCAGCGTGTCGTCCTCGTAGTCGCTGTAGACGCCGGTGGTGGCGAACGGACCGGAGGCGGGCTTGACGCACGTCACTCCGCCACCCCCCGACACCTGGGTCACGCTGCCGCCGATCGAGCTGAGGTGCACGACGACGCCGAGCGCGTGGTGGGCGACCAGATTGCCGCCGACGTGGTCGCTGCCGTTGAGCGTGCCGCCCGAATTGTCGGTACAGGCGTAGTGGGCGCCCTCGCACCCCAGGATCAGCGTGGCACCGCTGCCGACCTTGAGGTTCCCGGTCACCGTGAGGCTGCTCGTCCCGGAACCGGCGACGTCGTTCTTGGCGTAGCTGGCCACCAGGGTGGCGCCGGCCGCGACGGTCAGGGTGCCGTCGACGGTGGTCGCACCCCCGTCCACCTCGCAGTAGCCCGTCACAGTGGCCCCGGACGCATAGGTGCCGGACAGCACGCCCGGCGTCGCCTGGGTGCCGGCGCACGTCGACGAACCCGCCCGACCCCGGTCGGCCGTCGCACCGGCCGGGCCGGCGGTGGCCGACCCGAACACCGCCAGCAGGCAGCAGGCACCGGCCCACCGCAGCCCTCGTCGTCCACCCATGGCGTCTGCCCCCTGACTCGTCACGAGCGGCCGATGCCCCGTGCCCGGAACTCGTGCGACGAGCACACCGTAGGGACGTACCCGGGGGCGGTCAATCTTCCGGCGGATCTGCACCCGTATGCGCGCGTTCGGCGTCCGGATCGCCATGGTGCGTGGCCACGACGGCCCCGTGCCGTTCCGGCCGGGGGCCGCCACGGCCGTGAAGGGGTGGCGGAATCGGTGGCGGACGGTGGGACGTCAGTCCGGGCCGGTGCGGTCAGGCGTTGGCGGCTGCGGAGGCGTCCACGGCCTCCAGCCGGACCTGGGCGCGCCGGACGGCGGCCTCGGCCTCGGCCAGCTCGGGGTCGGCCTCCTCACCCTCGGTCGGAGACCGGACGGGGGTGCCGCCGAGCTCGGCCAGGCGGCCCTCGGCGGCCTCGAGGGCCGTTCGGGCCCGGTCGACGTCGATCTCCTCGGCCAGCTCGGCCACGCCGATCAGCAGGGTCACCCGGGTGCCGGTGGCACCGTCGTCCGGCCCGTCGGCGTCCAGGAGGACGCCCTGCTCGACCTGGGCGAAGCCACCGTGGACGGCCACGCGGACCTCGTCGGACTCCGGCCGGACCACGCGCACCACACCGGGCTGGACGGTGCCCACCAGCGGCGTGTGGCCCGCCAGGAACGTCACGTCACCCTCGCCGGTGCGGAGGATCACCTCGGAGGCCATCCCCGTGAGCAGGATGCGCTCCGGGGTGACCAGGTTGATCAGGAAGAGCGAGTCGTCAGCCATGGCCGTACGCCCCGGTCAGCTGTTCGCCAGGTCGTGGGCCTTGGCCAGCACCGACTCGGCTCCGCCGACGTTGAAGAACGCCTGCTCGGGAACCTCGTCGAGGTCGCCGTTGACCAGGGCCTCGAAGGACTCGACCGTCTCCTCGACGGGCACGGTCACACCCTTCAGGCCGGTGAACACCTCACCGACGTTGAACGGCTGGGACAGGAAGCGCTGGACCTTGCGGGCCCGGGACACGGTCACCCGGTCCTCCTCGGACAGTTCGTCGAGGCCGAGGATGGCGATGATGTCCTGGAGCTCCTTGTACCGCTGCAGCACACCCTGGACCCGACGGGCGACCGCGTAGTGGCGCTCCCCCACGATCTCGGGGGCGAGGATGTTCGAGGTCGACGACAGCGGGTCCACCGCCGGGTAGATGCCCAGTGAGGCGATGTCGCGCGACAGCTCGGTGGTGGCGTCGAGGTGGGTGAAGGTGGTGAACGGCGCCGGGTCGGTGTAGTCGTCGGCGGGCACGTACACGGCCTGCAGCGAGGTGATCGAACGGCCCCGGGTCGAGGTGATCCGCTCCTGCAGCTGGCCCATCTCGTCGGCCAGGGTGGGCTGGTAGCCCACGGCGGAGGGCATGCGGCCGAGCAGCGTCGAGACCTCCGAGCCGGCCTGCACGAACCGGAAGATGTTGTCCACGAAGAGGAGCACGTCCTGGTTCTTCACGTCCCGGAAGTACTCGGCCATCGTCAGGGCGGCCAGGGCCACGCGCAGGCGGACGCCCGGGGGCTCGTCCATCTGGCCGTAGACCAGGGCGGCCTTCTCGATGACGCCGGACTCCTGCATCTCGAGCCAGAGGTCGGTGCCCTCACGGGTGCGCTCGCCCACCCCGGCGAACACCGACACACCACCGTGGTTGGTGGCCACCCGGTTGATCATCTCCTGGATGAGCACCGTCTTGCCCACGCCGGCGCCGCCGAACAGGCCGATCTTGCCACCCTGCACGTAGGGCTCGAGGAGGTCGATGACCTTGATGCCGGTCTCGAACATGAGGGCCCGGGGCTCCAGGGTGTCGAAGTCGGGGGCCTGGCGGTGGATGTCCCAGTGGTCCTCGACGGCACCGATGTCGTCGGTGTCGAGCGGCTGGCCCAGCACGTTGAACACGTGGCCCAGCACGGCGTCACCCACCGGCACCTGCAGGCCGTGGCCGAGGTTTCGCACCTCGGCCCCACGGGTCAGGCCGTCGGTCGCCTTCAGGCAGATGCAGCGCACACGGCCGTCGCCGATCTGCTGGGCCACCTCGGCGGTGATGGTCTCGGGGACACCCTCGAGTACGACGTCCACCTCGACGGCACCGTTGATCTCGGGGAGGGCGTGGGGCGGAAACTCCACGTCGATGACGGGCCCGGCGATGGCCACGACGCGGCCGGAGGCCAGCGTCTGCGTCTCGGTGGACTGGGGGGCGGTGGTGGTCATGAGCGTCGGGCTCCCTTGATGTCGTCAGATGCTGCGATGTCGGTCGTGGTGGTGCGGCGGGTGCGTGCGGCGGGACGGCGTGTCACGGGTCAGACCGTCGTCTCGATGACGAGGCCGGCCTCGTCGCCCTCGGCGCCGGCCCGCAGTGCCTCGGCACCACCGACGATCTCCATGATCTCGGTGGTGATGGTGTCCTGGCGGGCCCGGTTCATGATCCGCGAGTACTTCTTGATGAGCTCGCCGGCGTTCTCCGTGGCGGCGGCCATGGCCCGCTGGCGGGAGGTCAGCTCCGAGGCCGAGGCCTCGAGCAGGGCGGCGAAGATCTCCGTCTCGGCGGCCCGGGGTGCGAGGTCGGCGAGGAGGATGGCGGCGTCGGGCTCGAACTCGGTGTAGCCGTGCCTGACGTCGACCTCGTGGGGGGCGATGTCCCGGCTGCCGGGCTCGTGCTCGTGGTCGGCCTTCTGCTCGCCGTTGCGGGGGTCGATGAGGGGGAGGAGCTGGCGCACCTCCACCTTCTGGGACCCGGCGCTGATGAACCGGGTGGACACGATGAGCACCTGGTCGACCTCACCGTTCACGAACGGCATCACCGCGGCGGTGGCCACGTCACGGGCGTCGGCGAAGGTCGGTCGCTCGGACATCCCGAGGAACGACCGTTCGACCGCCTGGCCCCGGAAGCGGAAGTACCCCACCGCCTTCTTGCCGACGGTGACGAGCCGCGTCTCGAGGTGGTCGGCCGCGTGGGCGGCCAGCAGTCGTTCGGTCGTGCGGAAGACGGTGGTGTTGTAGCCGCCGCAGAGACCGCGGTCGGCCACGACGCTGAGGACCAGGACCCGGGTGACCTCCTCGGGCGTGCCGAGCAGGCGACCGGCGGCGTTCGGGTCGCCCAGCGCGGTCTCGAGGACGATACGGGCCATGCCCTCCTGGTAGGGCTTCGACGCGGCGATGCGACCCTGGGCGCGCACGATCTGCGACGCGGCGATCAGCTCCATCGCCTTGGTGATCTTCTGCGTCGACTTGATGCTCCGGATCCGTCGACGGAGGATGCGCTCCTGGCCACCTGCCATCGGTCAGTCGACCTTCCCGGTATCGAACGTGTCCGTGAACTTGCGCAGCGCGTCGGCCAGGGCGTCGCCCTCGGGCAGCTTGCCGGAGGACTTGATCCCCTCGAGGAGGTCGGCGTGGTTGGCCCGGAAGTAGGCGCGGACCTCGGCCTCGTAGCGCTGCACGTCGGCCACCGGGATGTCGTCCACGTAGCCCTCGGAGCCGGCGTAGATCACCAGGACCTGCTCCTCCACCGGGACCGGCTGGTTGAGACCCTGCTTGAGGAGCTCGGTGAGCCGGTAGCCGCGGTCGAGCTGGGCCTGGGACACCTTGTCGAGCTCGGAGCCGAAGGTGGCGAAGGCCTCCAGCTCGCGGAACTGGGCCAGGTCGATCTTCAGGGTGCCGGACACGGCCTTCATGGCCTTGATCTGGGCCGCGCTCCCCACCCGGCTGACCGAGATCCCGACGTTGATGGCGGGACGGACGCCGGCGTAGAAGAGCTCCGACTCGAGGAACACCTGGCCGTCGGTGATCGAGATCACGTTGGTCGGGATGTACGCCGACACGTCGCCGGCCTTGGTCTCGATGATCGGGAGCGCGGTCAGCGATCCGCCGCCGGCATCGTCGGACAGCTTGGCGGCCCGCTCGAGAAGCCGGCTGTGCAGGTAGAAGACGTCGCCCGGGTAGGCCTCACGACCCGGCGGGCGCCGCAGCAGCAGCGACATCTGGCGGTAGGCCTCGGCCTGCTTGGACAGGTCGTCGTAGACGATGAGGGCGTGCTCGCCGTTGTCCATCCAGTGCTGGCCCATGGCGCACCCGGCGTAGGGGGCCAGGTACTTGAACGGGGCGGGGTCGGCGGCGCCGGCCAGGACGACCACCGTGTACTCGAGGGCGCCGTAGCGCTCGAGGGTGGCGACGGTCTGGGCGACCGAGGACTCCTTCTGGCCGATGGCGACGTAGATGCACTTCACCCCCAGGCCCTTCTGGTTGAGGATGGTGTCGATGGCGACGGTCGTCTTGCCCGTCTTGCGGTCGCCGATGATGAGCTCGCGCTGGCCCCGACCGATCGGCGTCATGGCGTCGATGGCCTTGATGCCCGTCTGCAGCGGCTCGTTGACCGGCTGGCGCTTGACGATGCCGGGCGCCTGGACCTCGAGGCGGCGCGTCTCGGTGGTGGCGATGGGTCCCTTGCCGTCGAGCGGCTCGCCCAGGGCGTTGACCACGCGGCCGAGGAGGGCGTCGCCGACCCGGACCGAGAGGATGCGTCCGGTCGCCTTGACCAGCTGCTCCTCCTCGAGGCCGGTGTCCTCGCCCAGGATGACGGCGCCGATGGTCTCCTCGTCCAGGTTGAGGGCCAGGCCCTCGGTGCCGTCCTGGAACTCGAGGATCTCGTTGACCGCGCAGCCGGGCAGACCGGTGATGCGGGCGATGCCGTCGCCGACCTCGACGATGCGGCCGACCTGCTCGGTACCGACCTCGGGCGTGTAGTCGTCGACGTACTGCTTCAGCGCAGCGGTGATCTCGTCGGCGTTGATGGTCAACTCAGCCATCGGTTGCTTCCCTTCGTGTTGGGGTTCCTGGAATCCGGTACGCCTCCTCGGAAGCGAGGAGGTGCTCCTTCAACTCATCGAGGCGGTGTCGGGTGCTGGAGTCCACCAGCAGGTCGCCGACCTGGACGACCACGCCGCCCAGCAGGGACGGCACCACGGTGACCTGGAGGTCCACCGGATTCCCGGTGAGCACCGCGAGCGCCTCACTCAGGCCGTGCTGCTGGGTGTCGTTGACCGTCGCCGCAGCCTGGACCTTGGCCACCCGCCAGCCACGGGCCCTGGCCGCGTCGTCGACCAGCGCGTCGAGGGTGGCCACGATGTCGCGGGCCCGGCCGCCGCGGGCCGCGTACTTGGCCAGGCGCACGGTGGCCGCCAGCGCCTTGCCGTCGAGCAGGTTGCCGATGACGTCCTGGCGCACGACGACGGGGAGGTCGCGGTCGCCGAGGGCGAGACGCAGCCGGCGGTTGGCCTCGACGGTGCGGGCGAACCGGAAGAGCTGGTCCTCGATCTCCTCGAGGTCACCGGTGGTGAGCGACTCGAACACGGCTGCGGCGTAGCCGGACACGCGGTTGCGGGAGCCCATGCGACCGAGGATCTCCTCGTCGAACGGCTCGACGGCCGTGGCGGCCGCGCGGGTGGCCAGGTGCTCGAGCCGGGTGCCCATCCAACGGAACGAGGTCACGACCTCACCGGCGGGCACCACGGTGACGGCCTGGTGGACCAGGCGCACGACCTCGGGCCGGGCCCGGCCGGTCAGCAGGTGGTCGAGGACGGCGCGGCGGGCGGCGACCGGGACCGAACCGTCGTTGACGGCCAGGAGGAGGGCGTTGTTGCCCTCCGCGATGTCGGCGACGGCCTGGAGCTGCGCGCCGGCGTCGGCCAGTCCGCCGTCGGCGGACAGCGACTCCTCCATCGCGGCCAGGTAGCCCTGGAGGGCAGGGTTCACCGGGCGCCCCCGGCGCCGGCGGCGGCGCCCGACGTCTCGGCCCGCACGGCGGCGATGGCCTCGTCGATCAGGTCCTGATGGTCCGACGTCTGGATCTCCCGGCCGATGACCCGCTCCGCGGCGGCCAGGACGATCTCGCCCACCCGGGCGGTCACCTCCTCGACCGCGGCCTGGCGGGCCACGACGACCTCCGCGTCGGCCGCGGCCACGATCCGGTCGTGGATGGCCTGGCCTTCGGCGGTGGCGCTGGTGACGATCTGGTCGGCGGTGGTCTGGGCCTGGCTGACGATGTCCCGGGCCTGGGACCGGGCCTGCTCGAGCACGGAGCGGCGCTCGACGTCGGCCTCCTCGGCATCCGCCTTGGCCTTGTCGGCCGCCTCGAGCTCCCCGCGGATCTGCTCCTGGCGGTCGGTCAGCGCCTTGTTGAGCGGCGGCAGCACGTACTTCGTGATCACGTACAGCACGATGATGAAGGCGATCAGGACCACGATGAACGTCCCGTTGGGGACGAGGAAGTTACTGGTGGCGAGAGGCATGGTCGTCATCCTTGGTCGGTCGGTCGGTGGTGCCCGCGGGTGCGCTCCACACCACGGCCACCGGGGCCGTGCGTCTGGTCGCCCGTGCGGGCGGGGGTCACTTGCCCAGCGAGAAGACGAAGAGCGCGGCGAACACCAGGTTGATGAAGTAGGCCGCTTCGCAGAGGCCGACGGTCAGGAACATGATGGTCTGCAGGCGCCCCTGGGCCTCGGGCTGGCGGGCGACGCCGGCGATGGTCTGGCTACCGGCCAGGCCGTCACCGATGGAGGCGCCGACAGCACCGCCGCCGAGCGCGAGGCCGGCACCGATGAGGCCGCCGGCCGTCTTGATGGCGCTGGTGTAGTTGACCGGATCTGCCATGGGAACTGCTCCTTTGTTGAGGTGGTGGGTGGGAACGTCGGGTACTGGTGGCGCCGGGCGGCGTCAGTGGGCCTTGTCCTGGGCCATTGCGGTATCGAAGTACAGGATGGTGAGCAGGGCGAAGATGAAGGCCTGGATGCCGCCGATCAGCATGTCGAAGAGCTTCCAGACGACGGTGAACAGCGCCGACAGGACGCCGCCGATGACGCCGAAGCTGCCGAATTTCCAGGCCACGAGGGCGGCCAGGAGGGACAGCATCAGTCCACCGGCGAACAGGTTGCCGAAGAGACGGAGCGTCAGCGTGACCGGCTTCACCAGCTCCTCGATGATGTTCATGAAGCCGTTGACGAAGAACAGCTTCTTCGGGAACGGCTGGGAGAAGTAGTGGGCGAGGTAGCCCCTGGCCCCCCGGTTCTTGATGGCCGCACGGTGCACCATGACGATGACATAGAGGGCCATGGCCAGTGGGAGGTTGATGTCGCTGGTCGGTGCGGGCAGGACGTCGAGTTTCGAGCCGATACCCACGACCTCGAAGAGGTTGCAGGTGAAGATGAAGACGAACAGGGTGAGGGCGAGCGGTACCACCGCGGCGCCGCGGGGCCCGATGGAGTCGTTGACCTGGTCCTGGACGGCACCGACGGCCATCTCCCAGGCCAGCTGGAACTTGCCCGGCACGCCCGAGGTCGCCTTGGCCCGCAGGATGAGGCCCAGGGTGATCACGATGGCCCCGGCGATGCAGGTCGCCCAGACGATGTCGACGTTGATGGTGAGCGGGCCGAGCTTGCGCTGGACGTGGTCGCCCACCGAGATGTCGATCCCCAGCATCGGCGTCAAGAAGTTCGCTCCCATTCGATCAGATCCCTCCCCGGGTGTCGTCGGCGGCCTCGACGGCGGCGGGCGACACCACGGGCTCGTTGTCGTCGACCACGTTGGCGTTGATGATGTCGTCGACCGAGGTCATCGGGCCGGACTTGGCCATCGAGCGGGCGACGTTGGCGATCAGGAGGATCTGGAAGACGGCGAGCCCACCGAGTACGCCGAACCCGAGCGGCTTGGACACGAAGCAGAGGCCGAGGGCGATCACCGTGATCACGCCCATCCGGCCCAGGGTGTTGACGGCCAGGGGTCGCTTGGGGTTGTCGACGTCCATGGCCGTGACCTTGTCGACGGACACGCCGATCAGCCGGAAGTTGAGCAGGCCCAGGGCCAGGCCGATGCAGCCGCCGATGCCGACGAGCAGGTAGCCGAAGGAGACCGCCGCCACCAGTCCGGCGACCCCGACGACGAGGGCGGCGCCCGTCGTGCGGCGCGCCACCTCGCCCACGTTGGGCAGGGAGAAGTGGGCGAACACCGTCAGGCCCCCGTTCCGCCGGTCACAGGTACTTCCGGATGGTCGTGACCGCCATGGCCACGGCCACGACGATCCCCACCGTCAGCCCGACCAGCAGGAAGGCCGGAGACGAGTGCAGCACGGCGTCGAGCGCCAGCCCGGCACCCACGGTCACGGCCAGGCAGAGCCCGATCGCCAGGCCGAGGCCCAGGAAGGCCACGGCCCCCGGTGACAGGCGACGGTCCTCCGGATCCCAGTGGTGCTCCGGCTCCGGGTCGTCCGCACCGGAGGCGGGGGCGGGTTCGTCCATCTCGGGTCCGGACCGCGTCAGTCGATGTGGGGAAGGGAGGCGTCACGAGCGAGTTCCGAGGTCACGCAGCGGACGAGCAGGTCGTCCGGGCGGTGGCGGCGAAGGGGTGCAGACGGACGGCGCGACCGGCCGTGGCGAGCCCCTCGGGAGGGGTGGGAAGCCTGCAATTCACGTGGCGCATCATCGCACTATTCCCGCGGACCCGGCAAAACGCCCG
>Ga0302279_10002169_pt1 | contig 26590 bp, 28 predicted proteins | sample III_Bog_N3_3_FD_194541 | JGI IMG/M metagenome (GOLD analysis project Ga0302279, IMG submission 194541) | Peat permafrost microbial communities from Stordalen Mire near Abisko, Sweden - III_Bog_N3_3 | ecosystem: Environmental > Terrestrial > Soil > Wetlands > Peat | place: Sweden: Abisko... | reverse complement strand
CATGGTCAACTGCAACCCCGAGACCGTGTCGACCGACTACGACACCTCCGACCGGCTCTATTTCGAGCCGCTGACCGCCGAGGACGTGCTGGAGCTGATCGCGGTGGAGGCCTCCAAGGGCCAGCTGCTGGGGGTGATCGTGCAGTTCGGCGGCCAGACGCCGCTGAAACTGGCGCATCCGCTGGAGCAGGCCGGGGTGCCGATCCTGGGCACCACGCCGGACGCCATCGACCTGGCCGAGGATCGCGAGCGGTTCACCGCCCTCCTGACCCGGCTCGGCATCGCCCAGCCGATCAACGCCATCGCCCGCACCGCCGAGGAAGCCTTCGAGGGCGCCCGGCGGGTCGGCTATCCGGTGGTGATCCGGCCTTCTTACGTGCTGGGCGGCCGGGCGATGGAGATCGTCCGCGACGAGGAGCAGCTGGCCCGTTACGTCCGCGACGCGGTGCGGGTCAGCGGCGACAGCCCGGTGCTGATCGACCAGTACCTCAGCCGCGCCACCGAGGTGGACGTCGACGCCCTCTGCGACGGCAAGGACGTGTTCGTCGCCGGGGTGATGGAGCACATCGAGGAGGCCGGGGTGCACTCCGGCGACAGCGCCTGCTCGCTGCCCCCGTTCTCGCTGCGCCCCGAAACCATCGAGGAGATGAAGCGGCAGACCGAGGTGATGGCCCGGGCGCTGAACGTGCGCGGGCTGATGAACGTGCAGTTCGCCATCGAGGAGCCGCAGTCGGCCCATCCGCGGATCTTCGTGTTGGAGGTCAATCCCCGAGCCAGCCGCACGGTGCCGTTCGTGGCCAAGACCATCAACAAGCCGGTGGCCGCCATTGCCGCCAAGATCATGGCCGGCAAGTCGCTGGCCAGCTTCCATCTGAAGCAGCTGCCCTACGACCACATCGCGGTGAAGGAGGCGGTGTTCCCGTTCGCCCGCTTCCCCGGCGTCGACACGGTGCTGGGGCCGGAGATGCGCTCCACCGGCGAGGTGATGGGGCTGGACTGGCGCCGCCCCGGCGAGGATCTGGCCCCGGCCTTCGCCCGCGCCTTCGCCAAGAGCCAGCTGGCCGGCGGTGTCGTGTTGCCGGCGACCGGGACGGTGTTCGTCTCGGTGAAGGAGGCCGACAAGCCCTGGATCACCGAGCCTGTGCGGCTCCTGACTGAGCAGGGGTTCCGGATTCTCGCCACCAGCGGCACCGCGGCGCATCTGGAGCGCGAAGGCTTTACCGTGGAGCGGGTGAAGAAGGTGCTGGAGGGCCGGCCGCACATCGTCGATGCGATGAAGAACGGCGACGTGCAGCTGGTGTTCAACACTACCGAGGGCAAGCAGTCGCTGGAGGACAGCTTCTCGCTGCGCCGCTCGGCGCTGATGATGAAGATCCCCTACTACACCACCGCCGCCGGCGCCCTGGCCGCGGCCCAGGCGATCACCGTCCAGGCCGAGGGTCCGCACGAGGTGCGGCCTCTGCAGAGCTATGACTGAGCCGATCCCCCAGATCAGCGCCATCACCACCTGCAAGGGTCGGCTGGCGCATGTGAAGGAAACCCTGCCGCTCTTGATGGCCCAGCCGTTCCACGAGGTGATCGTGGTCGACTACGATTGCCCCGACGGCGTCGGCGACTGGGTGGCCGGCGTCTTTCCCAGCGTCAAAGTGGTGCGGGTCGAGAACCGGCCCCTGTTCAACGCCGGCGCCGCCCGCAATGCCGGAGTCGCGGCCGCGACCGCGCCCTGGCTGTTCCTGGTCGACGCCGACGTGCGTGGCGGCGAATTTCCTCAAGGAAACCCGCGACCTGCTGGAGCCCGGTGCGTACTTCCTCGCCGAGCCTCGGGGCACGGGGACCTGGGGCACGCTGTTCGCCCTGCGCCGCGACATCGACGCCGTCGGCGGCTACGACGAGACGTACCGGGGATGGGGCGGCGAGGACGACGATCTGACCGATCGACTGGAGGACCATGGCCTGGCGCGCGGCGTCTATGACGGGCGGCTGGTAACCTCCATCCCGCACGGCAACGAGCTGCGGATGCGCCACCACGAGGCAGACGATCCCCGCATCACCGGCGCCGTAAACGCCTTCTATCGGCGGGTGAAGCGTGATCTTGGCCGACTCGGGGTCACCCTCGACGCCAAGGCCCGCGAGCGGCTCTACGGCGAGATCGTGAAATCCGTCGCGCCGGGCCGCACGCCCGGGCTGTTCGAGGTGGAATTCGGCCGACACGAAGCCTGGGACTTGGCCTGGGTGGCGAGCCTGAAGTTCAAGTTCGTCCCGCCGGCGCCTTCGGAGCGACCGACCAATCCGAACATGGCGGCCTATGGCGTGCCCAAGGCGTCGGCCAACGAGCCGAAGTCATCGAAGGCGTAGTCGAACGCGCCCTCGGCCGGCCACGCCGCCTCGTGCCCCGGCCCGAACTCGAGCGGCCGGTGGATATAGGCGGTGCGAAAGCCCCGCGCGGCGGCGGCGCGGAGGTCCGACGGGTGGGCGGCGACCATCAGGCACTCGTCCGGCGCCAGGCCCAGCATCCGGGCGGCGCTGTCATAGGCCTCCGGCAGCGGTTTGTAGGCGCGACTGACCTCCGCGCCGAGGATCGCGTCCCAGGGCAGACCGGCGCGGCGAGCCATCGCCACCAGCAGGGCGACGTTGCCGTTGGAGAGTGTGGCCAGCACGAACCGGCGCTTCAGCCGCCCCAGGCCGGCGACCACGTCGGGCCAGGGGTCGAGCCGATGCCAGGCGCGGTTCAGATGGTCGATCTCAGCCTCGCTGAGGCCCGCGATCCCCTCGGCGGCGAGCAACTCAATCAGGTTCTCCCGATGCAGTACGTCCAGCACCGCGAACGGCCGCTCGCCCTTGCGCACCGCCGCCATCGCCGGCTGATAACGCGCGCGCCAGGCGTCGGCGAAGGCGCCCCAGTCGCGCTCGAACCCCTTGGGCGCCAGCATAGCTTCCGCCTCCCGGGCGACGCCGGAGCGCCAGTCGACCACCGTGCCGAAGACGTCGAAGGTGAGCGCCTTGATTTCGCTCATGCGGGTGGAAATAGCTCCGGCGGCCAGTTCATCGCCATGGCTTTCTGATAAGCCGGTCGGCCGGCGATGCGTTCGTTGTAGGCGACGATCACCGGATCGGCTTCCATCCTCTTGGTATAGAGCGACACCGAGATGGTCGAGCCCAGCATCACGTCGGCGCCGCTGAACCGTTCGCCGAGCAGATAGTCGCGGCCGCGGAGCGCGCCGACCAGCAGTTCGGTCACCTGATCCATTGTTCCCCAGCCGCCGCCCCAGGCGCCGGGAGGTGTGTCGATATTCACCTCGCGCATGGCGCGGGCCGGCTCGAGCACCGCGGTGGCGAACACCATCCACTGCAGATAGGGGCCGCGATCGGGGTCCTCGATCCGGGGCGCCAGGGTCCCATAGCCGTGTCGATCGGCCAGCAGCATGCAGATGGCCGGATTTTCCCAGACTACCACCCCGTCCGCGACCAGGGTTGGCACCTTGCCGAGCGGATTGAGCTTCAGATACTCCGGCGTCCTGGTCTGGCCCGACTTGAGGTCGCGCATCTCCACGTCGTAGGGCACGCCCAGCTCTTCCAGCATCCACAGCGCCGTGAACGAGCGGCTGGCGATCGAGCGATAGAGAACCAGATGTTCGGCGGGCATGGCTGTCTCCGATGACGCGAAGTCAGGCTTGGCGCGTCCCGTCGCCAGTGTAGAACCACGGCGAACCATAAGTCTGTCAGGAGGAAGCCATGGGACGGGTCGAAGGCAAGGTGGCGCTGGTCACCGGCGGCGCCAGCGGCATCGGCGCGGCCTGCGCCGAGGTGCTGGCCCGGGAAGGCGCCTCGGTGATCATCGCCGACCTGCAGGACGCCAAGGGCCAGGAGCTGGCGCACAAGATCGGCGGCAATAGCGGCAAGGCCGAGTACCAGCGGCTGGACGTCACCGACGAAGAAGCCTGGAAGAGCCTGATCCACGACATCGCGGTGCGCTACGAGCGCCTGGACATCCTGGTCAACAACGCCGGCATCGCCGTCGGCAGCCCGTCGATCACCACCATGAGCCTGGAGGACTGGCGCCGGCAGCAGGCGGTAAATGTCGATGGGGTGTTCCTAGGCACCAAGCACGGCCTTCGGCTCATGCGCAAAGCCGGCAACGGCGGCTCGCTGGTCAACATGTCGTCGGTGGCCGGGCTGAAGGGCTCGCCGACCCTGGCCGCCTACAGCGCCACCAAGGGGGCCGTGCGCCTCTTCACCAAGGCGGTGGCGCTGGAATGCGCGGCGATGAAGGACGGCATCCGGGTCAATTCGGTCCATCCTGGCATCATCGAGACGCCGATCTGGGAGGCCATCGTCGGCACGCGCGCCGACGGCTCGAATTCCCCGCCGGACCTGGACGCCATGTCGACCATGGCCGTGCCGCTGGGGGTCAAGGGCATCCCCGAGGACATCGCCAACGCGGTGCTGTGGCTGTGCAGCGATGAGTCCCGCTACGTCACCGGCGCGGAGATGGTCGTCGACGGGGGCCTGTCGGTTCGCTGACCTTCTTCCGCACCGGCTTTGCCGCCTTCAGCGCCTCGGCGACGGCGAGCGCCCGGCGGGCCCAGGCGCAGGCTTCGTCCGGGTCGTCCAGGGCCGTGTCCGGCAGCGACCAGTAGCCGCTCTCCTGCGGCCAGGCGGTGTCGGGATCCGGGCGACGGGAGTAGATCCAGGCGTGCGAGCCGGCGGCGGCCAGGTCCGCCTTCAGAGCCGCGTCCGCCTTCAGATAAATGACTTCGTCGTCGATCAGGCCGAACATCACCTCGCCGGCGTAGAGCCCTGCCCCGCCGAACATCCGCCGCCCCCGCACCGGACCCAGGTCCGAGAGCAGCTCGACGGCGAACGCGATGGAGGCGGCGGTTTCACTCATGGCCCAGTCTAGCCCGGCTTGGCCCAAGCCTGTCCAGCCCACGCTTGCCATCGCGACCGCCCGGCGCGAACATACCGCGCAGTCGAAAAAAGCCGCGGCGACAGCGGCGCGGGAGACGAGAGCCATGACCTACGCGACCGGGCGCACCTTCTATGACGCCGACAGCCACATCATGGAGCTGCCGGATTTCCTCAAGGACTACGCCGACCCGGGGATGCGCGATCGGATGCCGTCGATCGCCGTGCCGCGGGTGGGACCGCTAGCCAATCTGCTGGAGGACGCAAAGGCGCGACGCTCGCATACGCCCGAGCGGGTGGCCGAGCTGGTCGGCCTGGGCGACACCCTGATCGCCGGCCCGAAGGGCTATGGCGCGCTGGGCGCGTTCAACGCCGGGGAGCGGACCCGTGCCCTCGACCTGCTGGGCTTCGCCAAACAGCTGGTGTTCGCCACCTTCTCCGAGGGTGTCGCCTTCACCGAGCGGCGGCCGATCGAGGACCGCTACGCCGCCGCCCGAGCGCACAACCGGGCGATGGCCGAATTCTGCGCGTCCGACAAGCGCCTGCACGGCGTCGCCCTGCTGCCGCTGGACGTGAGTTCGCTGGCCCTGGTCGAACTCGAGCACATCATCAAGTCGGGCCTGAAGGCCGCCTGGGTGCCGCACCGGCCCTGCGGCGGCCGCTCGCCAGGCCATAGCGACCTCGATCCGGTCTGGGCTCGGCTGGCGGAAGCGGGCATCCCATTCGTGCTGCACGTCGGCGGCCATCCGCTGCAGATCGGGCCGGAGTGGATGAACACCGGCCGCAAGGTCCCCACCGACTGGCTGGGCGGCGGCGAGAACGTCCGCGGCAAGGACATGACCAGCCTGCACCACGCCGCCGAGACCTTCATCGGGACCATGGTGCTGGACGGGGTGCTGGAGCGGCATCCCACCTTGCGCGGCGGGATCATCGAGCTGGGCGCCGGCTGGGTCCCGTCGATGATCACCCGGCTCGATTGGGTGGCGGAAATCTGGAAGAAGTCCGAGCCGGAGCTGGCCTCGTTGAAGCGCAAACCGTCCGAGCAGATCATCGCCCAGCTCGCCTTCACCCCGTTCGTCTATGAGAACGTCGGCGAACTGATCCGCCAGTCGGATGAACGCCTCTACCTGTTCTCCAGCGACTATCCGCACACCGAGGGCGGCCGCGCGCCGCTGGCCCGCTTCGAGGCCAGCCTCAGCGGTCACGACGAGGACGCCAAGGAGCATTTCTACAGCCGCAACTTCGCGCGCTTGTTCGAAGCGGCCTAAGCGCTCGATACCCACTCATCCCGGCGACCCCATCACTGCCGTGCTGACCCTCTGGAACGCCAGCGCTTCGCAGAGCACGCAACGAACCCGACCGTTACAACGTTCCGTAGAAACGTCGCATTGACGCGCGCGTCGCGTAGCCTCGGGAGATGCCGCTTTGTCGATCGTCCCACCGCCAAAGCTCGGCGAGCCACGAAGCTGGAGCGAAGACATCGACATGGCCAACGACGCCGAGGTCAGCGCTCGGGCGGCGCGCCTCGGGGTTACGCCGAGCGAACTTCGCGAGATCGTGGAGGAGATGGGTGATCGCAGCGCGCGCGTGGCGCCCGCCAACCGGGCAACTTCCCGCACGCGGGGCCAATTCCCGCGATAGGCGGCAAGTGCGGCCAGAGCCGTTGCGATCCTTCCGGGTAAGCGGCCAAAACGAAGGCCCCGGCGGCTTTTGGGGGCTGCGTCGGGGCCTTCAGACCGTCCCCGTCGGGGGGGCTTCGAAGGACGGCGTATATGCAATGCGCGGTCTCAGGAATGGTTCCAGTGGAGCGGCCCGGCAGACTCGCGGATTGGTGGTGAGGTCCGAGACGCCGGAATTTCGGGTCAGGATTCGTCTCATGGCGCCGGCTTTCGCCGGGATGCGGAATCGAGGGGGCGGACGGGCTAGGACGTGGCCGTGATCGGCGCGGTGGATACCCCGATCCGGGAGTCGGCGAGGCCGACGTAGAGCAGCCAGCGGCCCTTCCAGGCGACCAGGCCCTCGGCGAAGCAGACGTTGCCGACCTGGCCGCTGGCCTCCGCCGGATCGATGCGCAGGAAGGGCTCGGTCGCCCGGCCGATCAACTGCGTCGGCTCGGAGGCGTCCAACAGCAATTGGCCCGGCTGGTAGGCGTAAGCGGGCGTCGATGGCTCGCCGGACTGCGGATGGTTTGCGCCGTTGTAGATCAAGACGACGCCGGCGTCGGTGAGGATCGCCGGCGGACCAGGCTCGGTGAGCAAGGAGTCGAAGCGGCCGCGCCGGGGCCCGGCGATCGGCTGCAGCGCCATCGGGCCGGCAACCCGGTCGATCCGCCAGCTGCGCTCGCCGCCATCCCGGTTCCGCCGCCAGGTGAGGTAGCGATCCGGCGAGGCCTCGATCTCCCCCGGCGTCCAGCGGATCAGGTCGTCGGAGGTGGCGACGTAGGTGACGCCCTCGCCCCAGTACATCCAGTATTTGCCATTGAGCTGGGCCGCCAGCAGCCGGCCATCGACCAGATGGGTGAGGATCGCGCCGGATTTCGACGGCCGCCGCACGTAGGGCGTACGGGCGAACGCCGGCCCGTGCTTGGTCCAGTGGCTCAAGTCCGGGGACGTGGCCACGAAGAGCGTGCCGACCTTGCCGTCGAAGGCGGTGTAGGTGCAGACGAAGCTCCCATCCGGGGCCTGGACCACGCGCGGATCCTCGCAGCCGCCGGGCCACTCCCAGGCCTGCCAGTCGTCGTCGCCCGGGGCCAGCACCGGCTCGGGTTCGAGATCGAAATGGACGCCGTCAGGGCTGGTCGCCAGGCCGATGCGGGACACCCCGGCGTAGCGGCCGACCGCGTCCTCCGCCCGGACCAGCAGGCAGATGCGGCCGTCGTGGACCACGGCGCCGGGGTTGAAGACGTCCTTCGCCGCCCAGTCGACCCGCTCGCGCGATACCGGGCAGAGGAAGCTGAGCGCCGGACGCTCGGCGAGCACCCGTTGGGGCTGAGAAAACGGGCCGAGGGACCAGGGCGGGGCGGTTTCGGTGGCGTCCGGCATCCGCCACCCTTCACCACGGGCCGCCTGGAAAAGCCAGCATCGCCGGAGCGCGGGAAGCTGGGCTATAGCTGAAGCGTAGCAACCCAAGGACGCTCGATGCGCCTCGCCCTCCTCGCTCTCGTCGTCGACCTGACCGCCCTCACCGCCTCGGCGGCGCTCGCCGCGCCGGCGGCCGAACGGCTGGTGGTGAAGCCCTACCCGGGCAAGTGGAAGCGGATCACCGATCAGACCGATGGCGCCAGCTGGTTCCACGAGCAGATTCCCGCCGACCAGGACGTGAATAGCTTCACCGACATCCTGTCCGACCAGGCCTTCGCAAAGCTGGCGGGCTACGACCCGTCAAAGTTCCTCACCGGGCTCTTCCAGCGGATCAACGGCGGCTGCACCGGGCTGGTGGTCAACGGCCCGGCGGCCGCGGTCGAGGGCGGCGTCACAGTGGTCTATGGCCAGGCCTATTGCGGCCAACAGAACGGCCAGTCCTTTGGCGTGCACATGTTCTACAAGCTGATCGCCGGGCGCGACGCGCTCTATGTCATCGACCGCGAGTTCCACGTGCCGCCCTCGGCCAACGGCGGCCAGCTCAGCTTTCCGAAGGACCAGGCCGCCGCCGCGATGGCGCTGCTGAAGAACGAGGCGGCGGCGAACAAATACCTCACCGACGACGTCTACCTCTGCGGCGGCGCCTCGACCGATCCGCGGTGCCGGTAGCCAGCCCAACAACCCGCTCATCCCTGCGAAGGCCGGGACCCAGTCGCCTGGTCAGATTCAAACCGCAAAGACCGCAGAGATACGCGGAGGTCTCTGCGAATCTCCGCAGGCTCTGCGGTTGAAAGCTATACCTGCCTGGGTCCCGGCCTTCGTCAGGATGAGCGGAAAATGTGGGTTAGCCCGCCCACTCCACGTCGGCGCCCAGGGCGATCAGGTTTTCCACGAATCTGGGGTGGGCGCGGCGGATCGGGTCGGCGTTGAGGATGGTGGACTGGCCCTCGATGCTGGCGGCCAGCATCAGGAGGGCGATGGCGACGCGGATGATGTACGGGCTCTCGACCGTGGCCGGGCCGAGCTGCTTGCCGCCGAAGGTGATCACCCGGTGCGGGTCGCACTGCAGGGCGTGGGCGCCGAACTTGGCCAGTTCCGAGGTCCAGCCGAGCGCACCCTCGTAGACCTTGTTCCAGAACAGCATCTCGCCGTCGGCCTTGGCGCCCAGCGCGATGAAGATCGGCAACAGGTCCACCGGCAGATAGGGCCAGGGCGCGGCCTCGACCTTCGGCAGGATATAGCTGGTGAACGGCCTGGCCACCGCCAGTGGGCCGTCGGTGCGCGCGCTGGACCAGCCGTCCGCGTGGGTCACCTTGACCCCGAACTTGCCGAAAGTGCGGTCGATCAGCGGGAACTGCTCGGGATGGGCGTTCCTGACCGCCACTTCGCCGCCGGTGATGGCGCCCAGCGCCAGGAAGGTGGCGATCTCGTGGTGGTCCTCGGTGAAGTCGTGCTCGGCGCCCGTGAGGCGCTCGACGCCCTCGATGGTCAGCTTGCTGGCCCCGACGCCCTCGATCTTCGCGCCCATCTTGGCCAGGAAGGCGCAGAATTCCTGCACGTGCGGCTCGCAGGCGGCGTTGGTCAGGGTCGAGGTCCCGTCGGCGGTGGCGGCGCAGAGCACGAAGTTTTCGGTGGTGGTCACCGAGGCGTAGTCCAGCCAGTGGTGGGCGGCGTCGAACGGCCGGCCGTTACGCTCGCGGATCGACAGCACCAGCGCCCCGTCCTCGGGGGCGACGGCGGCGCCGAAGGTCTGGAACACCTCGATGTGCGGGTCGATCTCGCGCACGCCGAGGCTGCAGCCCTTCACCTCGCCCTCGATCCTGGCCTCGCCCAGGCGGGCCAGCAGCGGCGGAATCAGCATGATCGAGGAACGCATGCCCTCGGGCAGCCGCGCCGCCTTGGGATCGAGACCATGATGGTGGCGCACGGTGAGCAGGCCGGTGTCGTAGTCCATCGCCACTTCGCTGCCGAGACGCTCGAACAGCTGCAGAATCTGGCGAACGTCGGTGATGTCGGGCACGCCGCGCAGGGTCACCGTCTGGTCGGTGAGCAGGGTTGCGCAGAGAATCGGCAGCACGGCGTTCTTGTTGGCCGAAGGAATGATCCGGCCGGTGAGCGGCCGGCCGCCGCGTACGATAAGGTTCGCCAAAACGTTGGCCCCGATGGAGGAAATGGAAGCAGCAGCGTGGCTTATCCGAAAGCGGTCGTCAGGGCGAGAGAACCGCTGCCCCTTGAGTTTCCCCTCGGTCGCTCCTAGTCTCTTTCCCCCCGGACGCCAGCGCCCGCGGCCGAGCAGGACTTCTTAGCAGGGCGAGTTGAGCTAACATCCACATGGAAAAGGTTCCGATGACCGGCGAGGGCTATCACGCTCTCGACGTAGAATTGAAGCGTTTGAAGACCCAGGAACGGCCGGCGGTGGTCGCGGCCATTTCGGAGGCGCGAACGCATGGCGACCTGTCGGAAAACGCCGAATACCACGCGGCCAAGGAGCGGCAGGGCTGGATCGAAGGGCGCATCTTCGAGATCGAGGACAAGATCGCCCGCGCGCAGGTGATCGATGTCTCCAAGCTCTCCGGGGCGCAGGTGAAATTCGGCGCCACGGTGAGCGTGGTCGATGAGGATACCGAGGAGAAGGCCCGCTACCAGATCGTCGGCGAACATGAGGCCGACGTGCGTTCGGGCAGGATCTCGGTCTCCTCGCCGATCGCCCGGGCGATGATCGGCAAGGAAGTCGGCGACGTGGTCGAGGTGAACACCCCCGGCGGCGTCAAGGCCTACGAGATCGCCAAGGTCGAGTGGGTCTAGGGCGGACAACGGGTCCCCTCCTCGCCATCCTGCAGGCCAGGTGCAGCTCCAGTCGGTTGCCGGTCAAGGTGCTGGCGCCGCTGGCCGGGGCGCCGATGATCGTGCGGCAGATCGAGCGGCTGAAGCGGGCCGAGCGGATCGACCGGCTGGTGCTGGCGACCAGCGACGACGCCAGCGACGATGCGCTGGCGCGGGTGGCGGTCGCGCAGGGAATCGACGTCTTCCGCGGCTCGCTGGATGACGTGCTGGCGCGGTTCATCGGGGCGCTGGACGCCTTCGGGCCGGCCGAGCAGGTAGTGCGGCTGACCGGCGACTGTCCCCTCGCCGACCCGGCGGTGATCGACGCCACCATCGCCCATGTGATCGCCGCGGGGGTCGACTACGGCTCCAACACCCCGCCGCACCGCACCTTTCCCAAGGGCCTCGACGTCGAGGTGATGACCGCCGCCGCCCTGCGCGCCGCCGCCGCCCGCGCCTCGACCCCCGAGGAGCACGAACACGTCACCTGGGGCCTGCACCAGCACCCGGAACTCTATCGGTTGAGCTTCCTCAGTCAGGCCGCCGAGGAGGGCGATGTGCGCTGGACGGTGGATTTCCCGCACGACTACGACTTCGTGGCGGCGGTCTACGACGCGCTCTATCCGACCAACCCGGCGTTCACCTCGGACGACGTTCGGGCGTTCGTGCGGGGGCGGCCGGATCTGGCGAACTACGGCGGCGAGCGTAGGGTCTGAGAGCCTGCGTCCTTCGAGACGCCCGCGTTGCGGGCTCCTCAGGATGACGAGATTGGTTGGGCTCTCAAACTCTTCGTCATGGTGAGGAGCGCCCACCGGGCGCGTCTCGAACCACGCACGCCGCTTAACGTTTCCTGCTAAGCTCCAATCGGGGGAAACGACGGGGCGAGGCATGGCTCAGAGCGCCGATCTGCGGCCGGTGGAGCACACCGACAAGGACCGCATCTTTGCCTGGCGCAATTCGCCGGACGTGCGGCCGTACATGTACACCGACCATTTGATTTCGCCGGAAGAGCACGCGCGCTGGTTCGACGGCATCTGGGGCGACGAGACGCGGCGCTACTGGATTGTCGAGCTGAACGGCAAGCCGGTGGGGCTGGCCAACCTCTACGACGTCGACCGGCGCAACCAGCGCAGCAGCTGGGCCTACTACCTGGCCGATCCGGCGGTGCGCGGGATGGGGCTGGGCTCCTACGTGGAATACTGGGTGCTGGAGTATGTGTTCGAGGGGCTGAACCTGGCCAAGCTGTGGTGCGAGGTGCTGGTCGGCAACGAGCCGGTCTGGCGCCTGCACGAGACCTTCGGCTTCACCGTCGAGGCGCGCTTTCGCGGCCACATCCTGCGGGGCGACAAGCGCGAGGACGTGCTGGGTCTCGGCATCCTGGCCGCTGACTGGCGGGCGCGGCGGCCCGCGATGACCGAACGTCTGCGCATCCGGGGCTACGAGCCGCCGCTGCTGGGCTAGAGCCGCAGGATCGCCTCGGCGACGCGCTCGGCGCCCTGGCCGTCGCAGAGGGCGGCGGTGCGTTCGGTGAGCCGCCAGCGCAGAGCGCTGTCGGTCGCCAGGGTGGTCCAGGCGACGCCCAGGTCGGCGTCGAAACTCGTCGCGTCGGCGTCCAGCGCCAGGGTGATGCCGGCGTCGGCCATGCGCCCGATCATCGCCCGCTGGTTCGGGGCCAGGATCACTGTCGCCGACGGTAACCCGACGCTCGCGCGCTCCCAGACGCTGGAGCCGCCGGCGCCGATGGCGAGGTCCGCGTCGGCCATCAGCGAGGCCATCTCGTGCGCGTCGACCCAGAGGTGCACGCGGCGGTCCTGCGCGGCGATCTCGCTGAGCCGCGCCACGCTGCCGGCGCCGGCGCCCAGCACCACGTCCAGGCGGACATCGGCCAGCAACGGCAGCAATGCCGTCACCACCCGTTCGGTGACGCCGCCGACGTCGGTGAGGCCGAGCGCGATCAGCGCCCGCCGCACCGGTCCGTGCTTGGCGCGCCGGCTCATCGCCCGCGGCCGGGCCTGGGGGAATTCCGGCCGCGCGAGGGCGAAGCCGGGGCCGAGCAGCACCTGGGCGGTGGGGCGGACGAGATCGGCATAGTCGCCGCGGTGGCGGCCGAAGCCGGGATCGACCAGCAGATCGCAGACGTGGCGCCGGTCGGCCAGGTCGTCGATCACCACGATCCGGCGCTTGGCAGCCCGCAGCCGGGTTTCCTCGGCGGCGCCGACGCCGTAGTGGTCCGCGACGACGATGTCCGGCTGGAATCGGTCGGCGAACTCAGCGCCCCAGCCAACCAGGTCGGCCAGGTCATCGGTGTTGGCCATGGCCAGCAGGGTCTGCGCCGGCCAGCCGAAGCGTCGCAGGATCGGCGCGGCGGCGCGGGATTCCACGAAGGCGCACTCGGCGCCCCGCTCGCTCAGCACCCGCGCCAGGGTCAGGCAGCGCATGACGTGGCCGCCGCCCACCAGCGGCCCGGCGTCGGCGAAGAAAAGCACGCGGAGGGGCTGGCTTGCGCTCACGCCATCGCTTTAGTCGGAATCGACGCTACATAATAAGGCCATGAGCGAAACAACCCCCCGCCAGACCCGCTGCCTGATCATTGGATCGGGCCCCGCCGGCTACACCGCCGCCATCTACGCCGCACGGGCGCTCTTAAATCCGGTGCTGATCGCCGGGCTGACGCCGGGCGGACAGCTGACCATCACCACCGACGTGGAGAACTATCCGGGCTTCGCGGAGGTGATCCAGGGACCCTGGCTGATGGAGCAGTTGCAGGCGCAGGCGACGGGCGTCGGCGCCGAGCTGATCAATGACATCGTCACCCGCGCCGATCTCTCCCAGCGGCCGTTCCGGATCTCCACCGACAGCGGCCAGGAGTGGCTGGCCGAGACGGTGATCATCTCCACCGGCGCCGAGGCCAAGTGGCTGGGCATCCCGACCGAGAAGCAGTTCCAGGGCTTCGGCGTCTCGGCCTGCGCCACCTGTGACGGCTTCTTCTACCGCGGCAAGGAAGTGGTGGTGGTCGGCGGCGGCAACACCGCCGTCGAGGAGGCGCTGTTCCTGACCAATTTCGCCTCCAAGGTCACCCTGGTGCACCGTCGCGACGAGCTCAGAGCCGAGAAGATCCTGCAGGAGCGGCTGTTCCACCATCCGAAGATTGAGGTCATTTGGGACCATTCGGTGGCCGAGGTGCTGGGGACCGCCGATCCGGTCGGGGTCACCGGCGTCAGACTGGCCCACGTGGCGTCGGGCGAGACGCAGGACGTGGCCTGCGACGGCCTGTTCGTCGCCATCGGCCACGCGCCGGCCTCCGAGTTGTTCAAGGGGCAGCTGGAAATGGACGCGGCCGGCTATCTGAAGATCGAGCCCGGCCGGACGGCGACCGCCATCGAGGGCGTCTATGCCGCCGGCGACGTCACCGACGATGTCTACCGCCAGGCGGTGACGGCGGCGGGGATGGGCTGCATGGCGGCCCTGGAAGCGGTGCGGTTCCTGGCCGAGAAGGACCACGAGGCCGCCCACCACCCGATCAGCCACCACGAAGCCGAGAAAATCGGCGTCTGGTGAGCATCCGGCCGGCCACGGCCGCCGACCACGACGCCATCCGAGCGGTGCTGGACGCGGCCTTCGGGAACGACCACGCCAGCCTGATCGTGGACGGCGTTCGCGCCGAAGGCGCGGTGCTGGCGGAGCTGGTGGCCGAGCAGAACGGCGAGATCGTCGGCCAGGTGCTGTTCAGTCGGATGACGGTGACGCCGGCCGGGTTGTTCGCCGGTCTGGGACCGGTCGGGGTGCGGCCGGACCTGCAGAACGGCGGCTTCGGCGACGCGCTCTGCCGGGCAGGGATCGACGCGGTGCGGGCGCTGGGCGCCGAGGCGGTCGTGGTCCTCGGGCATCCACCCTATTATCCGCGCTTCGGCTTCAGCCATGCGGCGGCGAGCAAGATCGCCTCGCCGTTTTCGGACCGCCCCGCGTTCATGGCCATGGCGCTGGTTCCCGGCGCCCTCGATGCGCCCCTGAAGGTCGACTATCCGGCCGCTTTCGGCTGACCTGGGCCACGAACGCGACAAGCGGACCGCCCGTCGCAACAATCCTTTCAGCGTAACGCCGCTATACGCTAAGTTGGATGGGGCGCGGTTGCGCCGGTAGGCGGCCTGGCGGGAATGGACGAAGCCGAACCTGAGTTCAGACTCATGCGGTTCTCGAGCGACGAGTTGCCGCCTGAGGAGCGTTTCGACGTCTGGCGCGATACGCTGGCGCACCACCTGGTCAAGGTGGCGGTCGACCAGCTGTCGAACGTGCCGTTCCGCGTGAGGGCGGCGCTGCGGACGCTGCCGTCGCTGAAGATCGGCCTCGGCGCCTCGGGCGCGGCGATCCATCACCGGGACCGGAGCCTGGCGGCGAGCGAGAACGATGACGTCGTGCTGGTGGTCAATCTGAAGGGCCCCTACCTGATCCGGCGCGCGACCGGCGACGTGTTGCTGGGTGAAGGCGACGGCTGCCTGGTCGAGTGCGACGAGGTCGGCGCCTATGTGATGGCCGAGCCCGGCAAGCACATCTATGTGCGGCTGGAGCGGCGCCTGCTCGGTCACTTCGCCCGCCGGGTCGACGGCGCGCTCGGCCGGCTGATCCCGGCGCAGACGGAGGCCCTCGGCCTGCTGGTCGGTTACGCCCGCACCCTGCCCGCCGGGCCTTGGCAGCTGTCGCCGGCGGGGACGCGGGTGGTGGTGGACCATGTCTGCGATCTGGTGGGGCTGATCATCGGCGCCGGCGGCGACGCCGCGGTGATGGCCGCCGGACGCGGTCTGGCCGCCGCCCGCCTGGGCGCAGTGAAGGCGCACATCCGCGAACGGATCGGCGTGGCCGACCTCACCACCGAAACCGTGGCCGCCAAGCACGGCATCTCCGAGCGCTACCTGCGGCGGCTGTTCGAGGCCGAGGACCAGAGCTTTTCCGGCTATGTGATGGCCCAGCGGCTCGCCCGGGCGCACGCCATGCTGGCCAGCCCCAGCTTCGCCGACGATTCCATCTCGCAGATCGCTTTCGGCGTCGGCTTCAACGACCTCTCCTACTTCAACCGCTCGTTCCGCCAGCGCTACCAGGCGACCCCCTCGGAGATCCGCGCCCACGCGTCCGGAGCGCGCGAGGGTTAGCGATCCGGGCGAAGCACGGTGAGTTGACGCGGGCCGGCGTTGGCGGCGGCGTGGGCCACCGCCGCATTGGCGTCGTCCAAGGCGAACTCGGTCAGGTCGTATTGGGCGAGGTCGATCAAGCCGCTGCGGATCATCCGCACCATCCGAGGAATGGCCTCTTTCCGGTACATCCACACGCCGCGCAGGGTGGTCTCGTTGTGCATCAGCCAATTGTAGTTCAACCCAAGGTCGCCTTCGGCTCCGCGCAGGCCGCCCATCAGTATCACCCGTCCCCCTAAGCGCACCGCGAGCACGGCCGCGCGCACCTGCGCGGCGGACGCCTCCCGCGGCAGGAAGTCGAGCACCATGTCGATCGGCCCGCCGGCCGCTTCGCCGATCAGCCGGCGGTCATCGGTCTCGACGCCGCTCATCTGCACAGGCCGCACGCGCGGCCCGAAGCGGCGCGCCAGGTCTTCCAGCGTGCGTCCGTTGCGGCCGGCGGCCACTACCCTGCCCGCGCCCATCGCCAGCGCCACCTCGACGCCGGCCCCGCCGAAGCCGCCGGTGGCGCCGTTGACCACCAGCGTCTCGCCGGCCTTCAGGTCGCCCGCCAGTAGTCCGCCGAACGGCACCAGCAGCCGGCCGAGGGCGGCCCAGCGTCCCGCTTCCGCCGGATCGATGTCGCCGATCGGCGTGGCGTTCTCGGTCGGAACCAGCATCTGCTCGGCGAAAGAGCCGTTGTGATAGTAGGCATGCAGCGGCCGCGCGGCCTCGGTGCGGTAGGTCCAGCCAAGCAGTATCTGCTCCGGATTGGCGATGTCGTCGCGCGAACGGATGGTCGAATCGCAGAACACCCAGTCGCCGACTTTCAGCCGCGTGGAATCCGGCCCCGTCGCGCGCACCCGGCCAACGCCGCCGGGCCCTGGGACCACCGGCAGATCCAGCAGATAACTTCGCGAGCCATTGAAGACGTTGGCGGCGTAGCTGGTGACGCCGGCGGCGACCACGTCGACGATGATCTCACCGGTGCCCAGCACCGGGTCGGGCAGGGTCTCGATGGCGAGCGGTTCGCCGAATGCGTTGAGGACAGCGGCTTTCATGGAGACCTCGGGGGGAAACGGGCGCGGGCCACCTTAAGCGCGGTTGGTCCGCGGGCTTAGCGCTTGGTCCAGATCGCCTTGGTATAGAGCACGCCGAGGCCCTTGCGGATCATGTTGCGACTGCTGGCCCCGAGATAATCGGCGCCGGAGAAGACCACGTCGGCGCCCGCCTCCGCGGCGTCGGCGCAGCGACGATCCAGCAGCGCCCGGTGGACGCCCCAGCGGCGAAAGGCTGGATCGACCGCGCCGTCGGCCAGGTAGGCGTCACCATCCGCCAGATAGAGGATCGCGCAACCGGCCGGCGCGCCGTCCGCCAGCCCCAGGTAGAGCCGCCAGCCCGGCGCGGTCAGCCAAGGCGCCATCGGCACCCGGAAGGCGGTGATGTTCCAGCCCCGATGGTAGACGTCGGAGAAGGCCTTCAGGTCGGCGTCGGACTCCACGCGGCGGGTTTCGACGCCGGCGGCGGCGACCTGGGGCAGCTCGGCCGGGCCGGCAAAGGCGGTGTGGAAGTCGGTGTGGCGATATCCCCGAGCGTGCAGCATCTCCATCAGCGCCTTGGTCGGCGCGCCGGGAGCGATCTCGAAAGCCCCTGGAACATCGGCCTCGGCGTACCAGTCGGCCACCTCGCGCGCCGCATCCAGGGTCTCGTCGGTGAAGCCGTAGCCTCGGTTGAACAGGTGCTCGCCGAAGCGCGGCGCCCGAGTGGCCACCGCCGCGCCGTAGCGGCGAACACCAGCCCCCCTCGCATCGCCAGGCCGGTCGACAATGATCTGCACCCGCGATGCGGTATAGCCGCCGATGATCGCCTGGGCGCGGCGGACGTGGCTAGGGTCTGGGATCAGCATCGGCGCGCTCATGCCGCCGCCGGCGACCAGCCCTTCGGCGCCTCCATCATCAGCGCCAGGATGTGCCGGTCGGGGTCGCGGAAGAAGGTCATCCACAGGTCGTGGTGCTCCATTGGCGAGATCAGGTGGATCTGGTCCTCGAACACCACGCCCCTGCCCTCCAGCTCACGCCGCGCCAGCTCGATATCGGCGACCTTGAAGTAGACCGGCGAACCGTCCGGGGCCGCAGCGCCGGGCGCGAGTTGGTCCAGCATCAGTCGCACGCCCGCCAGATCGTAGAAGCTCAGGGTTCCGAACCGGAACAACTTTCTGAGCCCCAGCTGGCCGCCGTAGAAAGCCTCGGACAGGTCGACGTCCGTCACGCCGAAACCGATCTGCCCCACCGTACTCAAGCCGAACGCCATCGACGCTCCTCCTTCTTCGCTGCAGCAGGTTTAGCCGAGGCGGCAATCGCCGGCGCGCCCGCGATTGCTAAGTTCGCCAGGCCGACGGCGGCGCGCCCATGCGGCGGCGGAAGGCCTTGGCGAAGGCGCTCTGGCTGTCGTAACCCGCGGCGGCGGCGATCTCGAGCACCGGGCGGCGGCTGGCGGCCAGCGCTGTCGCCGCCCGCTCGATGCGCAGCGTCTCGGCGTAGGCCATCGGCGTCGCGCCGTAGACCGCCTTGAACAGCCGCAGCAGATGGAACTTCGACAGACCCGCCTCGCGCGCCAGACCGGCCAGGTCGCAACCGACGCCGCCGGCCTCGGCAATCCGATCGCGGGCGCGCTCCAGCGAGGCCAGCAGATGCGCGCGGGTGGCCGGGCGCGCGGCGGGAACCCGGCCGGCCAGGCCCCGATGGCGGTGCGCAGAGCCGACCGCCTCGTCCAGGGCGGCCAGCAGCCGGCCTTCCAGCATGGTCTCCTCGTCGTCCGGCCCGGCGGCGGCGAGGTCGTGGAGGATCGCGCCCAGCCTCGCTGTCGGGCGGAACAGCAGATTGGGAAAGCTACGCAACGGCCCGGTCTCAGCCGATGGCGCGAAGCCGGCCTCACGGCTGGCCCAGGCCTCGCGCACCAGGGGCTCGGCGAAGAACAGGCAGAACGACTGGGCGCCCGAGCGCGCCTCGAACTCCATGTCATAGGGCTGGCCCTGGTCGACCAACATGATCGCCTCGCGCGAGACGGTGCGCGGGCGCCGGTTCACCGCGTAGCGCGCGCGTCCCTCGGCCATCCACTTGATCGAGAAGGCGCCGGCGCCACGCGTCTCGAACCGACGGGCGTGGCCGTTGATCACGAACACGCTCCAGGGCGCGGTCTCCGGGCCGATCGCGCGGGTCCGCTCGCGCTCGGGAGCGTCAACGTCGGTGACCCGGTAGATGATCCGCGTCTCGGCCATCGCCGGGAAAGCTGACGCGCCCCCGGGCAACCGTCAATGCGGCCAGTATCCCTCGCCCCGCAACGCGGGGAGAGGTGGCGCTCCAAGGCCCGCAGGGTCTTGGAGCGTCGGTGAGGGGGCTCGGCGACGAAGGCGGCGAGCGCGAAGCGGTCCGCGACGCCAACCGTCTCGCCCTGCGGCGAGCCGGTCCCCACACCCGTCCGACCGCTGCGCGCTCGGCCGACCTCTCCCCGCGCGGCGGGGAGAGGGATACTCAGAACGACGGCGCGGCCGTCTTGTCGATAGGCGGCGGGACCTTGTCGGTGAGGTCGGCGATCTGGGCGTTGATCTTGGCGATCTCGTCGCGGGTGGGGACCCGACGGCCGTAGACAAGCTGGCCGGGCTCGCGGGGGCGCAGGTCGGTCGGCGACGCGGGCGGCTGGTTCTCGGCCACGACGGCCTGCACCGGCAGGTCGGCGGCGCCGGCGGCATCCTTGGCCGCCAGGATCGCCTCCGGCGACGGGCCGGCCATGGAGACCCGCAGCTCGCCGCCGAGGTAGTGACTCGAAAGGGCCTCGACCTGGCCGATGGGACCCGGGAAACGGTAGAAGATGTGGGCGCCGATCTGGCCGATCTTGACCATCTGCGGCCCCCAGCGCGGGAACACATAGTCGGCGTGGTAGTGGGTGGCCGAGCCGACCGCCGGCTGGACGAACCCGTTCAGCGCCGCGGCGGCGACGCCCTCGGCCTCGCTCCAATAGGGCTCGATCGGCGGGCGATCGCGCGAGCCGTCGCAGGTGAAGGAGAACTGGCAACCGGTGGCCTGTTCCGAGCCCTGGTAAACGACGCCGCAGACCGACTTGGGGAAATCGGGATGGCGCAGCCGGTTGAGGATGGTCTGGGCCACCGCCTGTTGGCCGGAGAGCGGCTGGGTGGCGGCCTCGTAGTAGATCGCCTGGGCCATGCATAGCTGGGCGCGGGCCCGCTCAGGGCCGCTGGCGCGAAGGATGAACGGCGGCGCGGGAGTCAGCTCGGCGCCGCTGGCGGGAATCAGGGCGTTGAGGGTCTGGGCGGCCTGCGGGCTCAACGTACTGACCGACAGACTGGGCGCGCGAACCAGGTCGAGCTGGGACCAGCCGGCCGGACGGTCCCAGAGATCGACGCGCGCCGTCGGGTCGAAGCGGTGGGCTAAGGCCAGCATCGAGGGGTCCATGCCGGCGTCCAGGCGGCCAAGCGCGGGGGCGCCCACGCCGCCGGCGCGCGCGGCGATGTGGCGCGCCGTCGCCTGGGCCGGATCGGCGGCCGGCCGGGCGTCGCACGCCGCGACACCGCCAACCAGAAGGATGGCGGCCAGCGCGGATCTGGCCTCTTTCAGCAACAATGCGCCTCGCAACGCGGATCAAACCGCCCCCGCCGCGGGTTTTCCCGCGTGGGATCGACGCTCTCATGTGCGCTGGAATTGTTACCGATCAAGAGTGGATCGACCTTTCTGACGAAGACTTAACCCTGGCGGGCGTCGTCGGCGCCTCCCAGACGCCGGACTCGCGAGACCGAAAAAGAGTTCCCCGGGGGGCTTCACGGGGGGTGGCGGCGGGTCTATATGAAGACTGCCACTTATGCTCACTCTTAGCATAAGGCGGGAGCGCCGGCCCTCACCGGCGTTTCTTTAGGCCAAGGAAATGCTCAAACTGAGCAAAAGTTGGAGGACGCGATGGCCGACGGATCGCTGACGCTGGAGTTCACCCCCGAGGTCGAGGCCGCCACCGCGGCCCTGTGGGAGAAGGTCCGCAGCCGGGTCACCCCGATCGAGTGGCGCGTCCACGCCCCGATCATCGCCGAGATCAACCGGCTGAAGCGGGCGAAGAACGCGGTCATCCTCGCCCACAACTACATGACCCCGGAGATCTTCCACGGGGTCGGCGACTTCGTCGGCGACAGCCTGGGCCTGGCCCGGGAGGCGCAGCGGACCGACGCCAAGATCATCGTCCAGGCCGGCGTGCACTTCATGGCCGAGACCTCGAAGGTGATCTGCCCGGACAAGAAGGTGCTGATCCCCGACCTGCGCGCCGGCTGTTCCCTCGCCGCCTCGATCACCGCCGCCGACGTACGGCTGATCAAGCAGCGCTATCCGGGCGTGCCGGTGGTCACCTACATCAACACCAGCGCCGAGGTGAAAGCCGAGACCGACATCTGCTGCACCAGCGCCAACGCCGTGCAGGTGGTGGAAGCGGCGGCGAAGGCGGCCGGCACGGACAGAGTGATCCTGCTGCCGGACGAATTCCTGGCCCGCAACGTCGCCCGCCAGACCGACATCCGCATCATCGCCTGGCAGGGCCGCTGCGAAGTGCACGAGCGCTTCGACGCCGAGGACATCCGCCAGGTGCGGGAGTCCTGGCCCAACGCCGAGATCCTCGCCCACCCGGAATGCCCGGCTGAGGTGCTGGAGCTGGCCGACTTCGCCGGTTCGACCACCGCCATGGCCGACTACGTTGTCCGCCGGCAGCCGAAGCAGGTGGTGCTGATCACCGAATGCTCGATGGCCGACAACATCGCCGCCGAGGCGCCGAACACCGAGTTCGTCCGCCCCTGCAACCTCTGCCCGCACATGAAGCGGATCACCCTGGAAAACATCCTGGAGGCGCTGACCTTCGAGCGGTTCGAGGTTACCGTCGCCGCCGACGTCGCCGAGCGGGCGCGGCGGTCGGTGCAACGCATGATCGATCTTCCCCCACCCGCGACGCCCGCGCGCTATGATCTCGTCCGGGCGCGTCACCATGTGGACGTGGAGCTGATCTAGAGGGATCGGATGGGCAGGGCGGAAATCATCGTGGCCGACATCACCACGCTCGCGATTGACGCCATCGTCAACGCCGCCAACCCGTCGCTGCTGGGCGGCGGCGGCGTCGATGGCGCGATCCACCGCGCCGCCGGACCGGAGCTGCTGCGCGAATGCCGGACGCTGGGCGGCTGCGAGCCGGGACAGGCGAAGATCACCGCTGGCCACCGGCTGCCGGCCAGGCATGTGATCCACACCGTCGGTCCGGTCTGGTACGGCGGCGAGGAGGGCGAGGCCGAGACACTGGCGTCCTGCTACCGCAACTGCCTGGCGCTGGCGGGGCGCTATTCGCTGAGGGAGATCGCTTTTCCTGCCATCTCGACCGGCGTGTTCGGCTTCCCGGCCGAGCTGGCGGCGAGCATCGCCACCCGCACGGTCAGCGAGACCCTGGCCGGCGGCGGCCCGGTCGAGCGAGTGATCTACTGCTGCTTCAGCGACGAGTCGGCGCGCCTGCACCGCGAAGCCCTGGAGGCGGTCCGTGGTTGAAACCCCCGCCGCCGGACCGTGGGACGAGCCGGCCCCCGCGCCGCCGGCCCCGCCGGCCGCGCCGCCGCGGCAGACACTGATCTGGAACATCGTCTCCACCGCCATCCTGGTCGGCTGGCTGAGCTGGCTGATGGGCTGGGTGTGGGGCGTGGCGGCGGTGTTCGGGGTGTTCGTGCACGAGTTCGGCCACCTGCTGGTGATCAACGCCCTCGGCTTCGGGCCCAGCACCATCCGGATCATCCCGTTCCTCGGCGGCGCGGCGACCATTCCCAAGGCGCCCGACACCGATTTCAAGAGCATCCTGATCTCGCTCTCCGGCCCGGTGTTCGGCCTGATCGCCGCCGTGCCGTTCTTCGTGGCCAGTTCCATAACCGGCGACGTCCACTGGCTGGGCGGCGCTTTCTTCATTGCCGGCTTCAACCTCCTGAACCTCGCCCCGGCGCCGCCGCTGGACGGATCCAAGGCGCTGGGGCCGGTGCTGGCGCGCATCCATCCGATGGTGGAGCGAGTCGCGTTAGTGGCGGTCGGGGCGGCGGCGGTGGCCTGGACCATCGGCCAGCAAATGTGGCTGGCGGCGATCTTCATCGGCCTCAGCGTTCTCGCGTCCTTGAGGACCCGCAACCTGCGTCCCAACGCCCGGCCGCTCGGCTGGGGCGAATGGGCCGGGGGACTGGGGCTCTATCTCGGCGCGGCCGCGCTTTGTCTGGGCGTCATGGTCGCGGCCAGCGCCGGGGCGGGCATGGCGGCGCCTTTGCTTTCGTTCGGCAGTCTTGGAGGCCATTCTTGACCCAACGCCTTGAGTTCGACGGGGTGATCGTGGTCGGCGCCGGGCTGGCGGGACTGACCGCGGCCCTGGCGGCCGCGCCGCGGCGGGCGCTGGTGCTGACCGCCGCGACCCTCGGCGAAGGCTGCTCGTCCGCCTGGGCGCAGGGCGGCATGGCCGCGGCGCTTAGCGAAGGCGACGCCCCGGAACTGCACGCCGCCGACACCATCGCCGCCGGCGCCGGCCTCTGCGACCCCGTCGCCGTGGACATCCTGACCCGCGAGGGGCCGGACGCCGTGCGCCGGCTGGCCGCACTCGGGGCGCCGTTCGACCGCACCCCCGGCGGCGGCTTCGCCCAGAGCCTAGAGGCCGCCCACGGCCGCGCCAGGGTCGCCCGGGTGGGCGGCGACGGGGCCGGACGGGCGATCATGGCCGCGGTGATCGCCGCCGTCCGCGCCGCGCCGAATGTCGAAGTCCGCGAGCGAACCCGGGTGAGGCGGTTGCTCACCGACGCCGGCGGCCGAGTGGTCGGCGTGTTGGCCCAGGACGCCGCCGGCACTCTCATCGAAATCCTCGCCCCGGCGACGGTGCTGGCCACCGGCGGCCTCGGCGGGCTCTACGCCCTGACCACCACCCCGCGGGAGGTGCTGGGCGAGGGCCTGGCGCTGGCCGCCCTGGCCGGCGCGCGCATCGCCGACGCCGAGTTCGTGCAGTTCCACCCCACCGCCATGGATCTCGGCCAGGACCCGGCGCCCCTGGCCACCGAGGCCCTGCGCGGCGAGGGCGCGACGCTGGTCAACGCCGACGGCCGTGCGTTCATGGCCGGCTATCACCCCGCCGCCGAGCTGGCCCCGCGTGACGTGGTCGCCCGGGCGATCGACACCGAGCGCCGGGCCGGCCGGGGCGCGTTCCTGGACACCCGCCAGGCCGTGGGCTCAGCCTTCGAACACGAATTTCCGGCGGTGTTCACCGCCGCCATGGCCGCCGGCGTCGATCCCCGGCGCGAGCCGATCCCGGTGACCCCGGCGGTGCACTACCACATGGGCGGGATCGAGACCGACGCCGACGGGCGCACCTCCCTGCCCGGCCTCTACGCCGCCGGCGAGTGCGCCTCGACCGGCGCGCAGGGCGCCAACCGGCTGGCCTCCAATTCGCTCTTGGAAGCGGCGGTGTTCGGACGCCGGGCCGGCAAGGCGGCCGCGCAAGCGCCGGCGAGCGGCGGCCGTCCGCTGTCCGCCCAGCCGTCGCCGGACCTGCCGGACGAGGCGCTACAGGCCCTCCGGCGCGCGATGAGCCGCGGCGCGGGCGTCACCCGGGACGCCGCGGGCCTGCGGCGCCTGCTGATCGAGATCGCGACGCTTGAAGACGTGCACGGCCCCGCCCTGCCGCTGATCGCCGCGCGCCTCGTGGCGCAGGGCGCGCTGGACCGGCGCGAGAGCCGCGGCGGCCACTTCCGCTCCGACCACCCGCAGCTGGGCGCGCCGGTGCGCAGCCGGGTGACGCTGAGCGCCGAACCGGCCGTCGCGGCGGCCTGACCCGCGCGATGATCCAGCCCCTGCCGGACCTGATCATCGAGCCGATCGTGCGCGCCGCCCTGGTCGAAGACCTCGGCCGGGCCGGCGACATCACCTCGCTGGCCTGCATCGATGCCGATGCGCGGCTCAGCGCCCGTTTCGCCGGCCGACAGGCCGGGGTCGTCGCCGGCCTCGCCTGCGCGCGGCTCGCCATCTTAGCCCTCGACCCGGCCGCGCGGTTCGAGACGCTGGTTCAGGACGGCGATGTTCTGGCCCCCGGCGCGGTGCTCGCCCGGGTCGACGCCAACGCCCGCGCCCTGCTGTCGGCCGAGCGGGTGGCGCTGAACCTGCTGGGGCGCCTTAGCGGCGTCGCCAGCCTGACCGCCGCCTATGTGGCGGCCGTTGCCGGGACCAGCGCGCGGATCGTCGACACCCGCAAGACCACGCCGGGCCTCAGGGCGCTGGAGAAATACGCGGTGCGCTGCGGCGGCGGCGTCAACCACCGCTTCGGCCTGGATGACGCAATCCTGATCAAGGACAACCACGTGGCCGCCTGCGGCGGGGTCGGCGAGGCGATCCGACGGGCGCGGGCAGCGGCCGGCCACCTGGTCAAGATCGAGGCCGAGGTCGATGGCCTGGACCAACTCACCGAGGCACTGGCCGAGCGGCCGGACGTGATCATGCTGGACAACTTCAGCTTAGGCGACCTGCGCGAAGCCGTCGCCCGGGCCAAGGGGCAGGTCGTGCTGGAGGCTTCCGGCGGGGTCAACCTGACCACCGTCCGCGCCATCGCCGAAACCGGCGTCGACGTGATCAGCGTCGGCGCCCTGACCCACTCGGCGCCCGTGCTGGATATCGGGCTGGACGCGGACTGAGGGTCACCGCCTCCGTCATCCCGGAATCGGCGCAGCCGATATCCGGCACCACCGTCCGCGACGCTGGACCCCGGCCTTCCGCCGCTGGGCGGCTCCCGCCGGGATGACGGCTGTTTTGGAAGCTTAGCGAGGCCCCTCGTCCAGCAGCGCCTCGAATGTCGCCGTCGCCCGCGCCACGAACACCGCCCGCTCCTGGCCCGCCAGCGCCTCCCCGCGGATCAGGCGCTCGACCAGGAAACCGATGAACACCGCCGCCAGCACCCGGGCTCTGGGTCCGGCGTCGGGGCCGCCCAGCCATTCGCGGATCGGCTCCAGGAAGCGCTCCTGGATGGCCACATTGAGCAGGGGCGCGGTGGAGGGCGAGGTGGCGGCGCGGAGCAGGAACTGGAAGCTGTGGGTGCGGCCTTCGTCGGCATGGCCGGCCCCGGCCATCATCTCGGCGATGTCGGCGGCGAAGGTGGCGCGGTTCCAGCCCTTCAGGCGATCCGACCTGAACGAGGCCTTCAGCGCCTCGGTGAAGAGGGCCTCCTTGCCGCCGAAATAGCGCTTGATCAGGGCGACGTCGGCCCCGGCCTCGGCGGCGATGTCGCGTAAGCTGGCGCGGTCGTAGCCGGCGCGGGCGAACTGGCTCTTGGCCGCCTCCAGGATCGCCGCCGCCGTCGCCTGCGAGTCCCGGCGGCGGGGCGCGACGACGCGCGGGGGAGTCAGCATTTCGCTCATGCCCCTACCCTAGCGCGTATTCGTCCTGTCCGTCAGGCAGCCCCTCAGTTCCGCGCCGGAATGATCACCGGCATGGTCTCGTAGCCGTGCACGAAGGACGAATAGGTGCGGGTGGGCTCTCCGACCAGTTCGATGCGCGGGAAGCGCTTCAGTATCTCTTCCCAGATGAT
>Ga0302279_10002167_pt1 | contig 26604 bp, 23 predicted proteins | sample III_Bog_N3_3_FD_194541 | JGI IMG/M metagenome (GOLD analysis project Ga0302279, IMG submission 194541) | Peat permafrost microbial communities from Stordalen Mire near Abisko, Sweden - III_Bog_N3_3 | ecosystem: Environmental > Terrestrial > Soil > Wetlands > Peat | place: Sweden: Abisko... | reverse complement strand
TGGCGGATTTCCTGGCCCGGCCCGAAGCGCCAGAAGACATATTGCACGATCTGGTCGGCCTCATCCTCCGCCGGGGCGCCCCCGACAACGCCACCGGCGTCCTGGTGTGCATCGACGAGATCTGAGCGCCGGGGCGACGCAAGGTTGGACCTTGAAATGGCGCCTGACCTCGCCTAGTTAATCGCCGCCCTGCATATGACATCGCGAAGACTCAGCACCAATTGGATCGTCGGCAAACGGGTGGATCTCGCTGCCTTCATCGGCGGGGCCCTCGCCGGGTACGGCGTCTTCTTCATGCACGCGGGCCTGGGCTGGGACATGGTCCTGATCTACGTCCTGTTTCTCACCTTCCTCGACACCCCGCATTTCTTCGGCACCTACCTGCGGACCTACCTCGATCGCGGCGAATTCAAGGCGCGACGCGGCCTGCTCCTCGGGAGCCTGCTTTGGCTCTTGGCCGGACCCTTCGTCCTGCTCCTCTCCTACTTCCTCTTCCGCGCCGGCGTGGCCGACTATTTGGTTCCCTTCAACGTCTTCATCCTGGGGGTGGGCCTCTGGGCCTACTGGCATGTGGTCCGCCAGCATTACGGCTTCATGCGCCTCTATCAGGCGAAGAACGGCGAAAACGGCCTCTCCGACCGGAGGCGCGACGGTTGGCTGATGCATTTGGGCCTGATGCTGCCCTTTGTGGTCTTCGCGATCCGCCATCCCGAGGCCCGGCAGGCGTTTGGCCTGGCCAAGCAGGTGCCCCCGATGCCTTCGTTTCAAGAACTGGGCGGCTGGCAGGGCATTCTGGCCGGCCATTGGGTCGGGCGGATCAGTTGGGAGCATTTTGTCGTGGGTGCCTGCGCCCTGGCCCTGGCGGGACTGATCGGCGACTTCATCCGCCGGCAAGCCGCCAAATGGCAGCGCGGCGAGCCCTTGAACGGCCCCAAAATCCTCCTCTTCCTCGCCGTTTTGCCCCTGCATATTATCGTCTGCTTTTCGCCCGCCGTCCTGACCGCCCCGCTCATCACCTTCAGCGCTTTCGTCACGATCTACCACGACATCCAGTACCATGTCCTGGTCTACTGCCACCAGCGACGCCGCTTCCGCGATCCCAACGTAGTCCGCTCCGCCGGGATCGCCGCCATCCTCTCCCGCAACGTCCTGATCTTCGGCGCCTCGGCCCTCGCCTTCGGCCTCTTCGTCCGCAGCTTCGGCTGCAGCATCCAAGTCTACAACGGGGCGCAATGCTTTACCCCCACTCTGGTCAGCAAGGTCCACCTCTTCGGCACCGTCTCCACCGACACCCTGCTCGCCGCCTTTTTCATCGGCTTTCCCTGCCACCACTATTTCGTCGACCAGTTCATCTGGAGGCCGAGCAAGGACTCGGGCCTGCGCCGGGACCTGAATCTCGAGACCGCTCCGGTCGCCCAGCCAGCTTAAGCGCGGGGCGGCGGCGCCGCCAGCGTCCCGGCGTAGGCCCGGGCGAGAATCTCCACGGTGTGGAGAATGGGCAGGGGCCGCTGCAAGAGACGCAGGTGGGCCTCGATCTGGGTCAGGCAGCCGATGTTGCCGGTCGCCACCAGCTCGGCGCCGGTTTCCAGGAGATTGAGCGCTTTGCGCCGGCCGAGGATCGCCGCCGTCTCCGGCTGCTCCAAGTTGTAGCTGCCGGCCGAACCGCAGCAGATCTCCCACTCGGCCGGTTCGACCAGTTCCAAGCCGGGCACCTGGCGCAGGAGCGCCCGGGGGGCGGCCCGCACCTTCTGGGCGTGCGCGAGATGGCAGGCGTCGTGATAGGCCACCTTGACCGCCCGGGCCGGAGCCGGCGGGGCCACCAGGCCCAGCCGGTCGAGGAAACTGCTGATGTCAGAGGTAAGGGCGACGAACGTCTGCGCCGCAGCCTCTTCCGGCTGCCCGTGGAAGAGCAACCCGTATTCCCGCAGGCCCGAACCGCAGCCGGAGGCGTTGGTCAGGATGGCGTCCACATCCGTCGGAAAAGCGGCCAGGTTGCGGCGGGCCGTGGCCTTGGCCGAGGCTTCTTCCCCGATGTGGAGGGCCAGGGCGCCGCAGCAGGCCTGGCCCCGCGGGATCACCACCTCCACGCCGTTGGCCGCCAGGACCTCCAGGCTCGCCCGGTTGATCCCCGGGGCGAGAACCTGCTGGGCGCAGCCGGCGAGGAGCGCAACCCGGGCCCGGCGCGGGCCCAGGGCGGGAAAGACCTCCGGAAGGGGATCGGCGGGCGGCAGCCGGCCGGGCACGAGCTCCAGCATCGGCCGCAATTCCTTCGGCATCAGACCGGCCAAGGGCCGCGCCCACCGGCCGAAGGCCGCCGCCAGCCGGAAGCGCGCCGGATGGGGAATCGTGGCGAGGAGCAGGCCGCGGCGCAGCCGGTCCATGAACCCGCGCTCACGCCGCGGTTCGGCCCAAGCCCGGAAGGGCGTCAGCAGTTGCCCGTAAGGCACGCCGGAGGGACAGGAGGTCTCGCAGGCGAGGCAGCCCAGGCAGCGGTCGATGTAGGGCTTGGTTTCCTCCGGGGTGAAGCGGCCCTCCAGAGTCTCCTTCATCAGGATAATGCGCCCCCGGGGAGAATTCATCTCCTCGCCCAGGACTGAGTAGGTCGGGCAGGTCGGCAAGCAGAAGCCGCAATGCACGCAGGCTTCCACCGCGTGCATCATGGCCTCGGCGTGGGGTCCGGCTTTTTTTGGGTCAATCTGGTGGAGCATCGCTTAAAGGTCGGGGAAACGGCCGGCGGGATCCAAGGCCGACTTGATCCGGCGTTGGAACGGATCTTCTCGCCGGATGCCCAGGAGCGGCCGCGGGGTGGGCCCCTGCAGGACCAACCCGCTCAAGCCGCGGGCTTGGAGCAGCTGATCCAGTTCGGTCGCGGCGCCGGGCCAGCTCACCCACGCGACGTTGGCGCCGGCCGAATAGCGCCGGCCGGCGCCGCGGCCGCCCAGGGCTTCGTCAAAATCCGCCAGGACCGCCAGGGTCACGGGCACCTTGGCCACGATCGCTCCGGCCAGCCCGGTCCAGGGCTCGGCCCGCCAGAAAGCGGCCTCCGCCTCGCCCACCAGGCGTTCCGCCTCGACCCCGAGAAATTTCTCCAGGCGGTCCAGGCGCTCCGGGAGGGTGGCCGGAGCGCCGCTCAAGCGCAGCCAGAGCCGGCCGGGCGGAGCCAATTCGAGGCCCTCCAGGTCAAAGGGGGCCGCCGCCAGGCGCGGCAAGAGGGCGCAGGCCGCGGCGAAATTCGGCAGGTCGCAGCGCAAGGTGGCGGCCGCCGCCGGGCGCGGAAACACCTTGAAGGTCGCCTCCGTGATGATGCCGAGGCGGCCCAGGCTGCCGACCAAGAGCTTGGGAAAGTCGAAGCCCGCGGCGTTCTTCACCACCTTGCCGCCACCGCGGACATTCTCGCCCCGCCCGGTGACGAAGCGGACCCCGAGGATGAAATCGCGCACGCCGCCGTAGCGCAGGCGGCCGGGCCCGCTGATGCCGGAGGCGATCGTCCCGCCCAGGGTGGCCCCGGCCGCCGCCCCCAGCGGGTCGAAGGGTAGATACTGGCCATTGCGGGCCAGGGCCGCCTGGAGCTCGGCCAACGGCGTACCCGCCAGGGCGGTGAAGGTGTATTCGCCGGGATCATATTCGACGATGCCACTCAGGCCAGCCAGGCTGACCGCGGTGAAGCCGGCCGGCGGGGCGGACAGCGCCGGCTTGGTCCCCGCCCCGATCGCCAGGAAGCGCCCCCCCCCGCCCAACAGGGCGGCGACTTCCTCCGGGGTGCGGGGGCGGAGCAGGGCGGCCGAGGCGTTCATTCCCGGGAAATAATGCCGGCCTTCTCCAGCGGATGGGCGCCGTGGGCGCTCGGGGCCGGGGCCCCGGTCGGAAACATCTTCCCCCGATTGGACAGCTCCAAGGGATCAATGCAGTCCCGGACCCGCCGCATCACGTCCAAGTCGGTGGGATTGAACATCTCCGGCAGGTAGGCGCGCTTCTCCAGCCCCACCCCGTGCTCCCCGGTGATCGATCCGCCAAGCCGGAGGCAGAGCCGGAGGATGTCGCCCGCCAAGGCCTCGGCCGCTTCCAAGGCACCCGGCTCGCGGCCGTTATAAAGAATGAGCGGGTGCAGGTTGCCGTCGCCGGCGTGAAACACGTTGGCGACCCGGATGCCGCGCTCCCGGCTCATGCGTTCGATTTCGCTCAAGGCGTGGCCGAGTTTTCCCCGCGGCACGACCCCGTCCTGCACAATGTAATCGGGTGAAAGGCGGCCGACCGCGGAGAAGGCGCTCTTCCGCCCTTTCCAAAACCGCAGGCGCTCGTCCTCGTCCCGGGCGACCCGCATTTCGTAGGCCCCCGACTTCCTGATCACCTCCTGCAGGCGGTCAAAGTCGGCGGCCAAGCCGGCCCGCTCGCCTTCCAGCTCGATCAAAAGAATGGCGCTCGCCTCCCGCGGGTACCCGGCGTGCACCGCCGCTTCGGCGGCCTCAATGGCCAGGCGGTCCATGATCTCCATGGCTCCGGGCAGGAAGCCAGCCGCCACCACCGCCGCCACGGCCGCGCCGGCCGCCTCCAGTTCGTTATAGGCCGCCAGGAGCGTGCGATAGCATTCGGGCTTGGGCAGGAGGCGAACAGTGATCTCGATGGCGATCCCGAAGAGTCCTTCATTGCCGACATACATCCCCACCCAGTCCGGGCCGACCGACTCGAGGCTCTCGCCCCCGAGCTCAGCCAGTTCGCCGTCGGGTAGCACCAGCTTCAGGCCCAGGATATGATTGGAGGTCATGCCGTATTTCAGGCAATGGGCGCCCCCGGAATTGAAAGCGACGTTGCCGCCCAAGGTGCAGACCGCCTGGCTCGAGGGATCGGGGGCATAGTACAGGCCGTGGCGGGCCGCGGCCGCGGACACGGCGGTGTTGATCGCCCCCGGCTGGACCACCGCCAGGCGCTGGGCCGGATCGAGCCGCAATATCCGGTTGAGGCGGTTGAGGGCGATGACGATGCCTCCTTCGATCGGGACCGATCCGCCGGAGAGACTCGTGCCGCTGCCGCGGGCGACAAAGGGAATGCGGTGCTGGTGGCAAAGGCGGACGGCCGCCACCACCTCTTCCGTGGTGAGGGGAAAGACCACGGCCAGCGGCCGGGCGTGAAAGGCCGTCAGGCCGTCGGACTCGAACGGCGCGGTTTCGGCGGCAGTCGCGAGGAGGCGGTCCGGCGGGAAGATTTGGGCGAGGGCCGTGAGCACGACGAATAATCCCTAGCGCAGCACGAGGCGGGTGAAAGGGGCAAAAGTCGCCTGAGCGTAGACCAGGAGGCCCACCAGGATCGCCAAGGCGACGCTATGGAAGAACACGAAACGCAGGATGGAGCCCTCCTGGCCGTATTCGTTGGTCGCCGTGCTCGCTACCACGATGCTTTGGGCGTCGATCATCTTCCCCATGACTCCGCCGCTGCTATTGGCCGCGGCCATCAGGATCGGACTTACCCCCGTCTGATGGGCGGTGATCGTCTGCAGACTGCCGAAGAGCACATTGGAGGCGGTGTCGGAGCCGGTCAGGGCCACGCCGATCCAGCCCAGGAGCGTGCCGAAGAACGGATAGTAGGAGCCGGTGCCAGCCAGAGCCAGGCCGAGGGTCGCGTCGATCCCGCTAAAGCGCGTGACCGTGCCGAGGGCGAGCATGGCGGCGATGGTCAAAAGCGAATGCCGGATCCGGTAGATCGTCGCCCCGTAAATGCGAAGGATCCGACTGGGCGAAAATCCCATAATAAGCCCGCTGAGCAACGCCGCCACCAGAATCCCGCTGCCCGTGGCCGAGAGGACATTGCCGACGAAAATCGCCGGCTCCGCCGTCGCCCGCAGGACAACCGGCGGGGTCCGGAGCACGCGTTGGTGGAGCCCGGAAACTTTCCAGGTGAAGGCCGCGAGATGGTCGAGGAAACTCTTAGTCTGGGGCAGTCCCCAGAGGAAAACGAGCAGGCTGAGGATGATCCAGGGCAGCCAGGCCCGGACGACCTCCGCCCCGCTCCGAGCCGGTTCCGCCGCCCCCGCCGGGGCACCCGGATTGGCAGGCAGAACGGTCTTGGGCTGCCACACCCGCAACAAGGCCAGGACGCAGCCCAAGGAAACGAGCGACGCGGCCACGTCCACCAGCCAGGGGCCGTGATAATTCGAGACGGCAAATTGCACCACGGCGAAGGACAGGCCGGCCACCAGCGTCACGGGCCAGACCCCCAGCATTCCCCGCCAGCCGCACCAGGCCCAGACGACCCAGAACGGCACGAGGAGCGAGAAAAACGGCAGCTGCCGCCCGATCATCGCCGAGAGGAGGTGCACATCGATTCCCGTGACCCCGGCCAGCGCGATGATCGGGGTGCCGATGGCGCCAAAGGCGACCGGAGCGGTGTTGGCGATCAAAGACAGGCCGGCCGCCGGCAGCGGCTTGAAGCCCAGTTGGGTGAGGATCACCGCCGTGACCGCGACGGGGGTTCCGAAGCCGGCTGCACCCTCGAAAAAAGCGCCGAAGGAAAAAGCGACCAACACGAGCTGGATGCGCGAATCCGGCGTGATCCGGGCGCAGCTGGAGCGCAAGATGGAGAACCAGCCCTTCTCCACCGTCAGCTGGTAGAGAAAGATCAGGTTGAGGACGATCCAGCCGATGGGAAAGAGTCCGTAAGCGGCGCCGTACAGGGCGGCCGAGGCCGCCGCTCCCACCGGCATGTGGTAAACTCCGACCGCGCCTGCCAGGGCGGCCCCCAAGCCCAGCAGGGCCGCGCGATGCGCCCGGAGATGGCAGAAGCCGATTCCGACCAGGAGGACGACTACCGGCAACGCCGCCAGCAAGGTGGAGAGAAATCGGTTGTGCAGCGGATCGTAGACTTGCGACCAGGGCATCGGCCTATCAAAGGGGTCAGGTTTCCAATTGTGAACTCATTTCAATCCGCCCCGGGCAAACGGGCGCAAGCGATCGGCATGCTCCTCTTCGCCCTCCTCTTTTGGGGCGTGAGTTTCCCGCTGATCAAGGCGATGATGCTGCTCAACCAGCGGCTGGTGCCGGGGGCAAGCGGCACCTTTGTCACCGCCTGCATCCTCGGCCCGCGCTTTCTCCTCGCCCTGCCGCTGCTTCTCCTCTGGGGGCGCCTCTTCGCGCGCCCGGGCGAGCGGGGGCAGCCCTGGACTCGCGGGGAGATCACCCAGGGCTGCTGGCTCGGCTTTTCCGCCGCCGGCGGCATGCTCCTCCAAACCGACGGCCTGCGCTTCACGGCCGCCTCGACCTCGGCCTTCCTCACCCAATTTAGCGCCATTCTCATCCCCTTGTGGCTCGCCTGCCGCCGCCGCCGGCGCCCGGGTCTGCGGGTAATGGCGAGCTGCGTTCTGGTCCTGATCGGCGTCGCCATCTTGAGCCATTTCCACTGGCGCAACGCCCATTTCGGCCGCGGCGAGTGGGAGACGCTCCTCGCCTCTGTCTTTTTCTCCGGCCAGATCCTCGCCCTGGACGATGAGGGTTTCGCCGGCAACGACGTCGGACGCATGACCGCGGTCATGTTCGCGATCCTCGGCCTGGCCTTCACGGCCGTGGCGCTGGCCGCCGCCCCCAATCTCCGCACCGCCGGACTGCCCTGGCTCTCCCCGCCCTGGATCATCCTTTCCTTCCTCCTGGCCGGCGTCTGCACGCTTGGCGGATTTCTTGTCATGAACACCTGGCAGCCGAAAATCTCCGCCACCGAGGCGGGGCTGCTCTATACGGTCGAACCCATCTTCGGCTCGATCTTCGCCCTGTTTATTCCGGCGCTTCTCGCCCACTGGACCGGCATCGCCTACGGCAATGAGAAGGCCACCCTGCAGCTGCTCGTGGGCGGCGGGCTCATCACCCTGGCCAACGTCTTGATCCACCTGCCCACGAGCCCAACGGCGCAGCTCCCGCCGCACGGGCTCCAGCCTTAGCTCTTAATCGCGTTGAGCACGATTCCCGGCGTGAGAATCTCCGGCAGGATCACCGGCTGCTCGCGACCCGGCAGCCAAATCAGGTTGAAGGGCACGGCGCTGCGGCGATAGCGGGCGAGTTCGGCGGTGATGGCCGGATCGCGATTGGTCCAGTCGCCGCGCAAGGTCGCAATCTGTTTTTGCCGAAAGGCGGCCAGCACCGCCTGGGAGTGAAAGACCAGGCGCTTGTTCGCCTGGCAGGTCGCGCACCAGCGGGCGGTAAAATCGACATAGACAATGCGCCCGGCGCCCCGCAGCTGTTCGACGGTCTGCGGGCTCCATTTTTCCCAGGTAAGGTCGGTCGGCGCCGGCGCTTGCGGCCAGCCCGCCCAGAGTCCGGTCGCGAGCAGGGCCGCCCCGGCCACGGCGCCAAAGCGAGCCCGGCCCGGCGTGGCGCCGGGGGCGCGCCAGCGGCCGTAGACCCAGACCGCCATCGCCACCAGCACGAGCGCGAAGAAGATCGAGAGGAGCTCGGTTTCCTGCACCTGACCAGCTAGGACCCACACCAGGTAGCCGGTGGCCGCATAGAGGGGAAAGGCCATGAGCTGCTTGAAGGTTTCCATCCAGGCGCCGGGGCGCGGCAGCAGGCGGACGGCGGAGGGAAAGGCGGAAAGCAGGAGATAGGGCGTGGAGAGGCCGAGGGCGATCGCCGTGAAGACGGCGAAGGAGCCGGCGAACGAGAGGGTCAGGGCCGCGCCCAGGGCCGGCGCCAGGAAAGGCGCGCTGCACGGGGTCGCGACCACCGTGGCCAGAACTCCGGTGAAAAAGGATCCGCCATAACCCGACTGGGACTGGAGCTCCGAGCCGACGCTCGTGGCCGAGAGTCCGAATTCAAACAGTCCGCTCATGTTCAGGGCGAACACCAGCATCAGGGCCGCGAGCACGAAGACAAAGACGGGCGACTGGAGCTGGAAACCCCAGCCCAGTTGGGCACCGCCATGGCGCAGGAGGCCGAGAACTCCCGCCAGCGACCAGAAGGAGAGCAGCACGCCGGAGGTGAAGACGAGCCCATGCGTCACCACTTTGGCCCGCTCATGGCCGGCCTGGTTGACGAAGCCGAGAATCTTGATCCCGAGGACCGGGAAGACGCAGGGCATGAGGTTCAGAATCAGGCCGCCGAAAAAGGCCAGGACCAAGGTGCCGAGCAGGGTCGGCGGCGCCGCCACAGGCAGCGAGGACCCCGCGGGCGCGGCCACGCTGGACAAGGCGGTGGGGCCGGCGCCAAGGAGTGGGAGGTCGACGCGAATTCCACGCCTCGCTCCGGCGGGGCCCCAGCCCGCTTCCGAAGTCAGGACTCCCAGCAGGCGCGCAGGATTGGCCGGGGCGTCGGGCGAGACCGCCAACGTCAGGACAAAGCCATGGCCGGCGTCGCCCGTCACCGCCTGGGGCGCATCGTAGGCCACCGTATTGTCGTCGCCGAAGAAATGCAGTCCGTCGGGCGCGGCGCTCTCGCCCCCGACCGGCATCAGGGTGAGCGTAATGCCTTTGGCGTCGCGGCGGGCGGACAGGCGCCAGTTCGGATCGCGGCGGGGAAGGTTGGCGAGCGTCTGCGCTAAGCGCCGATTCCAGGTGGGATCCGGGGTTGGTGTCGCCCCAGTCACCGGCAGCGTCAAAGCGACATTGCCCTGGCCGGGTTTGCAGACGTCCTTGCACATCAGCCAGGCGACGGCCGCCTTGAGCTCGACCCGGCCGCCGAGCGCGAGGGTCGAAGGCGGAGTGAGGGTGATGGGCAGCAGCAGGTCGCCGTCATAGCCATTGCCAGTCACATTGCCTTCGTCGTCCTTCAAGACCTTGGGCGCCGGCCACTGGATTTCGCCGGCTTTCCAGCCGGGCGGCAAGGACCAGGAAAGGTTCGTCGGCAGCCCCGTGCCGGGGTTCATCCAATACGTATGCCAGTGTGGCTCATGCACAAGCCTAAGCGCGAGCTGCACCGGCCGACCGGCCTGCACCGCCGTGTCAGCGGCGACCAAAGAGGCTTGGACCTGTCCGGAGGACCGACCGCAGGACAGGAGCAGCAGACCGAAGAGAACCCCGTGGCGGGAAAACTTCATAAAGGAAACATGGAGTCGAAGGTCATGGACGCAAAGTAATTGGGCATCTCGCCCGCCCGAAACAATGTTTCACCGGGGCAATAAATTCCCCTCATTAAACAGCGGTTGCCGTCAACCAAGAGGTTCTCCACCATACGCGGTGACTTGCGATCCTGCGACTTTTCGTAAACTTCAGTGATGCTACCCTGTGATTTCGACTTGGTTGTGATTGGAGGCGGCCCGGGTGGAAGCACGGCAGCCGCTTTGGCGCGCCAGCGCGGGCTCCGGGTTATGGTGGCCGAGAAGGAGCAGTTCCCCCGTTTTCACATCGGCGAGTCCCTCCTGCCGATGGGCAACAAGATCCTGCGCGAAACCGGGTTCTGGCCCAAACTCGCCGATGCCGGCTTCGTGCCGAAATTCGGCGCGACCTTCTATCTTTCGAATGGACGGGCCACCAAGGACATCAGTTTCAGCCAAAGTCTGGCCCGGGATGTCGAGGAATACACCTATCAGGTCGAACGATCCAAATTCGACGCCATGCTCTTGGAACACGCGCGGGAACTGGGGGCGGAGGTGCGGCTTCAGCACCGCGTGTCCGCGATTATCTCGCAGCCCGATGGCCATAAAGTCCAGATCGAGAGCGCCGCCGGCACTACCACAGTTTCGGCCCGCTGGGTCATTGACGCGAGCGGACGGGAAAGCGGGGACCTGACGCCGCAGAAGCGGATCTTCGAGCCCTCCACCCAGCCGAAGCGCGTGGCGATCTACAGTCATTTTACCGGAGTGGCCCGGCCCCCCGGCCGCACCGGAGGGGACACCGTGGCGGTGCGCTGGGATCATGGCTGGTTCTGGCTGATACCGATCGGCGCCCAACTTACCTCCATCGGATTGGTCACGACCACCGAAGCATTGCGCGAGTCCGGTTTGGCCCCGGAGGGCTATTTTCTGCAGACGGTCGAGCGCTCCTCCAAGCTCCGCGAACTCCTGTCCGGGTCGGTACCGACCATGCCGTACCGGGTCACGAGCGATTACAGCTATTTCCGCAAAAACCTCGCCTCCGACCGGATGTTTCTGATCGGAGATGCGGCCGGTTTCTTCGACCCGATTTTTTCGTCCGGAGTTTACATGTCGATGTGGACGGCCCGGCGCGCCCTCGGCCTGATCGTCCTGGCCGACGCCGGGGGCCGCGGCCTGAGCAAGAGCGAGCAGCGCCGGTACAGCGCCGCCGTCAAGCGCCACGCCGGCGTGTTCCAGCGCTTGATCGACGCCTTTTACGACAATGCCAGCTTCGCCGTCTTCATGTCCCCGGGGGCGCCCTGGCAGATTCGCTCGGCGATTTGCTCGGTTGTGGCCGGCCATGCCCGCCTGACTTGGCCGCTCTGGTGGCGATTTCAGGCTTTTTTCCTCGTCTGCTGGCTCCAACGCCGCCGAATTCGGGTCTGTCCACCCTTGGATTATTCCGCGCCTCCCTTGGATCCGACCCCAACCCGCTCCATTCCGGCCTATTCCCAGCCCTGATCTGCCATGCCCCCTGCTGCTTCCCCGTCCCCTACCCTGAGGTCACTTGCACCCTGCGGCGCGGGCGATTCCCTGCTGCGCCACTCCTCGCTGGAAGTGCAGGAGGCCTACGCCCGTTGGCAAACCGCGGGCGATGCCGCCGCCGCCGATGCGATCGTCGCCGCGGTTGTCCGCGACTACGTCCCCGACAAGAGTCGCCGCGCCACCCTGGTCCTGGAGGACCGGCAAGCTCTCGCCGCCGACCTCGGCTTCGATTCCATGGCCATCACCGAAATGGTCTTTGCCTTCGAGGATCTCTTCCAGGTCACGATCACCAACAGCGAAATCGTCAGCCTTCGCACCTGGGGTGATTTGCGCGCCTTCGTCCGCCATCGCCTCGCCGCCCCCGTCCCGGCGCGCGCCGCCGCGCGACCATGAGACCGGCCGCCCTGGTCACGGGCCTGGGCTTCATCACCAGCATCGGCAACGACCGCACCGCCGTCACCCAAAGCCTCCGCCAGCTGCGCGGCGGCCTCGAAGCGGTCGAGTTTCTCGGCAATCCCGACCTGCCGATCAAAGTCGCCGGCACGGTCAAAGAGTTCGTCACCGACTCGCCCAGCTGGCGGGACTGGCAATATCCGGCGCGCTATGAATTGGCGCGGGAGAGCCTGCGCAGCCTCGCCCCGCACGGCCTGTACGCCCTCTGTGCGGTGGAGCAGGCCCTGGCCGACACCGGCCTCGCGGCCGATGACCTGACCGACGGCGCCACCGGGCTGTACTGCGCTTCGGCCGGATCGGCCTTCCTCCTTCATCATCACATCGCGCATATGCACGCGATGCGAGGCGAGCGGGGCAACCCGATGGGGGTCGTCGCCTCAATCGCCGGCACCCTCAATTTCAACCTGGCGGCGCTCTATGGCATCCGCGGAGCCGTGGGCGGATTCGCCGCCGCCTGCGCCTCGTCCAGCCACGCCCTGGGCTGCGCCTTGGACGACATCCGGCTCGGCCGGCAGAAGCGCATGCTCGTGGTCGGGGCCGAGGACCTGAACGCGGAGTCGGTCCTGCCCTTTGCCGCTATGCGGGCCCTCTCCACCCGAGCCGACCCGGCTACCGCCTCCTGCCCGTTCGACCGCCGCCGGGACGGCTTTGTCAGCGCCGGCGGCGCCGCTTGCCTGATCCTTGAAGAAGCGGAGACGGCTCGGCGCCGGCAGGCCCCGGTCTATGCCGAACTGGCCGGCTGGGGCCAGGCGGCGGATGGCTACCATGTCGCCGTCTCCCATCCCGAAGGCTCCGGGCTGGCCGAGGCCATGCGGCGGGCCTTGGCCGATTCCGGGCTGGCCGCCGCCCAGATCGACTACGTCAACGCCCACGCCACCTCGACTGCCACCGGCGATCGCTCGGAGGCCCTGGCGCTGCGTTCCGTCTTCACCGCCGCCGGCGCCCGCCCCAAGGTCAGCAGTACCAAGGGCCTGACTGGACATCCGCTCTCCATGTCCGGGGTGATGGAAGCGGCCTTCTGCTCGCTCGCCCTGCGGGATGGCTTTGTCCCCGGCAATGCCAACCTGGAAAATCCGGATGAAAGCTGCGCCGGCCTCGACCTTCCGCGAAGCACGGTGGCGTCGGCGCCCCAATTCGTGCTCAACAACAGCAGCGGATTCGGCGGCAGCAACGTCTGCCACATCCTCCGCCAGCCCCAGCATTGACTTCGCCTTTCCTCCCTCCTTTCCCTTTCCTATGGGCGACCCGCTCAAACTCCGACTCAAAGAGCTCATCATCCGCACCCTCAAGCTTGAGGGCGTCCAAGCCGGCGATTTGCGCGACGACGCTCCCTTGTTCGGCTCCGGCCTGGATCTCGATTCGATCGACGCCCTGGAACTCGTTGTCTCCCTGGAAAAGGAATACGGGATCAAGATCGCGAGCAGCGAGGAATCCCGCCAGGCCCTGGCCAGCATCGATCATCTCGCGGAATTTATTCGGACTCGGGCCGCCAAGGAACGCGTTGGCAGCTAACCCGGGTTCCCGGCGGACGTGAGCCTCTCCCCCGAGAATCCGCCTGTGGCGATCGATGCGGCCGACTGCCGCACCGGCCTGGGCGATGCGGCCGCCACCTGGCGCGGGCTCCTCGCCGACCGGTGCGCGCTTACGCTTTTGCCCGTCCTGGGGCCGGACGGCGGCGACGCCGTGCCACTCGCCCTCCTGGCCGGCCGCACCATGGCGGAGACAGCCCCACCCAATTGGCTCGCCCACCTGGACAGTCTGGCCGCCGCCATCCCGTCCGAGCCCTGGGGCATGCCGGGCTTCCCGGTTTATGTCACCAGCAGCAATTTCGGCGTCGGCAGCCTCTACGCGTTCCATCGTTCCCAGGACGTCAGCCATCTGCCCCACGCCACGCCGGCCGCCGCGGTTGAAGTGCTGCGGCGGCGCTTCGGCTGGGGCGAAAACGTCACCATCTTTTCCCACGCCTGTGTCTCGGCCCACCTCGGACTGATCGCCGCGGCCCGGGCCCTGGCCCACGGCACGGCCGAGCGAGCCCTGGTCTTCAGCTTTGACTTCATCAGCCCGTTCGTCGCCGGCGGCTTTCACGCCTTGAAAATCCTCAATGGCGGGATGCCCGCGCCGTACGCTGATCGGCCCGTGGGATCGATCGGCCTGGGCGACGGCGCCGCCTTCGCAGTCCTCCGCCGGGGCCGCGGCGAGTTCGGACTCGCGGCCCACAGCCTGCATAACGAGATGCAGCATTTCACGGCGAACGATCCGGCCGGTGCCGGCTTTGCCGCCTGCCTAACGCCCGTCCTGGCGGCCGCGGCCGGCCGGCGCGTCTGGATCAAGGGCCACGGCACCGGCACCCTTGATTCCGGCCGACTCGAGGCCGAGGCCTTCGGCCGCCTCCAGCCCAAATCCCCTCTGGTTTCCTGGAAGGGCAGCCTCGGCCATACGCTCGAGGCGGTGCGCGGCGGGCAGACCCCCGGGACCACCGGCAGCAGCGGACCCTGCTTTGGCGCCACCGTCGCGATCCCAGCCTTCGCCAACGGGGCCTACGACGGTGTGGTCTTGGCCAGCAACGCCTTTGGCGGAGCGCATGCCGCCTGCCTCCTCACCCATGACTGAGCGCTTCGTACATCAGCTGGAAATCGAGGATCCCGGCGCCGAAACGCCGGCCGAGACCCGCGAGCGGCTGCGCGAGCACTTTCCCCGAGGTTCGCTCCGCCGGATGACCCAGTTGGGCCTTTTGGTCGGCCGGGTATTGGAGCCCATGAAACTGCAGGGCGACGAGGCGGTGGTCTACGCCTCGGCCTACGGCGAAAGCCGGACCCTGGAGGAGTACCTGGCGAGTTTCCCCACTCCCAGCCCGACGCTCTTTCAAACCTCGATCCATCCCAGCGCGGTCCAGCAGGCGCTGATCGCCCGCCAGCGCGGCTTGCGCCAATTTTATCCCCTGACCGGCGGACGCCTGCTCGGCTCCCACGCCCTCCAGACCGCGCTCCAGATCCAGGCCAGCCGGACCGTCCTCTGCGGCGGCGAGGAACGCGGTTCCTGGCTCCTCGGCCACGGGGTCGCCAGCGAGGTCTCCTTTGCCTTCGCCTTCGACCTTTCCTCCGATCCTGCCCGGGCGATCGCCCGGATCCGGCTCGAACCCGGGCCGGACGCGGGGTCCGCCCTCAGTTTGCCGGAACTGTTTTACCATCTGCGGGACCGTCTCGCCCTGCGGCGCGTGATCGCACCAGGCCTCAACCTCGCTCTCGAATGGCTCTGACGCCGCCACCACCCCGCCAGCCCCGCAACCCTGGCCCGGAATGGGGTTATCGCTTTCTGGCGACCGCCGACGCCTGGCTGCCGCGACGGGTGTTCGATCTGCTGCTGGGCGCCGGCACCTGGGTGGCGGTGGCGATCATGCCCGAACCGCGGCGCCACTCCCGCGCCTATCTGGAGGTGGTCCTGGGCCGGCCGGCCCGCTGGCGGGACAGCTGGCGCCACTTCTTCGCCTTTGCCCAATCGCTCCTGGCCCGGCTGCGCGCGGCCGGGGCCCGCCGCCACCAGTGCCGGTCCGATGCCAGTTGCCAGCCCCTGTTGCAGCTCATGGCTTCGGGCCGCCCGGTCTTGCTCGGGACCTTTCATTTCGGCGACTCCGACCTCCTCGGCTTCCTCCTGGGGGATTTTCAGCGGCGGATTCATCTCGTCCGCCTCCGCGTCGGCAATTCCTCGGACACCACGCGCCTGGCGGAACGCTTTGGCGAATGGATCCGATTCATCTGGAGCAACGAGCCGGCAGAGATGCTGTTTGTCCTCAAGGCGGCCATCGAGGCCGGCGATTGCGTCGCGATGAAATGCGACCGGCCCGACTACAGTTCGAAGCTGGAGCCGTTCCACTTTCTCGGCGCGCAACGCCTCTTTCCGTTCACCATCTACCATCTCGCGCTCATCTTCCAGCAGCCGGTGGGCTTCGCCCTCGGCTTCCCGGTGGGTCCCGGCGAGACGGTCGTCGCCTGTTCGAGCATCTTTGAGCCCGGGGCTTGCGACCGAGAGACGGGCCTGGTGCGGGCGCGCGAGCATTTCCAGTCAGTCCTTCACTGGCTGGAAGCCTTCCTACGGCGCCATCCCTTCCTCTGGTTCAACTTTACCCCCCTCAATCCCGTCGCCTTGCCCGGGACGGCGCGCCATGGCTGAGCCCACCCACCCGCTCTGGCGGACCTATTTCATCGGCGCCTACGCCCTTTCCTGGGGGATATTCGGGGCCGTCGGCCTGACTCTCAACGCCGCCTGCGCGCCGCTCCTGCTCTTGCCGCGCCGACTGGAGCGCGCCGCGAGGGTCCGCCGCGTCATTCAGCTGCTGTTTGCCGGCTGGATCAAATGGCTCCATGCCACCCGGCTGATTTCCGTGGAATGGCATGGGCTCGACAGTCGGAAATTGCCCCGCCGGGCGGTGTACGTGGCCAACCATCCCGGTCTGCTCGACGCCACCTTCCTCCTCGCCGTCCTGCCCGATGCGCTCTGTATCTTCAAACCCCGGCTGCGCGGCAACCCCTGTCTGGCGCCGGCAGCGATCATGGCCGGCTATGCCTCGGCTGACTCGGGAGTGGACATGATCCGGGAATTGGCGCCGCAGGTGGCTGACGGGAACACCGTTCTCATTTTTCCGGAAGGAACCCGGACCGACACGGAGAAGACGCTCAATCCGCTCAAGTCGGGCTTCGCTTTCATCGCCCAGCGGGCCAACGCCCCCATTCAGATCCTGGCCATTCGGGCGCCGCGCGATCTCTGCCCCCGCGGCGCGAGTTGGTGGCATCCGCCCCGCTTTCCCAGCCACGTCGACATTTTCCTCGGCGGGCTGGTCCCGCCCGACCCCGCCCGGCCGGTGGAGGAGGTGGTCGCCGAGGTGGAAGCGCGCCTGCTGCGCCAATTGGAAACCCTGGCCTGATGCCCTCCTCCACCCATCTCATTCTCATTCCGTCCTATAACACCGGACCGCGGCTGACCGAGACGGTCGCGGAGGCTTTGCGGCATTGGGCGCCGGTCTGGATTGTCATCGATGGCAGCACCGACGGCAGCGCCGACGCTCTGGCCGGACTGGGCGCGGGCGATTCTCGCCTGCGCGTGATCGTCCGGCCGCAGCGCGGCGGCAAAGGCGCCGCGATCGCGACCGGACTCTCCGCCGCCCAGGCGGAGGGCTTCACCCATGTTTTGACCATGGACGCCGACGGCCAGCATCCCGCCGCCCGCATCGGAGAATTTATGGCCGCCTCGGCCGACCGACCGGAGGCTCTGGTGCTGGGCCGGCCGCGCTTCGGCCCCGAGGCCCCGGTGGCCCGATTGAAGGGCCGCCAGGTCAGCGTCTGGCTCGCCCACATTGAGGTGCTGGGCTCGGCCATCGCCGACCCGCTCTTCGGCTTTCGCGTCTATCCCGCCGCCGCGTTGGCCCGCGCCTGGCGCAAGACGCCTTTTGGTCGGGGCTATGATTTTGACCAGGAGATGGCGGTGCGCATCGTCTGGGGCGGCGCCCCCACCGTCAACCTCGACGCCGCCTGCCGCTACCTGGCCCGGGACGAGGGCGGGATTTCCCACTTTCGCTACCTGCGGGACAACCTCATCCTCTTCTGGATGAATTTCCGGCTCTTGCTCGAACTGCTGGTCCTGCGCTGGCCCGCCCTCCTCCGCCGGCGGGTGGCCAATTCGCGGATTTCCTCATGAGATGGGCCTTGGTCCTGCTCGGGCTCGTCGTCGCGCTGCCGGGTGCCCCCAGCCGGGCGCAGCCAGCCGAGCCGGCGATCGCCAATCCGGCGCTCGATCCGGCCTGGATCGGCCTGTGGGTCCGGCTGGCGACCTCGGGCAATCGGAGCTGCCGATTCGAGGAGCGGCGCTATTTTCCCTTCCGCAGCGCCCCCATCGTCGTCACCGGCCAGTTGCGCTTCACCGCCGAGCGCGGTCTCAGCCTGCAGTATCTGACCCCCGAGCGCCGGCTGCTGGTAATCGACGATCAGGGCGTGCTGATGCGCGATGCCGCCGGCCGCAGCCAGGCGGTCCCGGCGGATGAGCGTTCGCTCGGCCCCCTCGCCGCCCTGCTCCCCATCATGGAATTTAATCTGCCCCAGTTGGTCCAGGCCTTCACTTTTCGCGGCCAGCATGAGGCCGACCGCTGGACGCTCACCCTGGTGCCGCGCCCGGGCGAACTCGCCCGCGGCCTGCGCTGGGTGCGGATGACCGGCGACGGTTCGCGCCTGCGCAAGATCGAGGTCAATCTCTCCGCCCATCAGCGGGTGGAAATACTCCTGCTCACCTTTCGGGAGCAGGTCGTCTTCAGCGCGGCCGACCTGGCCCGGTACTTCCGCTGAGTGCCCGTGACCCCCGTCCGGCAAAGAATTCTCGCCCGCGTAGTCCTGTTCGCCTTCGCCGGCGTCTGTGCGGTCTGGCTGGCGCGGCTGGATTACGGCCGGAAGATTTCGACCGACGTCCTCGACTTGCTGCCGCCGGAGGAGAAATCGCCCGAGGTCATAGTCCTGCGCGGCCTGGCCGGCGATTTGCAGGCCCGCGTGCTCCTGTTTGCCCTGCAGGATTCAGCCCGGCCGGGCACTCCACCCGCCGCCGCGGCGCGGGCCCTGGTCGCCCGGTTACGGCAATCGCCCTCCTTTGCCGAGGCCGAGGTCCTCGACGGGGCCGAGCTCCAGGCCGGCTTCGGGCGGGCCGTGTTCGACCACCGCTATGAGCTCTTGCTTCCTTCCTGGCTCGGCCGCCAGGAACGGGCCTACGCCCGGACCGGGCGGCCGCCGGGCGAGTACTCTGCGTGGCTGGCCGACCAGGCTGCGGGCGACTTGGAGTTGTTTCTAAGCCGGCCGGAGGCGATGCCGCTCCAGGATCTGGTGCCGCACGATCCGCTCCTGCTCGTGCCCCGGCTGATCGACGCCGTTCATTTCCTCGATGCCCCGGGGGGCAGGGCCAACGGCTACGCCTTGGTCTGGGCCCAAATCCGACCCTCGCCTTTGACTGAAGCCGGCCAGGGCCCGGTATTTGCCGAGATCGCCCAGGCCGAGAGGGCGCTGCACGCCAGCCATCCGGCCGTCACGGTGCTGTGGTCGGGCGTCAACCGCTTCGCCGCCGCCAGCCGCGCCCGGATCGAAGCGGAGATCAAGGTCTTGAACGTGCTTTCCGTCCTGGCCGTCCTCGCCGTCGGCGCGGTCTTTTTGCGCCAAATCTGGAAAATTCTCTACCTGCTCCCGGTCATCGCCTGCTCGCTCCTCGGGGCCTGGACCGCCTCGACTTTGGTCTTTCCCCGTCTGCACATCCTGGTTTTCGTCATCGGTTCGCTCCTGAGCGGCGTCGCCGTCGACTACGGGTTCTATATCTACTTGCAGCCCCCGGCCCGGCCCGGCGAACCCTACGCCGACAAACTCGGCCGCCTGCTCAAGCCGCTCCTCGCGAGCTGTCTCACGACCGTCATCGGCTTCTCGCTGCTGCTCTTCTCCGACCTGCCCTTCATTCGGCAAGTGGGATTCTTTGTCAGCGCCGGCCTGCTCTGCGCGTTGGGGTCGGCCATGCTCTACTTTGCGCAGTTCCGGCATCCCTTTCTGGAGGCGCGGCAATTCGGCCGGATCAGCTTTGCCCGGCACCATCCCGCCCTCCGGCGGCTGCTGCAGATCGCTTTCTTCGCCGCCCTGGTCATCGCCGTGACCGCGCCGTGGCGGACGCGCTGGCGGGATGACATTCGGGAGCTCGATATCCCCTCCCCAGGCCTCATGGCCAATGAGGTCAAGCTCCGCACCCTGTTTGGCGAAGACGCCGATCGATCGCTCTATCTGACTTATGGATCAACGGTGGCGCAGGCCCGGGAGCGTCTAGAGCGCTTCCTCGAGCACGAGGCGAAGGATCGAGCCGCCACCCACGCCGCCAGCCTTGGCCTGGTGTTCCCCAGCGAGGAGGACTGGACGAAGACGCCCGTCCGCCTCCGCCGGTTGGATGGCTTCGCCGGCGATTTTCGGGCCGCCCTCCAGCGTCACGGCTTCGATCCCGGAGCCTTCGTGCCCTTTTTCACCGATTGGGACGACTTGCGCCTCCATCCACCCCGGGGCGATTACGCCTCCCTTTATCGCGAACTGGCGGGTGCGATTCACGGTCCGCTGGCCCAGCTCTACCAGATCCACGGCTCCCTCGCCTACTTCATCACCATTGTCGACGGCCCGGGCGGAGCTCTGCCGCCGCCGGAATTTTCGACGGTGAGCCTGAACGAACTGCAATCGCTCAACCGACTTTTCACCCGCTATCGCTGGTCCGCCCTCCGCCTCAGCCTGGTCGGCCTCGGCCTCGTGATCGGAAGCGTCTTCCTGATTTATCCGTTCCAGCGGGCGGTGCGGATCGCCCTCATTCCGGCCGGCTCCTGCTTTTTCGTCTTGGGGGCCCTCGCCTTGGCCGGGCAGACCCTCAATCTCTTCCATCTTCTGGGGGCTTTTCTCGGCCTCTGTCTCGCCCATAACTACGCCATCTTTTCCGCGGACAGCGCCCAAACCGGCGCGGCTCCGCCGGCGGCCATCCGGCTCTCCGCCGCCAGCGCAGCCGTGTCTTTCGCCGTGCTCGCCTGCAGCCATATCCCCGTCGTCCACGCGCTCGGCTTGATCGTATGCCTGATCGTCCTGACCGCCTTGATCGCGGTCGAATGGGAACCGATGCTGCGCGGCCGCCCCGCGCCGGACCGCCGCCCATGAGCGCGGCGCTCCTGTCCGCTTGGCAGCGCTGCCTGCGTGCCCAACCCGCTGCCCGCATCCTGAGCGATGCGGGCGCGGACCAAAGCTGGACCCGCCGCGAACTCGACCAGGCGGCCGCGAACTGGTGCCGCCAGCACGGCGCGGGAATCAGCCGCGTCCCCATCGTGCTGGCGGAGCCCAATGGTTTCGGCTGGCTGACGGTTTTTCTGGGGATTCTGAAAGCGGGCGGGATCGCCGTCGCCCTCGATCCCATGGAGCCCATGGACTCCCGCCAGCGCGTGGCCCGGGAAATCCGGGCGGGTTTTCTCTGGGACGGCCAGGGCTGCCAGCCTATCCCCGGGAGAGCCCGCCGGCGGTCCGGGGCCTGCCTGGTGAAACTGACCTCGGGATCGGCCGGCAGCGCCCGGGCCTATTTTTTCACCGACGCGCAAATGCTGGCCGACGGACGGCAGATCTGCGCCACCATGGGCATTCGGCCGGGGGACTTGAACCTGGGTCTGATCCCTTTCGGCCATTCCTACGGTCTGGGCAATTTGATCGTCCCCCTCCTCGCCCAAGGCACCGCCGTTCTTTCCGGGGTCTTGCCCCTGCCCCAGGCCATCGCCGCGGCGGTCGAACGCTGGCGGCCGACCGTGTTTCCCGCCGTGCCGCCGCTCCTGCGTGCCCTGACCGAGGCGGACATCCCCGCCGGCCGGTTGGGAAGCCTGCGCACGGTCATCTCCGCCGGCGCCCCCCTCGCGCCCGACCTCGCCGCCGATTTCCTCCGGCGCTTTCACCGGAAAGTCCATAGCTTCTACGGCTCGAGCGAGACCGGCGGAATCACCTTCGATCGAAGCGGCGTCGCCGCCCTCACCGGACGGAGCGTGGGGCGACCCCTGCGCGGCGTCACCGTCACTCTCGGCCCGACCGGCCGCTTTTGGGTGCAAAGCCCGGCCGTGCACACGATCGGAAATCGCGCCCGCCAGGCCAAGCTCGGCCGCTATTGTCCGCCCGACCTGGGCCGTTACACGGCCCGCCGGGAGCTGGCCTTGCTCGGCCGGAGCGGCCGTCTCCTGAAAATCGCCGCGCGCCGGCTCGATCCCCGGGAAGTGGAGGAGGCCCTCCGTCGCCTCCCCGGGGTGTGTGAGGCCTGGGTCGCCACCTCTCCGGCCCAGCCCGATACGCTCGTCGCCGTGGTGGCCGGAACCCTGCAGCCGGAGCAGGCGCGCGCCGGGCTGCGGCTAACGCTGGCTCCTTGGAAAATTCCCCGCCGCTGGATCCAACTCCCGGAGTTTCCCCTGACTCCGCGCGGCAAGCCCGACACCCGCCAACTGCAGGCCCTGCTCGCGCGCTAGCTAGCCCACGAGCGTTTGTTCGATCTCGATGCGCAGCTCCGCGCGGCAAAGATTGGCCTGGAGCCAAACGACCTTGTCCCCGGGCTGGAACAGGTCGGCTTCCAGGCGGGCCCGCGCCAGGGCGAGATCGGCCGCATGCCGGAGGTAGACTTTGAAGTGGCGGCGACCAGCCCCGGGTTGGTCGCCGCCTGAAGTCGATCTGGCCTTCGATCGACTCCGGAGCAATGGTGCGGTGGCCTTTGATCGCCGCTGTGCCCGAGATAAAGAGAAAGCGGCGGCCACCGGCGGCCACAGCGGTGGCGCGGGAAAAGCTGGGCGAACTGGCCCCGTGCTCGGGCGGATAGTTGTAGGCCGGAACCTGCTGCGGGTTCTCGAATTGGCGGCCCGGAACCGTCCCGGCCACAAACACCACCGCCAGGGTCGAACCGTCGCACCCCACACCCGAGGCGGCCGCCAACTTCTGCCGGTAGCCGCAGCCGAAGGTTTCGGCAAAGGCCCGGGCCCGCCCAGCGTTGAACGCCCGGTAGTTTTCCTGGCCGGCTATTTCCCGGTTGATTTCCGGCACGTAATTCCAGATCCGGTAAAGAAACTTGCCCTCCACGGCCTTGAGCAGCCGGCGATAAAGGGCCGTGGCCATCGGCTCCATCCCGCCCTGTTGCGGCTCGACCGCACAGCCGAGCAGCAAGTCGCCGGCGGCATAGAGCCGGAACCCTTCGGCCTCCCCGGCCGGCACGACCGGACCAAAGATCCGCTCCAACCCTTCACCAGCTAGGCAAGGCAGCGGCAGACGGAGACCGGCCCGGGAGGCGCTCTGGAAAGCGGTGGCCGAGTCGCTGCCAAATTCGATCTCGAAAGAGAGGGCCATGCGGTGGATCGGCCAGACAACACTCTGGCTAAATCCGCATCAAGTTATTTTGGCGGAACAACCTCCGGGCCGGCGCAGCGCCTCCGCCCCGGGCACCACACAGGTGTAGCCCTGGGCCGTCAGGCCCTCCAGGACCCGGGCAATGGCTTCGACCCGCACCGCCTCGGGCACACTCGGGCCCTCATGCATCAGGATGATGGCTCCAGGGTGGATCCGGCGGAGCACCCGGGCGGCCACCGCGGCCGCCCGCCTGCCGTCCGCGCAGTCAAAGGCTCGGACGCTCCAGGCGACGCAATCCAGGTGGTGCTCGGCCAAGGCCGCCTGGAGAAAGAAGTTTTTGATCCCGACCGGGGGACGAAACCGGTGCGGCCGGGCGCCGCCGCGGGCCAAGGCCGCCAGGCCCTGCTCTAGTTCCGCCCGGACCCGCTGCGGTCCGGCGCACCAGAAACTAAAGCGCGGATGGGTGTGGGTGTGATGCGCCACTTCGTGACCACGACGCTCGATTTCCCGCACCGCCTCCGGCTGGCGGAGCGCCTTTTCCCCGATGAGAAAAAAGGTCGCCCGAGCCCCGTGACGATCGAGCAAATCGAGCAAGCGCGGCGTATCGCGTTCATCGGGCCCGTCGTCGATGGTGAGCCAAACTTCGCGGCGCGGGGTGGCAAAGCGCACGTAGGTCGGGCCGAGGCCCTGGGCTGAAGGGAGGAGCAATTGATAGAGGAGCCAGAGATCCGGCGCGACAAAGCACAGGACCGCCAGGGTCGGACAGAAAGAAAATATCGCCAGGGCGACGATTTTTCCCAGGAGGCTGGCGGCGACCCAACGGCGGTGCATTGCCGGGCAGGCAAACAGATCCGACCGCCCGCGGCCAGCGGTCTTTCGGCCGGGGCGCGAGATTGGATAGACGCCCGCTCTCGGGTCCTTTATCCAGATGACGCCGCCATGACCCCTTTCGAGCTGTCTGTCCGTTTTCTGCTCCAACTGGCCGCGATCGTCGCGGTTTGCCGGATCGTCTCGCGGGTGGGCATGCGATTCGGCCAGCCCCCGGTCGTAGGCGAGATGATCGCCGGGGTGCTCCTCGGACCCTCCTTCCTCGGGCACTTCTGGCCGTCGGTGCAGGGGGCCCTTTTCCCGCCTGCGTCCCGACCGATCCTCTTCGCCGGCGCCCAACTGGGTTTGGTGCTTTATATGTTCGTAGTCGGCCTGGAGTTCCGGGTCGATCTGCTTCGCCCGCGTTTGCGGAGCGCGGCGGCCATCTCGGCCTCCGGAATCCTGCTCCCTTTTGTCCTGGGCGGGGCCATCGCGGGGGTCTTGGTCCGCCACGCCGGATTCTTTCCTCCGGACGTCCCCGCTCATACCGCCATTCCCTACCTCGGCGCCTGCTTGGCCATTACCGCCTTTCCGATGCTCGCCCGAATCATCTTCGAAAAGGGTCTGACCGGAACCACCGTGGGCGCGCTGGCCTTGGTCGCCGGAGCGCTGGATGACGCCGTGGCCTGGGCCGCCCTGGCCCTCGTCCTGGCCGGATTGACCCATGATCCGCGGATCGCCTGGACGGCGATCGCCGGCGGAGCCCTTTTTATCATTATCCTCTCAACGCTCGTGCGTCCTCTCTTGCGCCGGCTGGCTCGTTGGGGCGCCGCCGGCGGCCCGGCCGAACGCTCCGCGACGGCCTGGACCCTGGTCCTGCTGCTCCTGGCCGCCTGGTGCACCGACGCGATCCGTCTTTATGCGGTGTTTGGCGCCTTCATCCTCGGGGCCGCTTTCCCCCGCGGGGCCTTTGCCGCCCGCCTTCAGTCTCTGATCGAGCCCCTCACCAGCATCTTGCTCCTCCCCCTCTTTTTCGTCTATTCCGGTCTCAACACCCGCATCGATCTGGTCAACACCCCTGCCCTTTGGCTGGTCGTACTCGCCGTGCTCGCCGCCGCTATCCTGGGCAAAGGCGGCGCTTGCTACGCCGCGGCGCGATTTTGCGGCGAAACCCATTCCGACGCCCTCGGGATCGGCATTTTGATGAACGCCCGCGGGCTGATGGGCCTGATTATTTTGAACATCGGCCTGGAGCACGGCGTCATCACGCCGGCGCTCTTCTCCATCCTGATTCTCATGGCGGTCGTAACCACGCTGATGGCTGCCCCCCTGTTCAGCCGGTGCTGCCGGCCGAAGATCAGCGTTTAGGCTGGATCAGCCCCTGCACGGTCGCGAGCAGGGTGTCGGGCTTGAACGGCTTGCGCAGGAACCCGGCGGCGTACTCTTCGAAGTTGACCGCCTGGCCCTCGGCATCGTCTTCCTGGGACAGGCCGCTCATCGCCAGAATTTTCACGGCCGGAAAGATCCGGCGCAGACCATGGGCCAATTGCCGGCCGTTGAGCCGGGGCATGCGCGTGTCGGAAATCACCAGGCTGATTTCCTGACAGCGCTGGACAAAAAGGTTGAAGGCCTCCGCCCCGTCGCTGGCGGTCAGTACCCGGTAGCCCGCCCGGGTGAGGATGGCAGCCGTCAGATCGCGGACATGCTGCTCGTCGTCGACCAAGAGAATGAGCTCGCCGCGGCCGCGCCGAAACGGCGTCGGCGGCATCGGGGCCGAAACTTCCAATTCCGACTGCGAAGCCGGAAAATAGATCCGGAAGGTCGTGCCCCGACCCACGGCAGATTCGACCGTGGAAAATCCGCTATGGCTCTCGACGATGCCCCGGACGGTGGGGAGACCGAGCCCGGTGCCCTTGCCGGCTTCCTTGGTGGTGAAGAAGGGCCGCCACATTTCGGCCAGGACCTCCGGACTGATGCCGGTACCGGTGTCCGTCACCCGCACCAAAATATGGGGGCCAGCCCGGCCGCCATCGATCTCGCAGGCGGCCGCTTCGCTCAGGGTGCAGTTCTCAGCCGTAACGGTCAGATCGCCGCCGCTGGGCATGGCATCGCGGGCGTTGAGGCAGAGATTGAGGAGGACCTGATGAATTTGGATCGGGTTGGCTTCGATCGCGTCCAGGTCGGGGGCGATCCGGTTGAAAAAGCGGATGTTCTTCGGAAAGGTCTCCGCCACCACCCCGGCAATCTCCCGCACCACGTGCTTGATCGCCAGCACCCGGCGTTCCCCGGAGACCCCGTGGGCAAAGGAGAGAATCTGCCGGACCAGTCCGGTGCCGCGCTCGGCGCTTTTCTCCAGCATGCTGAGGAGCCGAAGGTCGTTGGGGTCGGCCGTGCGCTCCCGGAGCATCGGCGCCGCCATCAGGATGGGCGAAAGGATGTTGTTGAGGTCGTGCGCAATTCCCGCCGCCAGCAGGCCGATATTGTCCACCCGCTGGGCTCGCAGCAGCTGTTCCTCCAGGCGCTTTTTGTCCGTGACATCGGTGCAGATGGCAAAATGCCCGCGGGCGATGCCGGCCTCATCGGTGATGACTGTGAGGCGGACTTCGAGCTGGTGCATCGCCCCCGGGCGCGTGGCCAGGTCGACTTCGCCCATCCATTCGCCCGTTTCGCTCGCGCTTTTCCGACCGGCCGCCAGGCGCTGGGCGACCGTCGGGCTAAACAATTCGTCGCTGAGCCGACCCGAAGCCTTTTCCGGACTCGTGCCGAGCAGCCGCTCCGCCGCCCGATTCCAGAAAATGACCTGGTTTACCTCGTTGGTGACAAAGATGGCATCCCGGGCGGAATTGAGCAGGTCGATCTGAATCCGATTCTTGCGCTCCGCCTCCAACCGCTCGCGCCGATCGGTCCGCTCCCGCAGCACCCGGCG
>Ga0302279_10002165_pt1 | contig 26610 bp, 18 predicted proteins | sample III_Bog_N3_3_FD_194541 | JGI IMG/M metagenome (GOLD analysis project Ga0302279, IMG submission 194541) | Peat permafrost microbial communities from Stordalen Mire near Abisko, Sweden - III_Bog_N3_3 | ecosystem: Environmental > Terrestrial > Soil > Wetlands > Peat | place: Sweden: Abisko... | reverse complement strand
CACTCCGGCACGCGCTAACGTCCCGACCTACCCCGCGCCCTCTCCGCGCTCCGGCGCGCGCCACGACGACTCAGCTCACAAGGCTGCCGCGCAGCGGCTTCGTCCAAAGGGGCGTTAGACGCCGATACGGAACATCCGCACGGTGCGCGAAGGTACGCGCACCTCGAAGGCGCCCGCGGCGCGGGTTAGGGGAACGACAGCGGCCGCGTCCCCGCTCGGCAATAGATCGACGAGTGTGAGCGCTCCGGGGATGGCTACGCGGGTGTCGAGGTCGCTCGTGGTGGGGTTCATCACGAAGGCGACGCGCGGGTTGCCCTTGGCGTCCTCGTGGACGCAGACGAAGGCGTCCGCCGGATCGATCGGGTAGGTGGGGAGGTCGAGCTGCTCGATGCGGCGGGCGACGAGGGCGTCGGCCCGGGCCGCGTCGAGGAGCGGCTCGAGCTCGAAGCCGCGGGCGTCGTGGGGCGCCTTCATGCGGCGCATCGAGCCGTCACGCTCGGGCACGGACGGGCCGATCGTCACGTGGGCGCCCGCCTTCTGCGCCGCGCGGAGCTGCGCAAACACGGAGCGCTTCAGGCCGCCGAAGGTCGTGCACACGACCCAGCGAGCGCCCGTCAGGCTGTCCTCCATGCTCTCCCCGCCGGCGTAAGCGAACGGCACGCCGCGGGCGAAGAGCGCCCGCTCGAAGGCGCGCAGGTAGGCCTCCCCGGCCATCGTCGGCACCTCCCCGAGGCCGAAGTCGTCCTCGAGACAGCTCTCGCGGAAGCCCGCGCCGAGGACGTTGAAGAGCGCCGGGGTGAGCGGACCGAACGCGTGGCTGGCGCGCGCGAGCCGGCGGAGGGAGCGCGGGACGACGAGGCGGACGGGAGCCGGCCGGCGGAGCTCGTGGAAGCTCACCGAGTCGAGCGCGCGGCTCAGCGCCTCGAGCTTGTCGGCCAGCGGCCTCCGGCGGCCGTGCGGATCGAGCGGCGCGCCGATCCAGCGGTCACGCTCGACGGCCATGTACAGATTGTAGCCGCGGAGGCCGTACGCGAGCGCCGCGAGCAGCGTGTAGAGCGAGTCCTTCTCGTCGAGCGGCGCGAAGAAGGGCGGGAACCCCGCTCCTACCTCCGCCCCGTACGCCGGCACGCCGTGGCCCTCGCATCGCGCCGACAGCTCGCTCGTGCGGCGCATGAGGACCAGGTGCTCGACGGGAGACGCGTGGTGGTAGTAGTCGAGCCCGAGCAGATCGATGACGCCCGTGAGCCTGCCCGCGTTGAGCGGCGTGGCCGACTCGCCGAGCGGGAAGTTGTGCATCGTCGGCAGCCCGTCGAAGCCGGACTCGACGAGCGCCTTCGCGATCCGGTCCATGCCCTTCGTGAGCAGATGCTCGTGGAACTCCATCCAGTCGATGTGGCGGACCAGATCGTCGGCCTCCTTCGCGTCGAACCGGCGCGGCGGCTCGATGGTCGCGAACGTGGCGCGCGCCTCGCCCCAGGCGGTGCCGAGCGCCTTGCTCGTCTTGTACTTGGCGCGAAGGAAGGCGCGAAAGAGGCGGATGGAGTCGGGGTGGTAGTCCTGGTCGTAGGGGCCGTCGCGGAAGTAGAGCGCGCCCTCGTTGTCGACCTGGACGAGGACGATGGGGCCCTCGGGGTGACGAAGCGGCGCGAGCGCCTTGGCCATCGCCTCGAACCAGAGCGCGGTCTCGTCGTGAAAGACGTCGCTCGCGTAGCTGGGGACGGGGAACGCGAGAGGGACCATCGGGAGCATGACGGGGTGGCCACCCGGCGTGCGGGCCTGGCACGCGCGGTCCCACACGATGCGCTCGGGCAGACCGAAGTAGGTGAGCTCGGCGTTGATGTGCGGCCCGGGACGGAGGACGACCTTGAGCCCTCGCTCGTGGGCCATCTTGACGAAGCGCACGACGTCGAGCTGCGGGCGGCGCTCGCCGAAGTCGAAGAGACCCGGGGCGATCTCGTGGACGCCCCAGGGCACGTACACGTCGACCAGCAGGAGCCCGAGCGACACGATCCCGTCGAGCCCCGCAGCCCAGTCCGCGGGGTTGTGGCGCCAGTAGTGCATCGCGCCCGCGCGAAGGGGGAGGATCCGGTCGCCGAGGTCGAGCCCGTGGGGATGGAGGCGGACCCGAACGGGCGCGTCGGACCGGGGGAGCTCGGGGCGCGACGGGGAAACGCGAGGGCTCGAGTCGGGGGGCATTTCGTCAGGTCACCGCAAGCTCGTCCGGCAGCGCGCGGCGCAGGACGCGCGCGAGCTCCGCCACGTCCGCGTCGCTCGACTCGAGGCGAGCGATCGAACGGGCAACCTTGTGGAGCGAGGGGACGACGAACTGCAGAAACGAGGGATTGCGCTTCACCCGGTCGATGAAGACGAAGCGTCCGGCGTCCTTCAGCTTGCGCTGGATCGTGACGAGATCGAACTCACGGCCGAGCGCTGCGCGCGCCTCGGTGCCCACGCCGGCTTCGGCGGCGAACTCGTCGAGCCGGGCCTCGACGAACGAGCGATCGAACTCCTGGTAGCTGTCGTTCAGGAGGGCCACCAGATCATAGACGCGCGGGCCGAGCAGGGCGTCCTGGAAGTCTATCCAGACGAGCTCCCCGTCCACCAGCATGAGGTTTCGCGACTGGTAGTCGCGGTGCGTGAACCCGCGCGGCCAGGCGGCGATGCGGCGCGCGATGCGCCCGGCCGCTTCGGCGAAGCTCGTGGCGTCCTCGGCGGATAGCGCCTTGCCGCGCGCGTCGAGCCCCCACTCGCGGAAGTGGTGGAGCTCCCAGTTGAGGAGGTCCTCGTCGAAGGCGCGTGACCGGACGACGCAGTCCTCCGGCAGGTCCTTGAGGTCCCCGAAGGCCTTCTGGGCGCGGGCCAGATCGCGGACCGCGCGCGTGTACAGAGCAGGCTTGTCCTGCGGGGCGCGCAGGAGCGCGTTCGCGAGCGTGTCGTCGCCCAGGTCCTCGAGGAGGATCCAGCCCGTGCCCGTGTCCTCCGCGAGGAGCTTCGGCACGCGCACGCCGCGCGACAGGAGCAGATCGCGCACGTCGAGGAAGGGCCAGCGCTTCGCCGAGGCGCCCCCTTTGCCGATCTCTTCGGCCTTGCTCCCGTCGGGCACGAACATGGCGACGGCGCTCGAGCTCTCGCCGATGAAGACGCGGTAGTAGAGGCGCGTGGACGCCCCGCCGGGCATGGGCTCGACCGAGGAGGCTTCCTTGCCGAGGGTCGCAACGAGCGCGTAGAGGGGGGCTGTGTCGGGCTGGGCCACGGCCTAGCGGTTACCACATCGGCGGCCGGGGAGATGAACAGGAAGAGCATGACTTCCCGCCCTTCCGATCTTCCTGTTCCTCCCTCGTCCGCCTAGGGTTAGCCCATGGCTCTGCTACGCGCGCCCCCGGGAGGGTGGCCACTCGCCGACGTGGCAGCCGCGCTCGGCGTGACGCTGCCGGACGTGGCCGCGCGCGCGCTCGGAACCTGGCTCGACAGGATGGTCGAGTGGAACGCGCGGATCGATCTGACGGCCGCGCGGTCCGTGGGCGAGCTCGTCGATCTGATGCTCGCCGACGCGCTCGTCCTTTCGAAGCACGTGCCTGAGGGGGCGCGGGTGGTCGATGTGGGCGCGGGCGCGGGGGCCCCCGGACTCGCGCTCGGCATCCTGCGTCCCGACCTGGCCGTCACGCTCGTGGAGCCGCTCGCCAAGCGGACCGCGTTTCTGCGCACAGTGCTCGCCGCGATCGATCGGACGGACGTGACCGTGCTCGGCCAGAAGGGCGAGCCGCTCGCGCAGGCGGGGACCGCGTTCGATGTGGCCATCTCACGCGCCACGCTCGGCCCGCCAGCCTGGCTGGCCCTCGGCGCGCAGCTCGTGAAGCCGGGGGGCGACGTGTGGGTGCTATTGGCGAAAGAGCCGGCGCCGGCGGGCGGCGCGATGGAGCAGGCCGACACGCACGAATACACGTGGCCTGGAACGAGCGCCAACCGGCGCGCGGTGCGCTACGTGCACGCCGCTAGTGGATCGTGAAGGTGTTCTCGACGATCTTCCCGGCATACTGGTGCGCAGCGATGCCGTAGCCCGTTGCCGGATCGATGGCGATCGAGGGGAGCGACGACCCGTTAGCGTCGACCTGGATGGCCGGAAGCCAGTTTACCGCGCCGCCCGAAACGAGCCCCACGGAGGCGTAGAGGCCGCCGCTCGTCCCGTCGTGCACCTCGACCGCGACCAGCCCGTAAGTCGGGTGCTGGAAGAGAGCGACGGCCGGATACGACCCGCCCGCACCAAACGGAGTCGAGGGGCCGAAGCTAGGCACCGGATAGGCCGCCACCCAGGGCGACGCGCCCGTCCCAGCCCCCAGCGTCATGGTACCCACGCGGTACATGAGGGCGGTGCCGGTGGAATCGTTGTGGACCTCCAGCAATACGGTCGAGGAGCCCGCGCTTGGCCCGATCGCGATGGCCGGGTTCTGGCTCGGCCCGGAGTCGTATTCGGTGCCACCGTTCTGGAAGTACAGACCGTTGTTGCTTGGACCCGTAGGCCCAAAGATCGCGCAGTACCAGAGCGATCCAGCCGAGCTCCCGCCCATGTGGACCTCGATGGCGGAAGTGGGCACCGGCGAAGTGTACGTCCCCGACGTCGGGATGGCGGCGACACGCGGTCGGAATCCCGAGCCGTACTGAAGGTTCGTGGGCCATGTCATGGAGGTGACCGACGTCGTCAAGTAGCTGTAATTCCAGTACATCGTGCCGGCCGTCGGGCTGTTCGACGAGCCCGTGCCATCGTGGACCTCTATGATCTGGCCAGAGCTCGAGAGCGCGGCGATCGACGGTTGCCAGCCCGGCGTGTACGACACCGGGGTCGGCAAGAAGCCAAGCGCGAAATCCGAGGTCAACTGGGACTGCCACGACAGGTTCGGAGTGCCACTGGCAACGCTCGGCTGATCGACCTCGATCGCCCACCCCCCGAAGGAAGAGGAGGTCCCCGTCGCCACGGACGGATAGAAGTTCGCGGTGGCGGTGGAGTCCGACGCGTCGCTAGACCAAACAAGCGTCGGGCCACACGTGCCCGCCGCGCAGACCTGCCCGTTGCTGCACGCCGTGCAAGCCGCGCCGCAGTGGGAAGGATCGGTGTTCGTGTTGAAGCACGAGGTGGAGCCGCCGCACGCGCTGTAGGGCGCGAGGCAGCTGATGCCGCACGTCGATGCGTTGCACGTCGCGGAGCCGTTCGTGGGCACCGGGCACGACCCGCAGCTCATGCCGCAGTGACCCGGATCGCTCGTGGTGTCGTACTGGCAGGGCGTCACCCCGCCGCACGCGCTGTATCCCTGGGTGCACATCGCGCTGCAGCCTCCGCTCGTGCACGTTGCCGTACCGTTCGCGACGGTCGGGCAGGACATGCAGCTGGAGCCGCAGTGCGTCGGATCGGTGTTCGTGTCGTACTGGCACGAGCTCGGAGTCCCGCATCCGGAGTACCCCGACGCGCAGGTCGTTCCGCACGCGCCCGCGGTGCACGTGGCCATGCCGTTCGCAACCGTGGGGCACGCCGCGCAGGCCGCGCCGCAGAAGCTCGGGTTCGTCTGCGTGTCGGCGCAAGTGCCTCCGCAGTTCGTCGTCCCGCCGCCGCAGGTGAGCGAGCACTCGTACCCACCAGCGTCGCCCTCGCTGCAATTGGGGGTGCTCGTCCCGACGCACGACGTGGTGCAGCTTCCGCATGTCGCGGGCAACGTGATGTTCGTGCCGCAGCCCATCCCGGGGGTCGCGTTGCAGTCCATGAAGGCTGCGGAGCACGTGTAGTGGCACACCCCGCCCACGCACGAGAGGCCGCTCGCGCTCACGTTCGGCAGCGCGGTGCAGTCGTTCCCGCACGCGCCGCAGTTGTGGATGTCGGTCGGCGTGGCGCAGCCGCCGCCGTCGTCGCACGGCGTCGCGCACGCGCTGTCGGGGGGGACTGCCGTGTCGCTGCCCGAGTCCAACGCCCCCGTGTCCGTCGCGGCCGAATCGCTGGAGTCGACGGTCGCATCGGTCGCCGAGTCTTCCTTGCCGGTATCGACCGTCACATCTGGAGCGCCCGAGTCCGCATGTCCGGAATCGACGCTGCCATCCAACCCGGCCTCGACGGTCCCAGCCTCGTCGGGCTCGTCGTGCAGGCTGCCGAGCCCGAGGATCTGCCCGCACCCGCCCAGGGCAAGCACCGACGAAAGCAAGAGCCCCGCAGGGAGAGCCGTACGCGCCTTAAGCATCGTCCTCACCACGTCCCCCCGAGCAGGAGGCCCCCGTCACGCGGCCCGATGGCCGGCGCAAGTCTCAAGGTCGCCGTTGCGGGCGAGGGTGAAGCGCCTTCCTTCGGTCCGAACAAGTAGAGCCCCGCTCCGCCGGCGAGGAGCACTCCCCCGGCGATGAAGGTGATCGTCGATATGGTCGCAGCCGAGTTTGCGCTGCTCAGCGGGCCGGCCTTGCAGAAGCTCGCGACGCAGTCCGCGCTGCTCTTGTCGGAGATGGCGACCACGCCGAAGATGGCGCCGACGACGATGCCCGCGATGCCCACGCCACCGGCCGCCAGTCCGACCGTGCGGAGGGGGCTGGTCCCACGCGCCTCGGGGGGAGTGACGCCGCCCGCCGAGGCGACCGGCCCGAGCACCACGCTGATGCTCTGGTTCTTCACGCCTTCCTTCACGAGCACCTGCTGGTCGAGCATGCCGGGGGCTGCCTCGAAGTGCAGCGCGTGGGGACCGGGGTTCAGCGGGAGCGCATCCCCCTGGAGCTTGGCCGTCAGCGGCTGACCGTCGACCGTCACCTTGACGTCGAGCAGGTCGTGGCCGGCGCCGTCCTTGGCGGAGATCACGACGGTCGGAAGCCCCTGCTCGGCCTCGCCGAGCCAGGTGACGCAGTCCTTCTGCACGATGGCGGGACACGCCTGCTGAGAGCACGTACGGAACTGGTCGCGGGCTTCGACGAGCTTGTGGGCGTCGCGAAAGGTCTGCCCCTGGACCGACGCATCCAGGCAGGCCGCCTTGTCGGGCGGCGCGGCGGGCGCCGGAGCCGCGGGAGGGTCAGCCGCAGCATTGGCCCCCCATAGGACGACGACTGCGCTCAGGACCCCAGCGGCTCTCTTCATCGTCGCCTTTCTCTCACATACACTCGGACTTGAAAATCTTGTGCCCTTTGGCATCGATGTAAAATGGGGGGTCGCAGCTCGGCTTCGCGGCCGTCTTGGCCGTCGTCGAGACGGGATGCGCCGTGGCCGTGGCCGTGGCCGTTGCAGTTGCCGTCACCGCCGTCGGGTGTGCCGTTCCCGCGCCCGGCACGGTGCCGCCTGTCGTGTTCGTGGCGGTGGGCGGCGGAGCCGTGCCCGTACCTACACCTACGCTGGGCGGCATAGGGGGCCGCGTGTCTTCGGCCACGGCACCGGACGCAGAAGCCGACGCCTCCGCCGAAGCCACGCCGGGCGCGGCAGAAGGCACCGGGGGAACGGCGGTGGGCGGCGACGGAGCCGTGGGCGGTGCGGGTGGCTGTGTGGCGACGTTCGCGGGCTGTTCGCCCGCGCTCGAAGCGTGGCCCCGCAACCCGAAGTAGGCGCCCACGCCGACGATCCCGACGACCGCGACGAGGGCCCCGACGATGGCCACGACGCGCCCGGCTTTGGAGGGCGGCGGGACGGCCTCGGGCTTCGTGCCGCCCCACTGGGAGGACGTCTGCGCGGGAACCGGGAGGGCAGCGGTAGCCCCGACAGCAGCAAACGCAGCCCCGATGGACGGCGCGCTCGCGCCGAGCTTCCGCGATTCGGCGAACGACTGCTGGTTCGGGCTCTGCGTCGCGTTCCCACCTGGGCCTTGAGCCATGAGCGACGAGACTCGGTCGACGATGTGGAGGCTGCGGGCCGGGCAGTGCGGCGCGAGGGCGCGCACGATCTCGGCGGTGTTGGCCACGCGCTGCGCCGGATCCTTGGCGAGGCACTTGTCGACCAGGGCGCTCACGTCGGCGGGCACCTCGGGGCGCACCGACGCGAGGGGCGCCGCCGGCTGGCTCATCACCTGGAACATCAGCTCGCCCAGGGTGTTCGAGACGAAGGGCGGGCGGCCCCCGAGCAGCTCGTAGAGCACGATCCCCAGCGCCCACACGTCCGTGCGCAGGTCGACCTCCTTCGAGGAGCGCATCTGCTCTGGCGACATGTACAGCGGGGAGCCCAGGACCGCGGACGTCTTCGTCATCGAGACGTCGCCGTCGGCGAACACGTTGTTCTTCGAGATGCCGAAGTCGAGCACCTTGACGAGCGGTGAGCCGTCCGAGCGGTACGTGAGAAAGAGGTTCGCCGGCTTCAGGTCCCGGTGGATGATGCCGTTGGCGTGAGCCTCCCCGATGGCGTCGCACGCCTGGATGACGCACTCCGCGGCCATGGCGAGGGCGAGCGGGCCGTTCGCCTCTACCTCGGCGGCGAGGTCCCGCCCCGTCAGGTACTCCATCACGATGTACGGCGAGCCGTTCTCGAGGAGGCCCGTGTCCTTGACGGCCGCGACGTGCTCGCTCCGGAGCTTGCTCGCCGCGCGCGCCTCACGCTGGAAGCGCTTGCGCGCCTCGTCGTTCGCGAAGCTGTTCGAGAGCATGAACTTGAGGGCGACCTGCTGCTCGAGATCGAGATGCGTGGCAGCCACGACGACGCCCATCCCGCCGACTCCCAGGACGGCGTCGACGCGGTACTTGCCGGCGAGGATGTCCCCCTGCTGTACGCCAGCTGCGCTCAAGTCTGAACGTTCGGAAGACATGCCCCTCGTCGTCTTTTGTAACCTGCAATCAGGATCGGCGCCACGGTCCGCGCCGTCAAGTCCATGGATGCGCACATCACCCTTCAACGTGCCGTCCTGCTTTGTTGGCCCTCGGCCCCTCGCCATGCGAGCGCTTGGAGCGGCACGCCTCCGCGGTCGACGGAGCGTCCCCCCCGAGCCAACGGATGACGACTTCGCACGCTGCCCCCACCCATGCGCGTAGCCACGAATCGGAGCTCATAGCGCTCCGCAAGCTCGCCGAAGAGCTCGCGCGCGGACGCACCGAGAGAACGACGACGGGCCACCTGCTCGCTGCGATCGCGTCCGGACCGAACGGCGCCGCCGATCTCTTGAAGGAGCGCCGGCTCGACGTCGAGGTCCTGCTCAAGGCGGCGCGCGTCACGACCGACGACGCGAACGACGGCGTCACCCGCGCCATCCAGCGGGCCCGTGAGCTCGCGGGCCGCTCGCCGGGCAAGGACCCGGGCGCCGCCCACCTCCTCTTCGCGCTCTGCCAGGAGCGCGCGTCCGCCGCTCATCGCGCGCTCGAACAATGCGGCGCCGACGTGAGCAAGCTCCGCGCGGCGGCCATGCAGCTCGCGATGGGACTTGCCCCGGCGCGCCGTCACACGAGCCTCTCGCCGTCACCGGCGTCTTCCCTCCCGACGCGAGCCTCTCCCGCGCACTCTCCCTTGCCGCCGCCCGCGCACACATCGCACTCGTCGGCCGCGACCGCGCACCCGCCCCAGCAGGCCCTCTCCCCGTCCTCCGCGCCCTCCCCCAAGTCGTCCCCGCCGGACACGACACTTGTGCGGCCGCGCCGCGGTCGTCACCCGCTCGCATCGCCAGCGAAGCCGAACGGCCCAGGCGCCGCACCCAAGGCGAGCGAGTCCCGGTTCCTCCTCGACCCTAAGAAGTACCCGACGCTCTGCCAGCTCGGGAAGAACCTCACCCTGGCGGCGCAGAACGGCGAGCTCGACCCCGTCGTCGGACGCGACGAGGAGATCGAGCGCACGCTCGACGTGCTCGCCAAGCGGCACGCGAACAACCCGTGCCTCATCGGCATGGCGGGCGTGGGCAAGACGAGCGTGGTGCGCGGCATCGCGCTCCGGATCGCCGCGGGCCAGGACGTGGCCACGCTGGACGACCGCGTGGTCATCGAGATCGAGCCCGTGGCGCTCCTCGCGGGGACGGGCATCCGCGGGGCGCTCGCCGAGCGCATCGCGCAGATCAAGACCGAGGTCTCGCGCTCCCTTGGACGCGTCGTCATCTTCCTCGACGAGATCCACACGATCTTCACAGACGGCAACGACGAGGGAACGACGGAGCTCAAGATGGCGCTCGCGAAGGGCGAGCTCGCCTGCATCGGGGCGACGACCATCGACGAGTACCGCCGCGTCATCGACTCGGACCCCGCGCTCTCGCGCCGGTTCACGCCCATCGAGGTGTCCGAGCTCGGGCCCGAGGACGCCTTCCTCGCGCTCGAGCAGCTCGCCCCCGCCTTCGCGAAGCACCACGGCGTGACCTACGCGGAGAAGGCGATCGCCGCGAGCATCACGTGGAGCGTGCGGTACTTGCCCGGCAAGGCTCTACCCGACAAGGCGCTCGGTATCCTCGACCTGGCCGGCGCGCGCGCGCGCCGGCGCGGGGACACGCGGATCCTGCCGGAGCAGGTCGCGGAGGTCGTCTCCGAGCTCGCGGGCGTGCCGACCGAGCGACTGCTCGAGACGGACGGCGACCGCATGCTGCGCCTCGAGGAGCTGCTCGGCGCCCGCATCGTCGGCCACGAGCCAGCGCTCGGACGCATCGCGACGGTCCTCCGGAGAAACGCGTCGGGGTTCCGCTCACGGAGGCCCATCGGGTCGTTCCTCTTGCTCGGGCCGACCGGCGTGGGCAAGACCGAGACGGCGAAGGCGATCGCCGAGTGCCTCTTCTACTCGCCCACCGCGATGACGCGCCTCGACCTCTCCGAGTACGCCGAGCCTCACGCGATCGCGCGCCTCGTCGGGGCGCCCCCGGGCTACGTCGGCCACGAGGCGGGCGGGCAGCTCACCGAGGCGGTCCGCCGCCGGCCCTACCAGGTCATCTTGCTCGACGAGATCGAGAAGGCTCACCGCGACGTGCTCGAGGCCTTCCTCCAGGTGTTCGACGAGGGCCGTCTGACCGACGGGCGAGGGCGGACGATCGACTTCACCAACACGGTCCTCATCCTCACGTCGAACCTGGGCGCGGAGGCCGCGCAGGCGAAGGCTTCGCGGGCTCCCATCGGCTTCGGTGAGAGGGCGCGCGCCGACGCGCCTGGCGCCGACAAGGCGGCGTCCACCGCGCAGCAGGATCAGCTCATCGCCGCCGCGCGCGCGGCCCTGCCGCCCGAGCTCTACAACCGGCTCGACGAGGTCCTCGCGTTCGCGTCGCTCACGCGCGCGGACGTCGCGGAGGTTGCGCGGCGCATGCTCGCCGCGCTCGCGGAGGATCTCGAGCGGAGCCGCGGCGTGCGCCTGGACGTCTCGGCGCGCGCCATCGAAGCGCTGCTCGACCAGGGCGGGTACGACGCCGAGCTCGGGGCGCGCCCGATGCGGCGCGCCATCGGACGGCTCGTCGAGGCGCCCATCGCCGAGATGGTGCTGCGCGGCGAGCTGCGCCGCGGCGACGTCGCGAAGGTGGACGTGGCTGCCGGGGCGATCGTGGTGGACGCGGTGACGCCAGCGTAGGCGGCCGCGCCCGTCAGTTCTTCGTGTACGTCCCCGACTGCGTGAACGTGCAGGTCTGGGTCACCCCGTTGACGTAGGTGGCGTTTCCGGAGTCCGACACCGTGATCGTGTCGCCGTCGAGCGTCAGCGTCCCGGCGACGAACGTGGGCGTCCACGTGCCTCCCACGGAGCCGGGCACCGTCCCGCAGGTCTGGTTGCCCGCGAGCGTCGCCACGGCGCCGATGACGCTCCAGTTGAGCGAGCAGCCCGACGCCTGCGTCGTGATCTGGCCAGCCGACGGCCCCGCGACGATCGTCACGGACAGAGTGCCCGGGTCGGCGTGGGTGGCGCCCGAGCACATCTCGGTCTGCGTGCCGTTGGAGGTCCATGATCCGACGAACGCCGACGCGCCGTCCGACGAGGCGCCACCGCTTCCGCCGCACGCGACGGCGACGCTGCCCAGCAATCCCAACCACACGAAGCTTCCGGGTCGCATTGTCTTGCCCTCTCCGCCTTGCGGCGCGCGAAGGGGACTACGTAGCATCAGTCGCGCCGGTTGCCACCGGTGACCCTACGCCTCCGGCGTCGCCCCGATCGCGCGCCGGTAGCGCTCTCGCCTCGCGTTGTCGCGCAGGATCTCGTACGCCTCCTCCAGCACGACCACGATCTTGCGCACGTCGTCCGCGAGGTCCGCTATCTGCGGCGTGAGGACCCGCTGAGGGTCGAACGTGCGGCGGAGCTCGAGGAAGGCGCGGCGAACCTCGTAGCCGGTGGCCTCGGGCGTCAGGCCGAGGAGCGCGAAGTAGTCCGCCTCGTCGACGAGGGCGAGCCGCGCGCGGACGCGGGCGCGCACGGCGTCCTCGTCGAGCGCATCGACGATCGCGTGACCGTCGCCATCCCCCGTCGGCGGCCGCGCGGGCGCGACGGCGCGGATGACGTCGAAGACGCCGAGCAGCGACAGTCCGTAGATCATCGACGCGAAGTCCGCCTGCGCCGAGGCCTGTGCCAGGTCGCCCAGCGCGGCGCCCTGCATCCTCGCGAGCAGATCGCGCTCGGCGGCGTCGAGCGCGCACTCCGAGAGGAGCGAGTGGTTGGGGCCTTCGCCGACGCGCGAGGCGGCGCCGCCCAGCCGCAGGATCGCCTCGTCCGGCGCGATCGTGCGCCTGATGACCTCGATGAGGACCTCCGCGCCGGTCGATCCACCGAACACGCTGGGCTCGCCCTTGAGGCGACCCGGCGGGTCCGACTCGATGAGCGCCGTGCCTCGCGTGACGAGCGCGACCCGCCCGAGGATCCACTCCGCGTGCGCGCGGAGCACCGGCCAGAGCTGGTCTTGCCGCAGGTGGCCGTGCGCGACGAGCGCCGCGCCGGCGTGACGACCGAACGGCGGGACCTTGCCGGCGAGCTGCTGGACGATCTCCCGCGGCAGCTCGCCGCGACCGCCGAGGAACGCGAGCAGGCTCTCGTTCTCGACCCCCGAAGCGGCCGTCACGAGGTCCCCTTCGCGAAGGACGACGCGCCGTACGCCCTCATCCGACTCGACGCAGAGCGCGCCCGTCGATCGCTGCGCGATCGCGCGTGCGAGGACGAGCGGCGCCTCGTTCGGGCCGATGACGCTCGGGATCGGCAAGAGCGAGCCGCCGGCCGGAGGCGGCGGGGGCACGCTCTCTGCCTTCTGGGACCGGGCTTGGGCGGCGATCGCCGCGGGAGACAGCGACGGGACGGGCGGCGGTGGAGGGAACGCCGCCCCAGAGAGCTCGTGCAGGCCGCTCGCGAGGGCGTCGAGGACGCCACTTCCGAGGGTGGAGCCGGCGGGGACTGCGGCCTGGGAGGGCGGGCCCCACGAGCCCAGGTTCGCGGCGTAGGTCGCCCCCGACGGGAAGTGCTCGGTCGGCGGTCCGCCCTGGCCGCCCCCGGTGGGATGGTCCTGCCGCTCCTGGGCGGCGAGGGGGCCGAGCGCGCGCGTCGACGGGATTCCCGCGGACTCCCTCTGCGACGAGGTGTCGGGGCGATTGCCCGTCTCGACGCGGCTGCCCGTGTCGGCCCGGTTGGCCGTGTCGACCCGATGGCCGGTGTCGACCACGTTCGATCCGCCGCGGGTGCCGGTCGTCGCCGATCCCTGAGGGCCACCGTGCGTCTTGGCGGCCTGCGCGTCACCCGCGTCGTTCGCCTCGTGCGCGCGACCGCTGCTGGTGATGCCGCGACCCGGCGGCGGCCGCGTCTCGTGCGCTCCGCCGCCTCGACCGACGTCGAGGTCGTCTTCGTCTTCCTCGTCGATGGGCTCGTCGAGGGACGACAGGATCTCCGCCGGAAGAACGGCCTCGATCTCCTCCTCGGGCGTGGGCGGCACCGTCTCCTCGCGCATCTGCGCGCCGACGCGGTGCTCGGCCTCGGCGAGGAGCTGCTCGAGCTCCGTGCTGAGGGGTGTTTGCACGCCGAGCGCGCGCTTGCCTGGCTCGATCGAGGGGGGCGAGGGGTGGTAGCCGGCGTCTGCGAGGCTCGGCGGCTGGGAGCGCGGCCGGGGACCAGGCGGCGGTCGCTCCGACAGGCGCCTCGGCGGCTCCGACTCCGCGCGCATGCTGGGCGGAGGGAGGGCGGCGGGACGGCCGCTTCCCTGCTGCGACGGCTGCGGAGGCGCGCTATCGCGTACCGCGGGCTGCTTGCGGGAGGAGCCGCCTGTCAGGGTGTCGATCTTTCGCACGAGCGCGGGCACGTCGACGGGGCGCGCGAAGAAGCCGCTGCCCTCGTGCGACATCGCGTCCTCGGGACCCGAGAGCGCCTCGCCGAGCTTGCCGACGAAGACGACGTCGATGCCCTCCGCGTCCGGCAGGTCGCGAAGGCGCGCGACTGCCGCGAGCGCTCCCTCGGCGTCCGCATCGAGCAGGATGACGCGGGGCCGCTGAACGGCGACGCGCGCGATGAGCATCGAGAGCGGCACGTCGACGACCGCGTAGCCCGCAGCCCGAAGCGCCTGCGCCATCCGCTCCGCCTCGGCCGAAGGATCGCTGACGAAGACGGCCTGCGGCGTCTCGCGCGGTGACTCTTCGCCGGGGGAGCCCGTCGTCACGCGGACCTACTTCCGCGTCCGGGCGTTCGCGCCGCGCGAGGCGAAATAGGCGCCGAGGCGCTCGCCCAGCGGCGGCAGGAGGACCCCGGCGTAGACGAGCGCGAAGATGAAGAGCACGAGCCCTATCTCCCCGCGCGTCATCCCGAAGACCATCGTCCTACACGTTTATCACGGCCCCCTGCCCGAGGGCGCGTCCCTACGGGACATCCTTGCCTTTGGTCCGTTCGCGGCGGCGGCTCGCCCGAGCCACCGCCACCTGGGCCGGGGAGCGCTGGAGGACGAAGCGGCCCGAGACGGCGCCCGCCGCCTCGGCGCCCTTCACCTTGTCGCGCGTCAGCTCCATGATGCGCTGCTGGCTGCGCACGAGCGGCGCGCCCGCCTTGGGGGCCGTGCGCACGTAGCTGCCGTCGCTCTTCATGCTCCACGACTTCACGTTGTCCGCGGCGGTGATGTTGAGGATGTCGATGAGCCGGGCGCGGAGCAGAGGGTCCTCGATGGGGACCATGATCTCGACGCGGCGGTGGAAGTTCCGGGGCATCCAGTCGGCGCTCGACAGGTAGACGTCGTCCTTGCCGCCGTTGCCGAAGTGGAAGAGCCGGCCGTGCTCGAGGAACCGGTCGACGATGGCGCGCACCTCGACGGTCTCGCTCACCTTCGGGATGCCGGGGCGCAGGCAGCAGATGCCGCGCACGAGCAGCATGATGGGCACGCCCGCCTGCGACGCACGGTAGAGCGCCTCGATGACGTCCTCGTCGACGAGCGCGTTCATCTTCGCCGTGATGCGGGCCGGACGCCCAGCGCGCGCGTGCTCCGTCTCGCGCTGGATGAGGCCGAGGACGGCCTCGTGGAGGCCGAGCGGCGAGACGATGAACGAGTTCCACTTGGGCGGGGCGCTGTAGCCCGTGAGCAGGTTGAAGAGCGAGCTGGCGTCCTCGCAGAGCTGCGGCCGGCTCGTCATGAGCGAGATGTCCGTGTAGGCCTTCGCGGTCGACGGGTTGTAGTTGCCCGTCGACAGGTGGACGTAGCGGCGCAGCGTGCCCTTCTCGCGGCGCACGATGAGGAGGCACTTGGCGTGCGTCTTCAGGCCCATGAGCCCGTAGACGACGTGCACGCCGCTCTGCTCGAGCGTGCGCGCCCACACGATGTTCGACTCCTCGTCGAAGCGCGCCTTGAGCTCGACGATGGCCGTCACTTGTTTGCCCGACTCGGCCGCGCGCGCGAGCGCCTTCACGATGGGAGAGTCCCCGCCGGCGCGGTAGAGCGTCTGCTTGATCGCGAGCACGTCGGGGTCGTCGGCCGCGCGCGTGATCATGTCCACCACGGCGTCGAAGGACTCGTAGGGGTGGTAGAGCAGCACGTCGGTCTCGCGCAGGACGGTGAAGATGTCGTCCGCGTCGCGGAGCGGCGGCACCGCTTGCCCGAGGAACTGCTCGTCGCGAAGATCCCGCCGCTCCTCACGCGAGACGATCTGGAGAAGGTCCTGGACGTTGAGGATGCCCGTCGTGCGGTAGACGTCCTTGTCCGGATCGAGCTTCAGCGCCTTGACGAGCTTGGCGAGCGACGCTGCCGTGGGCTCCCCCGCGACCTCGAGGCGCACGGCGTTGCCGCGCTCGCGACGGCGCAGCTCGGCCTGGATGGTCTGGAGGAGATCCTCGGCCTCCTCCTCGTCGATCTCGAGGTCGAAGTTGCGCGTCACGCGGAAGGCGTAGACGCCCTTCAGGCGCATGCCGGGGAAGATCGTCATCACGTGCCGCGCGATGAGGTCCTCCAGGAGGACGAACGCGTGCTTGGCGAGGTGCCCATCGGCCGTCTTCACGCCCGAGACCTCGAGCAGGCGGGGCAACATCATCGGCACCTGCACGACGCCGAAGCCTGCCTCGAGCGAGCCGTCGCGCGTGAACATGACGCCGAGGTTCAGGCTCTTGTTGCGCAGGTGCGGGAACGGGTGGCCCGGGTCGATCGCGATGGGCGTGAGGATCGGGAAGACCTCGGCGTGGAAGCGCTTGTCGAGGCCCGCGAGCGCCTCGGCGGGGAGAGCCTCCGGCTTGACGATGAGGATGCCGTTCGCCGCGAGCTTGGGGAGCAGGTTCTGCCGGAGGCCCTGCGACTGCGCATGGACGAGCTCGTGGACGCGGCTCGAGATGGCGGCGAGCTGCTCGCCGACGGTCATCCCGTCCGGCGCTATCTCCCCCACCTCGCCCGTGAGCTGCTGCTTCAGCCCGGCGACGCGGACCATGAAGAACTCGTCGAGGTTGGACGAGACGATCGCGTGGAACTTGAGGCGCTCGAGGAGGGGGACCGCCTCGTTCTCGGCCTCCGCGAGCACGCGGGTGTTGAACTCGAGCCACGAGAGCTCTCGGTTTCGGTAGAGCACGCTCGACCGGAGGTCGATCCCGGCGTCGGGCGGCGAGGGCGTCACCGATGGGCTCGAAGTGCGCGTCGACGACGTCGACGGGGGGCTCGGGCTCAACGATCCATTTTCGGCAATCTCTTCCATGGGTTCTCGAACCACACGAGTCTACCACGTGTGGGGCACGTGGCTGCCCCGTCTCCCTCCGAGGCCTGTCCCCTAGCGCGCAGAAGCCTTGTCGGCCACTCCGTCGGCCAGGTCGGTCCGGAGCCACACGCGGTCCTCGCCGAACGCGGCCGTCTGCCGGTAACGCTCGGCAACCCATGCGGCGCTCGTGGGGCAGTGCTTGCGAAAGTCCTCCCAGGCGTCCTCGTCCTCGGTCATGAGGGGCGCCTTGTCCATGAAGACGAACGCCGCCGGAGGGTCCTTCTTCAACCGCTCGAGGAAGTCTCGCTCGTGCGCGTCGCGCATGGAGAGGATGCGGAGAGACTGCTCCCACGTGGGATGGAGGCCCTCGCCCTCGGGCAGCTGGGAGCCGAAGAGGGCCGCGTCCGCGTCGAGGTCGTACGCGTAGATGTACGGAGTCGCGCTCATGCGCTCGGCGAGGAAGAGCAGGTACGGATCCATGCCGTACATCTGGACGCGGTCCGTGGGCTTCGTGTTCTCGCGGAGGTACGCGGCGGTCTGGCGCATCTCCCACGGGAAGAAGTCGGGACCTCGGTAGTAGACGAGGTAGTCCTTGCTCTGGCGCATCGCGGGCGTCACCCCCTTGGTCAGGAGCCACAGGTTCGTGAGGTGCGGGGAGACCTGCATGCCGAGCGCCGTCGGTATGGCGAGGGCAGCCGCGAACGCGAAGGGGACGAGCCGGATCGGTGGGGGCAAGGCCCGCCGCGGCTCCTCGTCGGGCGCGTCGTGGATCGCAGGCTCCCCGAAGCGCTCGCTCGCCCAGACGACGAGGACGAGCCACTGGAGGTTCATCGCCGCGCTGACCGGGTGAAAGTGGTACGGAAACCCCTTCCGCTGGAGGACCACGCTGGCCAGCGCCGCGATGGGCAGCAGCGCCACCGCGAGCACGCGCCTGGGCAGCTGGCCCTCGGCGACGAGGCCGAGCATGACGATGCTCGTGCCGATGGCGAGCGCCGACGACGTGGCGTGGCCCTGGAGCGTGAGGATCTCGGCCGGCGTGCGGGGCCAGATGAACTGGTACATGGCCGGGACGTCGACCAAGTAGATGTGAAGGAAGGTCGGGACGTCCGCAAACGCGAAGAGGAACGCGAGCTGCGTGAGCGCGCCCGCGACGCCGCCCGACGCGAAGGCCAGAAATCGCGACCTGCGCGACGACGCGGCCGCGTCGCCGTCGAGCAGCAGCGCAGCGACCTGCGCGACGGTGAAGAACAGGTAGGTCGGCTTGCCGAACCAGGGGATGACGGAGAGCGCTCCGGCCACGACGAGGAGGGCGGTGTTGCGCCGCGCCGCCCCGCCCTCGCGCCTGCCGGGGTCCGCCATCCGGGCCTGGGCGTAGAGCTGGAGCGCCACCGACGAGAGCAAGAACCAGTCGAAGAAGCTCTCGCGCTGGGCGAGGTCCCAGTAGAGATAGAGGAGGTACTGCGCGCTCAGGATGACCCACCCGGCGAAGGCCCAGCCGAGCCGCTCGATGACGCGGCTGGCGCGGCCCCAGAGGTCGCCCGGCGCCGGGAGCGGACGCCTCCACACGCCCGGAAGGCACGCCCCCACGAGCGCGAAGGTCGCTCCCGTGCAGACGAGATCGAGCACGTGGAAACGGTGCTCGTCGGCTCCGCCGAGGCGAAGGAAGACCATGTGAATGAGGTGGGTCAGCGGGCCGTTCACGTCCCGCACGTCGCGGTAGTCCTTCGCGCCGTGCTCGAGCGCCCAGGCGACGTACTGGAAGATGCCCTGGTCGCGGCCGAGCGTGTCGAACGTGGCGCGTCGGGTCGCCTCCATGACCCAGACGAGCGGCGGCAGCGCGGTCACGAGCGGGAGCACGAGCGGCCTCAGCAGGCGCCCGAGCCGGAGCAGGGCGGCCTCGAGCAGCGCGCGCGCTCCAGCGGGCGAGAGGGCGGCCATGGTGGCCGCGTACCCTAGTCGCAAATGGGTGCCGACGCAGCAGAGGCCGGACGAAGAGGCACTGAACACGCGGTTTGTGCAAGCCAGCGGCAATCAGGGCCCATCCCGTTGATATTGCGCAGGATGCTCGTACCTGAGGTAGACCTATGCAGCCTCTGCCGTGCATGTGAGGCTCGACGTTCCCCGTAGAAACGGGCCACAATTGCCCTTCCACCCCATGGACCCCGTCCGCCGCTTGGCCATTCCCTCGCAACCTCCTCCGGAGCAGCGTGCGAGACTCTTCGCCGACGCGCTCAGTGCCGCCAAGGGCGCGCACGTCCTCGTGGCCCTCCGTGGGCACCCCGATCCCGACGGGATCGCGTGCGCCATCGCGCAGGCCCACATCGGGGCGCGGCTGGGCGTCGCCCAGACGACCATCGCCTACTGCCACGAGCTGAGCCACCGCGAGAACCGCGCGCTCGTGAAGCTCTTGGGGCTCGACCTCAAGAAGATCAAGAGCGTCAAGGAGCTCGGCAGCAAGGTCGACTTCGTGGCGCTCGTCGACTCGTACGAGCTCGACCCCGATCTCGCGGACGCGCAGGGGCTCGAGGTCCTCACGATCGTCGACCACCACCGCGCCCCCTCGTTTCCGAAGGCGCGTTTCGTGGACCTGCGGCTCGACGCGGGCGCCACGGCGACGATGTTCGTCGAATACCTGGATTCTCTCTCGCCGCTCGATCCGGACGTCGAGGAGGACCGCAAGATCGCGACGGCCCTCATGCACGGCCTGTCGACGGACACCGACGACTTCATGCTCGCCCGCGCGGTCGACTTCCGCGCCGCCGCCCAGATCGCCGAGGTGTGCGACCGCGATCTGCTCCAGGACCTGAACCGGCGGCTCATCGCCCCGAGCGCGATGGACGTCATCGCGCGCAGCCTCTCGTCGCTCGTCGTCCGGCGAAACTTCGCCATGGCGGGCGTCGGGTTCGTACCCGAGGCCGACCGCGACACGATCGCCCAGGCGGCCGACTTCCTCGTGCGCCGCGAGGACATCGACACCGTCGTCGTGTACGGGGTCGTCGGAGACCGGACGATCGAGGGCTCCTTGCGCACCCACTCACCCAGCGTCGACCCGGCGGTGTGGCTCGAGCAGGCCTTCGGGCACGACGACAAGGGACGCGCGTACGGCGGAGGCCGCCGTGACAAGGGGGGCTTCCGCATCCCGATAGGCTTCCTCGGACGGTCGACGGACCGCGCCCAGCTCTGGACGCTCGTGGAGCACGCGATGCGGATGGCGCTCCTGCGCCAGCTTGGGGACGAGGCGACGGCCAGCGTCCTCGTGAATCCGCAGCAGGCGTAACCGGGCTTGCGCGTCGTCTTCTTCGGGCTGCCGCTGGCGGCGCTGCTGCTCCTGCGCGATGGCCACGACATCGCCCTCGCGTGCATCAGCCGGCCGGACGCCGTGGGAATGAGGAGGCTCGAGCGGCGCCTGGGTCGGGGGCGCCTCCTGCGCAAGCCGGACGTGACGACCGAGCCTCTGCTGAGCCGTGTTCGGGACGCGAAGCCCGATTTGCTCGTGAGCTGGTTCTGGACGACGCGAATCCCCACGCGGGTCCTCGCCCTCGCGCCCCTCGGCGGAGTCGGCGTACACCCGTCACTCCTGCCACGCCATCGCGGGCCGGACCCCTACTACTGGGCGCTGGCGTGCGGGGATCGGGAGACCGGCGTGACGGCCCACGCGCTCGACGAGGAGTACGACACGGGCGCTCTCCTCGGCCAGCGGCGGCTCACCATCGATCCCCGCTGGAACGCCTGGATCCTGGCGCGAAAGCTCGACCGTCCGTCCCTCGCCCTGCTGCGGGAGGTCGTCCGGGCGTTCGCGAGCGGCGCGCCGCCGCGGCCGGTGGCCCAGGACGAGTCTGGCGCGACGGCGGCGCCTGCCCCCACGGACGAGGATCTCACCGTCCACTGGACGGAGCCAAGCCTTGCCATCGAGCGCAGGGTCCGGGCCGCGAGCCCCTGGCCTGGCGCGCTCACGCAGATCGCGGAAGAGCCCGTCCTGCTGACCCGCGTCCGCGCGACCGCCGACTACCCGACGGCTCTGGTGGCCGGCGAGGCGACGGTACGACCGGATGGGATCGCCGTGGTGCGCACCGCGGACGGGGCCGTCGAGCTACTCGAAGGTCGCGACGAGGACGATGCGGAAATCGACCAGGCCGCGCTCGCGACCCTCGTGACGCGGGCCAATGTTGGGGTTTGCCAAAGCGCGCCGCTCGCATAGCATCGAGAAAGGTGCGACGAGCGCCCCTACGAAGCGAAACCCAGAGCCCGCGCGCTCCAGGAGCAACCCGTGCCCGATCCCGTCACGACCGCCAAGAGCGCGAGAGAGTCGCTCGCGCGTGGGCTGAAGGCTCTGCAAGCGGAGAATCTGCCACCGGGCCTGGTCGAGCTGGCCGAGCCGATCGCGCAGGCCATGGGCGCGCTCCACCAGATCGAGCGCTCGGGCGGCACGCAGCTCTCGCCCCATGCGGACGTCGCCCTCGGACACACGCGCAGCGCGCTGTCGTCGCTTCAGGCTCAGCCGCAAGCCCATCCGGCCGTTCTCGCGGCGACGGAAGCCGTGGCGAGCTCGCTCGGGCTCGTGCACGCGCTCGGCAAGATGGCGGTGGGGCTCGGGCCGACGGCACCGCAGCCGGCCCATGCCGCAGCCCAGCCGGCCTTTCCGCAGGCTCAGCAGCCGCAGGTGTCGACGGCCTACCAGCCGCCCGCGCCCGCTCCGGCGGCCTTTCCGCAGGCGAACCAGCCCTTCAAGCAGGGCGCCGCTCCTGCCCCCGGCTCGCCGCTCGCGGCGACCTTCGCCGCCCCGGGTCCGGCACCGGTGCAAGCGCAGCCTCAGCCGCGCGCCGCTTCCGCCGGGACGGCGGCCATCGTCAACGCCGACCTCGGCACCCACAGCGCGACGAACTTCTACAAGGGCCTCTCGGGCAACGACGTGGTCGACCACGGCGGGCTCTTCGTGTCGACGTACATGATTCCGCAGATCGGCGCTCCCGTTCGTCTCAAGGTCTCGCTCCCGGGCGGCTACGAGTTCGAGGCGAACGCCGTCGTCCGGTGGAGCCGCGACCCGTCGGAAGGCGGCGGGGACGCACCCCCCGGCTTCGGGGCGCAGTTCACGGCCATCACCCAGGAAGCCCGCCAGCTCGTCTATCGCTACGTGCGAAACCGCGAGCCGCTATTCCACGACGATATGTGAGCTGGGTTCGTGCCGAAGAGGCACGCCAAGGCGCTAAGGCCGGCTAGACTCGCGGCCTCGCGTGCGACCCCCCACTGCCAATCGTGCCTGGGCCGCCCTGCTGTCGGCCGCCGCAGTCGTCTCGTTCGCGTGGCCGTTGAACGCCGCGAACAACCCGCGGCTCGTGTGGCACACGATCGAGACGCCGCACTTTCACATCACGTACAACTCGGGGGAGGACGAGATCGCCAAGCACGTGGCGGACCTCGGCGAGGCCATCCACGCGCGCCTCGCGCCCGCCGTCGGATGGTCGCCCAACGAGCGCACGAACCTCGTCATCACCGACCAGACGGACGTGGCCAACGGCTCGGCGACGGCGCTGCCCTACAACGCGATCACGCTCTATGTCACGGCACCCGACGACATGTCTCCGCTCGGCGACGTGGACGACTGGTACCAGGAGCTCGTCACCCACGAATACACGCACATCCTCCACCTCGATCACATCCAGGGCCTCCCTGCGATCGCCAACGCCATCATCGGCAAGACCTTCGCCCCGAACCAGACGAACCCGCGGTGGCTGCTCGAGGGGCTCGCGGTCTTCGAGGAGAGCAAGCGGACGAGCGGTGGTCGCCTGCGTTCCTCGATGTGGAACATGTGGATGCGCGCGGACGTGCTCGAGAACAACGTGGCGCCGCTGGACGTGTTCTCGAACACGCCCCGCCGCTGGCCGCAGGGGAACATCTGGTACCTCTACGGCTCCTTCTTCATGCAGTGGATCGCCGAGACGTACGGCGAGGACGCGATCCGGCGCATGGCCAATGACGGCGGGTCGCAGGTCGTCCCCTACGCGATGAACCGATCCATACGGCGCGCGACGGGCCGCACGTTCGAGGAGATGTACCCGTCGTTCATCGAGACGCTGCGCCGCGAGTACGGCGAGCAGGCCGCCGCCATCCGGGCGCGGGGACGGCGCGAGGGCGTGCAGGTCACGTTCGCCGGACAGACCGCCGAGCACCCGCGGTGGATACCGGACAACGCATGGCCGGGCCACGGCGGGGAGCTTCTCTACTGGCGCGACGACGCCAACACGACCGCGGGCATCTACCGCGTGCCCGTCGTCCGGGACCCGAGCGGACACGTCACCGCGGGGCGTGAGGACCAGCGCGAGCTCATGATCCGCAACGGCGGGGTCGGGGCGGCGAGCTTCGCGCCCGACGGCGCGGTCATCTTCAGCGGGGTCGACGTCACAGACAACCTCTGGTCGTTCGACGATCTGTTCAAGCTCGGCGCCGGCAAGAAGAGCCCGGGCGGGCTCGAGGGCGGGCGATCGAGGTGGACGACGGGCTTCCGCGCGCTCGATCCGGACATCTCCCCGGACGGACGGCGGGTGGTGTTCACGACGAACCACCGCGGTACGCAGTACCTGGACATCGCCGACGTACTCGCCGATGGGGGCATCGCGAACACCCGCGCGCTCGTCCCGAGCGGGCTCTTCGACCAGGCCTACACGCCGCGCTGGTCGCCGGACAACCGCCACGTGGCCTACAGCGTCTGGAAGAAGGGTGGCTACCGGGACATCCGCATCGTGGACACCAAGGATGGCTCGTTCATCGAGATCACGCACGACCGCGCCATCGACGGCGACCCGTCGTACTCCAGGGACGGGCGCTGGCTGCTCTTTCACTCGGACCGCACGTTCGGCGTCACGAACGTGTTCGCGTACGAGGTCGCGACCGGCAAGCTCTCGCAGGTCACCAACGTCATCAACGGCGCCTACCAGCCCGAGCTGTCACCCGACGGCAAGACGGTCGCTTACGTCGGGTACACCAGCAAGGGTTACGATCTCTTCGCGATGGCCTTCGACGAGAAGGACTTCCTCGAGGCCCTCCCCTACGTGGACGACCGCCCCGAGGCGCCGCCCGAGGCGCCGCACATCGCGTTTCCGGTGCACCCGTACCACCCGCTCGAGACGCTGAGGCCGCGCGCCTACTCGGCGCAGATGACGCCCGGCAATTTCGGCGAGGCGATCATCGTGACCGCCACGGGGACGGACATCGCGGGCCTGCACTCGATCACGGCGTCCCTGAACACCGAGCTGAACAAGCCGACCCCGCAGCCGGACGTCCAGTACGCCTACAGCCAGCTGCCGTTCGACCTCACGCTGCACGGCTACCGCACCATCACGCCCCGTGGCGGCTACTCGCTCGGCCCGAGCTACTCTCCGCAGTGGATCCAGGACACCGCGGGTATCGAGACGGGGATCGCCTACTCCCTCCCTCGCGCGTTCGACGGGCAGTCCTTCGCGCTCACGTACTCGTACGCGCACATCGGCGGCTCGCTCCCCGCGCCCGCCAACCAGCTCGACCCGTACAACACGCCCGTCTTGCCGACGCTCTCGCGCGGGTCGCTCGGATTCCTCCACCTGGGATACTCGTACTCGAACGCCGAGGGGTTCCTCTACAGCGTGGGCAACGAGAAGGGCTTCTCGCTCTCGGCGAGCTTCGACCTGACCAACCCCGCCCTCGCGAGCGACTTCACGGGCTACGCCGCGAACTTCAACTTCGAGACGTACCTGAAGATGCCGTGGCTGAAGCACAACGTGCTGGCGCTCCATGCGGGCGCCGGGATGAGCGGGGGCAACTACCCCGGCCAGGGGCTCTACTACGTCGGCGGCTACGTCGACGTTCCCGTCACCAGCACGGTCGAGAACTCGCTCGTCCAGGGGGGGATCGTGCTCCGGGGCTACCCCGTCGTGGCCGAGGCGGGGGCGTATTACGCGCTCTTCAACGCCGAGTATCGCTTTCCAATCCTCACCGTCGACCGCGGCATCTCGACGTTGCCGATGTTCTTGAGCCGCATCACCGGCAACGTGTTCGTCGACTACGGGAGCGCGTTCAACGACGCGTACACCGCCGAGTTCAAGACGGGGACGGGCGGCGAGCTCTGGTTCGACACGCAGCTCGGCTACATCCTCGACTTCACGTTCCGCGCGGGCTTCGCGCACGGGTGGGCGAGCGAGGGGATCAACAAGCTCTACTTCATCGCGGCCGTGCCGTTCTAGGGTCCTCTCGTCCGCGGCTCGTCCCTTCCCGGCCAGGAGCGAACCGCAGAGGCGCGGAGGACGCAGGGGGAGGAGACACTTTGCAGGGTTCTGTCTGCGACCTCTGCGCCTCTGCGGTTCGCTACTTCTGCTGGAAATTGGACTTCCTACGCGGCGCGCCCGTAGGGTCGGTCCATGCGCGCCCACCCGACTGCTCGAAGCCTGACGAACCTCTCCCGCTTGATGCTGGTCGCCGGGCTCGCGGGGCTCCTTGGCCTGCCGGCGTGCGCGCTCGCGGACAAGCAGTCGCTCGCGCGGGACGCCGCCAATGAGCTGAACCTGAACTCGCGGTTCGACCGCACGCAGCTCGTCATGGAGCGCATCGGCGCGAAGGAGAAGCCCGAGTACACGCGCACCCACCGACTCTGGGGCGGGGACGTGCGGGTGACGGACGCCGAGATCGCCAGCTTCCGGATGGTGAACGAGACGGAGGCCGAGGTCACCGTCCACGTCGCGTGGTTCCGCCTGAACGAGGGAGAGCTCCGCTCGACCATCCTTCGCCAGAAGTACGAGGACGACAAGAAGGGCCACTTCCTCCTCGTGAAGGAAGAGCGCGTCGAAGGGGACGTCGGGCTACTCGCCGAGAAGGTGGAGCGCGCCATGGCGGGGGCGGCCGACTTGCCGGCGCCGGCGCAGTTTCCCACGATCCGCCTGGGCGAGAACGAGTAGCGGCGCCGAAACGCCGCTCTCTTTCGTCCTGCGAGGCGTCAGCCTTCGGCGGGGCTGCTGGGCGGTGCCGGCGGCGGGGTCGGCTTGGCGGCCGTGGCCTTCTTCGCCGTCTTCTTGGCGGGGGCGGCCGGAGCTTTCTTGCTCGACGCCTGCGCCTGGCGCACGACGCGCTCCTTCTTCTTCACCTGAGCCTTGCGGCGCTTCATCTTCTGCGAGTTACGGCGATCGAACTTTCCCATAGGTCTCCTTGGAGCAGGCGAGACTGCCGCGAACACCTCCGGCCCGTCAAGCCATGTTGACGAGCCCTCGACGAGCCCCCTTCCCCCAGGAAGAAGAAGGGGGGGTGGGTTTCGACGAGGGAAAGCGATGCCTAGGAGGGCGACGAGCCGTACTCCTGTACGGTGACGAGCCTGACGACGGCAGCGCGCTGCCATCGTCGAAAAACGCCCCCCTTCTTAGCCGGTGCCTTCGGCGAGGGCGTCTTCCCGGCCGCGGACTTCCAGGCGGTAGCGGCTGTTGATCGTCTCGATGTAGAAGACCTCGCGGCCTGCGATGCGGAGCACTCGCTTTACCGGCGTGGTCACGTACTCGTGCATCCCATCGGGGAACTCGATGACGACCACCGAGCCCTTTCGCGGCGCCCGCACCAGGCGCCCAGCCACAGCGCGTGAGCCTTTGCCGAGCTTGCGAAGGACTA
>Ga0302279_10002164_pt1 | contig 26610 bp, 24 predicted proteins | sample III_Bog_N3_3_FD_194541 | JGI IMG/M metagenome (GOLD analysis project Ga0302279, IMG submission 194541) | Peat permafrost microbial communities from Stordalen Mire near Abisko, Sweden - III_Bog_N3_3 | ecosystem: Environmental > Terrestrial > Soil > Wetlands > Peat | place: Sweden: Abisko... | reverse complement strand
CGACGTGCTCTCCGACCTGGTGCTGAACCCGGTGTTTGCCGATGGCGACATTGAGCGCGAGCGCGGCGTGATTCTGGAAGAGATCAAGATCGACGAAGACAACCCCGACGTGCTGGTCCACGAGCTCTTCACGCAGAGCTTCTGGAAGGACCACCCGCTGGGCTGGCCGATCCTGGGCACCACGGAGACCGTCGCCCGCCTCGACCAGAAGAGCCTGTTCGACTATCACAGCGACCGCTTCCACGCCGGCAATATGGTCTTCTCCGCCGCCGGCAACCTGGACCACGACGAGTTCACCGCGGCCGTGGCGGCCAAGTTCTCCTCGCTTGCCGCCGGCGCCACGCTGCACGAGCTGGCAGCGCCGCCGGCGACCGCCCGGATCGTCACCCGCAACAAGCGCTCTCTCGAACAGGTGCAGATCTGCCTCGGCGTCCCCGCGCCGCCCATCACCGATGAGAATCGCTACGCCACGCTGATCCTGAACACGGTGCTCGGCGGCGGCATGAGCTCGCGGCTCTTCCAGACCATCCGCGAAGAGCGCGGCATGGCTTACTCCATCTACTCCGACCTGAGCCCCTACCGCGATACCGGCACCCTCTGCGTCTACGCCGGCACTTCGGCCGGCAAGGCGCTTGAGGTCGTCGACCTGATCCTGGGCGAGTTTGCCCGGCTCAAGCAGGAGACGCTCAGCGCCGAAGAGCTGACCCGCGCCAAAGACCAGGTCAAGGGCAACATCCTGCTCGGCCTCGAGAGTTCCAATGCCCGCATGGCCAACCTGGCGCGGCAGGAGATGTACTTCCACCAGTTCATCAGCGTGGACGAGATCATCGCCCGCATCGACGATGTGACCGCCGATGAAGTGCAGGCCATGGCCCAAAAGCTGTTCGACCCAGCCAGCATCGCCGTAACCCTGCTCGGCCGGCTCAACGGCATCAAGCTCAAGCGCGAACGGCTGGTGTGCTAGAAGCAGGGACCAAGGGACTGGGGACTGGTTGTTATAGCCTTGAGAAATGCTGAGCCGACCGCAACTCAGCCCAGGCGAGATACAGAAGTTCTTCAACCGATGGTTTCCGTGGTCCCTATGTCCCTGGTCCCTGCTTTTCGAGCGTTCCATTTCCCTTCCGCGTCTGTACGTTGTAGGATTTTCTCGAACAGGCCAGCGGACTTCAAGGCCTGCTCCACGAGGCAATGGACCCCATGAATTGCAAGTTCTCGCTCTCTTTCGCCGCTCGCGGCGCGCGCAGTGTCCGTGACAACTCCGGAAAGCCCAGCGGATCGCGCCAGCCCAATGGCTTCACCCTCATGGAACTGCTCATCGTCATGGCCATCATCGCCATCCTCATGCTGATCGCCATCCCCACCGTGGGCAGCCTGAAAAAGAAGGCCAATGACCTTTCGGCGCAGCAGTCGGTTCGCGCCATCCACGAGGCGGAGATCCAGTACCAGTCCACCTATCCGGTCAACGGCTACGCCTGCACTCTGCCGGCCCTGGGCGGCGATGCCACCGCCGGGGCTCCCTCGGCCACCGGCGCGCAGATTCTGCAGGGTGACCTGACGTCCGGCTTCAAGTCCGGCTACATCTTCACCATCACCTGCAAGGACAAGGTCACCGTCAACAGCGTGGACCGCTACAACAGTTACGTGGTCACCGCCGTGCCCCAGACCGTGGGCAAGACCGGCGACCGCGCCTTCTGCAGCAACGAGGACGGCGCCATCAAGTTCGACCCCGCCGGCGGCACCAACTGCACCCAGTCGCTCGGCCAATGAGCATAGGCAATTACTCCCGGCGCGGCAGCCTGTTGACGGCCGCCGTGCTCTTCTCCGTTTTCCTCTGCGCTCAAGAACGTTCGCCGTCCGCGAAGGACTCCGCGAAGGTCTCGGCGCATGACCTGGCCCAGCGCGTCGATCGCCACTACAACCAGCTCCACTCCCTCAAAGCCGCATTCACCGAGAGCTATGAGGGCATGGGCATGCAGCGCACCGAGAGCGGCACGCTGCTGCTGGTCAAGCCCGGCCGCATGCGCTGGGACTACGCGTCGCCCCCCGGCAAGCTCTTCCTGCTCGACGGCAAATATGCCTGGTTTTATTCCAAAGGCGACCCTCAAGTCCAGCGCATGGAGTCCAGGCAGCTCGACGACCTGCGCTCCCCGCTGCGCCTCCTGCTCGGCCACACCGAGCTTGAAAAAGAGATGGCCAGCCTGGGCGTTGCGCCCGCTGCCGGCGGCGAGTTCACGCTCTCGGGCGTGCCCAAAGGGCAGGAAAAGCGAGTGAGCAAGTTGGCGCTCACGGTGACGGCCGAGGGCACCATCACGGCCATTGCGATTGAGGAGTCCGACGGCGCGATCACCCGCTTCACCTTCTCGGGGGAAGCGCCCAATGTACCGATCCCGGCCGATGCGTTCCGCTTCAGCGCGCCGCCCGGCGTGCCGGTTGTGGATGCGGCGCCGCCGGTGTAAGGCAGAAGGCTATCGTGCGACCATTCCCGCGACCTTCGAAGCTCGATCGTCAAATGTCACGGTTCGACTGCAGCCGCCGAGCGAGCAAAGCCGTTCGATGAGGCAATCGGCGAAGTCCGCATTCGAGTGCTCGAATCGATCCATCGCTTCTGCGACTGCGGCGTGATTCTCGATGACCATCTGCTGGGCGCCGAGCAGGCTCGCAATGAAGGCAAGCAGCTCAGGTTTTGATCTTCCCTGGCCGCGCTGCAACACCCAGAACGACTCAGCCAACACCACGCTCGGAATGTAGCCCGGCTCTTGTCGTGAAAGACTCGCCACGAGTGCTTTGGCTTGCGGACTTTGCACGGGGTCATCCTCAAGGAAAAACCGAAGCAGAACATTTGTGTCGAGTCCAATCATTCCGTTTCAAGCTCGGTATGGCGCCTATATTCCGCCTTGATGCGCTCGTCGTCTTCAGCCAGATAACGACCAACTGCCTCGTCCATCTCTTCGACGGTGGCAGGCTTGCCCAAAGACTTGAACATCCCGTAGAAGTCCATCAGGTCGCCCTTTTTCGCTCTGACGACGACTTCCCCGTCTTCCCGCTCGACGAACAGGACCTGATCGCCGGGTTGAAGTCCCAGCTTCTTCCGAATGGATATCGGGACTGTGAGCTGACCTTTCGATGTGAGTGCTGCTGTCGCCATGATGAGCCCCTCAGCCAAATCATACCAAGAATTCCTTACCTTCGGTAAGGAATCGACTGCTTCAGGAACTTCGTGCTCCGAATCACGGCTTGTAGGAGTAGAATCCCCGCCCCGATTTGCGGCCCAGCCAGCCCGCATCGACCATGCGGACGAGCAGCGGGCAAGGGCGGTACTTGGGGTCGCCGTAGCCCTCGTGGAGCACGCGCAGAATGTCCACGCAGACGTCGAGGCCGATAAAATCAGCCAGCGTGAGCGGGCCCATGGGGTGGGCCATGCCCAGCTTGAACACCTGGTCCACAGCCTCAGCCGTGGCCACGCCCTCCATCACCGCAAAGGCGGCTTCGTTGATCAACGGCATCAGCACGCGGTTCGATACAAAGCCAGGCGCGTCGTTGACCTCGACCGGCGTCTTGCCCAGCTTGACGGAGAGCGCGTGGACCGTCGCGAAGGTCGCATCGCTGGTCGCCAGGCCGCGCACAATCTCCACCAGCGCCATCACCGGCACCGGGTTGAAGAAGTGCATCCCAATGACCTGCGCTGGACGGCGGGTTTGCGCAGCGATCTTTGTAATTGAAATCGATGAGGTATTGGTCGCCAGAATCGCGCTCTCCGGCAAAATGCGGTCGAGGGCGCGGAAGATCTCCGACTTGATGTCGAAGCGCTCAGATGCCGCCTCGACCACGAAATCAGCGCCGCTGAGCGCTTCGCGGTCCACGTTCGGCGTAATCCGTGCCAGCGTCAGCTCCACGTCAGCCTCAGCCAGCTTGCCCTTGGCCGCCTCGCGGCCCAGGTTGGTGCGGATCTGGGTGAGCGCGCGGTCCACAAAGCGCTGCTCCACATCGCAAAGCAATACTTGAAAACCCGAGCGCGCAAACACATGGGCGATGCCGGAGCCCATGGTGCCAGCTCCCACGACGCCGACTGTCTTGATCTCTGCCATTGAAAAATCCTCTTGAATGCAAGAGGCAGTTTAACAGCCAGCGTGACCGAAGCGCCTGCTGGCAGTGTGCGTCCCAGATCGGAGGGAGCAGTGGCCTTCAGGCCACTGAGACAGCTTCGGCTTCTGCAGAGGGCTTTAGCCCCGGAGCCTTCCCTGCAATTCATTGTCGGCAGCGTGTGCCAAGGCCCCGGGGCTGAAGCCCCATCACGTGTAGCACGGGTCCAGTGGCCTGAAGGCCGCTGCTCCCTCCGCCAAAAACAGATGGCATCGACGATAAGGCAAGAGCCTTCATGGCTCTAATTCCCGTTCACAGCCTCAGGCGCCAGATACAGCCGGTCGGTGAGCTGGAAGATCAGCGTTGTGCCGCTCTCGAGCGTGGCCTGCGGATGGCTTACCAGCAGGTGTACGGTGACCGCACCCGCGCCGATCAGCCCGCCGGTCAAGGCGCCCGCCGGGCCGGCAACAATGGCGCCCACCACAAGCCCCGTGCCCACCGCGCCGCCGTATTCGATGCCGTCTTTCTTGGCGCGCGAGTCAGGGCGGATGGTTCCCTCGCCCACCACATGGCTGCCCGAGCCCGGCGCGCCGGTCACCTCGGCGCGCAGATGGAACCGCTCGCCGTTGGGCAGGATCACGGCATCGGGCTCAAGGCGCATGGTGCCATGGCCGCCGGCGTGGCCGCTTGAAACCTCAACCACCCTGCCGTCAATCTCCGCTCCGGCAGGGATCACCACATTGCCGCCCTGCAACACATCGGTGGCCACGCGGGTGTGGAAGGGCTGGCCCTTTTCGGCGTCGGTGGTCGAAAGCCGGTCGAGCAGGCGGACGCGGATGCTGGTCCCCTCCTGGAGTTCGCCGGCCCGGAGAGGATGCGGGTGCACAATGTCGCCGTCGGGATCATAGCCATAGGGGCGGGTATTCAGAGCGGGCACACCGGGTTGGCTGTACGGCGCAACCGCGACGACGCCGCTGTCGGTGCCGTCCGTGGTGTCAGGGGAAGGAAAGTTCGCTGAGGGATCGACCGATGTGGGACGCGGCTCGCCCTGCGCGCCAGCCAATGGATTGGCGGCCACAGCATTGGCCGCCGCCGGGTCAACATAAACCTGCTGCGGCGCAGCTTGCGGCGCTGGCTGGGAATTCAAAGGCTGGCCCGCCGGCGGCTTGGCCTCGGGAATGCTGCTTGTGGTGATCACGTCTGAGGGCGGATGCGACACGCCCGCGTAGGGATTGCTCTGCTGGCTCGCATCGGTCTGCGGGCTCGACTGGCTGGCGTCCTGCGCCGCCAGCGCAACTGCCGCCGTGGCAAGCAAACCCATCATAAGAACGGAACGTTTGATCTCAATCGTCATCGTCAGCCCTCCATCTCCGCGGAAATCGCTCGCGCGGGCAAGAAATCCCTTACCCCTCTAAACCCTGCCGCAAGCAGAGAGTTTCGCCGGGAGGGGAAATTCGATGCACATGCGCTCCCAAGCAGACTCTCTCACCTTAAGATTACGCGCAGCGCGGCCCTCGTCCTGCGCTCCCCGTCCCGCGGGGTTCCCCGGCGGTCACGAATCAGAGTAGGCAACGGCGCCTGCGCCGAGTGCATGAATGGAACTACTTGCCGCCTGTGACCGCGGCCACACAGCCGCGCACTCCCCGGTTTGTTAGAATCCAGGTGGTAGAACTTAAGAATTTTGCTTTGGACGGAAAGGAAATTGCCCACGTGCAGCAGCTTTTGAACACGATTCAAAGCGCCGCCGGTGAGATGCTCGCCGTGGATCGCCGTCCCAAATTGAACGACCGGCTGCAGCACCGCATTTTAAGGAGCGATATGACCGAGATTGTTGCCATTCGTGCCCGCGAAGTTCTTGACTCGCGCGGCAATCCCACCGTGGAAGCGGACGTGATTCTGGAAAGCGGCGCGCTGGGCCGCGCCATTGTGCCCTCGGGCGCCTCCACCGGCGAGCATGAAGCGGTGGAACTGCGCGACGGAGACAAGTCGCACTACATGGGCAAGGGCGTACTGCAGGCGGTCGAGAACGTGGAGACCGTGATCGCGCCCGAGCTCGAAGGCATGGACGCCGCCAACCAGCGCCTCATCGACCAGACCATGATTGCGCTCGATGGCACGCCCAACAAATCCAAGCTTGGCGCCAATGCCATTCTGGCCGTCTCGCTGGCCTGCGCGCGCGCCACCGCGCAGACTCTCGAGGTTCCGCTCTACCGCTATCTGGGTGGCGTGAACGCCAGCATCCTGCCCACCCCCATGCTCAACGTGCTCAATGGCGGCGCGCACGCCGACTCGAACGTCGACTTCCAGGAGTTCATGATCATGCCCGTAGGCGCGGAGCGTTTCTCGGACGCGCTCCGCTGGGCTGCGGAAACCTTCCACACGCTCAAGGGCGTGCTCAAGAAGAAGGGCTACAACACAGCCGTTGGCGACGAGGGCGGCTTTGCGCCGTCACTCAAGTCCAACGCCGAGGCCATTGAGCTGATTCTTGAAGCGATTGAGGCCGCCGGCTACAAGCCCGGTGAGCAGATTGCCATTGCGCTCGATCCGGCGTCGAGCGAATTTTATGACACAGACAAGAAAAAGTACGTCTTCAAAAAGGGCGACAAGAGCGAGTTGTCAAGTGAGGAGATGGTGCACTTCTACGACAACTGGGTGCGCCAGTACCCGATCGTTTCGCTCGAAGACGGCCTGGCGGAAGAAGACTGGGAAGGCTGGAAGCTTCTCACCGACAAGCTGGGCTCGAAGATCCAGCTGGTGGGCGACGACATCTTCTGCACCAACCTGAAGCTTCTACAGCGCGGCATTGAAGAGGGCGTGGGCAATTCGATCCTCATCAAGGTCAACCAGATCGGCACGCTGACCGAGGCTCTCGAAGCGATCGAGCTGGGCCGCCGCTACGGCTACACCTCGGTCATGTCGCATCGCTCCGGCGAGAGCGAAGACACGTTCATCGCCGACCTGGCCGTGGCCACCGGCGTGGGCCAGATCAAGACCGGATCGGTCAGCCGCACCGACCGCATCGCCAAGTACAACCAGCTGCTCCGCATTGAAGAAGAGCTCGGCTCGGGCGCGGTTTATCTGGGCCTTGAGAGCTTGAACTACAACGACTAACCACCTGCGGTGGGGTCCGCCGCGGCGGACTCGCTGTTCGCTCGCACAGGCTTAGTCGTATCCCAGGTCCCAAAAGCGAGACCTGAGGCACCGGGCTAGCAAGAGGGAGAGGGCTCCAGCCTTCTCCCTTTTGCATTTTCGCGACGCTCTACCCCAACGAAAGCTGACTGTTATTGCTAAGCGGCGGCAAGATTGACCGGCGCTGCTGTGCGTCCCAGCACACCCCTCACCTCCCCGCCGGTTTATCCTTGAAAAGAAAATCACGCACCCGATCGAGGTATCCTTTTCGTGCCCACTCCCAAGCGTCCTCTCCTTCTTACCATCCTTGACGGATGGGGCTACCGCGCTGAAACAGCCGACAACGCCATCGCCCTGGCCCAAAAGCCCACCTACGACAAGCTGCTGCGCGAGTATCCCAACACCCTCATCCAGGCCAGCGACCACTTCGTCGGCCTGCCCGACGGCCAGATGGGCAACAGCGAAGTCGGCCACCTCAACATCGGCGCCGGCCGCATCGTGCAGATGGACATCACCCGCATCGACGCGCTGATCAAGGCCAACGAGTTTCACAAAGTCCCCACCATTGCGCAGGCCATGACCCGCGCGCAGCAGGGCGGACGGCAGCTGCATCTGTTCGGACTGGTCTCCGATGGCGGCGTGCACTCGCACCAGGAGCACCTCTACGCGCTGTTACGCACGGCGCGCGAGTACGGCCTCACGCGCGTCTTCGTCCACGCCTTCATGGATGGCCGCGACACCGGGCCCAACAACGGTGCGGGCTATATCGCCGCGCTTGAAAAGAAGATGCGCGAGTACGGCGTGGGCAAGATCGCCAGCATCAGCGGCCGCTACTACGCCATGGATCGCGACAAGCGCTGGGAGAAGGAGCGCAAGGCGTTCGACGCCATGGTCACCGGCAAGGCCGAGGGCGGCGCTTACGCTGATCCCGTCGCCCGCATCAAGGAGAGCTACAACAACGGCGTCACCGATGAGTTCATCATCCCCTTTGTCGTCGTCGATGGCGCAGGCAAGCCCGTCGGCCAGATCCGCGATGAGGATGTCTGCATCAACTTCAACTTCCGCGCCGACCGCGCCCGCCAGATCACCCGCGTGCTGGCCCGCGAGAGCGGCCTCAACGCAAAAGGCGGCCGCGACCTCGACGGCTGGGAGTCGCTCGACGAGACCATCCCTCGCAGCGAGATTCCGAAGCGCCTGCACTACCTGTGCATGACGCAGTACGACAAGCTCTACCAGCTGCCGCTCGTCATTCCACCTGAGTCGATGGACAACATTCTGGCCAACGTGCTGGGCGCGCACCAGCTGCGCAACCTGCGCGTGGCGGAGACGGAAAAGTTCGCCCACGTCACCTACTTCTTCAACGGCGGCATCGAGGTTCCCTTCCCCGGCGAGGAGCGCATTCTGTGCCCGTCGCTCAAAGTAGCCACGTACGACCTGGCGCCCGAGATGAAGGCGGAGTGTATCGGCGACACGATCGTAAAGGCTATCAACGACACCGCGTTCGACCTGATCGTCGCCAACTTCGCCAACGCCGACATGGTCGGGCACTCAGGCCGGCTTGAGCCCACCATCCGCGCCTGCGAATACGTGGACGCACAGCTGGGCCGCATCTACAAGGCTATTCGCGAGCGCAACGGCGCGTGGCTGATTACCGCCGACCACGGCAACGCCGAGCTGATGAAAGACCCTGTCACCGGCGGCCCGCACACCGCACACACCACCAACCCCGTGCCCATGATCTACGTCGCTGAAGACGCGAAACATTTCCGCCTGCGACCCGACGGCTCGCTGCGCGACATTTCGCCCACGCTGCTCAATATCCTGGAGCTCGGCCTGCCCAAAGAGATGACCGGTGGCGACATGCGCGTGCCGATCGCGAAGTGACCTAAGCCGCAATCGGTTCTAGGAGGGCACGCCGTGATGCTGCGAGCTAGACGATGAACGCCGACGAGCCGGAGCCGATCCACGGCGACCAGTGGTCACACTGGCTGCTGAACCGCCGCCACGGCGGCGACGCCGGCCAGGACGCGATCATCCGCTCCATTGTCGCGCGCATTCGCGACCGCGTGCTCGACGGAGCGGCCCTGCAATCCGGGCTGCCGCCGGAGACGGTCCTGGTGGATGTAGGCGCCGGCGACGGACTCATCACCTTCGGAGCTTTCGAGCGGGCCGGCCCGTCGCTGCGGGCGGTCCTGGTTGACGTTTCTGTGCCTCTGCTTGCGCACGCCGAGCAACGCGCGTCCGAGCTGGGTGTCCGGGACCGCTGCACGTTCCTCAACACGTCGGCCGAGGAGCTCGCAGGCGTCGCGGATTCGTCTGCTGACGCCGTCACCTGCCGCGCCGTGCTGGCCTACGTCGCCGATAAAGAGGCGGCCATCCGCAGCTTCCATCGCGTTCTCAAGCCCGGCGGCCGCGTCTCCCTGGCCGAGCCCATCAATCGCGATCAAGCCGTCAACGCCGCCGCCTTTGCGAGCTTTCTGCTCACGCCCGCCGCGGCACGCGTATCCCCTGCCGCCCGGCTCATGCACCGCTGCCGCCACGCCCAGCTCCCTGCCACGCTTGAAGATATCCAGAATGACCCGGTGACCAATTTCACCGAAAGGGATCTGGTCATGCTCTTCCAGAAAGCCGGGTTCGACGAGCTCCACCTGGAGCTGCACATCGATGTATTCCGGCAACCGGCGGCGCCCTGGGACACTTACATCGACATCGCTCCGCGCCCCGGAGCTCCCAGCCTGCGAGAGGTCTTTGCCTCGCATCTGACCGCCGAGGAGCAGCGCCTGCTCGAAGAAAACCTGCGCCCGCTGGTCGAGTCCGGCCGCCACAAAACGCGGGAGACCACGGCCTATCTCACAGCGTCGAAATCCGCCTGAGGCGTCTGTCGCTGCAACGGCATCGCCTGCGGTCCATGCAAAAAACAGCAGCCGGATTCCAACGTTAGGACGAAGGAACCCAGCTGCTGTTTACTGCTTCAACTTGTTTGAACGGCAATCCTTGCGCAACTACCAGCTCGACCCAGCTCGGTTACAGCATTTTCGATTCAGGTAATTACAGAAAGCAGAGCGCCGAGTGGCTCTCTTCTCAACAAAAAGCCACCTTGCACGCCACCAGCGAAGTCAACATGTGAATCGAAAATGCCCTAGTGCGAATCGCCATCGTGGTCGACGTCACCGGCCTTCGAAGCCTTCACGCCTGCGGAACTGAGAGAAACGGTATCGGTGGGCAGTGTTGCCGGCTTCGCTGTTGCCTGGGCAGGAGCTGGGCTCTGGAGCTCTTGCAGGGCGACCGACGGTGCAGCGGAACCAATTGCTGAAATGCTCATGGTCTTTCCTCCACCCAAGCTATCGGCATGCGTCACTCACCCCATCAGCGATCTGGAGATGAAGTTTTCGTCATGTTCGCCGCGGCGTGCCCGAAGCCATCGGACAGAGGATTCCATCAGAAGATTATATACTTGACACAAGGTAGTGTTTCCTCTACACTTTCTTTAGTGGCTGCTTCTTCCCTTCAAGCGCTTTATCCTTAGCAACTTGCGCAACGTCGGGATGGAAGAGATGAGCCATAGCCTCTGGGGTGGTCATCTCGCGGGGGTGCTTAGGCGGTAGAGGAGTTTTAGACATGGCATACACCGATGCGAATCTGGTTACGTTGATTGAAAAGTTTGGCAGCGAGGACAAGTGCCGCGCCTACCTTGAAGCCCTGCGCTGGGCGGGAGAGATTCGCTGCCCCCGCTGTGACTCGCACAAGATTTCTAAGATTGTGAAGCGCAATCAGTACGACTGCGATGCCTGCCGCTATCAGTTTTCCGTCACTGCGGGGACGATCTTCAATGACTCCCACTTGCCGCTCTGGAAGTGGTTCCTCGCCGTCTACTTGCTCTGCGAATCTCGCAAGGGCATAAGCGCGAACCAAATGAAGCGCACGCTGGGCGTAAGCTACAAGACCGCTTGGTATCTCTGCCACCGCATCCGCGCAACGATGAAGGAACTCAACCCTGAGCGTTTGGGTGGCAACGTGGAGATTGACGAAACATATGTCGGCGGCAAGGTCTATGGCAGGGCAGCGCAGGGAAGGTCTACGAAGCATAAAGAAGTCGTCATTGGCATCAAGCAACGCGGCGGTGAACTTCGATTCTTCCACGCGGAGGATGTGAAGTCCGGCACTCTGGCGAAGTTTATCAAGGAAAATGTTCGCGAGGATGTCGATGTGGTTATGACCGACGACTTTGTCGTCTATCCGAAAGCGATGCTGGAAGCTGGGATTCACGGACGCAAGCATGAAACCATCAACCATACGAGCGGCGGCTACGTTGACGGAGATATCACTACGAACGGCATCGAGCCCGCTTTCTCGCTGTTGAAGCGCGGCATCATCGGTTCGTGGCATAAACTCTCTGCGAAGCATCTTGCGGCTTACCTCGATGAAATGACTTTCCGGTTCAACAATCGCGACAATCCGTTTCTTTTCCGCGACACCATGATGAAGCTGATTGATGCTCCCGTGTTGGAGTATAAGAAGCTCATCGCCGCTTGATTGGGACTGGATAGCGAAAACGTTCGAATGCAGAGCACGTATGAATCATGTTGATGTCTATACTTTTCCCATCCATATCACGCTGTAAACTCCTACACGCATCAGTTCTCCAACGCCCTGTGTCGTCAGAGAATTCATACCGTGCTAGAAAATAGAACGTGCCATGATTGCCTAAGTCTTGAATCTCCTGCGCGGTGAAATTCCTTTTCGTTGAGGAAAATCCCGCATAGTTTGGGACTTGCACCGCGTAGCCATTAATTGCTTCTCCATTGCTCCATGAACGCTCGAACTGTGCGGCCAGGTCGGCCTCAGATTGTCTGTCGTCTGCTTTTGATACATACATCTTGGTGAGAACCTTTATGTCATATGCAGTTGCCGCTCCGCCATTACCGTAGTAGTAGTTGATCCCATAATCCTTATTAGCCTCAAAGTTACCTTTTGGCTCTGGGGAGAATTCAAACCTATCGAAACGCAATGCGGCGTGGGGTTGCGTCAATATTAGGGTTTTATTTGAGGTTGTAAGAGTTGAATCAATGCCCTTAATCGCTCCCTGCAGCCCTGTTGCTGTCGCAGCAAAATTTCCATTCTCTGTGTCACGCATCCCCTTAAAATCGGCGTCCTGAGTGGCGCGGTCTTTCAATGCCTGCGCCTCTGCTATATCTCGGTCTTTCCGTATCGCACGCAGCTCTGTGACCAAGAACGCGCCAATTAGAAGTAGCCATATAAATTTCTGCCACGGCCTCATATCGGGGTGCACGCTCATGACAGCCGCCAGCACAGCGATTGCTGCCACCGCAAATCCCGGAAGGGGAACATGGGCATATGGGAGCCACCATATCCAGAATCCAATCGAAACAGCTTGGATAAGCAGGTAGAACCAGTGATTTTTAAAGAACTTAGCCATGAAGACAATCCTGCTCCCGACGCGCACCTTGCGTCAAGTCGATAATCTTCCATCATCGACTTTCGCTGCAAAACCGGAAGAGCCTCCCGCGCGGGAGGCTCTCTGGAGTGTTGCGTCGAACAGAATCGTACTTATCGAGGCCGCATGGATTTGATGGCCGCCGGCAGGCGCTCTTCAATGAGCCGCTTGCGTTCGGCGGCAATGCCACCCAGGTAAGTCGGCACCGGAGTCGCCGTCAGCACCAGCAGGAACGCGATCACCGAGAAGCACAGCCCTGCCACGCCCGCCGACATGAACATGTGGTACATGTCGAAGATATCCAGGCCGAGCATCTTGAAGGCCACGTGCTCCAGCGGCTTGATGTGATGCAGAACCGCCAGCGCAAACAGGAAGAAGAACACCGCCAGCGAAGTCAGCACGGCCAGCGTTACGTCCAGGCTGCGGTGGAAGTTTTGCCGGGCGCGGCAATGGGCGCACTCTACAAAATGCTCGTCGTAGTCTTTGCGCATCTCTGGAGAGATCCCCGAGATGTCATACCGCCAGCTTGCCAGGATGGCGCCAACGACTCGGTCTGTGCATCCATTTCTTGCCATATGCTTATAGACTCGCTTTGCAAAGGATGTGTTCAACCGCTCGCTGAACTTGCGGTTCAAGGGTCGCGTGGTGGCGTTCTACCCTGTCAGATGCCGAACCCAACCCCTCGGTTTCAGATTCGTCCTGCTTCGCCTCACCGGTGCTTGCCGGCGCATTCGCGTTGCCAACCTATCCCTGCGCACAGACGCCGCCAAACCTGAAGGCTGCAGTGTCGTGTGCTTGTAACCATTGTAACCGAATTGAGTTAGAAATAAATAGATTCGAGCGGCTGATGTTGCTCTGCAAGCAACAGTCGATTGGCCAAAAGGCTCGCGTGTTCGCTGAGCGCGCGCTCGGCCGCTACCCTTGCCAATTCGGGAAGATTATTGCTTTCAGAGAGATGCCCCAGGATCACGTAAGCCGCCTGGCCGTCATACCCATTTTGGAGAAAATCTGCCGCCGTTTCATTGGAAAGGTGACCAACGCGCGAAAGTACCCTTTGTTTCACGCTCCAGGGGTAGGGGCCGTCGCGCAGCATCTCCAGGTCATGGTTGGACTCAATCAGCAGCAGATCGAGCCCCTTGAGCTGGGCCTTTACGTTGGGCGGCAGGTAGCCGAGGTCGGTGGCCGACGCCATCCGCACGCCCTCGGCGCGGAAGACGAAGCCGACCGGGTCGGCCGCGTCGTGCGGAATGGTAAACGGGCTGACGGCAATGTCCCCGATCTCGAACGGCTGACCGGCCTGGAAGTACTCGACCGAGGGCAACCAGGTGGGGTCCTCCTTGCGGGAGGGGATTCGGCCGGCGGCATTCGCTTCGGCCTCGCAGTCGGCCTCGGCCTGAATTTCCTCGATCGCGGTCTCGGCCGCCAGCTGCGCCATCTCCGGCGAAACCGGCTCAGATGAACGGACCTGCGGTGCGTCGCAGCTGGGCCCGCTCACGGCCTCCTCGTCGTCGGGCTCGCCCTCCGTGCCAAGCTCAGCCGCATCGGCCTCGGCCTGCCGCTCGGCAGCCTGGCGGCGGCACTGATCGAGCCACTGCGCATAGGTCATCTGCCGGCGCGGAGTGAGCCAGCGCATCCACGCCCGATGCGTGCCCTCGGTTATGTAAACCGGAATGCCCAGCTTGCGGGCCGTTACCGCCAGGCCGTTCACGTGGTCCGTGTGCTCGTGGGTAATAATGATCGCGTCCAGCGTCTCCGGCTCTTCGCCGGCCAGCTTCAGCCGCCGGAACAGCTCCCGGCAGCTCAGCCCGGCGTCCACCAGGATGCGCGTGCGCCCGCCGGTGACCACCGTCGAGTTGCCCTTGGACCCCGAAGCCAGTACCGTGAAGCGGACCATGCTTTGAGCATAGCGCGGCCGGGGTGTTGATTGCCCAACAGGAGGGGGTGTCAAGAGCGGGACCGGTTCCGGGGGGCCCGCAACCGCACACTCCTTGCAAGTCGCCATTGCATTGGCGATACTAGCCTGCAATGAAGAGTGTTGTTCTCCTCCTTGCCATCTCGATGTTGGTACCGCCAGCGTACGCGGCCAGGAGCGTGACCGTTGATCAGCTGAAGCAGGTTCTTGCGGAACAGGCTGCGCAACACAAGAAAGATGGCGACGTCGCCCATCGGCTCGCCTCGATGCAACTGACCGAGCGTCTGTCCGAGCAAACATTGGCGCAGATGCGCGCAGACCTGAAACCGGGCGGCAAAGCCGCGCTCGCGCTGGACCTGCTGGCCGACCTCTCCGCCTTTCTCCCGCTGCCGGCCAGCGAGTTGCCGGACCGCCCGGCCCCGGACAAGGCCACCCAGCGCGCCATGCTCTCCAGCGCCATCGACTATACAGTCCATTCGCGTCAGCATCTGCCCGACTTTCTGGCCACGCGTGCCACGCGCAGCTACGATGACGGCGTTTCGGCGCTGCCTGAGGACGGCACCATGGCCGCCCTGCACAGCGAGCTGCATTTGGTCGACAGCTCCACGCAGGAGGTCGGCTATCAGAACGGGGCCGAAGTTGCCATCGCTCGCGACGGAACCAGCTCGCGTGAGGGCTCCGGCAGCGAGCTCTGGAGCAGAGGCGAGTTCGGTCCGGACCTGGCCACCATCGTGGTCGATGGGTCCAAGGGGCAGGTCGCCTGGAGCCACTGGGAGCAGTCCCCTACAGGCGTGGCCGGCGTGTTTCGCTACGTCGTTCCTCAGGCCGCCTCCACCTATCACCTGCACTACTGCTGCTCGCGCGACACCGTGGCCGACAAAACCGAAGCCTACGAGAGCACTCCCGGCTACCATGGATTCCTGACCATCGATCCTGCCACCGGCGCGGTTCTGCGCTACACCATCGAGTGCGACCTGCGCAGTTCCGAACCGGTCATGCTGACGGAGCTTGCAGTGCAATATGGCAAGGTCAAGATCGGCGACGGCAGTTACTTCTGCCCTATCCGCAGTGTGGCCGTGATGCGCGGCATGCATGCCTCTAAAACTGCGAGCCAAAACACCATCCTGCTCAGCATCAATGAAGTGGCGTTCAGCAACTATCACCGCTTCGGAACCACGCTGCGCGTGCTGCCCGCAGACTCGCCGCAATAGGCGACGCGCCGATGCCGTCCGTTCTTGCCGTGACCGAGGTACCAGCATGGCGATGAAGAGTTCCAAAACTCGACTGCTGCAAGCATGGCTGTGTTTCATTTGCGCGGCCGCGGTTGCATTGGCGATCACGCTTGGCACGCAACTGGCGCATCCGGTCAATGCCGCGGACAAGCCCGCCGCGCCTGTGCAGAGTTGGGACCAACAGGCGGCTGCGCGCTATCTGGATGAGCGTGAGATCTACTGGCAGGGCTGGGACCACGCGCAGAAGGATCACGGCACCCTGTGCGTGAGCTGCCACACCCAGGCAACATACGGATTGGCCCGCCCGATGCTGCGCAGCCCGCTGGGCGAGACCGGCCCCTCGCCCGCCGAGCAGGTGATGCTGGCCAGCATTGAGAAGCGCGTCCACCTGTGGAAGCAGATGGCTCCCTTCTACAGTGACGCAACTTCCGGCGCGGGCAAGGAAGTGGAGTCGCGCAACGCCGAGTCGGTGTTGAACGCCATCATCCTGTCGAGCTATGACCACAGCGCCGGCCACATGACTGACACAACGCGGCAGGCCTTCGCGAACGCCTGGGCGCTGCAATCCACAAGCGGCCCCACCGCCGGCGCGTGGGTCTGGCAGAACTTCCATTACACGCCGTGGGAGTCGCCGGAGAGCGAGTACCACGGCGCAGCGCTGATGGCCGTCGCCGTGGGCCGCGCCCCGGACCGCTACCGCGACGACCCCAGGATTGCCGCCAACCTGGCCGCGCTCAGCGCCTACCTGCGCAACCACTACGAGGCCCAGCCGCTGCTCAACAAGGTGGTGGCTCTGTGGGCGGCAAATTCCATTCCCACGCTCCTCACACCGTCCCAGGTCGTGAAGCTTCTGGGAGATCTCCGCGCCCGCCAGCGCGCCGATGGCGGCTGGAGCCTGACCGACCTCGGCACGTGGAAGCGTGTGGACGATACGCCGCTCGATACGCACCCCGACGGCTATGCGACGGGATTGGTTGTGATGGTGCTTGAACAGACTCCCGCGGCCAATCCACCTGCCCAACTGCGCTCCGATGGCACAATCCCCCGCGGTCTGGAATGGCTGATCGCCAACCAGGAAAAGACCACCGGCGCTTGGCCGGCGTGGTCGCTCAACAAGAGCCGCGACCCGCGCACCAACGCCGGCAAATTCATGAGCGACGCGGCCACCAGCTATGCCGTGCTGGCCCTCGAAGACAAGCGCTGAGGTCGCACTATCCGGTCGAATCAGAGCGGCACGTCATCCCCCATTGCGTTGCCCCTGTAACCCCAAAGTGGCATGGACGGTTTTCTCTCAACTTGGAATCATCGATTCTCCGGGAAACCGCTGCTCTTGCCTCGCAACTGGCGCCACCGCTGACAAGGCAATGAAACAGGGTTGGCCGGAGGAGGACGCATGGGATTCATCCTGAACAAAGCTGCTTATGTCGTGTCCGCTGCGCTTCGCCCACTTGCGTCGCTGGAAAAAGCTCTCCTGTTCCGCGCTTCCACTGAAGAACCCCGCAAGCCGAAAGTACGTCGCAAGTCGAAGGCCGAAAAGCTTGAGGCCGTCCTTGAATCGGCCATTGCATCCCCGGTTACGCCCGCAGCCGCTGTGGTGAAACCAGCACCCGTTGCGAACCTTGTGGTGATGCCTGCTCCCGCCGCAACCGTCCCGGATCAGGTCCCAACTCCGGCTGCATCCACATTCGTCATGACCGCGCCTGAAGTTCCGCCGCCCGTCATCAAGCCGCGCAACGATCCCGAGCCCAACGCACTTTTTCCCGTCGCCACCTACAAGCTGGTACCGTCCGCCGAGTCGCCCGTATACTCCTTCGCCAGCCACCAACACGCCGCGGCAACTGAGACCGGATCCCACGACTTCGACTCCAGCAGCGGCGACGACTACGAAGATTTCATCGCCCACATGAAAACCGGCAAGCGTCCCTTCCGCAAGCCCGGCATCTCCATCAAAGAAGAGTTCGAGCTGTGGCACGCGGCGCGCGCCAAGGCCAACGCCCATCCGTCGCCGCACCGCAACGGACTAGGACGCCTACTGCAGGTTGGCCGGAATTTCAATTGAAACCAGGGTTCCCCGCCCCGGGTTGCTGACCACCTCAAAGCGCGCTTGCGCGCCGTAAAGCACCTCCAGCCGCTCCTGCACGTTCTTCATCCCGATGCCCGCCCCGCTGCGCTTGAGCGCCGTGGTTGGCCGGTTGCCCATGCCCACGCCGTCGTCGGCCACTTCAATCAGCACCCGGTCGCCCTCCAGGCGGCTACGCAGCGTGACCGTGCCGCCGTTGAGCCGCGGCTCAAGGCCATGCTTGATGCTGTTCTCAATCAGCGGCTGCAACAGGATGCTGGGCACCAGCACGTCGAGCGTACGCGGATCGATCTGCTTCTCCACCCGCAGCTTCTCCACGCCGAAGCGCACCACCTCAATGTCGAGATAATCGTCTGTGAAACTCAGTTCGTCGCGCAGCGGCACGTAGGTGTCGTGGTCCTTCAGGAGAGCGCGCAGAATATTGGCCAGCTTCACCGTCATCTCGCGCGCTTTTTCCGGCTTCACGCGCACCAGCGAGGCGATGGAGTTGAGCGTATTGAACAGGAAGTGGGGATTGATCTGGCGCTGCAAGGCGTCCAGGCGCGCCTCCAGCAGCAGACGCTTCTGCTCTTCCAGCTTCATCTCCAGGCGCAGCGTGCTCCACACCTTCAACGCAATGCCCACATCGATCGGCGCCGAGAGCCACACGAAGACCTGCACCCAGCTCTGCGACGCGAGCAGCGCAAACAGCCGGTGCGGATACTCGTGGTGGACCCAGTCGCGCAGCATCTCCATGACCGCGATGAGAAACAGCAGCAGGATCTGCCGGTCGATGCGCGGCTGGCGCAGGCTGCGCCGCACCCAGCGGTAGAGGCTCAGGTCGATGAACGGCGTGAACGACCAGACCTCTTCCGGCTCCACGAAGCCGCCCAGAATGCCTGCGGCCAGCCCCAGCGCCGCGTTAAAGGGCAGCGCCAGGTACTCGTGGTGCACCATGGCCGGCCCGGAGAGCACCACGCCGCCGAGCATGGCCCAGCCTGGGCCGAGCAGCAAGCCGAGAAGCACGACCGTTTCAAACGAGATGTCGGCTGCCAGAAAGTTGGGCACCCAGAAACGCACCCAGACACCGAGCGTGAGCGGAACCACGAAGAACGCCACCAGCGCCAGCGTCTGCCGGCTGGTCCGGCGCTCGGCGAAGAACAGCCGCCGGAAGGTGACCACGCGCGCCAGAATGCTGGCCACGGACGCAACCACGCCCAGCTTCACCAGCAATGTTATCCAGATCAGCCTGTCGGTCACGCGCGCTCCGTCACCCCTCCAATGTATCGCAGCAGCGCGGCAATGCCTCCAGTCCCAGGTCCCTCAGTCCCTTGGTCCCTTGGTCCCTCGGTCCCTTGGTCCCTTGGTCCCTTGGTCCCTTGGTCCCTTGGTCCCTTGGTCCCTTGGTCCCTTGGTCCCTGTAAGATGAAAGCATGGCCTTGGCAAGCGTAACCAAAGTGGCCGAAGCGGATTTTCCCACCCGCTGGGGCGCCTTCCGCATCTTCGGGTTTGAAGGCAGAGTAGCCGAGGTGCGGCACGATTGCGAAGCCGCGCCCTTGGCTGCCTGCGGCGTCGAAGGCCTGGTGGCGCTGGTCATGGGCGACATTCACTCCGCGCCGCCCGTGGTCCGCATCCACTCCCAATGCCTCACCGGCGATGTGTTCGGCTCGCTGCGCTGCGACTGCCGGTTGCAGCTCGAGCTGGCCCTGGGCAAGATCGCCGAAGAAGGCGCGGGCATTCTGCTCTATGAGCAGCAGGAGGGCCGCGGCATCGGCCTGATGGCCAAACTGAAGGCCTACGAGCTGCAGGATCAGGGCATGGACACGGTCGAGGCCAACGTCGAGCTCGGCTTCGCGGCAGACTGCCGCGGCTACGAGATGCCCGCAGCCGTGCTCAAGCTGCTGGGCGTCTCCGCCGTGCGGCTCATCACCAACAATCCGGAGAAAGTCGCCGCGCTCGAAGCCGGCGGCATCACCGTCATTGACCGCATCTCCGCCGAAGTCGCGCCGCAGGACAGCTTCGCCGGGTACCTGAAGACCAAGCACGAGAAGATGGGCCACATCTCCGACCTGGCCGTGAATCCATAGCGCGTCAGGCGTCTGCCGCGTGCGCGAACGCCCAGCAATCGCCCACCCAGAAGTTCGCCAGAGAGCAGCACAGGATCGCGATCCCATTCGCGGCCAGCGGCGGCATCCGCGCTCCCTCCACCAGCAGGCGCATCAGCGCCAGGTTGCCGGCCATCGATACCAACCCATTCGACAAGTGAAAACGGAGCAGTTGAGCGATCAGCGGAGAGCCGTCGCGCCGGTCGCGCCAGGTGTAGTTCACATGCCAGGCGAAGTTATGCAGCAGCGTGGCCTCCAGCGCAGCGGCCGACGCGGCCAGGTAATGCTGCGGCGCACAGCGGTTCAACGCCGCCAGCGCGCCCAGCTGGACTGCCATCCCCATGACACCGACAACATTGAATCTGGCCCAGCGCGCGAGTTTCTTCACGGCAGCGGCTCCTGCCGGTAAAGCTCGGCCGTGTGCCGGATACCGACTGCAATCGCCAGCGCGCACATGCTCACCGCCGCGATCACGCCGCCCAGGTCGAACAGCAGCAGGGTGTGCCCGAAGACGGTTGCATACGGGCTGCGCAGCAGAGCCAGGTTGCCGATGATAAGCAGAATGCGAATCTCCGTGGGCCCAAAGAGCCCGTGCGAGAGCTCGAAGCACGCCAGCGTGTAGGTCGCCAGGTAACTCTCTGCGGCGAGCAGCAGAAAGGCGACGAGCATGGCCGCGGCGGTCTGCCAATGCAACAGGCCGGAGCAGGCGAGGCCAGCCATGAGCGCGGTCGAGCCAACAATGTCGACCATGTGATCGACGTAGAATCCGTAGCGCGGCCTCTGCTGCTGCCGCACCCGCGCCAGTGTGCCATCCATGCTGTCGCCAAGCCAGTTGAGCGCGATGCACACAATCACGCCCATCAGCGCATAGCGGTTGTGTCGAGCCAGAAGGTAGCAGAGGCCGGCACCGATCTGCGCGCCCAGCCCCAGCAGCGTGAGTTGGTCCGACGTGAGCCACCTCGGCGCACGCATCCCCATCCACTCCAGGGTGCGCTTCTCGATCGATGCCGTCAGCGCGCGATTCACCCGCCGCGCGGATAGAAGACCCGGAGCGCTCCCGGCTCCAACTGTATTGGTGATCATCGAATTCTCCTCTCCAACTTCTTTCGCGGTCAACCCTCAAGCCGCGTCCGTTGTCACTTCCGCAGCGCATTCAGGACTGAGCGCAGCGTGAACTCCAGCGACTCCCGCGGCACGCTCTCCACAAACGGCCCCACCGCCCACGCCATCCCGCGCGGGATTGAACGAGTGAGTGACACCGACTCGATCTGGATGGAGAGCCCGCCGTCCCGCTCCTCGCAGCTCCAATACGTGTTCAGCCGCCACAGAAACCCGTGGTCCTCGGTTGCGTTCATAGCCCGTTCGCTGCTGGTTCCTGCGTTCTCGATCTCCGCGATCCGCGAGCTGCGCGAAACACTGAAGCGGTGCTGTGCGTCGAGCCGCGCAAAGGCGATGTCGTAGTCCGTGTCCAGCACCACGGTGATGACGTGGCGCTGGCGCACCCGCATCCGGGCCTGCAGGTGGTCGCCGGCTCCGCCCACGACCCTGGCCTCGATCACCTGCGGCGAAAAGTGCCGAGGGTAGCTGTCGATGTCCCGCATCAGCCGTTCGAAGTCCGCAGCCGTGGCGCCGGGCGCAAAGGCCGTGCCGCGCCAGTGGTGCAGCATTGCGCCCGACAGCTCAGGACCCGATGCGGGCGTGAGTTTTTCGATGAGCAATTCTCCCCGTCCGAGCTGGGTGGCCGCGTCAGAGCCTGAGGCCGGGAGAGCGAGGAACTCAACTCTTTTGCTGTGCTGCTCCCCGAGACGCGCCTCGACCCTGGAGACATATGCGTTGAAGGAGCCCGTAGCAGCCGAAGAGGGCTCAGCCACTGCAATCCCGTGCGCACCTGCGAGCAGGATCAAGCCCGCAATCAAAAATCCACTACGAATGGAGAAGCTTCCGCGTGTCATGGAGACCACAATGGCTCAATGCGCGCCGCGGAATCAATGCACCGCGGATCATCTTTCAGCAAAGATTCCTCACCGTGCAAACCATTGCCGCAGTGATGTTTAGAAAAAGTTATACATCGCCTACCGGCTTTGTCTTACAGGTACGCTCGGATACACTGGCCTGAACAGATGAGCGACCAGGCCACGAGTCCGCGTCCCGCACGCCTTCGCTTCGGAGTCTTTGAAGCGGACGAGGCCAGTGGAGAGCTGCGCCGGCGCGGCATCCGCATCAAGCTCAACGCGCAGCCCTTCCAGGTACTCGTGCTGCTTCTCCAACATCCCGGCGTGGTGCTCACCCGCGAGGAGATCGCGCGCGTGCTGTGGCCCGAGGGAACCTTCGTCGACTTTGAACACGGCCTCAACTCGGCCGTCAATCGCATCCGTGAGGCGCTGGGCGACACGGTCGCCAATCCCCGCTTTGTGGAGACCCTAGCCCGCCGCGGCTATCGCTTCATTGCGCCGGTCGAGCGAATCGAGGCGCACGAGGATTCGCGGCCGGAGCCCGCAAGCGCTGAACCCCCCGTACCTGCCGGCAGCCCGCGCACCTATCTGCTGGCCAGCCCGGAAGAGCTGCCCCAGGCAAATCTCCGCATGGTCCGCGCGCTCTTGCTGCTGCTGCAACTGATGTATGTGGGCTTCTACGTGGGCGCGCTCGCCAACCTGGGAGAGCTTGAAGAGCTGTTCGCGCCGCTGCCCTATGCTGCGGCAGCGCTCAACATTCTGATCGCCACCGCGGCGATCCTGATCCCGGTGCGCGCCTTTGTGCTGTGTGCGGTCCTGTTTCGCGCTCCGGGAATGCGCGCAAAATTCCTGAAGCTGTGGCCGCTGCTGCTGGCAGCCGACCTGCTCTGGTCGCTGGCGCCGTTTCTCCTGCTGCACCACATCAACTTTGGCCTGGCGCTGGCCTGCACCACGCTACTCATCTATGCACCCTTCGCGCAGCGCGCGCTGGTGCTGATGGGCGCGTGCGCTGAGCAAGCCGCGGCGACGGCGCGGTGACGCTTCAAATCAATCGCCCAAAATCACTGCACCTTGCGGAAGCGGATGTTTTCCCCGTCCAGCCGGTACTCGGCCGAGCAGAGATCGCCGCCGCAGATCATGGTTTCGCCGCCGCAGAGCTGGCGTCGCGTGATCAGGCCCATGGTGCCGCAGCGCGGGCACGACATGACCGCCACAAACGGGTTTTGGGCGTGCCCCATCTTGGCCTGATTTTCCAGGACAAAAACCGTTCCGGGGTCCATTCGTTCGGGAATCCATTCCTCAAGAAACTGCAAGTCGGCTGACATCGTGCCCTCCATTGGGTGGATGTATCCCGAGCCAAATCCGTTGCCGGAGCCGGCCCGTCCGTCGAGCAAAAGCAGTTGCGAATGGTTCTGCGGAAGCGGATTTGCTCCCGTTCGAAATCAGTGTCGGTTGCAGGGGTGGTTGCCGTCAACTGCAATCGAGGGGAGAGAGTGTCGAAGGTGATTCCCTGCCGTGCAAAACGGATTCTGTTCCGGAATCAGAGCGAGTTCTAGCGCGATCCGCCCGCGCCGGCACGGGTCTGCGGAGCGGCCACATCGTCAATGGCGCGATAGGTCTCCTCGTTGCGCAGAATGGCCTCGACGTACTCGCGGGTCTGCGTAATCGGGATCGATTCCACAAACTCGTCCATGCCGGTGTAGGGGCCGGCCGACTCCCAGTCGAGCACCCTGCCATCGCCCGCGTTATAGGCCGCCAGCGCGTACTCCTGCACGCCGCCCAGCTTGTCCAGCATCTCGCGCAGGTAGCGGCAGCCGAGCCGGATGTTGGTCTCCGGGTCCAGCAGTTGGAACGTCTGGAAGTTCTTCATGCCTTCCTCGCGCGCCATGGCCTTGCCGGTTGAAGGCAGCAGCTGCATGAGCCCATAGGCGTTGGCGTAGGAGATCACCGAGGAGTTGAACTCGCTCTCCTGGCGGATGAGCGACGCAACCAGGTAGGGATCGAGGTTGTTCTTCGCCGACTCAGTCTTGATGGTCTGCCACCAGGCCTGGGGAAACAGGATCCGCCAGTAGGCCAGCGGAATGGACTTGATGGACGCCGAGGCCGCAAAAGGCAGCGCCCGCTTGAGCGCGCGCATGGCGCGATAAGTCTCGCCATAGGAGGCGTAGATCTGCGCCTCGGCCAGCGCGCTCCATGAGCCCGAGTCGGGATCGGCGGCAATCTCCGCGGGAATGTATTCGTTCAGGCCGGCGTTGGCCAGCAGGCGCGCCTTGGCCAGGTGGGGGCTGTCGGAGGGGAAGCTCTCCTGCAAGACCGGCACCGGCGGGGCTTCCATCCGGTCCAGCTGCGACGCGGCCGCGATCTGCTGCGTCGACCCCAGCGAGGCCAGCCGCTGGCGCGCCATCTGCGCATAAAAGTAGTGCTGATAGACGCGGACCAGGGTGCGATAGTTGGCCACGGCGTTGGCCGGCTTGTGGTCCAGCGTTTCGTAGAGGCGCCCACGCCAGTAGATGGCGCTCACCGTCTCCTTGTCGCTGGGGTAAAGCTTGATCTGCTCGTCAAACAGCCGCGCCGCATCGGCATAAAGCCCCAGCCGGTAGCTCAGCCATCCTGCGCGCCAGTGCGCCGCGGGAGCGTCCGTGCTTTCCGGAAAATGCGCGGCCATATAGCTGTAATTTTCGATCGCCGCCGGATACTCGCGCTTGAGCAGGTACATGTTGCCGGTAGAAAACACCGCCTCGGCCAGCCAGGGGCTGCGCGGGAACCGCGTCTTCAGCTCGTCGACAACATGCCGGACGCCGTCCACATCGGTGCGCGTGCGCGCCAACTCCATCAGCAGGTAGAGCCGCCGCGCTCCATTCTCGTCGTTCGAGTCGGTCAGCGCCTCGGCCTGCTGCGTGGTCAGCCGCTTCAGCTTCAGGTCGCAGGCGGCTGCGTCCACGGCAAAACCGTTGCGCGCCGCCGCGTCCAGGCTTGTCGACCGCGTCAGCGCCCGGTACTGCTCGGCCGCATCGGCGTAGTGACCGGCGTGATAGTAGGCGTCGCCCAGGCTGCGCAACTCGGCCACCGTGAGCGTTGACTCGGCGCCCATGGCGGTCAGCTTGGCGCGCGCCGAGGCCGCCTCGGCGGTGAGCGGATGAGCGAGCAGCAGCCGCTTGAACATCTGCTCGGCCTGGGCCGTCTGCCCCAGCGCCACGGCCACCTGCGCCTGCGCCAGTTGGTAGCCCGGCCGCCCGGCCGACGCCGCGCCCGCGTCGAGCACGCGCTGGGCAGCGGGTGCATTGTTGAGCGTCAGGTCCACGTCCGCTTCAAGCTCCGGCACCTGCGGGATAAAGATGCTGTCTGGATAGCGCGCCGCGAAACCTTGCAGCTCGCCCACGGCAGCGGTCTGGTTGCCGGCTTCATGGTTGGCCTGGGCGCCCAGAAAATCCGCGTAGTCGGCCAGCTCCTGGCCGGACTGCCGCGCCAGGCGCAGATTGTCAGCCGCCTCGGCAAAGCGCCGGTCGACCAGATACGCGTGGCCCAGCGCAAGATAAGCCGCCGCAGCAGCCTCACCGGTATGCGCGTGGGCATAGCGGGTCACGCCCTCATAAGCCGCCGGCGTGCGCAGGGTAGCCAGTTGCTGGGCCATGGGGCGCAATTCGGTCGATGCCACAAAGGCCTGGTGAATCCGCGCCGTGCGCGCCGCCCGCGCCGCGTGGCCCGCCCGGCTGGCGCGAGCGCTCGTGCCGGTCTGTTTCTTTGCGGTAGACTTGGCGCTCTTTTTGGACACGGTCGCTGTCGAGCCCGCAGCCGTACCGGACCCGGCACCGCCGGTCTGCCCGGCGAGCGGGGACACCGCCATCAGCGCGGCCAGCACACCGGCCAGCCAGCGCCTGAGCGATGAGTCCCGCGCCGAACCGGAAATTGAAAAGGTCACTGCCATCCTCTCTTCACTGTAAGCCGAATTGCCGCGCGCGCACCAGTGGGGAACCAGCGCCGTTACCGCAAACTTCACCAATCCGGGAACCGGCCATCCCAGTTCCCGCCCCCGGGCTTGGCCCGGCCCGGCTCCATCCGGTAAACTCATCTTTTGCCGGACAACAATCCGGCCCGCAGTGAATCGCGCCCAAGCACTCCAACCAGCCCAACCGCCCCCACAAGGATTTTCCGCACCCAAACGCCATGGCCACCATCCAACCTATTGCAGGTGAACTCGAGCCGCATCCTGACGTTGCCCTGGTTGAACGGGTGCGCGGCGGCGATGTCTCGGCCTACGATACGTTGGTCCGCAAGTACGAGCGTCAGGTCTTCCGCATTGCGCAGCACATTACGCAAAACCGCGAAGACGCTGAAGACGTAATGCAGGACGCGTTTTTGAAGGCGTACGAGAAGCTCGAACAGTTCCAGGGGAATTCAAAGTTTTACACATGGTTGGTCCGGATTGCAGTCAACGAAAGCCTGATGCGGCTGCGCAAGCGGCGCACCGGCAAAATGGTCTCGATCGACGAGGACATCGAAACCGAGGAAGGCTCGGTTCCGCGCGACCTGGCCGACTGGGCGCCCGATCCGGAGCAGAACTATACCCAATCGGAACTGGGCAAGATTCTGGAGAAAACCATCAAGGGACTGCCCCCCGGCTTCCGCGTCGTGTTCGAACTGCGCGACGTGCAGGGGCTCTCCACAGAGGACACGGCCGAAGCGCTC